>Ga0157370_10000395_pt1 | contig 54849 bp, 48 predicted proteins | sample C35metaG_FD_113463 | JGI IMG/M metagenome (GOLD analysis project Ga0157370, IMG submission 113463) | Corn rhizosphere microbial communities from Kellogg Biological Station, Michigan, USA - C3-5 metaG | ecosystem: Host-associated > Plants > Roots > Rhizosphere > Soil | place: USA: Michigan...
CATTTGTCTCAAATTTGAGCAAATCTCCGATTAAGTTCGCAAAGCTAGATTTACACCAAGCTTTGCGAACTTAATATTTAGATATTGCTTGCGCTGTGAATTATAAACTATCTTAGCGTGCTTTGCGTTAAAAAAAGCCTTGTAATTATAACGCAAAGTTCGTAAAGATTTGCGCAAAGAAACGCAAAGTTTTATTTGTCTCAAATTTGAGTAAATCTCAGATTGAAGTTCGCAAAAGCTAGATGTACACAAAGCTTTACGAACTTAATATTTAGATATTGCTTGCGCTGTGAATTAAACTATCTTAGCGTGCTTTTCGTTAAAAAAATGCTTGTAATTATAACGCAAAGTTCGCGAAGGTTTACGCAAAGAAACGCAAAGTTTTATTTGTCTCAAATTTGAGCAAATCTCCGATTAAGTTCGCAAAGCTAGATTTACACAAAGCTTTGCGAACTTAATATTTAGATATTGCTTGCGCTTTGAATTAAAATATCTTAGCGTGCTTTGCGTTAAAAAATCTACGAGAAACAAAAAAAGGACCAAATTTAAATTTGATCCTTTTAATATTATAATAGAAAAACTACACTAATTGTTTCAATGCAATTTCAAAAGCAGTTGCACTAATATTTGTTTTTGACGAATTCAAAGCGTGAGCTTTTACAATCGCATTTTTTATAATTTCAGAAGTATCGTTAAAAATAGCTTCGTCTGTCATTTGAACTTTTTTCTCCATGAAATAAGCGAAAACTCTCGCCATTCCGCAGTTTGAAATAAAATCTGGTATCAAACTTACTTTGCTGTCCACTTCTTCCATAATAGAACCAAAGAAAATTTCTTTATCAGCAAAAGGAACATTTGCACCGCAAGAAATAACTTCTAATCCATTTGCAATTAAGCTGTCAATTTGTGTTTGAGTTACCAATCTAGATGCAGCGCAAGGTGTAAAAATCTCGGCACCGATTGTCCAAATTTTAGAATTGATTTCATCAAACGGAATCATATTCTCAGCAACCAATTTATTTCCGTCTTTGTTTAAAAACAACGTTCTGATTTCTTCAAAAGAAAAACCATCTTCTTTAATCAGTCCGCCATCGCGATCAATAATTCCGATCACTTTTGCTCCCATTTCAGCTAAATAAAAAGCGGCAGCAGAACCTACGTTTCCAAAACCTTGAACGATTGCTTTTTTACCTTTTATGTCTCCGCCATAAGTCGCGTAAAAATGACGAACCGCTTCTGCAACACCAAAACCAGTAATCATATCTGCTACTGTATATTTTCGTGTAACGTCTGGTGAGAATTTTGGGTTTTCAATAACTTTAATTACACCTTGGCGTAATTGACCAATTCTGTTGATTTTATCAGCTTCAGTTGGTTTAAAATGTCCGTTGAAAACGCCTTCCTGCGGATGCCAAACACCACATTCTTCTGTCATAGGAATAACTTCGTGAATCTCGTCAACATTTAAATCTCCTCCAGTTCCATAGTAACTTTTTAATAAAGGAGAAACCGCTTTGTACCAACGCTGCAAAACACCTTTTTTACGCGGATCGTTCGGGTCAAAATTTATTCCAGATTTAGCACCGCCAATTGCCGGGCCGGAAACAGAGAATTTAACTTCCATAGTTTTAGCCAGTGACAAAACTTCGTTCATGTCTAAACCTTTTCTCATTCTTGTTCCTCCACCCGCAGCTCCTCCACGAAGTGAATTAATAACAGTCCACCCTTCGGCTTCTGTTTCTGAATCTTTCCAATTGAAAACAATTTCAGGTGCCTTGTTTTCAAATTGTTGTAATAAATCTTTCATTTTGTTGTGATATGTTTATTTTGCGTAAATGTATAAAATAGAATAATGCGAATAATGTATTTGGATCCAAATTTATAAAACAAAAAATAAAGCCGAAAACAAATTGCTTTCGGCTTTAGTATTATATTCTATTTTGGAAATTACATTCCTAATAAATTCTTTTTCAAAGTTTCATCAACTGGTTTATCAGAAAGCCAGATTCCAAATAATGCTTTTTTGAAATCAAATCCCTGGATTTTTCCCTTTAAAACTTCATTTTTATAAACATTTAAAGTTTGATCAAGCGGATTGTAAGCTAATATAAACACATCTTTTTCTGTAATAGCATCGCTTAAAAATGACTTGAAAGTTTCAATTCGAGGACGAAGTTGGTCAAGATTTGCACCAGCAGATTTTTCGAAACCTGCATTCATGGCTTTTGTTAATTTATTAGAAGAAACCATAGAAGATGTAATTTCAATTCTGATAGCCATTTCTGTGTCGCTATCAATAATAAATTGAGGATCTTGACTTAGTTGAGATAGATACAGTGCTTGCACGTAAACTTCTAACCACATTTTTGATCTTCCGCCTGCTCCATTAAGTTGTAATGTTTTACCCTGATATTCTATTTTTCTAGGAACTGTTACACCATTAACATCGATTTGGGTTTGTGCCGAAACGGTCGAAAATTGTAAGCTTAAAAGGAGAGTAAGTAATAGTAAAATCTTTTTCATATTCTGTCAATTTTTTATTTTTTGGGTAAAAATAATGCTAATTTGTCAATTTTTGATGTATGTAGAGAATGTTTTTTTCGAGAAAAGATTTCATTTGAAATTTGTATAGTATTAAAAATCAAATTAGTAAGAGATGTTTTACGTAGTTTTACGTATTTTAAGGATTGTTTAATCTTTCTTTCGGGAAGATTTGTCGATTTTTCCGTTGTTTTTTCGATTTAAATGGGAGAATTTGAATTTTAAATTTTAGAAAATTTGCTGCAATATTAATGCTCATTTGAAAGAAAACCTAAATTATTACGAAAACGTTATCGTTATCTTTGTGGATCTATTAATTTTATATGCGTGCATTGTAAAATTGACTTTTAAAAAGTATCTTTGGAAGCCTTTGAATTAAAAATTCAGGCTCCGAAAAAACAAAAACAAAACTAACATCATCAACTAAAATGCATTATTTTTTGGTTGAAAAACATTTAAAGTAAACTACTATGGATTTTAATCTTACCGAAGAACATTTAATGATTCAGCAGGCAGCAAGAGATTTTGCTCAAAATGAATTACTGCCAGGAGTTATTGAACGCGACGAAAAACAAATTTTTCCAACAGAGCAAGTAAAAAAAATGGGAGAATTAGGTTTTATGGGAATGATGGTTGATCCTAAATATGGCGGAAGCGGCTTGGATGCTATTTCATACGTTATTGCAATGGAAGAAATTTCTAAAGTTGATGCATCTGCTTCAGTAGTGATGTCAGTAAACAATTCTTTGGTTTGCTGGGGATTGCAGGAATTTGGTACAGAAGAACAGAAACAAAAATATTTGCCAGGTTTGGCATCTGGAGAAATTCACGGGGCTTTTTGTTTAAGTGAGCCAGAAGCAGGAAGTGATGCTACTTCTCAAAAAACAACGGCAATTGATATGGGGGACCATTATTTGGTAAACGGAACTAAAAACTGGATTACAAACGGAAACACAGCATCGGTTTATTTAGTAATTGCACAAACACATCCTGAATTAAAGCATAAAGGAATTAATGCTTTGATTATGACTAAAGATATGCCAGGTTTCTCAGTTGGTCCTAAAGAACAAAAAATGGGAATACGTGGTTCTGATACACATTCGCTAATGTTTTCTGATGTAAAAGTTCCGAAAGAAAATAGAATTGGAGAAGATGGTTTCGGATTTAAATTTGCAATGAAGACTCTCGCTGGAGGTAGAATTGGTATCGCTTCTCAAGCATTAGGAATTGCATCTGGAGCTTATGAATTAGCATTAAAATATTCTAAAGAACGTAAAGCGTTTGGAACAGAAATCTGCAATCACCAAGCAATTGCTTTTAAATTGGCAGATATGGCAGTTAATATCGAAGCAGCACGTCATTTATGTATGAAAGCGGCTTGGGATAAAGACCAAAATAAAAATTACGATGTAAGTGGTGCAATGGCAAAATTATTTGCTTCACAAGTTGCCATGGATACAGCCGTAGAAGCAGTTCAAATTCATGGTGGAAACGGATACGTAAAAGAGTATCATGTTGAGCGTATGATGCGTGATGCAAAAATTACCCAGATTTACGAAGGAACTTCAGAAATTCAAAAAATTGTAATTTCAAGAGCAGTTATTGCTGGATAAATTTTCGATGCATATATTTAAATACCCTTTCTGCTTTTAGTTTGAAAGGGTTTTTTTATGATTATTCTTTTAGTTTTCATAAGTTTATGCTTTCAAGTAAATCTCATTCTTTTTCAATACTAATTCAATACCAAAATATCATGAAAAAACTATACTTTCTACTTCCTTTTATTTTTTTAGCTTGTAAAACGAGTACTATAACAACGGTTGAAAAAGGATCTCAGTCAAATTCAAAACCAATTTCGGTTAACTATAAAGTCAGCGAAACTGAAATTTCAGATTTCTTAAAATATCTTTCTTCAGATGAATTGGAAGGACGTGAAACAGGAACTAAAGGAATTGAAAAAGCAGCCGTATTTTTAGAAGATTTTTTAAAGAAAAATAATGTCAAGCCCTATTTTAAAACCTATCGTGATACGTTGACTAATTTTAAAAGCCCAGCCTTTAATATTGTTGGAGTTATTGAAGGAACAGATCCAGAATTAAAAAAAGAATATGTTGTTTTAAGTGCTCATTACGATCATATTGGTATAGAGAAAAAAGAACAGGCAGATAAAATAAATAATGGAGCTAATGATGATGCTTCGGGTGTGACTTCTGTTGCAGCGATGGCGAAATATTTTAGCGAAACCAAATCTAATAAAAGAAGTATTTTAGTCGTATTTTTTGCTGGAGAAGAAAAAGGTCTGCTGGGTTCAAAAAGTTTAGTTGAAAAATTGAAAAAACAGAATTTTAATCTTTACACGCAATTAAATATCGAAATGATCGGTGTGCCGATGAAAAGAGATTATCTAGCTTATATTACAGGTTTTGATAAATCGAATATGGCAGACAAAATAAATGAATACACAGGAAAAAAGACAATCGGATTTTTGCCAAAAGAAGCAGAATATCAATTGTTTTATAGATCTGATAATTATTCTTTTTTTCAGGCTTTTGGAAAACCATGCCAATCCATAAGTACCTTCGATTTTGAAAACTTCGATTTTTATCATCATGTTTCAGATGAATTTAAGTTAATGGATATTCCACATATTACAGCATTTACTCAGGAATTATTGCCGGCAGTTACCAAAATAGCAGTTACTGAAACGCAAGAAATAACCATGAATAAATAAGAGGTCATTTTACTGCATTTGATTATTTTTGCTTCATGAAAAATATTATTGTTACCGGAACGAGTAGAGGGATTGGTTATGAACTAGCGTTGCAGTTTGCAAATGCAGGAAATCAGGTTTTGGCCATTTCAAGAAAAATACCAAAAACACTTTTGGAACACCAAAATGTAACTTGTTTGTCGATTGATTTAGCCGATGAAAAAGCTTTAGCAGAAGTAGATCAATTTCTTTCTTCGACTTGGAAAAAAGTAGATGCAGTTGTTCATAATGCAGGAGCTTTACTTTTAAAACCTTTTGCAGAGACTACACAAGCGGATTTTGAAAGCATTTACAAAGTGAATGTTTTCGCAGTTGCTAATCTTACTAGAATATGTCTGCCTTATTTGCAAAAGGGAAGTCACGTTGTCACGATAAGTTCAATTGGCGGCGTACGCGGAAGCCTTAAATTTGCAGGATTGGCTGCTTACAGTTCAAGTAAAGGAGCTGTTATTACTTTAACGGAGTTATTAGCAGAAGAATATAAAGAGCAAGGTATTTCGTTTAATGTACTGGCTCTAGGTTCTGTTCAAACTGAGATGTTAAACGAAGCTTTCCCTGGTTATCAGGCTCCAATTTCTGCTGAAGGAATGGCGACATACATTTATGATTTTACTCTTAACGGAAATAAATACTTTAACGGAAAAGTGCTTGAAGTTTCATCAACAAATCCGTAAATTAAATTCCAAAATAAAAAAAACAAATTCCAATTTTAAAACGTCTAACATCTAATAAATAACATTTAATTTTAAATTGAGCGACACTCTAGCTAAATATATTCCCGAACATGCGGTAAAACCCGTTTTTGATTTGATAGTTGCCAATCAGGTGCACTTGAAAATTGTAAACGAACGTCAGACTCGTCATGGTGACTATAGGAGAGGACCGAGCGGGAAACATGAAATTACAGTTAATGCGAGTTTAAATAAATATAGGTTTTTAATTACGCTGATTCATGAAATTGCACATTTGGTTGCTTTTGAAAAATTTGGGCGAAATATAAAACCTCACGGAAATGAATGGAAATATACGTTTCAGCGCTTAATGGTTCCGTTTATAAGACCAGAAATATTTCCAGGTCACATTTTGCCTTTACTGGCAAGACATTTTAAAAACCCTTCTGCAAGTAGCGATACAGACACCACTTTATCCTTAGCTTTAAAACAGTATGATAAAGAAAATGATAAAAATTACGTTTTCGAAATTCCTTACGGAAGTATTTTTAGAATCAAAAACGGTAAAGTTTTTAAAAAAATAGCTGTTAGAACAAAACGTTTTGAGTGTTTAGAAATCAGTTCTGGGAAAACTTACCTTTTTAATCCAAATGCAGAAGTTGAGTTGATTACTTTAAAATCTCAATAAAAAAAAACAAATCCCAATCATAGGGAAGAAATTCAATAAAAAAATTCCAAATTCCAACTGTAGATCAGTATTGGAATTTGGAATTTTTTTATTGGAATTTTAAATAAAGGTTTTAACCCTTCAAATAAGCTTCTCTTACTTTTTTGAATAAGTTTGAAGAATAAACAAACTTCACAATATCTTTATTATCAGTTCTAAAGATTTCCTCTTTTGTTCCCTGCCAGGCTTTTAATCCTTTTTTTAAAAAAACAATATTCTCTCCAATTTCCATTACAGAGTTCATATCGTGAGTATTAATTACGGTTGTAATATTGTATTCTCTTGTAATTTCCTGAATCAAATTATCGATCAAAGTTGATGTATTTGGGTCAAGACCGGAGTTTGGCTCATCGCAAAACAAATATTTTGGATTATTTACAATCGCGCGGGCAATAGCCACACGTTTCTGCATACCACCCGAAATTTCAGAAGGTAATTTTTGATGTGCTTCAACTAAGTTTACTCTTTCTAAAACAAAATCAACACGTTCCTTGATTTGTGCCTTAGAGTTATTCGTGAACATTCTCAATGGGAAAGCTACGTTTTCTGCAACTGTCATCGAATCAAACAAAGCACTTCCTTGAAAAACCATTCCAATTTCTGTTCTTAGCGCTCTTTTTTCATCTGGATCCAGGTCAGAATAGACTCTTCCATCGAATTCAATTGTTCCAGAATCTGGTGTGTGAATCCCTAATAACGTTTTAAGTAAAACCGTTTTTCCAGATCCACTTTGTCCAATAATCAAGTTGGTTTTTCCAGTTTCAAAAACTGTCGAAACGCCTTTTAAAACTTTACTGTCACCAAATGATTTTTCTATGTTTTTTACTTCTATCATTATCCTAATAATAATTGAGTTAATATATAATTAAAAAGAATGATACAAACAGATGTCCATACAAACGATACCGTACTTGCTTTACCAACTTCTAATGCGCCACCTTTCATGTAATAACCATGAAAAGATGGAATAGTTGCCAATAACATTGCGAAAATTAAAGTTTTAATGAAAGCATAAGTAATATGGAAAGGAATAAATTCCATTTGCGCACCCTGAATAAAATCCTGACTAGTCGAGAATCCTCCATAAGCACATGCAAGCCATCCTCCAAAAATTCCTAAAAACATACTAATCCCGATTACAAAAGGGTACATTAATAAAGCTACGATTTTAGGGAAAACAAGATAGTTTAATGAATTAACACCCATAACTTCTAAAGCATCAATCTGCTCTGTAACACGCATTGTTCCGATACTTGAAGTAATGTAAGATCCCATTTTTCCAGCCATAATAACCGAAATAAAAGTAGGAGCAAACTCCAAAATTACAGATTGACGTGTAGCAAAACCAATTAAATATTTTGGAATTAATGGATTAGTTAAATTAAGAGCAGTTTGAATGGCTACAACTCCACCAATAAAGAAAGAAATAAAGCAGACAATTCCAAGAGAGTCAATAATTAAATCATCGATTTCTTTGAAAATCAAATTTTTCATAACAGGCCATTTGGTCTGTTTATTGAAAATTTCTTTAAGCATTAAAAAATATCTTCCTATTTGGGATAAATAACGAATTAGCATCATAAGTTTTACAAATATTGGCTAAGGTAAAAAGAAGTTATGAGTTTTGGGTTATGAGTTCAAGTTTTTCGGTCGTTTTAGAGATCAAATTAACTTTTCTTTCATTTTTTGCAAACGATAATTTCTAATAAATTTAGCTTGTTCAGGGTTAACGAGTAAGGGAGTTTTTGCTTTTTTTGCTTTCAAAAAACCTTTAATATAATCTAAAAATAGGAATGGCTTTTTCTTCATCATCGCTAATTTTGCCGATGCAATTGCGGTAATCCAAAAACCATATCCTAAAGTATAAAAAGCTTCGCCTTGTTTATAACGAGCTGTTTTATTGTAATTTGCACCAGTTGGTTTCAAATGTTTTACGTGTAAAGACTGGTCTGTAACAATTTTCCAATTGTAAAATTTGCACAATAATTCATCTACAGTATCCCAGCCCATTGCAGGTTTTAACCCGCCAATTTGCTGAAAAGTTTCTTTTCTGTAGGCTTTCAGCGCGCCGCGAATGTGATCTTTATCGGTAAGGTTTTCTAAAACCCATTCGCCGTTTTTATCAATATAACAAAATCCGCCCACCATTCCGATTTTAGGATCAGACTCGAAATGTTTAATGATAGTTTCGAAATAATTTGGTGGAAAAATTAAATCTCCGTCTATTTTTACAATAATATCATAATTAGAATCCAAAGTTTCAAAACCTTTTTGAAAAGCCTGAATGACTTTGCTTCCCGGAAGATGAATCGCATCTGAAGTTTTATTCACAACAGAAATAAACGGATTCTCCTTTGCAAAACTCAATACAACTTCTTCTGTTTTGTCTGTAGAATTGTCATTTACAATAACTACTTTTGATGGTAAGACAGTTTGTGAAACCAAAGATTGTAAAGTCAAGCCAATTAAATCTTGTTCATTATGTGCGGGAATGACGATGTAATACTTCATTTTAAATTCCAATTTTTTTAAATTCCAAATTCCAATTGATGAGAATAAATCCCAACTTTCTAAAATTCCAAATTCCAATTTTAACCATGTCGGTAAAATTGGAATTTGGAATTTAATATTGGAATTTTTATTTTATTTTTTCAGCAGCAACAATATAATATCTTGGAGTGAAATATCTTAACAGGGGTCTGAATCCAAATTTTTTCACAGGGTGTGTAAATTGCAGACGATCTGTGATTTTCCATCCTGTTTTTTCTAAAAGCCAGTCTAACTGCCAGTCTTCAAACTCATGATAATGTCTGTCCCACATATCTGTTTTAGAGCGATAAGCTGGTGAAAACCATAAACGTAACGGAATTGAAATTAAAAGTTTATCACATTTTACGTTTTGTAAAATTGTATATGGATTTAGCAGATGTTCGAAAATTTCAAATGCTGTAAAAACAGTATATTCTTCTGTTTGTAAAGCCGTTTGATCGTTGTCTAAATCTTCTCCTTTTGTGTTTTTTACCGTATAGCCATTTTCTTCCATTATTTTAGAAAACGGATTTGGTACGCCAAAATCAAAAATGGTTTCTGATGTGTTAACGTGCTTTTGTAAAAATTCTAAAGTAAGTTTGAATCTTTTATTCGGAAACGTTTTTTCGTACATAGTAATGCGAGGAACGAAACAATCTCTCGTTCTTGATTTTAATTAGGTCGCAAATATACAAAGTTATCTGCTTTTTATGTTTTTTAATTTGATTGAAAATAAAAAGACCACATCCAAAATGTTATTTTTTAAATGCGGAATTGTATAATGCAAATTAATTGTAGTGTCGTAGAAGCATAATATTTATAGATAATTTGATGCATAAAGAACCTAACGAAAAATATTTGATTTGAGATTGCCAATTATAAAATCTCTACCTGCTGCTTCAAAATATACATCTTTAACTTCTTCTTCTTTGAATATTTGTGGAATTGGCTCAGCAGCTAATAATAAAGGACTTCTCATTATTTTTTCTCCACATTCTAAATCAGTCCTATAAAAAGTAGATTCTCTCATAACTTTTTCACACTGATCCATTATCTTAATTGGACGGACGACCGAAACTTCTTTCCATTGATTACATTGATCACATTGTTTATTAAGATAAATGTCTGGATTATAAAGATAGTCATATGGTAATTCAAATAGGTATTGAACCAGATAAAAGCCCTCTGATTTTGGTAATCTTACAAATTTGAGTCCATTTAATTTATGCTTTACATATATATTGACAAATTTCTCTGAAGCAATCAGTGGACCGTCATAACAAGAAGATAGATTATAGTTTTTCTTCTTTATTTTAAATGTAGAAATACTTGCATCAATTGCTTCATTCCTATTTATAATTGACCCACATTTAGAGCAATATTTTAAAACTTCTTTATTTAAGTAATAAAATTCGCTATTGTTGTCAGTTCCAGAAATGCTGTAATATTTCATGGTTTAGAAATTAAGACAAATTTTTACAGTCAATTTTTTAAAACTCTATTATGGGGATATTTATTTACTTGTCAAATATGTCGCTCGATGGAGTTTTTTTAACCTAAATTATTATTCTATAAATATAACGTTCAGATGTGACTAGGTTTGTAGAATTTACATTAATATCTATAAACAAAAGCATTAACGTTCATTCCAGCTCCAACGGAAGCAAAAATTACTACATCGCCTTTATTGATTTCATGATTTTCTATTTTTCCCTGCAGAATCAAATCGTATAAAGTTGGAACCGTTGCAACACTGCTGTTTCCTAAATCGTGAATGCTCATTGGCATAATATCTTTAGGCGCTGTTTTATCGTATAGTTTATAAAAACGTTCGATAATAGCTTCGTCCATTTTTTCGTTTGCCTGGTGAATCAGGATTTTTTTAACTTCTTCGATTCCAATACCGCTTTTGTCTAAACAGCTTTTCATAGCCAATGGAACCTGACTCAATGCAAACTCGTAAATTTTACGACCGTACATTTTAATGTATTTAATATCCGGATCTAAATCTGGATTATACGATTTTCCGAAATAAAGAAAGTTCGCCTCATCGTTTGCAAAAGTAGCACTTTCGTATGATAACAATCCTGCTTCGTCATCTGAAGCCTCTAAAATTGAAGCACCGGCACCATCAGAATAAATCATCGAATCACGATCATGATCGTCTACAACTCTAGATAAAGTTTCGGCTCCAATTACTAAAACTCTTTTTGCCATACCAGATTTGATAAAAGCATTTGCTTGTAAAACACCCTCAATCCAGCCCGGACATCCAAAAAGAATATCATAAGCAACGCATTTAGGATTTTTAATACCTAATTTATTTTTAACACGAGTTGCTAAACTTGGTAAAATATCCGTTTGATGTGTTCCAGTTTTAACATCACCAAAATTATGGGCAAAAATAATATAGTCTAGAGTTTCAGCATCAATTCCTGCACTTGCAATTGCTTTTTCTGCAGCAAAAAAGGCTAAATCAGACGCATTATATTGTGGTTCGGCGTAACGGCGATTTTCAATTCCAGTAATACCTTTAAACTTTTTTATAACAACTTCGTTAGGGTAACCAAATGGAGTTCCATCTTCATTTAAAAAAATATGTTTATCAAAATCTGTATTCTTTACTTCTAAATTAGGAATGTAACTCCCAATACCAATAATTTTTATTTTCATTTCTTTCCTTAAATTATCCGATAAATTTCATGCTAAAGTATAAATAAAAATATGATAACTATCATAAAAAATACTATGCATGCATATAATTATGAATAAATGATTTTTTACAAGATATATTGTTTATTTTTTAATGATTTTTTAATTTTTCCGAGATTTCAAACGATTGAAGAAAAAGTGAGGAAAAAGTTTTTTGTTTCAAGTTTCAAGTTGCAGTGTAACGTTAAACCTGAAACTTGAAGCAAAATTAAAAAACAAAACCCGATAGTTTTTAAAACGTATCGGGTTTGAATATATTATAGTGAAACTAATTTCTTAGCTCTCCATATAAGCTTCAATAGGAGCACAGCTGCAAATTAAATTTCTGTCACCGTAAGCATCATCTACACGACGAACAGATGGCCAGAATTTATTTTCTGCGATGTAATCTAATGGATAAGCCGCTTTTTCTCTAGTATAAGGGAAATCCCAAGTATCTGTAGTTAACATTGCTAATGTATGAGGTGCATTTTTCAATACATTGTTTTTATCATCAGCAGTTGCAGTTTCAATCTCTTTTCTGATTGAGATAAGAGCATCACAAAAACGATCTAGCTCTGCTAAATCTTCAGATTCAGTAGGTTCAATCATTAAAGTTCCAGCAACTGGGAAAGAAACCGTAGGAGCGTGGAAACCGTAATCCATCAAACGTTTTGCGATATCACCAACTTCAATTCCGTTTTCTTTAAATGCACGACAATCTAAAATCATTTCGTGAGCAGCTCTTCCGCATTCTCCTGTGTAAAGAATTGGGTAGTGACCTTCAAAACGAGATTTCATATAGTTAGCATTCAAAATCGCATGCTCTGTAGCGCTTTTTAATCCTTCAGCACCCATCATTGTGATGTAACCGTAAGAGATTAAACATACTAAAGCAGATCCGTAAGGCGCAGATGAAATAGCTGTAATAGCTTGTTCACCACCTACTTTTAAGATTGGGTTTGTTGGTAAAAATGGAACTAATTTCTCGTTCACACAGATTGGCCCAACTCCAGGTCCACCGCCACCGTGAGGAATAGCGAATGTTTTGTGTAGGTTTAAGTGACAAACGTCAGCGCCAATTGTAGCAGGATTTGTTAATCCAACTTGCGCGTTCATGTTTGCACCATCCATATATACTAATCCGCCGTTTTCGTGGATTAATTTTGTGATTTCAATAATTGAAGATTCGAAAACTCCATGAGTAGAAGGATAAGTTACCATCAAACAAGATAAATCATCTTTATGTTCAATTGCTTTTTCTCTTAAATCTTCAACATCAATGTTTCCTTCAGGAGTAGTTTTAGTAACAATGATTTTCATTCCGGCCATCGCTGCAGAAGCAGGATTTGTTCCGTGCGCAGATGAAGGAATTAAACATACATTACGGTGACCTTCGTTTCTTGATAAGTGGTAAGCACGAATCGCCATTAAACCAGCATATTCTCCTTGAGCTCCAGAGTTAGGCTGTAAAGTTGTTCCAGCAAAACCTGTAATTACATTTAATTGTTGCTCTAATTTTTTAAGCATCGTGATATAACCTTCAGCTTGCTCAACTGGTGCAAACGGGTGAATGCTGTTCCAGTTTGGCATTGATAAAGGTAACATTTCTGAAGCTGCGTTTAACTTCATCGTACAAGAACCTAATGAAATCATCGAATGATTCAATGATAAATCTTTACGCTCTAATTTTTTGATGTAACGCATTAACTGACTTTCTGAATGATGATTGTTGAAAACATCATGCGTTAAGAAAGAAGATGTTCTTTCTAATGAAGCAGGTAATTGACTTGCAGTTGCTAATTCAGAAACAGTAAAAGTTTCTTTTCCTAAAGCTTCAGCAAAAATGGCAATAATTTGGTTGATGTCAGCAATTGAAGTCGTTTCGTTTAATGAAATCGAAATCGTGTCAGCATCAACATAAAAGAAGTTTACTTCGTTTTTCTCAGCAACAGCTTTTACTTTTTGAGCGTCAGCTTTTACCAAAATAGTATCAAAGTAAGCAGTGTTAGTTTGGAAAACGCCCAATTTATTTAAAGCTTCAGCAGTAGTAACTGCAGATGCGTGAACTTTGTTTGCAATATATTTCAAACCTTCTGGTCCGTGGTAAACCGCGTACATTCCAGCCATAACTGCTAATAGAACCTGAGCAGTACAAATGTTTGAAGTTGCTTTTTCACGTTTAATGTGCTGCTCACGAGTACCTAATGCCATACGTAAAGCACGGTTTCCATTTACATCAATAGAAACTCCAATAATACGACCTGGCATAGATCTTTTATATTCATCTTTAGTTGCAAAAAAAGCAGCGTGAGGACCTCCGTAACCCATTGGTACACCAAAACGCTGTGAAGTTCCAACAACTACTGCAGCTCCCATTTCTCCTGGAGAAGTTAAAGCAGCAAGTGACAAAATATCAGCAGCAAAAGCTACTTTAATTTCGTTTTCTTTTGCTTTAGCAACAAAAGCGCTGTAATCGTTTACCTGACCATATTTTCCTGGGTATTGTAAAATAACTCCAAAAAACTCAGTTGAAAAATCAAAATTTTCGTGGTTTCCAACAACTAATTCAATTCCAATTGGAGTTGAACGTGTTTGAAGTACAGATAAAGTCTGCGGTAAAATTTCTTCAGAAACGAAGAATTTATTAGTGTTGTTTTTCTTTTGATCACGTGTACGAACGTCAAACAGTAAAGCCATTGCTTCTGCAGCAGCAGTACCTTCATCTAATAAAGATGCATTGGCAATTTCCATTCCAGTTAACTCAATAACAGTAGTTTGGAAATTTAAAATCGCTTCTAAACGACCTTGGGCAATTTCTGCTTGATAAGGTGTATAAGCTGTATACCATCCTGGATTTTCAAAGATATTTCTCTGAATCGGAGCAGGAACAATAGTTGGATGATAACCCAAACCAATATAAGATTTGAATACTTTATTTTTCTTTCCTAACTCTTGAATGTGATTTGCGAATTCATATTCCGTCATTGCAGGATCTAAATTCAAAGGCGCTTTTAAACGAATATCGTCCGGAAGGGTTTCATAAACAAGTTGTTCAATCGAATCAACTCCAATAGTTTTCAGCATGTGCTGAAGATCAGTTTCTCTTGGACCAATGTGTCTTAAAGCAAAAGCATCTGTTTTCATGTAGCTATCTAATGTTTTTAATTGATGTGTTCGTGCACCATTTTGCTGTACGAATCACATTTAAAAGTAAATGTGTTGTTTTTTTGTGGCGCAAAATTAAGTATTATTAATAATTTAATGGGTATTTTTAACTTCAATTTTTATCAAATTTCCAACTAAAGAGTTGATTTGTTACCAATTGATTAGATTTGAGGCATGAAACTTTTAAAACAAATTTTCGATTTTTATTTAAACAGCAGTATTCACGTGGCTTTATCGTGTTATGCATTGGTTCGAATTACGTTTTATTTCTTTCATCTTCAATATGATGAGCCAATGGCTTTGTTTGTTTTTTTTGGAACAATTGTAGGATATAATTTTGTAAAATACGATGCATTAGTTCGAGTAAAGAAAAAACCAATCGGAAATCAGTTAAAAATTATTGCTCTTTTAAGTTTCATTTCGCTGCTTTTAGTCGGCTATTATTTTTTCCATCTAAAGCGAATAACTCAAATCGTTTCTGTTGTAATTTTTGCGATAACGGCACTTTACACTCTGCCATTTTTTCCCAACAAAAAAAATGCACGAAACTGGGCAGGTGTAAAAATTTATATTGTTTCACTTTGCTGGGTAGGAGCTACTTTAGTTTTACCCTACATAAATGCAGAAGTTCCGTTTACAGCCAACTTTTTTATAAAATGCATTCAGCGTTTTGTATTAGTTTTTGTGCTGATTTTAGTTTTTGAAATTTTAGATTTAGCCAACGACGATCCGCATTTGCAAACCGTTCCGCAGACAATAGGCGTAAAACGAACAAAGATTTTAGGATTTTCGCTTTTAGTTCCGTTTTGGGTTTTAGGAGTTTTGACTTTTACACTTCACGATCTTATTATCAACCTCATTATGGTTGTCACTTTAATGTTGTTTATTCTGTTCGCCAATACAAATCGCTCCAAATATTACACTTCTTTTTGGGTCGAAAGCGTACCGATTTTTTGGTGGTTAATGATTGCCTTTTTATAAAAAGACGAATAAAAATTTCGTAAATAATTTGGGCGTGCCCCTCTGGGTCGGGCTATCCGCTCCAAGTCCTCGCACTTCCTTCGTCAGGCTGTGGGCTATCCGCTTCTATCCCTCACGCAAACCGTAAAACAAGAAAATTCATTTTCAAAATTAGTATTTTCATTTAACGTTTCCCACGTTGAAACCTCGGGCTATGTTTGAAATGAATTGATTTAAAAATAAATTTCCATTTATCCTTTTTGAATTGCCTCCAGCTTTAGCTGGAGGTAAAAAGTGTCTCCAGTCTGGCTTTAGCCAAATGATAAAGTTTGGCTAAAGCCAAAAGTATTCAACCTTATTTCTCCTCCAGCTAAAGCTGGAGGCAAGTCACTAGCTTCAAAAATCTGCTAAATCTGTGTGAAAAATAACTCTTCGATTATTTCAAGTCCAACTAATCTATTTTAGTTTTTTGCTTAGCAAGACCCTTTTTTTATTTTCAATTCTGTTTTTCAGAAACCTGTTTCAGAACTTTATTTCTTTCTAAGAGAAAATTTATTAAGTGCTTTTTCAAAAATAAAACATCAAATAATTTCCCGAAAAAACAAAACGGAGTTTCATATTGCAATTTATCTTTCATGATCGTAATTCCATTTTCTTCTTCAAAAAAATGTTCATGTTTGAACGATTTGAATTTGCCTTGCTCCATTTCATCCACAAAATAATCATAAAAATTCATTGCAGTAATTCTGCTTTTATGCGTGAGATAAAAACCGAAATGTTTGCCTCGCCAAGTTACCGTTTCGTTTAAATTTATCAAACCAGATGTCACGCCAGCAATTGCTTTTTCGTTTGTAGGACTAGCAGATTGTTGATGAATATCGATATTTCTTGATGCATCAAAAACGATTTGTTTGGATGCGTTTATTTTGGTAATTAAGTTTATAGTTATCATATTGATTAATTTTGTTTTATGACAAATAGTGCTTAAATTAAATTTTCAAAAGCCTCATCAATATCTCCAAACTTAAACTGAAACCCATTTTCCAAAAGTCGTTTCGGAATCACATTTCTACTTTTCAAAACCAATTCAGTTTCTGTTCTAATAAGAAAAGATCCAATTTCAAGAAAAAAATTACTCATCGGAATTCCGAAAGGAAAACCAACTGCTTTTCTCAGTTTCTGCATAAAATCAGTATTTCTGATTGGCTTTGGAGAAACGATATTGATAATTCCGTCAATTTTTTTCTGAAGAATAAAATCAACAGCATTCGCAAAATCTTCTTCATGAATCCAGCTTATAAATTGATTGCCGCGTCCTTGTTTTCCTCCAAAACCAATTTTTGCCAAAGTCTTTAACGGAATAAAAGCACCGCCCTCTTTCCCTAAAACAATTGAAGTTCGCAAAGCCGTTTTTACGGTTTTTGGAGTTTCGGTTTTAAAGAAAGCTTTTTCCCAAGAAAGCGCCACATTTATAGAAAAATCATTTCCAATTTCGCCGTCAACTTCATCCATTTGTTTGTCTAATGAAAAACGATAAATAGTTGAGGTTGATGAATTCAGCCAATGTTTCGGCGGATTCTGGCAATTTAAAACAGCTTTATTTAAAATCTTTGTGCTTTCAATTCGAGAAAGTAAAATCTCTTTTTTATTTTCTATAGTATAACGACAATCAACAGATTTTCCTGCAAGATTTATTAAAACCGCTGCGTTCTCCAATTCCTTTTCCCAGCCAGAAAAAGTTTTGGCATTCCAGTTTACGTATTTAATTCCGTTAGTAATCTGAGATTTTCCTCTGGTCAGAATTGCAATTTCTTCAAATTTATTTTTGAAATGATTGACTAAAACTTGTCCTAAAAATCCAGTTCCGGCGGCGATGATAAGTTTACTCATTTTGATAGTTTTTCGGGTTAAACCTAACAGGTTTTTAAAACCTGTTAGGTTTCTGTAGAAATTAATTTAAAATAAAAAGCAAAGCAAGAATTCGATATAAAATCCAGGTGTAAGATAAATAAAAGGGAAGTTTTAAAACTTTTACCCTTCTAAAATGTTCTGCACACATAATGAAAACCGTAATTCCAAACCAACCTAAAACCAACATTTCCGGAAGATTGATAAACTGATTCAGAATCAAAATCGGAACTAAAATCAAAAGATCCCATTAAAGAAACAGTCATCAGATTCCCAGCATAATTGATTATGGTTTTTCTATCGAATTTTAAAAGAAGCAGACTTTGAAAAACAATTTGTCCAAAAGCCAAAATAATTTCTCTCGTAATATTTGATTTTGGTAAAATCGGAATCAAATGAGAATATCCAAATAAAACCAAACTAGTAATAGTTAATGCGAATCCAATAAAAAGGAATCTGTATTTGTAATTAAAATCAGGCGTGCATTCTAATTTATTTTCTTCTTTTACAGTTCCCGGAATGATTACTTTTCGGTTATAAGAAACAAAAGAATACATTTTTTTTAGAACAAAATGAATCGGTTTTACCGTTGCAATTTTTTCTATTATCGGAAAAGAAAATCCAATCACTTTTATCAAACTATCAACTCCGTAAGTGACTGTTTTGGTTTTATTATTAATCAACGCAATTTCATTTGGCGCTCGTTTTAAGTCTACGAAACTTTGTTCTTCATCAGAAAGTTGACAATATGATTTTCTTCCGTTTTCGTCAAGCATTCCGCTTTTTACAAAGCCGGTTGTGTATAAACTGCAAAGCGGACAATCTTCGTCATAAAGTAGGGTTTGGTTTTCGAGCGTTTTCATGATTTTTGGTTTTAAGGTTAATAATTTGATGAATACATTTCTTCTAAAACAGGATTTGATTGTAGTTTTCTTTCATTCTTTACTGTGATTTTTGAACCTTTTGCTAAGAAAATTGAAGTTGGTTTTTCGTCTAGAAGAAATCCAAAATCGTTTCCATAGATGTTTCCATTCTGCTTTTAAAAGTTAATATGGTCAATTTTTTTATAGATTATTACTGAAATGTAAATAGCAAGTAAAAAAGGAATAGGAATTATACTGTAAGTGATTATGTCGGTATAACCAATAAAAGCATTAAAAAACCAAAGGATAAAAAATAGTGCAACAAAAGCTATGTAAGTAATAAGATTTTTGTCTTTTGGATTATCGACAAGCATTTTTACTCCTATTGAAAACTGAAGAAAACCAGTAACCATTATTGATAATAAAGCTAATATTATAGCTCCTTCTCCAAATACAATAGCACTTACTAAAATTATGAAAGGAAGAGCAAGTGCGAATGTGTTAATTTTTTTCATGGTTCTCATAATTATTGATTGTTTTAAACTTTCAGAAAAAAATGAAAGTTTGGATTGAATTTTTTTATTTCATGATTTTTATAATCAAACGCCCTAACCAGTTTTCGTTGAATTCGGTCATTTTGTCTAACATATTATCTGCTTTTAAAACGAAATCATACAATTTGGTAGTCTGATCAACAAAGTGTTTTTCTTCTGCAGAATCTTTTGCTTCGATAGTCGAAACTTCTTTTAAGATTTTAAGTGCAGGTTTAATTTCTCTTTTGCTTCGTTCTCTTGAAATTTTTACGGCTAATTCGTCTAAATCTTTTTCGGCAGTAAAAAATTCTCTTCTTTCTCCCGCTTTGTATTCTTTATAAACAATTCCCCAATCCATTAAAGCTCTTAGGTTCATGCTGGCGTTTCCGCGTGAGATCTGTAATTCTTCCATAATATCTTCCATAGAAACAGCATCGTTCGAGACCATTAACAAAGCGTGGATTTGTGCCATCGTTTTATTAATCCCCCATTGAGAACCTAATGCTCCCCAGGTTTGTACAAACTTATTTTTTGCTTCTTTGAATTCCATGAAACAAATATAATTAAAAGTTTTTAAACTTTCAAAAATAAGTGAAACTTAATTTTGTAATTATAAAGTTATGTTAATTCAGATCTTGAAAGTTTCGATTAAATAATGATGCGGCTATTTTTGTAAAAATCACATTTATGGAATTATACTACACCTTTTCAGTACTTATCGTACTGGCATCTTTCTTCGCCTATTTAAATTTAAGATTTTTAAAACTTCCGGGAACGATCGGAATCATGATTATCGCCATGTTGGTTTCAGTTGGAATTCGTCTTTTAGGAGATTCTTATTTTCCTGCAACTACCAAACATTTTTTTGATTTAATCAAAGAATTCGATTTCAACGAAATTTTAATGGGAGCAATGTTGAACTTTCTTTTGTTTGCCGGCGCGCTTCACGTAAACATGTCAGATCTTAAAGAACAAAAAGTTCCTATTATAATTTATTCTACAATAAGTGTTGTATTGTCGGCTTTAATTATTTCTATGCTGCTTTTTTACATAGCACCGCTTCTCGGAATAAAAATCCCTTATATATTTTGTTTGGTTTTCGGAACCTTAATTTCTCCTACTGATCCAATTGTGGTTTTGGGAGTTTTAAAAGAAGCTAAAGTTCCTAAAAGAATAGAAACTAAAATCGTTGGAGAATCCTTGTTTAATGATGGAGTAGCAGTAGTAATGTTTGCCGTAGTTTTAAAAATGGCAACTGACCCAGCATTTGATATGAGTTTTGGATCTATCGCCTGGTTATTTGCAAAAGAGGGAATCGGCGGACTTTTATTAGGAGCCGTTCTCGGATTTACAGCATCAAAAGTCATGAAGAAAATCGATGATTATAAAGTTTCTGTTTTGATAACGCTTTCGATTGTTATGGGAGGATTTTTGATTGCACAAAGTTTACACGTTTCGAGTCCGCTGGCAATGGTTGTTGCCGGATTGATTATAGGTAATTATGGTAAAAAAGTAGCGATGAGCGAAGTCACTCAAGATTATTTAGGGAAATTCTGGGAACTTATAGATGAGATTCTAAATGCTATTTTATTCTTGTTTATTGGCTTTGAATTATTATTACTGCCAGATTTAAATAAACAATTGCTGACAGGGTTGGTAGCTATCTTTATAGTGCTTTTTTCGAGATTAACATCAATAGTTCTGCCTTGGAAATTTTTCGATATTTTTAAATTTTTCGGAATCAAATCTGCCTACAATAAAGGTTCTTTGATGGTTTTGGTTTGGGGAGGAATTCGTGGAGGAGTTTCTATTGCACTGGTGCTTTCTATGCCTGAGGGAGAATACAAAAACCTTTTACTTGAAGTAACCTATATTGTGGTGTTGTTTTCAATTGTAGTTCAGGGATTGACTGTTGGAAAATTAGCCAAAAGAGTTTTAGAGAAGGAGTAGAAAGAACATAGAACATAGAATAAAGAGTAAAAAATCAAGAATTAAGATTTTTTATCTTTAAATTATAAACTAAATATTTTATAAAAAAACCTGCAAGATGTTCTTGCAGGTTTTTTTTATCGTTTGTCTTCCTTGGAATAATTTGATTCTCCATTAATATTAATTTCTCTGCCTAAAAAACGAGGCTGTCTATTTCTCAAAACATCAAAAAAAGATTTAAAAACAGAACCGTATTCTCTAAAGCAAACATATTTGTAGCCAAGATATTCTCCTTTATTCGCTGAATATCCCACAGATTTAATTCCAAGTTTGTTGCCAATGTAAATCGCTCTGTTCAAATGATATTCCTGCGAGATTAAAGTTGCTTTTTTAATCTTAAAAATATGTTTGGCGCGATACATTGTAGAGTAAGTATCAAAACCGGCATAGTCTATAAATATTTTTGTGGTATCAACTCCGTGATTAAAACAGTAGTTTTTCATAACGGTCAATTCATCATATTCTTCACGGCCATTATCTCCAGAAAGTAAAATTTTATTAATACGTTTTGCTTTCCATAATAAAATCCCGGCATCCAGACGGTCTTTTAAATATTTACTTGGTTGATCACCATTAATTCCCGCACCAAAAATAATTCCGACATCATTTTTAGGGAATCTTTTAAGCGAATAATAAATGTTCTTTTTCGTGGAAGATTTTACATAATAGTTTACAGAAACAATTGCAACTATTCCTAGAATTGCAAGATAAAGGAAGATTTTAAAATATTTTTTCAATTTATTTTTTGTAAGATTAAGATTTAAAATGCGAAGGTAACTAATTTTATTGTCAGACAAAATCAAATAAAAAAACCGAAGCAGAAATGCTTCGGTTTTGGCTAATATTCTAAGAAGTCTACAAAAGACCCGCTCTCTTCAATAAAGCTTCCGGTTTTGGTTCCTGACCTCTAAAACGTTTGTATAAAGTCATCGGATGTTCTGTTCCTCCTTTTGAAAGTACATTGTCTTTGAATTTTTTCGCTACTTCTTGATTGAAAATCCCTTTCTCCTGAAAGTATTCAAAAGCATCGGCATCCAGAACTTCTGCCCATTTGTAGCTGTAATATCCGGAAGAATAGCCGCCTTGGAAAATATGCGAAAAAGCGGTACTCATCGCATTTTCCTTTACTTCAGGGTACAATTGCGTTTCGGCAAATTGTTCTGTTTCGAAAGCTTTTAAATCTGTAATACCAGTTGGATCTTGTCCGTGCCAGGCCATATCTAATAACCCAAAACTCAACTGACGCATCGTTGCCAATCCTTCCTGGAAACTCGCACTTTCTTTAATTTTCTGAACGTATTCAATCGGAATAATTTCTCCGGTTTCATAATGGTTCGCAAACAAAGCTAAAGCTTCTGGTTCGTAACACCAGTTTTCCATAATCTGACTTGGTAATTCCACAAAATCCCAATAAACAGAAGTTCCTGATAAACTTGGATAAGTGGTGTTGGCTAACATTCCGTGCAAACCGTGTCCAAATTCATGGAATAATGTTGTTACTTCATTAAAAGTCAATAATGAAGGTTTTGTTTCTGTTGGTTTTGTAAAGTTGCAAACGTTCGAAATATGTGGTCGCTCGTTTACGCCGTCTTTTATATATTGTGATTTGAATGAAGTCATCCAAGCACCGTTTCTTTTTCCTTTTCTTGGGAAGAAATCAGCGTAGAAAATAGAAACTAAATTGTTTTCAGCATCTCTTACTTCATAAGTTGTTACTTCTTCGTGGTATTTATCGATGTCAAAAACTTCGGTAAATGTTAATCCGTATAGTTTTTGGGCAACTGTAAAAGCACCTTCTAAAACTTTTTCTAACTGAAAATAGGGTTTTAGTTTTTCATCATCTAAATTAAAAAGCTGTTGCTTTAATTTTTCAGAATAATAAGCACCGTCCCATTTTTCTAATTGTTCAATCCCGTCTAATTCTTTCGCGAAAGCGGCCAATTCAGCGAATTCTTTTTGAGCTGCAGGTTTTGCTTTTGCCAATAAATCATTTAAGAAAGAGAAAACTTTCTCTGGACTTTCGGCCATTCTTTCTTCCAGAACGAAATGTGCGTGTGTTTTGTATCCTAATAAATTAGCTCTTTCAAAACGTAATTTTGCAATTTTTAGAACATTTTCCTGATTGTCAAATTCATTATTCTGAAACGCTTTTGCACCAAATGCAATTGCCATTTTTTTACGTAATTCGCGATTATCGGCATAAGTCAAAAACGGAACATAACTCGGATGATCTAAAGTAAAAATCCAGCCTTCTTTTTCTTGATTTTTGGCTAATAACCTAGCGGCTTCGATTGTTCCTTCCGGCAAACCAGATAAATCTTTTTCATCTGTTAAATGCAATTCGAAATTATTGGTTTCTGCTAAAACATTTTCGCCAAACTGTAAACTCAGTTTCGATAATTCTTTGTCAATTTCTCTTAATTGATTTTTTTTGTCTTCAGGTAAATTGGCTCCGTTTCTAGAAAAACTTTTATATTTTTTGTCTAATAAAGTTGTTTGCTCTGGGTTGAGGTTCAAATTTTCTTTTTGATCGTAAACTGCTTTTACTCTCGCAAATAAATCGGCATTTAGGCGAATGTCATTTCCGAATTCTGAAAGCAGAGGTGAAACTTCCTGTGCAATTTTCTGCATTTCGTCATTCGTTTCAGCCGAATTCAAATTGAAGAAAATACTCGAAAGACGATCTAAAATATCACCAGAAAAATCCATCGCGACAATTGTGTTTTCAAAAGTCGGCGCGTCGGGATTATTTACGATTGCATCAATTTCGGCTTTAGCCAAAGCAATTCCTTCTTGAAAAGCTGGAACGTAGTCTTCGATTTTAATTTGAGAAAAAGGTGCGGTGTTATGTTTAGTTATAAATTTTGAAAGTAAAATACTCATTATGATATAAATTTTTTTATTAATTGAAGTCGAAATTTTGAATTTCAAAGATAGCAATTTATAAAAATCTATTCATCTATATAAAATTGATTCTCGGCATAAAATCCTCTTAAATTGTGTTATAGATATGTTATTTATTCCTGCGGACGGTTTTAAAAGCGTAAATTGACAAAATAGGATTTGCATATAAAATGCCAGTCATAATTATAAAAATAAATAGGATGAATTATCAAGTTGTAATAAATAATATAGATACGGTAAATGAAGTAGAAGGATATTGGTCTGATGAAGATTTGATTGCCTTATTAGAAAAATTCAATTATCCTGATGGAGCGACAGCAGATAAATCGAGTCTGCCGGAATTATTAGAAATGGCAATTTCTGATTATGAGCCAAATGAAGCTGCGCAGATTGTTTTAGAATATAAATTAGGTGATCAATTAAGTGAAGGACAGATTGAGCAGATCTCCAATAATATGTTGATTGATAAAGTTTGTGAAGAATATCCAGAAATACACATGCAAGGGACTTTGTTTCATGTCAATCAATTGCTTTTTAAAGCGTACAACGGAAAATTTCCGAATGCAAAAGCCTCTATTGTTCATTTTTCAATGACACCAACTGAGCGCGAAGTGCAAAAGTTAACAGCCGAAAATGTATTGAAATTATTGAATAACGGTTTGTCGGATAGAAATCTTATTAAGAGGTTATTCGAAAATCAAATTTCTCAAAACATTCCATTTCCTGAAGCAGAAAGTATTATTTGGGAATTGACAACTGAAGATAATATAAATTACAATTTAGTTACATCAGAAAACTGGATCAATAAAGATGATATACAAGAATCTGAATTTGAATCTGTTTTGGAAGAAGTGGAAGATGTAGCGTAATTTCAAAAAGATAAAATATTAATTAAAAAAAGGCTTCGCATAATGTAAAGCCTTTTTTTAATTTGATGATTTTAATTTATCTTAAATCTAGTTTCACCAAGAATCGCCAAAAAATCACAGAGATTCACAAAGTTTTTCTTCAATAATAATCTAAAAAAGCTTAGCGAATCTCTGTGTTTTCTTTGTGTATCTCTGCGGAATAATTTATTTTTTTAATCCTTCTGCAGCCTTATTAACCGCAGCTTTCAATTCTTCTTTATAAGAAATAATAGTATCTAAAACTTTTTTATCATGGCTTCCGATGATTTGTGCTGCTAAAATTCCGGCATTTTTTGCTCCGTTCAAAGCAACAGTTGCAACTGGAACGCCGCCTGGCATTTGCAGAATAGATAGAACAGAATCCCACCCATCAATAGAATTACTAGATTTTACAGGAACTCCAATTACAGGAAGCGGCGACATCGAAGCCACCATTCCAGGTAAATGTGCCGCGCCGCCTGCTCCGGCAATAATTACCGAAATACCGCGGTTATGTGCATTTTTACTGAAATCGAATAATTTCTCCGGCGTTCTGTGTGCCGAAACGATATCTACTTCAACTTCTACATTAAATTGTTTTAATATGTCGATGGCATCCTGCATAACTGGCATGTCTGAGATGCTTCCCATTATAATGGCTACTTTGCTCATTTTACTTTTTTTGTTTATTTTGTTTTGTTTCAGGTTTCAGGTTTCAAGTTGCGACTGAAAACTATTGAGAAATTACTCTAATAGTATTCTTAACATCTTCTGCAATTCGTCTTGCTTCAACCACATTTTCATTCACTATAGTTACGTGGCCCATTTTTCTGAAAGGACGCGTTTGTTTTTTACCGTAAATATGAGGAGTAACGCCGTTCCATCCTAAAATAGTTTCGATATTTTCATAAACTACATCTCCAGAAAATCCTTCGGCACCTACTAAATTTACCATTATTCCGGCCACTTTACTGTCTGTGTTTCCTAAAGGGAGATCTAAAATAGCACGTAAATGATTTTCGAATTGTGAAGTGTAACTTGCCTCAATTGAGTAATGTCCAGAATTGTGCGGACGCGGAGCAACTTCATTCACTAAAATTTCATCTTCGTTGGTTTGGAACATTTCAACAGCCAAAAGTCCAACGTGATTGAATTTTTCAGAAACATTCAAGGCAATTGCTCGGGCTTTTTCGGCTACTTTTTCGTCGATTCTTGCAGGGCAGATTACGTATTCAACCTGATTTGCTTCTGGGTGGAATTCCATTTCTACAACTGGATACGTCTTAATTTCTCCTGATGGATTTCTTACCACAATTACCGCCAATTCATTTTTGAACGGAACCATCGTTTCTGCAATACATTCTACATCTGGTAAATCATCCATATCAGAAATTTGGCGAATTACTTTTACGCCGTTTCCGTCGTAACCGAATTCAGTGCATTTCCAGACAAACGGAATTGTGATTTCATTGTTTCCAACTGATTTTTGCAAATGCGCGGGACTATCAAAACGTAAATAGGATGCCGTTGGGATATTACTTTCGGTATAAAAATCTTTTTGAGTTCCTTTATTCTGAATTCCTTTTAAAGTTTTTGGAGACGGATATACTTTTACACCTTCGTTTTCCAATTGCGTTAAAGCTTCAAGATTTACCAATTCGATTTCAAAAGTCAAAACATCGACTTGTTTTCCGAAGTTGTAAACCGTTTCATAATCCATTAAATCGCCTTGAAAGAATTTATTGCAGGCAATTTTGCTCGGCGCTTCGTCACTCGGATCTAAAACATAAGTTTGTATGTCAAATTTTCTGGTGTCAGACAAAAGCATTTTACCCAATTGTCCGCCGCCTAATATTCCTAATTTAAAATCAGAAGAAAAATAATTCATTTTGTGTTGTGTTTTTGCAAAGATACCTTTTAATCTTTTTTTAGCCAAAATTTAGTTTTTTGCCACAGATTAAAAGGATTAAAAATGATTTTTTTAAGTTGCCACGAATTACACGAATTTTCACGAATTATTTTAGAAAATGAGTTAAATAAAAATTTGTGGAAATTTGTGTAATTCGTGGCGACTCAATTATTTTATTTTTTTTAGAACTTCTTTTGCGACGGCTTTATAAGCGGCGGAATGATCTCCGAAATCTTTGTCAATAATCACTTTTAATTCAGGATGAATCCAATCGTAATAATTTCCTAGAATGTATAAAGTTCTAATGGAATAGGCTTTTGTTGCGACTTTAACATCACTTATAAGCCAGTCAAAACTTGCTTCGATGCAGTCTTGAAGATTTTCTTCAGAAAGTTTAATGCAGTTTTCGTTTTTCTTGTAATGTGATTTTATAAGAAGCTGTACCACTTTTGCAATTGGGCGAAGCGAACTTTCATCTTTTAAAACTTTCAAATTGGAACAGAAAAAATCGAGATGCGGCTGAAGCCAAAGTAATTCTTCGTAAGAAACAAATTCTAAAATCCAGCAGGCTTTATGATTGTTTTTGTCTGATGGCGTAAAACAAATTGAAACCAATTCACCAAAAAGTGACGGATTTTCTAAAACATCTTGTGCAGCTATGAGACGATTTTCCCGATAAGCATTTACATAATCCAATTTTTTTTGCAATTCAGACGGCATCTTTGTGGTATTAAATACTCTGCTAAAATAAGTAATTTAGTGAGATAATTCCGAAATAATTTATTGGTAATCCGGGATAATAAAATCTTGGCTGTGCATTTCCTACTGCGGTTGCGTTAGTCAGAATCATCGAAGCGTACTTTTCGTTCGTGACATTATTTACGCCAGCATCAATATGAGCTTTTAAACCAGATAAAATTTCGAATTGATAACCTGTTTTTAAATTTAATAAAGAATAAGAATCAGAAAAATCAGCGTTAGAATCATTTAGCGGAATTTTATCGGTAAACTGAAAATCGGCTGTAAAGTAAAATCCTGAACTCGTATTTAAAGTAAAACCAGCACTTGCTGTATTGGCGGGAACTCCAGTTAATTTGTTTCCAGAAAAATCATTTCCATTATCAACAAATTCCTTAAATTCATAATTTCCAATCGATGTTCCGATATAAGAATTTAGATTAAAAATTCGATTAATTGGCCAATTGTGGTTGAGTGAAATTTCGATTCCTTCATGAAAAGTTTTTCCAGCATTTACACCTTCGTATTGATCGTCGCCAATTCTTTTCGCAACCAGTAAATCTTTAATTTCCATTCGGTAAACGGCAATTTGAGTATATAGTTTTTTGTTGAAGAAATGAAGTTTTCCGCCCAATTCAAAATTGTAACCTGTCTCGGGTTTAATGTTTGGATTGATGTTTCCAGTTGAGGTTAAAGTTTCTTCGGTTGCAGGAAGAGAAAATCCTCGGCTTACAGAAAAGTAAAAAGTTCGAACTTCATTCGGTTTGTATAAAAAAGAAAGCTGCGGTGAAAAAATTCCATCATAACTGTATTTTTCCTTCGGATCATTCGCGGAAGCGGGAAAATCATTTTGAAGTTCAAATTTTGTTTTGTTGTAATTTAATCCTGCTTGAATTTCAAATTGATCGGAAAGTAAAGTTCTAATTTGCGAAAAAATATTGTAAAAATGTCTTTTTTGATCGGTTGCCGTAAGCTGATCGCCTTGTAAACTTCCATTTCCATTATTTTGCTGATAGAGATTTTCGAAAGTATTACCGCTGTAATTATCGTTGAAATATTCAATTCCGCCAATAAATTGATTTTTAATTTTTCCAATTGTAAAATCACCAGAAAATTGAGTTCTGACACCTGATGCAAAAGTATATTGGCGTAAAATATCAAAAGGACGTGGTTCGTTGCTGTCTTTATAATTGATAAAAACAGAAGTCGAATTGTTGAGGTGATCGTTTATTTTGAAATCATAAGACAATCCGCCGAGAGTCGATTTATATTCTTTAAATCCTTTTGAAGCGACCCAAGTTGGTGCGCCCGCCTGCGGATTATTTTCAAAAGTTGTTTTGTTAATTGAGCTCGGAATAAAAGCTTTTAAATAAGTATAATTAGAAAAATATGTCAGCTTGCTGTTTTTCTTTCGAAATAATTCCCCAGAAAGTGTAATTCCTTCCCGATTATAGGCGCTGTTTTCGCGCCAGCCATCTGTTTTTAAATTGTGATAATTCAGACTTACGGAAGCGCTTTTTTCATTCAAATCAAAACTCACTCTGTTTTTCAGTAATCCAAAAGAACCAAAAACAGAACTCACTTCAGCTTGATATTGCCCATTTTTTAAGGTTTGTGGTGAAATTAAAATCGCACCGCCCAATCCTGCGCCATAAATACTGGAAAGCGGTCCTTTTATAACTTCAATCTGATTGATGTTTTGAAGATCGATATCGTCAATTACCGTTTCGCTGTTTCCAGATGTCAAAGGAATGCTTCCGTAAAAGGCCCTGATTTTATTTGTTCCGTAAGGAGTTCTGGCGCCAATGCCGCGAATCGAAATTCGGGTTGTAGTAATATTTGACGATTGCATAAAAACGCCTGGAATAGTGTTAATGACATTACTGATGTCGGTAGTGTTATTTCGAAGTAATTCTTTTTCAGATAAAATGCCAATAGAAGCAGGGCTGTTTTGTAAATCTCGGTTAATATGGAGCGGACTTATTAAAACTTCATTCAGTTTTTGGGTTTTTACAGAATCAATATTTTGAACTTCTTTTTCCTGTGCTAAAATGTTTTTAGAAATAAAAAGAATAAAGAAAAAAAGAAGGTATTTTTTGGACGGCATAAATGGAATGGTTAAAATGCAGTTTTATTAACACATAGAAACATAGGTTTCATTGAGGCAAAAAAGGCGTTTCACTTTTCCTAAAGTCACATAGCTATGTGTGAAAACGAGTTTCTTTTTAATCTTAATCTACGAAACAAAAATCTATGTCTCTATGTGTTTAATTTTTATAGTTTGGAATTTGGAATTTGGAATTTGGAATTTTTATTTTTAAAAGCTTTATTTATTCGCAGTAACTTTCCAAATAGTATTTCCGCTGTCGTCATTTACCAAAAGCGATCCGTCATTCATAACCGTTACCGCAACTGGGCGCCCGTAAACTTCAGCTTTATTAGAATCAGAAATAAAACCAGTTAAGAAATCTTCTGGTTTTCCTGAAGGTTTTCCATCTTTAAAAGGAACAAAAAGCACTTTATATCCTGAAATTTTAGAACGATTCCAAGAACCGTGCTGACCTACAAAAGCACCGTTTTTGTATTTTGCAGGAAAAGCGTCTTTAGTGTAAAAAGCCAGTCCTAAAGATGCTGTGTGAGATCCTACCGGAACATCAGGAACAATTGCTTTTTCGACTAAATCTTTTCTTTCACCTTTCAATCGTGGGTCAGGAATACTTCCAAAGTAAGAATATGGCCATCCGTAGAAACCATCTCTTTTTACACTTGTAATATAATCTGGAACTAAGTCGTCGCCTAATTCATCGCGCTCATTTACAGCAGTCCATAATTCTTTGTTAGCTGGATTCCAATCCATTCCAACAGGATTTCGCAATCCCGAAGCATAGATTTTTTCGCCTGTTCCGTCAGGATTAATTTCTAAAATAGCGGCACGACGAACTTCTTTGTCCATTCCGTTTTCGCCCACATTACTTCCGGAGCCTACAGAAACATAGATTTTGCTCCCATCAGAACTTGCCAATAAATTTCTAGTCCAGTGGTTGTTGTAACCGCCGGCAGGAAGTTCAAGAATTTTTTCACCTTTTGTTTCCAATTTCAACGGATTGTTTTTGTAAGGATAACGATATAATCCGTCGGTATTTGCAATGTAGAAAAAGTCTTTAAGAACCAGCATTCCAAAAGGTTTGTTTAATCCAGATATAAAAACTTCACGAGTTTCAAACTTTCCGTCTTTATCTTTATCGCGTAAAACCGTAATTTGATTTTTGCTGGATCTCGTACCGCTTTCGACAACAAAAATATCTTGGTTAGGCGCGATGTAAGTCCATCTTGGATTTTCAAATCCGTCAGCAAATTTAGTTACAGTAAAACCTTCTGGTGCTTTTGGCGTTTTACCTTCAGACCAGCCTATAACTTTACTATTGTTAGTTTTAGATTCAGTTGCGTAAGGCGGTGGAAGCGTTAAATCACCAATAGCAGTTTTTACAATAGTATTGGGTTGTTTGGCTAAAACTTCTTTTTCTTCTTTTTTAACTTGTCCGTTGCATGCGGTCATTAGTGCCAATAATGATATAGAAAATAGTGGTAAGGATTTTTTCATTTGAATTCTTGGAGTTAAATATTTATATCACAACAATTTACTCAAATTAAAAATACCGTCAAAAAATAATTTGTAATTATTAACTGATATTTAACATTCGTAAAAAATATCGATATACAGTTTATTTTGATAGAAGCAGTTAAGTTGTAATTCTGTATCTTTGTGCATTATTTTAAAAAGAAAAATAATGATACAACTTCACGATAAACAATTTGTTCCGTTTATTTCGGCTAAAGAAATTGATTTTGCTTTAACTAAAATAGTGGCTCAGGTAGAGGATGATTTTGGAGATGATACACCAATTTTTATTGGAGTTTTGAATGGCGCTTTTATGGTAGTGTCAGATTTTTTAAAGAAATACAAAAAACCATGCGAGGTTTCATTTATAAAAATGGCATCGTATGAAGGAACTGAAACTACTAATTCGGTTAAAGAATTAATAGGAATCAATCAGGATTTGACTGGAAGAACGGTTATAATTATTGAAGATATTATCGATACTGGAAACACGATCGAAGAATTGAAACGTTTGTTTAAAGAAAAAAATGTCAAGCATTTTAAAATTGCCACTTTATTCTTTAAACCAGAAGCTTATAAAAAAGACATTAAGATAGATTACGTTGGAGTTCGTATTCCAAATAAATTTATTGTAGGTTACGGTTTGGACTACGATGGTTTAGGGAGAAACTTAACCGAAGTCTATAAATTAGCAGAATAAAAAAACACAACTATATATTCATTTAAAAACTTCTGACAAAAATTAGAAGTAACAACACTCATTTCAATTATGATTAACATTGTTTTATTTGGAAAGCCTGGTGCAGGAAAAGGAACTCAGGCAGAATTTTTAAAGGAAAAATATAATTTAACACATCTTTCAACAGGAGATATTTTTCGTTTTAATTTAAAAAATGACACAGAACTAGGTAAAAAAGCAAGAGTTTTTATGGATAATGGAGAATTGGTTCCATGTGAAGTAACAACTGCAATGTTAATTGATGAGGTAAAAAAGCATCCTGATACAGCAGGATTTTTGTTCGACGGTTATCCAAGAACAATTAATCAGGCTGAGGCTTTAGATAAATTTCTGCCAACAATTGGGTCAAGCGTAACTGCAACAATCGCTTTAGAAGCAGATGACGAAATTTTGGTAAAACGTTTATTAGAAAGAGGAAAAACAAGCGGAAGAGCTGATGATCAAGACGAAGAAAAAATTCGTGTGAGATATCAAGAATACAATGAGAAAACAGCTCCGCTAATTGGATATTATAAAGAACAAAATAAGTTTCATGCCGTAGACGGTATCGGAACTATTGAACAAATTACAGAGCGCTTAACGTCAGTTATAGATAATTTGTAGAAGCTTTTTCCAGCTGTACGTTACAAGTCCTCGCTAAAAAAACTATTTTTCCAAACCCTAAAACGAGCTTCCGCTGGTCGCTGTTTTATGGCAGGAAAAATTAGTTTTTTTAGCTCCGGGCTTTTCACTTCCATCTGGGCTAGAATAAATTGAGAGTACAAATTGCATTTAACAAGACCATTTTATAACGAATCCCCTATCAATTGGAAATACTAATTATATTTTTTCTAATTCTCTTAAACGGAGTTTTCTCCATGTCCGAAATCGCTTTGATTTCTGCCCGTAAAAACAGGCTTGAAACAGCAGCGAAAAAAGGCAATAAAAGTGCTAAAACAGCACTCGATTTAGCCAACTCGCCTAACAAATTTTTATCTACAGTACAAATCGGAATTACCTTAATCGGAATTTTAACAGGTATTTATTCTGGAGATAAAGTAACTGCAGATGTTGAAATTTTCGTTGCCGGTTTTGCATTTTTAAAACCTTATGCACACTCAGTAGCTGTTGGAATTGTGGTTGTAATTTTAACTTTCTTCTCATTGGTTTTAGGAGAATTACTTCCAAAACGAATCGGATTAAATTATCCAGAAGCAATTGCAAAAATGGTAGCAATGCCAATGAAAGTAATTTCGATAATTACAGCACCTTTTATCTGGCTTTTGACATCTTCAACAGATTTTCTATTGAATGTTTTTCAGATAAAACCAACCGCCGACGGAAAAGTTACCGAAGAAGAAATTAAAGCCATAATTAAAGAAGGAACTGAAGTTGGAGAAGTTCAAGAAATTGAACAAGATATTGTGGAACGTGTTTTTCATATTGGTGATAGAAAAGTAAACTCTTTAATGACGCATCGCAAATCGGTTGACATGCTGCCATTAAAAGCAGATAAGGAAAAGATTAAAGAATTAGTAGTTCAGGATCTGCATACGGTTTACCCAGTTTATAATGATAATTACGATGATATAGTTGGAGTAGTAACTCTTAAAAATATTTTCGCTAGTATCGAAAATGATAATTTTGATTTATCAGCTATCGTTTCTGATGCGCCCTATTTAATGGAGCAGACAACAGCTTACAAAGCGTTAGAAAATTTCAAGAAAACTGGCGTTCATTATGCTTTAGTTTCAGACGAATATGGTGTTTTTCAAGGTTTGATTACGTTGAATGATATTCTGGAGGCGTTAGTTGGAGATGCATCTGAATTTTATAAAGATGAATTTCAGCTTATAGAAAGAGAAGATGGTTCTTGGCTGGTTGACGGACATTATTCGTTACACGATTTCTTAACTTATTTTGAGTTAGACGAGCTGACAAACGATTACGAAGTAAACACCGTAAGCGGCATGATTATGACGGAGCTTTCTCATATTCCAAAAGAAGGAGAAAAACTAGTCTGGCAAAAATTCGTCCTAGAAGTTGTCGACATGGACGGCGTAAAAATTGATAAAGTGCTTGTGAAAGCGCTTAAAGAGTAGAGAGAATTTGTTTCAAGTTTAAAGTTTCAGGTTTCAAGTTAGCGCAACGCACTTATCTTGAAACTTGAAACCTGAAACTTAGAAACTACACATAAACAAACAAAAATGACAGAAGGGAATTTTGTAGATTACGTTAAGATATATGTTTCTTCCGGAAAAGGAGGAAAAGGATCTACGCATTTACATAGAGAGAAATTTATTGAAAAAGGTGGTCCGGACGGAGGAGATGGAGGCCGCGGAGGGCATGTATATTTAGTTGGGAATAAAGGACTTTGGACATTATTTCATTTAAAGTTTGCACGTCACATTAAAGCTGGACACGGTGGAGATGGTGGTGGAGACCGCAGTACAGGTGCAGATGGAGAAGATAAAATTATTGAAGTGCCGCTAGGAACTGTTGTAAAAGACAAAGAAACTGGTGAAACACTTTTTGAAATTACAGAACACGGAGAAAAACAAATTCTTGCAAAAGGAGGAAAGGGAGGTTTAGGAAACTGGCATTTTAGAAGTTCGACAAACCAAACGCCTCGTTACGCACAGCCAGGTTTACTCGGTGTGGAAATGGATGTAATTTTGGAACTTAAAGTTTTGGCAGATGTTGGTTTAGTTGGTTTTCCAAATGCAGGAAAATCTACTTTATTGTCTGTTTTAACTTCAGCAAAACCAAAAATTGCAGATTATCCTTTTACAACACTAAAACCTAATTTAGGAATTGTTGCGTACAGAGATTTCCAATCTTTTGTAATTGCAGATATTCCTGGAATTATCGAAGGTGCGGCAGAAGGAAAAGGTTTAGGGCATTATTTTTTAAGACATATTGAGCGTAATTCGACTTTATTGTTTTTAGTTCCAGTTGATACGCCAGATATTAGAGCAGAATATGATATTTTAGTTAATGAATTGACTAAATACAATCCTGAAATGCTGGATAAAGAACGTCTTTTAGTAATTTCAAAATGCGATATGCTGGATGATGAATTAAAAGCAGAGTTAAAAGCAGAACTAGATGTAACATTCAAAGATGTTCCCTACATGTTTATTTCGTCGGTTGCTCAGCAAGGTTTGACAGATTTGAAAGATAAACTTTGGAAAATGCTTAACGAATAATACAATACGTACCATTCTATAAATATAAAACCCGACAATTTCTATTGTCGGGTTTTTACTTTTTGTGCAGAAACAAAAAGTAGAAAGGATTTACTCGTAACTAAATCCTCCAATTTATAATGCGAAGTTTTTAGAAACTCCAATGTTTAAAGTTTTTCCAAAATCAAAACCTAAACGTTCTTGTCTTGGATCATTTTTTCCGTCAAGATTATCGTAGTTAATTCCTCCAATAGAAAAATTCAAACCAAAACCATTTTTCATATTGATAAATAAAGCAGGTGTTAAACTTGCATACATTCCTTTTGCATTGTTTAATGAAGTGTTTTGGTATCCAACACCTAAATCTGCGTAGAAAGAAAACATTTGAGAAAGTGGTGTTGAGTAACGTACAAAACCTCCAATTTTGTATTTTTCTGTTTTGTCCACCCCAGTAGTTTTTACATTCATGATTGAACCTTCTACTCCAGCTGTCCATTTTTCAGCAAATTGATATCCAACTCTTGGAGAGAATTCAAAATTTTCAAGTTTCGAATCACCAATTTTCTCAGAAGAGAATCCAACATTTCCGCCTAACAAGATTGAGTTTTTTTGCGCACTCGCAATAGTTGTAACTAGTATTACAACTGCTAGTAATAATTTTTTCATTTTTAATTTTATTTATTTGGAAGGCAAATTTAAATCAAAACATTTTGTAAGAAATATTTTAGGCTATAATTTTTTAATTGAAAGTTAATTTTTACAAATAATAATGAGTTTTAATTTTTAAAATCAATTTTTTGGAGATTTTTAATTCTTTCGCTGTGTTTATGGTGTTAAATTTAAACTTTGCTATCATCTTAATAAAATTATGAATTTCGCAAAATCAAGTATTATTTAATTTATTATGTTTTGTTTTTTGGAGTTATGTTTATTTTTTTTGCGAAAATGAGTTATATTCGCATCACTTAAACAAAATAACATGAAAAAAGTAGTTTTATTCTTGACCATGTGCCTTATGGCTTTTCCAGTAAGAGCCGATGAAGGAATGTGGTTCTTGATGTTTATCGAAAGATTGAACCATAGAGATATGGAGAAAATGGGCTTGCAATTGACAGCCGAAGAAATTTACAGCATTAACAATCATAGTTTAAAAGATGCCATTGTACAATTTAATGGAGGCTGTACTGCTGAAATCGTTTCAAACAGCGGATTGGTATTGACTAATCACCACTGTGGATATAGCGCGATTGCAGAACTTTCAACAGCAGAACAAAATCATTTGAAAAATGGTTTCTGGGCAAAAAATCGTTCAGAAGAACTAAAGCCTAAATCTTTATTCGTTCGTTTCTTTGTTCGTATGGATGATGTTTCTAAAAGAATTTTGTCTAAAGTAAACGATACAATGACAGAAACAGAAAGAAACAAAATCATTCAACAAGAGATTAGTTTAATTGAAAAAGAAAATAGCGAAAACGGAAAATACACTGTTTCTGTTCGTCCTTTCTTTCAAGGAAATGAATACTACTATTTTGTTTATCAAGATTATACAGATGTTCGTCTAGTTGGAACTCCGCCAGAAAGTGTTGGTAAATTTGGAGGTGATACAGACAACTGGGAGTGGCCTCGTCAAACGGGAGATTTCTCTATGTTTAGAGTTTACGCTGATAAAAACGGAAATCCTGCAGCATATTCAAAAGACAACGTGCCATTGCAGCCTAAACACTATTTACCTGTAAGTATTAAAGGGGTAAAAGAAAATGATTTCGCAATGATTTTAGGATATCCTGGAAGAACAAATCGTTGGATGCCGGCTGGCGGAATCGAACAAAACATTAAATATGCTTATCCTGCTTGGGTTGAAGGTGCAAAAACCGGAATGGACCAAATGAAAAAGTATATGGATAAGGATGCAACTGTTCGTTTACAATATGCTTCTAAATATGCTTCGACAGCTAATTATTGGAAAAACCGTCAAGGTATGATTGATGCGTTGACAAAAGCTGGAACTGTAGAAACTAAAACAGAACAAGAAGATAAATTCTATGAATGGGCAACTAAACCTGCTAATAAAGAAAAGTACGAGAATGTAATTCCTACTATCAACGATTATTACAGAGAAACAAACTTAAAAGCACGTCACGATAATTATTTGACACAGCTTTTACGTACTTCTAGTTATGCAACTGGACCAGCGAACTTAGGAAATGCATTAATTGCTTACTACAAAGAAAATGATGCTAAGAAAGCTGAAATGCTTCCTAAAATTAATGCATTGGTTGAAAGTATCTATGGTGAATTTTACGCTCCATTAGAAAAAGACGTTTTAACAGCACAATTAAATTTATACGCTTCTAAAGCTGCTGAGTATGGACTTGCTCCAGAAATTGCAAAAATGAAAACTGCTAATAATGGTGATTTTACTGCAGATGTGGCAAAAGCGACAGAGATTAGTTATTTTACTAATAAAGAAAAAGTATTGGCATTTTTAGCAGATCCAAAACCATTGGCAATTGTACACGATCCGTTGTATATTATTTCTAATGATTTATTGACGAAATACCGTTCTAAAACTGACGATCAAGCAAAAGCTGATGATGGTTTTGCAACTGCTTACCGTAAATTGGTAGAAGGTTTAAGAGAATCAAAATTAAATGCAATTAAATATCCAGATGCAAACTCTACTTTGAGATTGACTTACGGAAAAGTTCGCGCTTTACCTGCAGATACTCGTAATGAAGATGCTAAAATTAATAACTATACAACAATGGAAAGTATGGTTAAAAAATACAAAGCAGGAGATCAAGAATTTGACTTGCCTTCTCGTTTATTAGAGTTGAACAAGAAAAAAGATTTCGGACAGTATGCTGATAAAGCTGGATACATGCCAGTAAATTTCTTAACTGATAACGATATCACTGGAGGAAATTCAGGTTCGCCGGTTCTTAACGGAAAAGGAGAATTAATCGGAATTGCTTTTGATGGAAACATCGAAGCTATGGCGGGAGACGTTATCTTTGATCCTAAATTACAAAGAACTATCAACGTTGATATTCGTTATGTACTTTGGATTATTGACAAATACGCTGGAGCTAAAAATATTATTGATGAATTGACGATTGTGAAATAATCTCATTTTATTTATAAATTAAACCCGACAGGTTTCTTCTGAAGCTTGTCGGGTTTTTTGTTAAATAATTTTAGTGCTAATCAATAATTTATTTTCAAAACCAAATAGAGCATACAATATTTCATTATTTTTGAAGAATAATTAACCGGTTTAATCGTTGAATTGTGTATTCGTTTAATCGAATAAACGATTCAACATATAAACGATTCAACGTATTCAATGAAAACACATTTCATCGCCATTGGCGGAAGCGCTATGCACAACCTTGCATTAGCATTACATAATAAAGGATATCAGGTTACAGGAAGTGATGATGCTATTTTTGAACCTTCAAAATCAAGATTAGACAAGAAAGGAATTCTTCCTGCAGAATTGGGTTGGTTTCCAGAAAAAATCACTTCGGATATCGATGCGATTATTTTAGGAATGCACGCAAAAGCTGATAATCCTGAATTATTAAAAGCGCAGGAATTAGGTTTGAAAATCTATTCGTATCCAGAATTTTTATACGAACAATCTAAAAATAAAACTCGTGTTGTAATTGGTGGTTCACACGGAAAAACTACTATTACTTCGATGATTCTTCATGTAATGCATTATCATAATATCGCTGTCGATTATATGGTAGGAGCACAGTTGGAAGGTTTTGATACAATGGTTCATTTAACCGAAGAAAACGATTTTATGGTTTTGGAAGGTGATGAGTATTTATCTTCGCCGATTGACAGACGTCCGAAATTTCATTTGTATCAACCCAATATTGCCTTAATTTCTGGAATTGCCTGGGATCATATTAATGTTTTTCCAACCTACGAAAATTATGTAGAGCAGTTTGAAATTTTTATTGAAAAAATTACAAACGGCGGCATTTTGGTTTACAACGAAAATGACCCAGAAGTAAAACGTGTTTCAGAAGCTGCCACAAATCCGATTAGAAAAATTGCGTATTCAACTCCAGAATATTCTGTGAGTGATGGTGTAACTTTATTGAAAACCCCAGAAGGCGATATGCCAATTGAAGTTTTTGGAGCGCATAACTTGAATAATTTGGCAGGAGCAAAATGGATCTGCCAAAATATGGGCGTAGACGAAGCCGATTTTTACGAAGCAATTGCAAGTTTTAAAGGAGCATCTAAACGTTTGGAGAAAATTGCGGAAGGAAAAGGAAAAGTAGCTTATAAAGATTTTGCCCATTCGCCAAGTAAAGTAGCTGCAACTACTAAAGCGGTAAAAGAACAATATCCAAACAGAACTTTAGTGGCTTGTTTAGAATTGCATACGTACAGCAGCTTAAATGCTGAGTTTTTGAAAGAATATGAAGGAGCTTTAGAATATGCTGATGTTGCAGTAGTTTTTTATTCGCCAGATGCGGTGAAAATTAAACAATTAGAAGAAGTTACTTATGAGCAGATTGCAACTTCATTCAACAGAAAAGATTTAATTATTTATACAAATCCAGCTGAATTTAAGGAATATTTATTCCATTTAAATCTCGATAATTCTGCACTTTTATTAATGAGTTCTGGTAATTACGGAGGCTTAAACTTTGATGATGTAAAGGGGTTGATTAATTAGATAATTAGTCAATTTGAAAATTATGGAAGATGCCGATTGCTTTATGCAGTTGGCATTTTTTTGTGCTTAATTTAAATTTTCATATTTGAAGTTATTTGCAATTTTAACCATATCGAAAGTAGATTAAACTAGTATTAGTGTTTTTTTATTTTTAAATAATTAATATTTATTGAAAGATTTTTCTTCTTTTTAATATCTTCGTCCCTAATAAAATTATTCTAATTTATGGAAAAATCTAATTTTCCGATCACAGATTGGTCCGAAGATGACAAGCCTCGGGAGAAATTAATGTTGAAAGGAAAGGAAGTATTAAGTGATGCCGAATTAATTGCAATCTTAATTGGTTCTGGAAGTCGAAATGAATCTGCGGTTTCTTTAAGTAAACGAATCTTATCAAGTGCAGGAAATCTGAATGCTTTAGGGAAATTGTCTATTTCAAGTTTAATGCAATTTAAAGGAGTAGGTGAAGCAAAAGCAATTTCTATTGTTGCGGCATTAGAATTGGGAAGAAGACAAAGAAGTGAAGATGCGTTAATATTCAAAAAAATATCTTCTAGTAAAGCCGTTTTCGAGATAATGCAGCCAATTATTGGAGAACTTCCTCATGAAGAATTTTGGGTGCTTTTTCTTAATAATTCTAATAGCGTTATTTCAAAGTCTCAATTGAGTAAAGGAGGTATTACGGGAACTGTCGTAGATGTTAGATTAGTTTTTAAATTAGCCATGGAAAATGGGGCTACTGGTTTGATTTTGTGCCATAATCACCCCTCTGGAAACTTAAATCCGAGTGATGCAGACAAGCAAATTACCAGAAAAATAAAACTTGCAGGAGAAAGTCTAGATGTTAAAGTTTTAGATCATTTGATTATAACTGAATCAAAATATTATAGTTTTGTAGATGAAGGAATTTTTTAATACATGAATACCAAGATTACAGACATCTTTTTTGATTTAGATCACACACTTTGGGATTTTGATAAAAACTCAGAAATGGCTTTTGATCGTATTTTTAAAGAGAAATACGCGGAAATCCCTACCGCAGATTTTATTAAACAATATATTCCTATAAATCAGGAATGCTGGAGGTTATATCAAAATGATAAAATTACACATCAGGAATTACGTTACAATCGTTTAAAGTTTTCCTTTGATGCTTTAAATTATGTAATATCAGAAGAAAATATCTTTGAAATTGCTAATGATTACATTGAGTTTCTAACAGATAACAATTATCTTTTTGATGGCGCAATAGAAGTTTTGGAATATCTAAAACCAAAATACAAACTTCATATTATTACCAACGGATTTGCTAATGTGCAGGAAAAAAAAATAAATAATGCTTCGCTTGGAGGTTATTTTGCTACTATTACAAATTCGGAATTAGCAGGAGTTAAAAAGCCAAATAGTATTATATTTGATTATGCATTACAATTGGCCAACACTTCAAAAGAAAACAGTATTATGATTGGAGACGATTTTGAAGCCGATGTAAATGGCGCTTTAAATGCAGGCTTGGACGCTATTTTCTTTAATGAAAAAAAATTGGATGTTTCCGGAGATTATAAACAAATTAACCATTTATTAGAACTAAAAAAATATTTATAATGATGAAGATTAAACTTTTAATTACTGCAATTTTATGTTCAGTTGTTGGATTCGCGCAGTCTGTTAATGATTACAAAGCTGTAATTGTGCCTCTAAAATATGACTTTATAAAAACTGATAATCAATATCGTTTGGCAACTTTGAGTAAACAGAACTTACTTAAAGCAGGTTTCGAAGCTTTTTATACAAATGAACAACTCCCAGAAGGATATACAGATCGCTGTCAGGTTTTATACATTGATGTAACAAAAGATAGTGCTTTTTTGGTAACTAAACTTATTGTTCAATTCAAAGATTGTTTTGGTCAAGTTGTTTTTACCTCTGAAGTTGGAAGAAGTAAAGAAAAAGATTATGACTTAGCATACAGAGAAGCACTAGAGAATGCTTTTAAATCTGTTTATGCATTGCATTATAAATATAGCGGTACTCCCGTTACAACTTCTAAAACATCATCTGCCCCTGTAAGAACGAATGCTGCAACTGCAGCAGTTACAACAGTTGCCGCAGCTCAAGTTGTTGCTGCAACTCCATCTCCAGATTTAAAAGATCCAAATTTATTATATGCGCAACCAACAGAATCTGGTTATCAGTTAATAGATAAAACACCGAAAGTAGTAATGAAGCTTCTTAAAACTTCTCAAAGTAATGTTTTTATCGCCATTAAAGATAATGTTCAAGGTTCATTAATCTTAAAAGAAGATGGACAATGGTATTTTGAATCGTACCAAAATGATAAATTGGTTTCAGAAAAAATTGTAGTTAAATTCTAAAATATAAAGTACGGTTTAATAGCCATATTTATTTTTCCAACGGTTCTTTAAAAATTCTCGGTTGCTGTTCTCTCTAGAATTGTTTCCAGGATTGTAAAGAACCGTTTCTTTTATAGCATCTGGCAGGAATTCTTGTTCCGCAAAATTATTAGCATAATCATGCGAATATTTATATTCATCGCCATATCCTAATTCTTTCATTAATTTGGTTGGCGCATTTCGCAAATGAATTGGTACTGGTAGATCTCCAGTTTGTTTTACCAATTGATGTGCATTTCCAATTGCCATATACGAAGCATTACTCTTTGGAGAAGTTGCAAGATAAATAGCGCATTGGCTTAAAATAATTCGGCTTTCAGGATATCCAATAGTTGTAACTGCCTGAAAAGTATTATTGGCCATGATAAAAGCTGTCGGATTTGCATTGCCAATATCTTCGCTAGAAAGAATTAGCATTCTTCGAGCAATAAACTTCACATCTTCACCGCCTTCAATCATTCTAGCGAGCCAATAGACGGCACCATTGGGATCACTTCCGCGAATTGATTTTATAAAAGCTGAAATAATATCATAATGCTGTTCACCAGTTTTGTCATATAAAACAGTATTCTGCTGTACTAATTCTAAAACACGATCGTTGGTAATTGTTATTTCGTCACCAGCAGATGCATTAATGACCAGTTCAAAAATATTGAGCAATTTTCGGCCGTCACCACCTGATAGGCGTAATAAAGCCTCTGTTTCTTTAAGATTTATGTTTTTTGTCAATAAATATGTATCAGTTTTCATTGCGCGTTTTAATAGCGCTTCTAAATCGGCTTTTGTAAAAGCATTTAGTATATAAACTTGACAACGTGACAATAATGCAGGAATCACCTCAAAACTTGGATTCTCTGTCGTAGCACCAATCAAAGTTATCCAGCCTTTTTCGACCGCAGCCAAAAGGGAATCTTGTTGTGATTTGCTAAATCTGTGAATCTCATCTATAAAAAGAATAGGATTTTTAGCAGTAAACAAGCCGCCACTTTGCTTTGCCTTTTCGATGACATCGCGAATATCCTTTACTCCAGAATTTATTGCACTCAAAATATAAAAAGGTCTTTTTGATTCTTGTGCAATAATTTGGGCAAGAGTTGTTTTTCCTGTGCCCGGAGGTCCCCAAAAAATCAAAGAAGGGATTATTCCTTTTGAAATTTGTTGTGTTAAAGAACCAGTCGGACCAACCAAATGGTGCTGACTAATATAGTCTTCTAATTTTTGCGGGCGAATGCGTTCTGCTAATGGTGCTTCCATTCTACAAAATTACTATTTTTAGTTTTAGATTTTATTTATTGAAAGTTAAAACAATTGATACTAAGAAGGATTGTTACAATCTGAGACATTTTTGGGTTTTTCTTATATGACAAAATATCAGTAAAATATTTTTGGATAGTTTTTTGAGCTCTAACAATTGTTATTGATAAAAATATGAGCGATACAAATTTTAAATTTTCAAATTCTGTTATTGGACTTCCTTTATTTTTTGTCCTTTTTTTGTGGATTATTTATTGGATGCAGATTCGCTTTGATTTTGATTTTTATCGATATGGAATTTATCCAAGAGATTTTTTGGGTTTGCGAGGAGTTTTGTTTAGCCCTTTTATTCACGAAAATTTAGATCACTTATATAACAATAGTATTCCGCTTTTAATACTATTAGCGGCGATGGAATTTTTTTATCCCAAACAGAAATTTGGAGTAATTGCATACGGAATATTGTTTTCTGGATTAATTACCTGGGTTGTTGGAAGAGAAAATTTTCATATTGGTGCAAGCGGATTAATTTATGTTTTGGTAAGTTTTATTTTCTTCAAAGGAATTCAAACAAGATATTATAGATTAGTCGCTTTGTCACTAACTGTTATTTTGCTTTATGGTGGAATGATATGGTATGTTTTTCCTGATGTTGATCAATCTATCTCTTGGGAAGGACATTTGGCAGGGCTTATTACAGGTTTTGCTCTAACATTGTTTTACAGGACACCAGAATATGCAAAACCAATTGTTTACGACTGGCAGCGTACAGATTTTGATCCAAATCAAGATCCGTTTATGAAGCATTTTGATGAAGATGGTAATTTTGTGAACATTTCGAATGATGAAGAAGAAAGCCATATAGAATATTTTTCGTCTAGTTTTCCAGTCAATTACATTGTTACAAAAAAAACTGAATTGGATGACGAAATTTAATTTGATAGTTTTCTTAGCTAAAAAAGATTAAATTTGTTAGTGTAACAGTTTAATTTCAAGCAACATGAAGAAAATAATATTTTTAATTTTATTGTTCTGTTTTGTTTGTAATAGCAAATCTAATGCTCAATGTGAGATTAAAAATAGGATACAGCCAGATGGTAGTATGCAATATTATTTTGATCCTGCTGTCTTTTATACGACAAAATCAAAGTCATTGAAAATTAATATCGTAACAGATAAGGAACATTACTTTGTAGCGTTACAGCCAACTCCTTTTCCAGACAAGAAAATTGGAAAAAAGATTAAAGACGATTTAATAATTCACCTAGCAGACAATAATATTTATAAGCTCGTTCATTATGATACCCAATACCAGAGAAATGATTCGATTATGCAGGTGCTTTATTTAATTGATGAAAAAGATATTGAGGCATTCTCGAATTACGAAGCTGTCATTGCAGAAATTAATATGCAGGGAACCGAGTTTGTAAGAAGTTACAATTTCAAACTACATAAGAGTGCGATTATTGAGCAACTTAAATGCTTTTTGAAAAAAGAATAAAATTAGTTATTCTTCTTCATCTTTCGGACTATGATTATTGGCAATTCTCTTTTGAAGATTTCTGAGAAGATTATTAAAGCTGACTGTTACCGAAGCCGCATTGGTAATTTGATTTCCACTGTTTCGAGGCAAAAACTCATTGCAGTACGTGAGCTCAATCTGAATGTCGTCTGAAAATAAATATCCTGCCCCAACATTTAGTCTATTGCGATCAAAAAAACTTTCTCCTGTAACTTTTGTTCCAGATTTTAGATAAATTTCATCAGAAGCAACTGCATATATTACTCCTTCTCTTAAAACTTTGCTGTTTATTGGTTGTATGTATTTTATTTGTTGACGGTATCGAAATACATTTTCGTAGTCATCATCTTGATTTTTCATGTGACGAAATTCCGTTCGCATTCTAGTACTCAAAGTGTAGCCGGTTTTATGAAAGTAATAAATTCCCTGAAGAGCAAAACGCCATTCTGGAGATTCAAATTGTCCAATTTCAGGCACGTCTTTGTTATTGTAATGAGCTATAAAAGTTGAAAATTTCCATCTAGGCGAAAAGTAGTAATGAGCCCAGCCTCGTATAGATCTTTGAATTGTATTTTCGAATAAATTTGAAGAAGATTCAGTACTGCTGTATGCAGCACTTAAGTCTATTTCCGTAGACCATTTTTTGCTGAGAGTCTGATTAAATTGAATCTCATTCCAAAACTGATTGTATGTAGTGTTTTGTCCGTAGCTGTTTGTAATCATGAAGACTACAAACAAGCATCGGAGTATAGTAATTATTAGTTTTGGATTAGATTTTGAAAGCATTAATTAAATTTTTAATTATTCATTCTAATCTTATTCTCAATTTTGATTTAGCTTCTTTGACGAACAGCTTCGTATAAAAATGCGCCACAAGCAACAGAAACATTTAAAGATCCTATTGAACCAAACATTGGCAGTTTTGCTTTCTCATCTACTATTTTTAAAACAGAAGGATTTATTCCTCGATCTTCAGACCCCATGATTATTGCTAATGGAGAATCTAGTGCTATGTCGTAAATATTTTGATCGGTTTTTTCAGTTGCAGCTACTGTTTTAATTCCAGATCCCTGCAAATAGAATATTGCGTCTTTTATATGTTCTACTTTACAAATCGGCACATTAAAAACAGCACCAGCCGAAGTTTTAACAGTATCACCATTTACAGGTGCAGAACCTGCTTTTTGTACAATGATACCGTTTACACCTGTACATTCAGCTGTTCTAATTATAGCTCCAAAATTTCGAGCATCAGAAATTTGATCTAATATTAAAAATAATGGTTTTTTCCCAGATTCAATAGTTGATTCCACAAGATGTTCCAAATCGATAAAACCGATAGGAGATATGGTGGCAACTGCACCTTGATGATTATTTGGAGTAAGACGATTTAGTTTTTCTACAGGTACGTAAGAGAAGTTAATGTTAGCACGTTTCATTACCTTCATTAAATCTTTCATCAACTCACCAGAAATCTCTTTCTGAATGAAGACTTTGTCTACTTCTTTTCCTGCTTGAATTGCTTCTATGATGGCTCTAATGCCAAATATTTGATGTTCTTTTTCCATTACGCAAATATAGGTATAATGTTTATATAAAAAAACCATCCCAAATTAATGGGATGGTTAAATATTAAAGTACTTTGGATTTAATTCCTAGTATTCGTCTTCGTAGAAACCAGTTCTTTTGTGTCCATCGTAAAGGATATCGTATCCAGGATCATCATAGCTGTAATGAGCTCTAAAAGAGATTTTATCTACTTTATGACCACCTTTAGAAGTCGCAGCTCCTTTTTCTATTTTTCCTTCAGTAATAGTAACTTGGCTTCCTGGGTCTAATACGTTTTCAGCAGATGTTGCAGAGAAAGTTCCAGCTTTAACATCAACAGTTACTTTACATTTAATGTAATATCCGTGTTTTGCATCATCGATCCACATTGTGTTATCGTTTGCTGCAGTATTGTAAGTTGAATGTAAAGCATGTTCAACTACTACATCACCATCAGAATCAGTTAGAGTAATGTACCAGTCTCCAGCCATTGACTCAACTGAAGTTCCTCCTGGATCAGTATCGCCAACTTCGTCGCAAGCTACAAATGACGTAAGTACAAGCATTGCTACAAGTACACGTGTTATATTTAATTTTAATTTTTTCATTTTAATAATTTTAAAGTTGTACTTGAGTTAATGTTGAAACAAACTTATAATTAGTAGCAGCATCAGCAGCCCAGTCAGTTGTTAGCACAAGTGTTTTAGTTGCAGGATCAACAGTTAAACCGCTGATTTTTGCAGATCCACCAAAATATGCATTTACTGGAATTCCAGGGAAAGTAAAAGTATTAGTAGCAATATTACCACTAATTGTTCCACCTACAGCAGCAGAAGTTACCCCAATATTTCTTGAAATATCGTACCATCCTCCAAAAGCATCAGATACTTGGTAAGTACCGTCTGCATTTTTCCAGATATAAATGTATTTAACATTCACTGAACTTCCTTGAGATGCAGACATTAAGGTTCCATTTCTTCTGGTTGTAGCGATATATACACCTTCAATACTATTAACAAGATCACCTGTTTTGTATACAATTACTTTTCTGTTCGTTGAACCTTTAAAACCATCTACGTTTGTAGCACTGTAAGTTTGAGTGTATTCATCAATTTTACTAGTGTCAAGAGTTTTAGCTCCTCTGTATTTTCCAGCAAAATCTATTACAGTTGGAATTACCGCTCCATTTTCTGTTGCTACAACTCCAGGATCATTATATGTTGACCCTAGTGCAACAAATACTGTGCTTTCGCCATTGACTTCAAATACAGGGTAGTTGGTAACTCTAGATACTCCCGCACTTGAATCACTATCACAAGAAGTAAGAAGTAAACCACTAATTACTACTGTCATCAGTTTTATGAATATATTTTTCATTTCTTTAATTTTAATTAGTTAACATCCCACCAAATTGGATCTGTGATTAATTTAGCAGCAGGAGCATTTGGATTTCTTGTTTTTACACTGTTAGGTAAAACAATTCTTTTTGGGAATAATTTTCCAGTTTGACTATTTACTGAAATTGCCAATTGTCCTGGTACATAAGATTCACTAGTTTGAGCTACTGCAGATACTCTAGGGTATCCTGTTCTGTTTTGCTCTATAAATGATTCGTAACCGTTTCCTGGGAAACTAGCAATCCATTTTTGAGTAATAATTGCTTCGATTTTTTGTGCAGTAGTTCCTGCTGTTGGGAATGCATATTTTCCACCAGTAGCCAGGAAAGTATCAGCACTTCCAACTGCTGGAACAGTAACTGTACCAACTTTAGTTTCAGTATTGTATTTAGCAAAATTTGCAGCAACACCTAAGTCATATTTTTCTTTCGCACCTGCACCTCCGTAATATCTAGTAAGAGCCTCAGCTTGTAAAAAATAACTTTCTTCAGCACTAATAAAATATAAAGGAGTTGTAGCATAAAGCGTTACTAAAGATAGGTTTGTAGCACTATTTAAGAAATCACCTTGATTATTAGGGTTTCCTACTCCATAATATTTATTTAGACGAGGATCTGCATTTACTTGAAGGTAAGAATATAGTGTTTTACTAGCTCTTAGATTTCCAGTAGTATTTAACTGTCTTCTGTCTGTTTCATATAATGGGTTACTTCTGTCAGCAGCATCTTCGAATTGAGTCATTGCGGCATCAACATCCAAAAAGGCAGCGCCAGAATTAATTAAAGTTGTGATTCCTGATTGAGCTAAAGCTGGATCTACCTCTGTTAATCTTGTGTATAATTTTAATAACAAAGTATTACCGAATTTAGTCCATTGTTCCATATCTCCTTCAAAAAGGAAATCATCTTTACCTGGATTATCACCAACAGAAGAATTTAAATCTTTTGATAAAGCTAATTTTAAATCAGCAATCATTAAATCATAAGTTTCTTTTCCAGTGTTGAATTTAGGTTGCAAAATGTTTGCGTTATTTGCTTCAGCATATGGGATATCACCGTATAGATCTGTTAAAACTTGAGAAGCTTCAACTTCTAATACAGTAGCCATTAAAAAATACTTAGTATTACCTTGAGCAAGAGCTTGAGCTTTTACAGTTCTAATATCATTTAAAGCGTCATACATAGCTGCGTATGCAGCTTGATAATCATTAGTCCCGATGCTATATTGGTCAATATCTTTATATTGATTTGAAGTATTGTTTTGTGTCCAAAATTGAGACCAAAATCCACCAATTAAAGCGTAATATGATCCTTGTGCACCTGCAAGACCTGCGATTCCAGCAGGAAAAATGGTGCTATTTGCTTGTCCCGGTGGTAATGCATCCGGATCTCTATTAATGTCAAATGTTTCATCACATGACACTAATAAGAAAAGAGCTGTTATTATTGTTGCTATCTTTTTCATTTTACTATATTTTTTTTAGAATGATAATTTTAAAACTCCACCTACTGATCTTTGAGATGGGTTAGCTCCAAATTCTCCTAAATCTGAAAGTACACCAGTTCCGTAAGTTCCTACCTCAGGATCAACATATGGGTTGTCTCCTGGAGTCCACATAAACAAGTTTCTTGCGTAGATTCCTACTGTGATTTTGTTTAATCCCATGTTTTTGCTAAGTGCAGAAGGGAAGTCGTAGTTTAAATTTACCTCTCTTAGACGTACAAATGTTTTGTCAATTACGTGATTTCTCTCGTATCCAATGTTAGTTTGTGTATTGTAATAGTTGGCAATATTAGCAAAAGAAACTGGTGTAGTATTTTCTACATAAGTAACTTCTCCTGTTGTTGCATTTACAACTTCATTTACTGAGTTTGGTACAATGAAAGGGTTTCTGTCATTGTAAGTAGTTTCGATACCATTTCCTACGAAATGCGCCAATCTTTTTGTGTAAGAATACATTTCTCCACCTTGTTTCCAGTCTAGAGATACACCTAAATTAAAGTTTTTGTATTTGAAAGTGTTTTGTAATCCCATAACGAAATCACGTTGACTGTTTCCAATGTTTTGTGCATCAGTAGTTTGGATGTTAACGCCGTTTGTTGCGCTTACAATTGGTTGGCCAGCAGCATTAGTTTTCTCAACTAGTGAGTAGTATGATCCAATTGGTTGTCCTACCGTTGCTCTGTAAAATACATTATAAGCTGAAGCTATATCAATATATGGAAGTCCACCATTAAGTTCAGTTACTTCATTCCAGTTTTTAGTGAATGTGTAAGTTAAATTCCAAGTAAAGTTTTGGTTTTTAATTGGACTTGCTGTAAGAGAAAGCTCAATACCTTTATTTTGAATTGTGGCAGCATTAATTGTTTTTTGTGTATAACCAGTCGATGGATCTAATGGCAAGTTAACAATAAGATCTGAAGTTGTTTTGTGATATAAAGCCACATCATAGCTAATTCTGTTTTTAAAGAATGATCCTTCAGCACCTACTTCGTATTCAACTGTAGTTTCTGGTTTTAAATCAGGATTTCCAAGTCTTCCAGAAGCCTCATAGAAACTTACGCCTCCAACTGGAGATGCGATGATACCAAAGTTAGCTGCGGCAGATCCAGAAATATATGAATTTTCAGTTGCATAAGGGCTAGTGTCATTTGCGATTTTAGAAGCAGCAGCTCTTAATTTTAAGAAAGTATTACCATTATCGATAACAATTGCACCTAAAGATAAAGATGGGTAGAAATAAGCATTATTTCCGATTGGTAATGTAGATGTAATATCTTCTCTACCTGTAATAGTTGCAAAATATCTGTTTTTGAAAGCAAATTCTGCAGAAGCATACACAGCACCAGTTTTTCTTACACTGTTAGATTGAGTAATTGTTGGTCGAATTGCAGAGTTAGAAAGTTCATAATATCCAGGGATACCTAAGTTAGTAATAGTATTGAATAATTGATCAGACTCTCTTTTGTTGAAGTTAACACCACCTAAAAGGTTTAATGTCCAATCTTCACCTAAATTTGTGTTGTAGTTAAGGTTAAAGAATGTATCAAATTCTGAGAATTCAGATCTTCCCTCAGTAACTCCACCCACTGTTAAACTTCCAGCAATAGCTTGAGGGCTTCCTGGTAAATAGTCAACAATAGCTCCGTAACTTTTGAATCTTTCGCTTCTAACGTTACCTCCAATCTGCCATGTAGCAGTTAATTTATCAGTAATTTTGTAGCTTAAGTTAGCATTTCCAAAAACGTTACCACCATAAATTTTTGTACTATTCTCGTTAATAGAGAAATATGGATTTGTAGCGTATGGGGTAAAATAATAAGAAGGAGAGTTGAATGGATTGTTTTTGTAATCTTTCAAATCAACAATACTTATATCTGTAGGGATTTGTAATAAATCTTGTTGTAATGTAGAACCTTGTCCTGCATCGTCACCTTGACCAGTGTTAACAACACTCTGGTTTTTGTAGATATAGTTTAATGAAGTTCTTAAAGTGAATCTTTTTCCTTTTAATCCTCCATTGAAACCAATAGATTGTTTCTTGTATAAATCAGCATCTGTTGGTACAACACCGTCACTGTTTACATTAGAAAATACTAATGAGAAATCAGATGTTTCTCCACCACCACTTAAGTTTACAGATTGCGTAGACATAATACCTGTGTTGTAGAAATCTCTAACGTTATCTTTTAAAGCTACGTATGGTTTGATTTGTTGACTGTTATTGTAAACAGATCCCCATGGTCTAACTTCTCCATTGAATGCAGGTCCCCAAGAACCATTTTCATTACTATAAGAATTCGATCCTGAGTAACCTACTCCGTTCCATCCTTGACCAAATTGAGTTTGGTTGTGAGGAACTCTGGCAACTTCACTTAACTCTGTAGAAGCTAACATATCAACTTTAATTCCTGAGTTTGCTTTACCTTTTTTAGTTGTAATGATGATAACACCACCACCTGCTCTAGATCCGTATAAAGCGGAAGCAGCAGCACCTTTAAGGACAGTCATACTTTCAATATTGTTCGGGTCAAGGTCGCTAATACCATTTCCAGCATCATATGATCTAGTGGAAGTTGCAACTCCACTATTACCAGTACCTGTTGAAGTGTTGTTAATTGGTGATCCATCTACAACATAAAGCGGTCCTGAATTACCTGTAATTGTGTTTAATCCACGGATAACAACTTTTGTAGCAGCTCCTGGTTGAGATGGAGCAGTGATATCAACACCAGCAATTTTTCCAGAAAGTGTTTCAAAAGGGTTGGCGTTAACTACTTGTGTAAGCGCATCTGATTTTAAAGTTGTAGTTGCGTAACCAAGAGATTTTTTCTCTCTTTTGATACCGAAAGCTGTTACAACTACGCCTTCAAGTTCTTGAGCTCCTGCATCTGCTAGTTTTACATTTACAGTAGAAGAACTTGCTGCTACTTCTTGAGTTTTCATCCCAATGTAGCTAAATACCAAAATTTGGCTTGGTGATACTTTGATCGAAAATTTACCATCAAAGTCAGTTTGTGTTCCCGTTTTAGTTCCTTTAACTAATACACTAACACCCGGTAAAGGCATTCCTGCATTGTCAGAAACTGTCCCAGAAACAGCTCTTTCTTGCGCAAATGATAATTGCGCAACTAGTACTAGTAAAAGTACTAAGAATCCATTGAACTTTAGTTTCATTTTTAAATATTTTGAATTAGTATCGCAAAACTCTTAATAATTTGTTAACTTTCCTAATAAAAAAAATATTTTTTTCGTTAAACATCAAAATTTAACATTATAACATATGTTTATGATAGTGTTATATAATTGCAAATCCGAAGTTTTTTCTCCTCCATTTGTAAGGTTTATTTTTAATATACCGCTTGTTGTTTGTATAGTAGTACCAATGCCAATTCCTATTAATTTTTTTAATTGATTTTTATTTGAATTGCTCGTTAAGTCTTGGTATAAGGCATAATCGATGATTGAGTTTATGTAGAAGCTTTGTGATAATAAATATCTATATTCTGTAAGAATCATTGAAGTGTAGTTAGCTTGAAGGCTATTTTCTAAAAAACCGCGAATAGAATTCATTCCTCCAAATCGAAATAATTCATTTGAAATGTAGTTTTGACTCTTTAAGATATAATTTTGTGAATTTATGTTAATGAAATTTTTAGGATTGAGTTCAAAATTGTACTTAAAGTTTATGTTTGCAAAGAGCTGGTTGCTTATGCCTGCTGTTTGAGAATTGTTGTTGGTTGTTCGTTTTCCAAACCCAAGTGCGGTGTTGATAAATGCTTTATTTATGAATATAGGATTTCGAAAGTCTGCCTTTTGAAAGTCAAATGTAACTGTGGTAAACGAGTTGTTAAAATCGCTTATTGTTGAGTTGTTGGTGTTTTGAATATCACTAGATTCTGTAGATTGATATCCAATGTATAATTTTGAATTGTAATTCAAATAATATCCAAGATTGATATCTGTTTTGGTATTTTGAAAAGTGCTGTCTTGTTTGAATATGTTCAGTTGAGCTTTTATGCCTATTGGAGATTTAAATAAATATGGGATTTCGAGTTTGGTGTTAAAGGTTTTTTGTTGATTACCGTCACTCTTCCAATAAAGTGAAAATTTTTCCCCAGCCCGAAGTGTGTTAATTAATGATATGTCTAAATATCCATTTAGAACTAATTTTTTGTTTTCGTCATTTGAAAAGCCGATGTATCCATCGAAAGTATTTGCTTTTCGTTTTTCAATGTATGCGTAGACTTTAGTTGAGTCTTTTGTGAAAAGTACTTCAGGATATTTTGTTTGAGAAATAAATTCAAAGCTGTTGATATCGGCATGGATTTTTTTTATTATTTGTTGGTTGAAAGTTCTGTTGATATATTTCTTGTCTAATTGTTTTAATGCTCCTTTTGGGAAATAATCTTTAGAATTGAGATTTGTGTAATTTAGGATAATTGAATTTAAGGTTCTTTTTTTTTCAGAATCGAAATTTAGGTCAGCATAAATTATGGAATTCTTTTTCTTAATGTTTTCCAGTTTTATCTTTGTAAAAGCAAAACCTGCTTTTTCATTGTTTGAAATTTCTTGATTTAAAAAATTTTCTAGTTCTGAATAAGGGATAAATATGCTGTCTTTTGCTGTTTTTTTTGACTCGGAAAAAAAAGAGTTTATACCTATATATATATGTACTTCTTTTATCTTGTTTTTTAGATCGATTGTAGAGGTAAAAGTGCTGTCATTTATTTTGTTGGTTTCTAGTTTTTTAGAATCGGTATATCCCTGTTTTGTTAGTTCTTTTGAAACCAATTCGATTTCGTTATAAAGAGATTTTAAATTAGAGTGTTTTTTTGCGTATGGAATGGAGTCAATTGTTTGATTTTGTTTCTTATCAATTCCATTTATATTCAAATAAAAAGATTGTGCGAAACAACTTGAAGTAAAAAGAAAAAGAAGTATGTGTGTTAATTGTTTCAAATGCAATTGTTTTGTTGATTAAATGTAAAGCAAATATCTAATGTTTCTTTGTGAAATCATAGATATAAATAATGTTGTTGAAAATTAATGATTTAACGTTTGTATAGTGAAAAATATTTTATACATTTGCAACCCCGTAAAAAGCGGGAATTTAATAAACATAATAATTTTTAGTATTAATTATGCCAACAATTCAACAATTAGTAAGAACAGGAAGAACTCAGATAACTAAGAAGA
>Ga0157370_10000397_pt1 | contig 54812 bp, 43 predicted proteins | sample C35metaG_FD_113463 | JGI IMG/M metagenome (GOLD analysis project Ga0157370, IMG submission 113463) | Corn rhizosphere microbial communities from Kellogg Biological Station, Michigan, USA - C3-5 metaG | ecosystem: Host-associated > Plants > Roots > Rhizosphere > Soil | place: USA: Michigan...
ACCAGCCACGCCACCCGGCGGCGGTAGTGCAGCGCCACCTTCGTATTCAGATAGGTTTCCTCCGAGTGCTCACCACCGATACCGGAGAGCTTTTCAAAGTCTTCCGTGGATTCCTCCTGGAGAATTTCCAAGGCATCATCGTAGGTGATCACGCCTAACAGACGATGCGCTTCGTCCACCACCGGCAGCACGATGAGATCGTATTTGGAAAGCACCCGCGCCGCTTCTTCCTGGTCCACGGTGGCGAGCACGAATTCATCCGCCTCCTCCATGATGTCCCGGATGGGCGTGTCCCAGGTATTGAATGCCAGATCACGCAGTCGGATTTTCCCCACCAGCCGTCCCTGCTCATCCACCACGAAAATGCGGGCCAGCGTTTCCGCATCCTCGCGGTCCCGCTTCATCACCGCGATGGCCTGCTTCACCGTCATGTCCGCCGTGATGCGGCCGATGTGCGTGGTCATCCGGCCCCCGGCCGTGTCTTCCTCGTACTGGAGGAGCTTCCGGGTCAGCTCCTTGTCACGCGGACCCAGCAGGCTGAAAAAACGCACCTGCGCCTCCTCGCTGCATACCTGGAAAACGTCCACGCGGTCATCGTCTGATAGATTGCCCAGCAGCACGCGGAGTTGCGCGGGCTTGAAGTGGCCCAGCGCTCCCTCGATGAGCGGGAAGGGGAGTTCCGCCACCACATCCGTAGCCATCTCCGGGCCGATGGTTTTCATGAACACATCCCGATCCGAGTCATCCAGATCTTCGTAAAGGGCGGCCAGGTCGGCGTAGTGGACTTCTTCCGCAGCCGCGAGAATGGCAGAGCCATCGCCCGCTCCCACCGCGCGACGCAGTTCCTCCATTGGATTTCTCTCCAGTTCCTCGGCCACAGGCGAAGCGTGGAAAACCAAAGCCGGGGCGGCAAGGAAAAGGACGTTTTTTAACCACGCCGCACTGAGAGCCGCAGCCCCTTTCCTTATCAAGAGATTCCGGTCTTGCCCAACACCCCGATTTTCCAATGCTCTCCGGCGAAAATGTACGACGCGATCATCATCGGAGGCGGCCCCGGAGGCAGCACGGCGGGCAGCACCCTGGCAAAGGCCGGGAAAAAAGTGCTCATCCTCGAGCGGGAAAGCTTTCCCCGCTTTCATGTGGGCGAGTCCCTCATCCCTTACGGCAATGATGTTCTCAAGGAGATCGGCGCATGGGACAAGATGATGGCGCATGGCTTCATGGAAAAACTGGGAGCGGAATTCGTCCTCGGAAATTCAAAGGCCGCCATCAATATCATCTTCGGCCGCTACCTGAAGCCCGGCTACGCGCAGACCTTCCAGGTGGAGCGCGCCCGTTTCGATCACCTGCTGCTCGATCACGCAGCCTCGCTCGGTTGCGAAGTCTGGCAGGAGGCGAAGGTCAGCCGTGCGGATGTGACCGATGACGGCGTGACGGTAACCTGCCAGCATGGCGGGAAAACCCACGAGATTTCCGCCCGCTGGATTCTGGATGCCAGTGGCCGGGACGCCTTTCTCGGCAAGCAGCTCAAACTGCCCAAGACCGATTTGGGGATGCCCAAGAAATTCGCCACCTTCGCCCACTTCACGGGAGTGAAGCGCAATGAGGCACCCGCCCATGGTCACATCACCATCGTCCGCCTCGATTTCGGCTGGTTCTGGATGATCCCGCTCGACACGGAAAAAACCTCCATCGGTCTCGTGCAGACTCTGGATCATTTCAAGGCCACCGGCCTGAGCCCGGAGCAATGTTTCGAGAGCGTGGTGGCAAATTCCACGGAACTCCAAAAGCGCATGAGTGGTGCGGAGCGTGTCAGTGATTACTCCTTCGCCGGGGATTACACCTACCGCCATCTTCAAAACGCCGGCCCACGCTGGCTGCTCATCGGTGATGCAGCAGGCTTCATCGATCCCATTTTTTCTTCCGGCGTCATGCTGGCCATCAAGTCTGGAAATCTCGCCGCCAAGGAACTCATCGCTGCCGATAAATCCGGCGGCCGCATGACCGAGGCCGCCCAGCGGCGCTACACGAAGAAGGTCGGCAAGATGTGCCAGGTCTTTCTGAACATGATCCGGATGTTTTATGACAATCATTCCTTCGAGGTGTTCATGACACCCCAGCCGCCCAAGGGCATGGAATGGGCCGTGAACAATCTCGTGGCCGGAAACACCCACCTCGGCTGGCGGCTTCAATGCCATGTCTGGCTTTTCTACCGTGTCTGCTGGCTCCAGCGCTACTTCCGCATGGTGCCGAAGCTGGACCTCACCCAAGGAAAGACCACCTCTCCTTGTAGTTCCCCTTACCAATGAATCCCTTTCCAGATCTATCAGAAACCTATGACGTGGTCATCCTCGGCGGCGCGCTCTCCGGCGGCGCCACAGCCACTGTCCTGCTCAAGCGGAATCCCGGCATCCGCATTCTCATCATTGAGCGGAATGAAAAGCTCACCCGCCGGGTGGGTGAGGCCACGGTGGAAGTAAGCGCGTTTTTCATGGGCCGCGTGCTGGGTCTTACCCAATACCTGAATGAGAACCACATCGCCAAGCAGGGCCTTCGGTTCTGGTTCCGGAACGAAAAGGTGGAAAACCTCTCACAGGCCAGCGAACTGGGTGCCCGCTATCAGGTGCGGCTTCCGTCCTATCAGCTGGACCGCGCCACCTTCGATGAAGAGGTCCTCCGCCGCGCCGGCGAGGCCGGTGCCCGGATCGTGCGCCCAGCGACCATCAAGAACGTGCAACTCGTCGAGGGTGGGGAGCAGATCATTGATTTTAAATATGAGGATACCGTTCACACGGTGAAGGCCCGCTGGGTGGTGGATGCCTCCGGTGTAGCTGCCCTGCTGGCCCGCAAGAATGGCTGGTGGCGGCGTAATGAGGAGCATCCCACTGCTGCCGCATGGTCCCGCTGGAAAAATCTGAAGGATTGGGACGGGCTGGATCTCGCAACGAAATATCCCGAGTGGTCCAAGGTCGTCCACGGCATCCGCGGTACGGCCACGAATCACATCATCGGCGATGGCTGGTGGAGCTGGTGGATTCCCCTCAAGGGTGGCGATACCAGTGTGGGCGTCGTATTTGATCAACGCATCGTCGATTGGCCGGAAGGTGGGAAAATCGGCGCACGGCTGAAGGATTTCCTGATGGAGCACCCGGTGGCGCGGGAGATCCTGGCAGATGCCACCTACGATGAGGAGGATGTGCACTGGCGTCGGAATCTGGCGTATTACAGCACCACCTTTGCGGGCGATGGTTTCGTTCTGGTGGGGGATGCTGCGGCCTTCATGGATCCCTTCTACAGCCCCGGCATGGACTGGATTTCCTTTTCCACCACCAGCGCCGCGCACCTCATCACCCGCCAGCTCAATGGCGAGTGTATCAAGGAAGCCGTGGTGAAGCACAATCGGGACTTCGCCACCTGCCACCGCCGTTGGTTCACAAGTGTCTATAGGGACAAGTATCACTACATGGGTGAGTTCGATCTCATGGCTCTGGCCTTCCGCCTGGATCTCAGTCTCTACTACTGGGGTGTGGTGGAGCCCCCGTTCCGCGAGGGCGAGACGGCCCTGCACGCTCCGCCGTTTTCTCCACCGAGTGGCCGGGTTTTCTCCGGGCTGATGGGCCTCTACAACAGACGCTTCGCCGCCATTGCGAAACGCCGCCGCCGTCTCGGCCTGCTGGGCCGGACCAACAAGGATCAGCGCTGCCTCATCCCGGGCTTTACGCTGGAGCGCAAGGACATGTTCCGGCTCTTCGGCATGCTTGGGGAGTGGGCCATGCTGGAACTCCGCGAAGGATGGAAAAGCTGGGGCTGCCGTGATGAGGAAATGCCACTGGCTCCCGCACGCCCGGAGCCCGCCATGCCGGAATAAGAAACCGGGATACTCCTTGATCTAACTCATTCTCTTCCTGTGAAGCGCACCGCCATCTTCTACTTCGTGCTCCTGGTCATTGTCGGACTGGGCATCGCTGCCGTCATCCATCTGGGGGCGGCTCTCCCATCGGCGGTAGCCACTGCCCCGGTCGCGGCTGCGAAGCCCGTGGTGACCGCAGCCGCGCCGGATTCCATCATGGGATCCATGCTGGCCGATCTGAAAACCAATCTCGATCACCCGCTCAGCCATCTGATCGTGCAGTTGTTGGTGATCATTGGCAGTTGCCGTCTGGTAGGAGGGATTTTCGCGAAATTCGGCCAACCTTCCGTGGTGGGGGAAATGACCGCCGGCATCCTGCTGGGGCCATCGCTTTTCGGGATGCTCGCGCCCGGTGCCTTCGGGTTCGTTTTCCCGGCCACCTCGCTCGGTGCGCTGAAGCTGCTCAGCCAGGTAGGCGTGGTCCTCTTCATGTTCACCGTGGGCATGGAGCTGAACATGAAGCATGTGAAAAATAAGGCTCACACCGCTGTGGTCGTCAGCCACGCGAGCATCGTGGCCCCGTATTTCCTTGGAGTCGTGCTCGCGTATTTTCTCTTCTCCAGCCTCGCCCAGCCGGGTACCAGCTTCATCGCCTTCGCGCTGTTCATGGGCATTTCCATGAGTATCACCGCCTTTCCGGTGCTGGCCCGCATTCTTCAGGAGCGTGGCATGACCAAGAGCCATCTGGGCACCACCGCCATCACCTGCGCCGCCGTGGATGATGTCACCGCATGGAGTGCGCTTGCATTTGTCGTCGCCATCGCCCGCGCCACCAGTGTGGGTGCCTCTGCGCTCAATCTCGTCCTCGTGCTCGTTTTCATCGCAGCCATGGTGTGGGGCGTGCGCCTCCTTTTACCGCGTCTGTTGGGTAAGGAGGAACTACTCAAGGAAGATCCATCCCGCCGCACCCTTGCCCTCGTCGTCTGCACCGTTCTGGCGGCTGCGCTGTGCACGGAAGTAGTGGGCATCCACGCCCTCTTCGGTGCTTTCCTCGCCGGAGCCATCATGCCAGACACCGCGAACTTCCGTCACAAGCTCAGTGTGCGGGTGGAAAACTTCAGCACCGTGCTGCTGCTGCCACTGTTCTTCGCCTTCACCGGACTCCGCACTCAGATAGGCTTGCTCAATGATGTGCAGGGCTGGCTCATTTGTGCCCTCATCGTCCTCGTCGCCACCTTGGGGAAACTCGGTGGCACCGCCTTCACTGCCCGCTTTACCGGCATGACCTGGAAGGATTCCCTCCAACTGGGCGCTCTCATGAATACCCGTGGCCTCATGGAACTCATCGCCCTCAACATCGGCTATGATCTGGGCATTCTTTCCCCGCGTATCTTCACCATGCTGGTCATCATGGCCCTCACCACCACTGCCATGACTGGCCCGCTCCTTACCCTTTTCGGTCGCCTCCGTGAACCGAAGACTGCGGGAAATGCCGCGCCCTCGCTGTCCTGATCAATTTGTTAGCTGGATACTGATTTGCTTCAACACTTCGCATTCCGCTGCCGCTGCATGTATTCCCCGATCTTTCTCGCCAGCATTTGGGCGAGGGGGCGGGCGCTGTTCGGCAGGGTCGCCATCTTGTCATGATTGCCCTGCAGAAGAGAGCTGACTGCGCCGGTAAGATAGTGGTCTGATAGATATGTCTCGATTTCCTGCTCGGTGGCCAGACTGAAAAGTCCGGCATAAAACAACGCCTTGGGATCTTCCACTTCCTGTCGATGGTGGCGGATCAGGCCCATCACCAGATTACAGGTCCGTTTCAATCGCTCTGGATCAGTTTTTTCCAGATGATCGATGTAATCGGCCGCATGTTCACGAAGTAAACCGCGCACGATCCATCGATCATTGACCCGGCGAACCGCCATGAGGTCTTTCTGATCCGGATCAATCACATCCGCTGGGAAGTCAAGCAGGGAGAACATTCAATGGGGATCATGTCATAAACCTACGGAGAGTCAAATATTCTCCATTACGTGATCGGGTAAGAAGATGGAAATCGAACAATGCAGGATGCCTTTTTTTGGGAGGCATGGAGCATCGCTTTGGAGAGCTCTATTATCTATCAGGATGTGTCTCGGAAATGTCATTTGCCATGCCATGAGTTGTTATGGAAAAGCCTTATGTGTATCGAAGGCCATCCGCATGATAGCATGGTTTTTCACAGGGTGCGGCGGAACGAAACGCAGGAAAGGGCAGGGACCTTTGTCTCAAAGGTCCGGTGGTGGCGGGCTGGAATTCGCCAGATCCGTGGACCATTCCCTCTGATAGTCCATGAGTTTCGTCATGAGGTAAGGAGTGGCGTTTTGTTAGCTGCAAAATCGCCCCTGCCGGACCTCTGGGACAGAGGTCCCTGCCTGAGGGCATGCAGGACAGGAATGTCCCGCCTCCTTACGCGGCTACACCCATTACGATTTTACCTTCATGATGCTTAAAATTCATTTCCCGTCGTAGGGTGGACTGTTATAAGACGGGCATGTTGGATCCCGAAGATCACCCGTTTTATGAAATGGTTTTACGCATGGTGCTGTGGGGCGACACGCAAGAAAAGGTGATCGAGAAGCTGGGCTACAATCGGGTGGAAGGACACGAAGCTCAGGCACTTTATCATGCGGCGCGTAAAGAGCGGATCACAACCATCCGGCGGGATTATTGGAAAAAATTTAGGATCGGCTCAGGGCTGGTGTTGGCTAGTGTGGGGTTGTTTGTGTCTTTCCTGATGATCGGCATCATTCCTAGATTGGTTATTTATGTGGCCGCAGGGCTTTTGGGCATCGGGTCATGGACATTGATCGATGGCCTCGCTGGAGTGCTGATGGCCGGGCAGAGGCAGGGACCGTTGGCGGATGAGTATTAGGGGCTGTAGTCGTTCCTTTAGGTGGTATTTTTATGTCCGGACGTTATCTATCAGAGGAATAAAGACGGACGACGTGTCTGCTGTATTTGCTTCGTCGGCAGGCAGGGACCTCTGTCCCAGAGGTCCGGTGGTAGCGGGCCAAGAATTCACCTAAATCCGCTGACCCTTCACCTTCGACATTTATTTTGATAGAACATCGCCCCAGCCGGACGCCTGCGGAGAGGCGTCCCTGCCCGCCATGATGACGTAAAAGGCAGGGACCTCTGTCCCAGAGGTCCGGTGGTGGCGGGCTGGAATTTTCCAGATCCGTGGACCCTTCACCCTGATAGCCCATGAGTTTCGTCATGAGGCAAGGAGCTGCGATTTGTTAGCTAAAAATCGCCCCTGCCGGACCTCTTGGAAAGAGGTCCCTGCCTGCTGGAGATGATGGAATGTCTCCTTACGCCGCTGCCCCGGCCATGAGGCGGAGAACGGATTCCTGGTTCGTTTCCTCGCGGCTGAGTTCACCCACGATTTTACCTTCACGCATCACCAGCACGCGGGAGGAGAGATTGATGAGCTCGGGAAGCTCGGAGGAAATGAGGATGACGGCGTAGCCTTTTCTAGCAAGGTCATCCACCAGGGCGTGGATGGCGGCTTTCGCTCCCACGTCCACGCCTCGGGTAGGCTCATCCACGATGAACAGGCGCCCACCGCGTGCCAGCCACTTGCCGATGACGACCTTCTGTTGATTACCGCCACTCAGTGAGTTGACGGGCGCATCGTAGGAAGCCGCCTTGATCGAAAGTTCGGAGAAATACCGGGCGGAAAGCTCGCGCTCACGCTGGCGATCCAGCAGGCCACCTTTCTTGAGGGAAGGGAGGACGGCCATGGTGATGTTTTCACTGCACGGCATGCCCAGCACACAGCCCTGGCGCTTGCGATCCTCGGGAACGAGGCAAACTCCAGCGTCGAGAGAGGTTTTAACGGAGCCTGCCTTCAGCGGCTTGCCATCCAGTTCCATCTGGCCGGTGGCCTTGGCATCGAGGCCGAAAATCGCCTTCACCACTTCACTGCGGCCAGCGCCGACGAGTCCGGCAAAGCCGACGATCTCACCCGCGCGGACTTCGAAATTCACATCGCGGAACAGGCCGGGGGAGGTGAGTTCACGCACCTTCAGCACCACGTCTCCCGGAGGATTGCTCAGGTGATCCGGGAAATAGGTGGAAACATCACGGCCCACCATCATGCGTACGAGTGCGCCTTCCGTCAGTTCTTCACCGGCCAGCGTGCCCACATAGTGGCCATCGCGCAGCACGCTGATCTTGTCGCACAGGCGGAAGAGTTCCGGCATGCGGTGGGAGACGTAAACGGTGGTGATGCCGCGCTTCTTCAAATCATCAATCAGAAGGAAAAGCTGTTGTACTTCCGGCTCGGAAAGCGAGCTGGTAGGTTCATCGAAAACAATGATCCGGGGATTGGTGCCCACGGCGGCGGCGATCTGGACGACCTGCTCCTGCGCGGTGGAAAGGGAGGACATTTTCCGGCGGACATCCAGCTCCACGCCGATGCCACGCAGCAGAGTGGAGGCATCTTCCTCCATCTTCTTGCGATCCAGGATGCCGAAATGGGTAGGGTAGCGGCCCATGCAGAGGTTTTCCGCCACGCTCAAATCAGGACAGAATGCGAGCTCCTGGTGGACCATGGCCACACCGGCATCAATCGCATCCTTGGGAGAGGAAAATTCGTATTCCTGGCCATCGATGGTCAGGGTGCCGCCATTCGGCTTGTGAATGCCTGCCAGCACCTTGCCCAAGGTGGATTTTCCGGCACCATTCTCACCCATCAGACCGTGGCACTCACCGCGTCCGATATCCAGTGAGACATCGGTAAGGGCGTGGACTCCACCAAAGCTTTTGGTGATGTTCCGGAACTGGATGAAGCTGGCGGACATGATGGGGAAAAGAAAAAATAAAGGGAAAGAAAAAGGTCCCGGGAAAAGCCGGAAGGGATTCCCCCGGGACCATGGAATCTGATAGGTGGATCAGTGGATTACTTGGCGAGCCACTTGGTCCAGTTCTTGGCGTATTCGTCCACGTTCTCCTTGGTCACTTTGGTAAGAGGATCGACGACCTTCGGAGTGGCGGGAGCCTGCTTGTTGATGATCTGCTCCAGCAGGATTTCCACGGACTTGTAGCCCCAGCCATAGCAGTCCTGGGCGAGAAGCACTTCCACGTGGCCGCTCTTCAGGTAGCCGAGCTGGGCTGGCAGGCCATCCACGGATACTACCTTGATGGAGCCTGGTGTCCACTTGAGGGCATCAGCCGTGAAGAGTGGCCAGCCACCGATGAAGCCCCAGCCTTGGATGCCAGGGTTGGCATTTTGTGCCTGTGCCACAGCCTCTGCGGATTTCTCCGGAGTTTCGGTGTGATAGAAGACACCGTTAGGCTCGTTGAGCTTCATGTTAGGATACTTGGCCAGCGCCTTCTTGGCTCCGGCTACGCGGGCTTGAAGGTTGGGTGCGCTTTGGTTTCCAGCCAGAATGGCGATGGTGCCTTTTTCGCCCATGACCTTGGCCAGCTCATCGATCACGCGCTCACCGCAGGAGGCGTCTTCGGTACCGTAGTAGGCGAAACGCTTGCTGTTAGGCGCATCGGAGTCGAAGCACATGACAGGCACGCCCTTGCCCACGGCCTTGTCGATGGCAGGGGTGAGGGTATTGGACTCCGAGCAGGAGACGGCGATGCCATCCACACCGCTGCGGGTGAGGGCCTCGATGCCTTCCACCTGCTTGGTGGCGTCTTCATCATTGGGCGTGCGGCTCTCGATTTCGATTTCCACACCATACTTGGCGGAGAGTTCCTTGGCAGCAGCCTTGGCGCCGGTTTCAGCAGCCTGGAACACATCATTGGTCAGGTTCTTGCCCAGGAAACCGATGCGGATGGTGCGTTTGCCACCGGCTTCGGATTTTTTGGTGCAGCTGGTGGCTCCCAGTGCGAGGACTGCGGCGGCAGCCAGTAGAATCAGTGATTTTGGTTTTATTTTCATGCTGGATTTCTAAGTGAGATCAATGGGCCTTCGGGCGGCTGCGGAGGAGCGAGCTGAAGCGGTCCAGGGAAACGGCGATGATGATGGCCAGACCGATGATGACGAGGCGGTATTCCTGCGCCATGTGGAGAATGATGATGCCGTTTTCGATAAGGGCAATGATCAGTGTGCCCAGGAGTGCTCCCAGCGCCGTGCCACGACCACCGATGAGGCTGGCCCCGCCCACCACCGCTGCGGCGATGACCGTGAGCTCGTAACCGGTACCGGTGCTGGTGGATGCGGTGCCGAAACGGCCCAGCGAGACCATGCCGGCGATGCCTGCTGCCAGACCTGCCAGCGAGTAGGTGCGGAGCTTGATCCAGCTCACCCGCAGACCACTGAAGCGGGCGGCCTCCTCATTGCCACCGATGGCGTAGGTTTCACGACCGGCGATGAGGGAGCGGAGGTAGAAGCCACCACCGATGATGCAGAGCAGCATGATGATCAGAGGCATCGGCTGCAGGCCATCGAAGTCCAGCTTCATGAAATGCGTGGTGAAGGCGGAAGGGAGGCTCTTCCCGGAAGCAGGAAGGGTCTTTTCCGGAGGCAAAACGTTGGCCAATCCCCGGAAGATACTCATCGTCCCCAGGGTGACGATGAAGGGGTGAAGGTTCAGCCCCACGATCAGCGAGCCATTGATCAGGCCGCAAATGAGGCCGATGGCGAGGGGTACGAAGAAAGCGATGGGGAGAATCTGCCACGCAGGAGCATCCACCGGGAATCCCTGGAGAACGGCTGCACCCCCCAGTGCGGAGAGTGCCATGATGGCACCTGCGGAAATATCGATGCCACCGGTGATGATCACCAGCGTGAGGCCCACCGCCATGATGGCGTAGTAGGACATCGGCGTGGCCACCCCATCCAGCAGGTTTTCCATGTTCAGGAAGGTATTCGGCCTGCCTACCTTCGCATCATACCAACCATAGACACTTAGAATGATGCCGAGCAGCAGAACCACTGCTCCGAGGCCGAATTCCTGCAATTGTAGTGGGCGGCGGGCTGGAGCCGACGATGATTTGGACATAGTGGACGTGGGTATGGTGGACGGTGTTTCGCAGAATGGTCACAGCCCTTTCGCCAAAACGGCACAGGCCATGAAGGCCAGCCGACAGGTTGGAGAGGGTTTTGAAAAATTCATCAGTCTTAGGGTTTCACGTAGAAGCGTATAAAGCGGATGAAACCCGACAATCTTTTTTCAAGAATCTTCCATGTCTTCCGGGGCGCCGATCTGGCCGGTGGCTTCCTGAAGTAAAATCCGTGCATAAATCCAGTCATACCAATGGTCATCGGCATTTCCGGGTGAGGAAAACGGCTGCTGGAATCTCGTATCGATGGCCTCCCGCGCCTTCTCCAGATGTCCCCTCGCTTCTTCCTGGCGGTGGTTTTTCCAGGCGCACATGGCCAGAATGGAGCGGAGCGTCGCATAGTCTGCGGTGGCCTTGCGCCGTTCATCGATGCCCTTTTGAGCATAAAGTTCCGCCCCGTTATACAGTCCCTGCCGGTAGCGCCAGAGGCTGATGGGAATGACGGCCTTCCCGGTGGAGTCCGGCCATTCCAGAGAGGCATACCAACGTTCCGCCCGCGTTCCCAGAGGCTGGAGCTGCTGAAGGATGGGCCAGCGGGTGGGCTGCAGAAGACAGGTTTTCAAAATGCGGCTGGCCTCGTCTCCGTTAGTCGTATGGCTGTAGGCCCGGATGCATTCCTGTTGGAACCCGGGATAGGCGGCCGCATGTCCGCTTTCTATCAGCGCCACGCCATAGGACTGATAGTCGCTGGTGATGGACTCCCATTGATCGATGCCACCGATTTTTTTGAGGATGGAAAAACGATCCGCCGTTTCCTGCCAGCGCCCCTGCAGGGCCAGCCAGTCTCCCACGGAGCGGTAGGCGGAGACACCATCGAATGAGGCGCGGGCGGGCGGGGTTTGGATTTGGTCCAGCACCGCATTGGCCGCAGGGTAATTGTTTTCCCGTGTGAGGAAGACCGCCCGCGTCAGCATTTCCGCCGTCACTGCGTCCGCCCGCAGGCGCGCCTGCTCTTGGCGGGCATCCCTCTCCTTTGAGAAAAGCCACAGGGAGGTGCCGAAACCCGCAATGAGCGCCAGCGAGACGGCTGCGGCCGAGCCGAAGATCACCCGGTTCCGCCGGATCCATTTTCCCAGCAGATAGATCTTGCTGGGGGGGCGGGCGTGCACCGCTTCATGATTGAGATACCGCTGCAGATCCATCACCAGGGCATTCACCGTGGGATAACGGCGCTGGCGGTCTTTCTCCAGCGCCTTCATCACGATCCAATCCAGATCCCCACACGGGGCGGTGCAGTCATGGCCGCGTGTGAAGGCATGCTCCTTCTGCTTCAAGGTGCGGAGAAGGTGGGATGGGGTAGGTGGTTCTTTTTCCTGGAGAATGCGCCGCATTTCCTCCATCCCGGCGTCCAGCAGGAATTGGGAATCGAAGGGGGGATGATCCGTTAGCAGTTCGTAAAGCAGCGCGCCCAGACTGTAGATGTCCGTCCGCGTATCCACATCCAGCCGCCCGGTCTGCGCCTGCTCCGGGCTCATGTAGGCGGGGGTGCCGATGAGTTGCTCCTGCGCGGTGTAGGTTAGATTTGCGGACCAATGGTTTTCCACCGCCTTGGCCACGCCGAAGTCGATGACCTTCGGCACCGGCTTTCCATCCTGTTCTGTTACCAGCACGTTGGACGGCTTGATGTCCCGGTGCAGGATGCCCTTCTGGTGGGCGTGCTGGATGGCCAGGCACACCTGGATGAAGAGCTCCAGCTTGCGGGTGGTGTCCAGTGAGTGGGCCCGGCAGTAATCCGTGATGCGCTCCCCACGCACCCACTCCATCACGAAGTAGGGGCGGCCTGTTTCGGTAGCCCCGGCATCAAATGCCTGCGCGATGTGTGGGTGATTCATCAGTGCCAGTGCCTGGCGCTCCAGCTCGAAACGGGAAATCACGCGCACGGTATCCATGCCCAGGCGGATGATTTTCAGAGCCACACTCCGCTTTACCGGCTTCTGCTGTTCTGCCAGATAGACCACCCCGCAGCCACCTTCTCCCAGCCGCTTGATGATCTTGTAGCGGCCGATGTAAACATTGGCATTTTCGAGGCTTTCGAGCGTTTCCAGAGAGTCCTCCGCCAGCGCCTGTTCCGCCGGACGGGCCGTTGCTTCCAGTGGATTGATGCTGAAAAAATCCTCGGCCTGGTCATAGGCCTCCAGCAGTTTTTCCAACTTCTGCCGGAGTACCATATTCGCCCCACAGGCCTGTGTTAGAAAGACTGCCCGTGCCTCCGGGGCCAGTTGCAGCGCGGTGTCGAACAGCGCTTTTTCGATCTGTTGGAAGTTCTCGGACAAAGTGGGGGTGGATGGATCACCCAGCGGACTGGATCAGTTGGAACAAGCGGCTCTTGGCATACGCCCATTGCCGTTCCACCGTCCGCTCGGTGACTGCCAGCGTTTCAGCGATGGCTTTGTTGGTAAAGCCTCCGAAAAATTTCATCGTCACGATGCGGGCGCTGTCCGCGTCCTCCTCCTCCAGTTTCGCCAAGGCCTCATCGATCAAAAGGATGCGGTCATCCGGTTCCACGCTGGAGAGGGAAATATCATCGATGTTCAGCCGCTCCTGGAATCCTCCATGCCGGATGCTGGACTTGTGCCGGGCGCGATCCACCAGAATACGGCGCATGGCCAGTGCCGCCACGCGGAAAAAGTGCGTGCGATCATTCCATCGGCGCTGATTGGCGGTGGAGAGCTTCAGCCATGCCTCGTGCACCAGTGCCGTGGGCTGCAGGGTGTGGCCGGCTGCCTCCCCGGACATCCGGATGCCTGCCAGGTGCCGCAGTTCATCATACACCAATGGCAGTAAATCTTCCGATGCGGCGGTGTGGCCGCTACCGACGGATTCCAGCAATAGGGTGAGATCGCTCATGGTTCATCAGCCGCAGAATCTGCTAGCGATTGGCCGACCTTCTAGGCGCCAGCCCATGCGGTGTCGAGGATTTTTGAGGCTCGGTGATAGAGTGGTTTATAGGAATCCGCCCGCTCACCCGCACAGCGATGGCGATGTTTTACAAACCCGCCAGCAGGAATGCGCCGCGGATGCCCGCCTCCTGCTCGAAGTGGGGAGGCACCACAAAGGGCTGCTCCTTCACGGAGGGGAAATAGCCACCGGCTATTTCCACCAGCCGGGCATTGATCTTCTCATGGAGTCCTTCCGCCTGGGAGACGCCACCACCCACGATGACGCGGGAAGGGGAGACGATGGCCAGCAGGGCCAGGATGCCGTGTGCCAAGTACCATGCCTGCAGGTCCCAGGCTGGATGATCGGCAGGCAAGTCGTGCGCTGCCATGCCCCAGCGCTGGCTGATGGCAGGGCCACTGGCCATACCCTCCAGGCAGTCCTGGTGGAACGAGCAGATCCCCGGGTAAGCATCGGTGAGAAAGCGGGGCACCTTCAGGTGGCCGAACTCCGGGTGCAGCGCACCGTGGACGAGGTGCCCGCCTGTGAGGATGCCACCGCCGATGCCGGTGCCGATGGTGATGTAAACCACATCGTCCAGCCCCTTGGCGGCTCCGTGGCGGGCCTCCGCCAGAGCGGCTGCATTCACATCCGTATCCAGCGTCAGCCGGGCCTCGGGAAATGCGGCGGAAAGCGCGCCGATGATCGAAAAGCCCTCCCACCCCGGCTTCGGGGTGGCGAGGACCTGTCCATAATTCGCTCTGCCGGGAACGATGCCGATGGGGCCAAAGGCGGCGATGCCGATGGCTTCCGGCGCGCCGCGTTCCTTGAGCCAACCGATGGCAAACCCCAGCGTCTCATCCGGCAGGGTGGTGGGGAAACGGCATTCCTCCAGCACACTGCCATCTGCGGCGGCAAGAGCGACGACGGTTTTTGTTCCGCCCAATTCGATCCCGGCGATCATAAAACGGAAGATCAGGAAATGGCCGCAGCGGCTGCCAGAGCCTCACGGGTCAGGCGGGTGATTTCAGCCCACTTGCCCTCGTTGACGAGTGCCTTGTCCACCATCCATGAACCGCCGATGGCAGCTACGATGGGAAGCTTCAGGTAACCTTCCAGTTTTGCGGAAGTGATGCCACCCGTAGGAATGAAGCGTACGCCCGTATGGCCGTATGGGCCGGAGAGAGCCTTGAGCATGGTCGGGCCGCCTGCGTTTTCCGCTGGGAAGAACTTGAGCAGCTTGCAGCCCAGGGAGAGCGCCTGCTCCACATCGGAAGGGGTCATCACGCCTGGGGAGAACTGAAGGCCGATCTCCTTCGCCTTGGCCACGATCTTCGGGTTGAGGCCCGGTGCCAGGCCGAACTGGGCACCTGCATCCTTGGCGCGCTGGACCTGATCCTCATCGAGGAGGGTGCCGGCACCTACCAGGATTTCGGGAAAGCGGGCGGCGATTTTTTCGATGGAACCTTGCGCCGCAGCGGTGCGGAAGGTGATTTCCATGATGTCCAGACCACCTTCGAGAAGCGCTTCAGCCAATGGCTCGGCGTCTTCTACTTTATCCAGAACGATAACGGGGACAATGCGCTTGGCGGTAATACGGTCGATCATAGGTAAATGGTGCTTAAGTGGCCAAAAGCGTGCCGGGGAGAAGGCGAATGTCGAGGCATGAAACGGGCAAGAAGCGTTTTTTCAGGCCGTTGCCCTGTGGATCGTGGATCGTGGATCGGGGATCGGGGATCGGGGATCGGAAAAACCGGAGAATCAGTCTTCCTATCTTCGATCTTCTATCCCCAATCTACGATCTACAATCCAGAGAGGCGTCACTGTTTACTTAGGCTCCTCGATGACGATGCGTGGGAAGGCAGGGGTCGGCTTGCCGATGGCGTGGCCCTCTGGCAGGAGGCCCCACTTGAGATCAGGCAGCTTGAGCGAGGTGATGTCCAGATTGAGCTGGGCGGCGAGTTTTGCGGTAATCTCCGGCAGCACCGGGGAGATGAGCACGGCGATGTGGGCCACGCTTTCTGCGAAGTGATAGAGAATGGTGGAAACGCGCGCCTTGTTTTCCGGGTTCTTGTTCAGCTCCCACGGTTTCATGCGCTCGGCGTAGCCATTGCAATGGACCACGTGGCGGTTCAGAGCTTCCAGACCTTTCGTGATATCGTGGTCATCCATCGCTGCCTGATAGGCTGCGGTGCAATCGGTGAGGGAAGCCTGGAGGGCGGTGTCCTCTTCCGTGAGCGGGCCGCCATGGGATAAGATGCCGCCGGTGAAACGCTGGCTCATGTTGAGCGCACGGTTGCAGAGATTCCCCAGTTCGTTGGCCAACTCGGTGTTGTAGAGCATCACCAGGCGATCGAGATCGAAGTCGGAGTCCTTGCCGGTCACGATGTCGCGGACGAGGTAATAGCGCACGGCTTCCGCACCGAATTGATCCACCAGTGCATTGGGATCGACGATGTTGCCGAGGGACTTGGACATCTTCTCACCGCGCAGGCCGTTCCAGAATCCGTGAACGAGGAGTTGCGGCATCTGGCTGTCCGTAAAGCCCATCGCATGAAGCATGCAGAGCCAGTAGATGCCGTGGGCTGGAATGAGGATGTCCTTGCCGATGATGTGCACCGGGCGGCTGTCCGCAGGCCAGACTTTCGAGAAATCCGGTAGCGTCGTATCCCCGGCTGCCTTGTATCCGGCGAAGGAGATGTAGTTGATGAGCGCATCGAACCACACGTAGGTGACGTAGTTTTCATCGAAAGGAAACTCGATGCCCCACTGGAGGCGTGCCTTCGGGCGGGAGATGCAGAGATCGGTGCCGGAGTTGCGCTCCAGGGCATTCACCAGCTCCGCCTTGCGGAAGGCGGGTAGTACGACATCCGGCGTACTTTCCAGATAGGCCTTCAGCCATTCCGTGTGATCGCTCAGCTTGAAATACCAGTTTTCCTCCTGGATCTCCACCACCTCGCCCCACTCGGCGCCGAAGTTTCCGGTTTCATCGCGATCCCGATCCGTGAGGAACTGCTCCTGGCGCACGGAATAAAATCCCGCATAGGCTTTTTTGTAAAGCTGGCCCTGATCCTTCAGCTCCGTGAGGATCGCACGCACGCATGCCTTGTGGCGCTCGTCGGTGGTTTCCGCCCAGCCATCATACTGGACGCCCAGCTTGGTCCACAGGTCGGAGAATTTCGTGGTGGTGCGCTTCACGTATTCGGCAGGTGCCACGCCTTCCTTTTCCGCCGTCTGCTGTACCTTCTGGCCGTGCTGATCCACGCCGGTCAGGAAAAACACCTCATCTCCCCGCAGGCGGCGGTAGCGGGCGATCACATCTGCCAGCACCTTCTCGTAAGCGTGTCCAAAGTGCGGCGAGCCGTTGGTATAATCGATGGCAGTGGTGAGAAAGAACATGGAAGTAAAAGGAAAAAGAATGGTGCCGCTGGCGGCGCGGGAAGGAAACATAGTTTCCCAGACCTGTGCAAGGATTGCGAATGGGTGGAGTTTCTAATTGGCTTGCAGGATAAAACCATGGGACGGCCTCGTCCGTGTGTTTCATCTCGCCGGAAAGACGGGTAACCTCGCCAGAAATTCCGCGTCACTCCAGGATGAGCCGGAGCGGGCGAGGCGGGCGGCGCGTTTTTCTCCGCCGGGCCAGATATAGACTCTTCTGCCGCTGGAGCCGATGAGGGCGACGAGGCCGGGTGGCTGGTGCGGGGAAAGGCAGGCCTTTGCCCAAAAGGAGGCGGGCAAGGGAGCATCGATGGAATGTTCCACTGAGATCGAGGTGGCGCCGGGGCGGACGGCATTCGTATTCCGCCAGAGGCCGCCGCCAAACATGGGATTGGCGCGGGAGGGTCGTGTGAGTTCGGCATAGTGAGCAGCGTTGAAGCCATCGCTGTTGCGGCCATCCAGAAGTCTGCCGATGGTTCTGCCGAGGCGGCCCAGTTCGTTTGCGCTGAGTTCGGTGCCGGTCGAAAAATACGGCGTACCTTGTTGGTCCTTCCGCCAGTTGGCGCTGCTCAGTCCCACGGGCCGCATGACGGCGCGTGAAAGGTAGTTTTCCAGTGACTGTCCCCTGGAGGCAAGCTTCCGCTTCATCACTTCGGCGAGGACTTCCCAATGTCCAGGGCCGTAGCGGAATACGCTGCCGGGGGAATCCACGACATGCAGGGCGATGGCGGCACGGCCCTTGTCCGCAGGATGATTCCGATAGAGTGGAACCACTCCGGTCTCCAGCCCGGAGACCTGCTGGAGCAGCATGAGCACGGTGATGCGGGATTTCAGGGCATCCGTGCGCCATTCCGTTAGGGTGTTGCTCACTTTTTCTGCAGGTGAAAGCCAGCCTTCCTCCGCGGCGCGGGTGGCGGCCAGGGTGGCGATGGATTTTGTGATGCTGAGGGTCGGCCCGCGTTCATCGGCACGGGAACCTGCGAGACGGCGGCCGCCCTGCCAGGCAGCCCAGCCGATGGCTCCATTCCGCCCGGCGGTGGCGGTGAGGATTTCCAGATCATGTTGGCTCCATGAGCTTCCGGTGGAAGAGCGGGCTGCGGAAGTTGCACAGCCAGGACATGCACCCGCCGCTACCGTGAGGCCCAGCAGCTTGAGGATGTCGCGGCGGGTGCGCATGATGCTTTAATTTTTAATTACGATAACAGAGAAAGAAGGAGGTGCTTTTTTTGATAGATTTGAAATTATTTCCGCACTGCGATCATGAGGTTCGCATCGCCAGCTTTCATCTGATAGCCGGAGCCGAAGGTGAGGTCCGGGAATGGACCACCGGCTTCGTAAGCGGCTCTGAGGTCCGGCTGCGAGTGTTTCGCAAAAAACTCGATGGGACCATTGTAGGTTCCGTAGAGATGAATGTCCCACTTCTGCTTGTCATAGGCGGCGTAGGGGATGCCGGAGTCATCCTGCACCACCGCCCGGCAATTCGAGAGCACCCAGTTTTTCGCAGAGCTGAAACTGCCATCCTGCATCAGATAGGAGGCTGCCTTGAAGTAGGCCACGGAGCCGGAGGCATTCGATGTAAGCCACGACTGATAGCCCCCCCTGAAGCCGCTGTTCGAGAGATCCCCGGAGACATAGACCACGGATTTCCGGCCCCAGCCCGGCAGGGTGAAATCGATTTCCACCGCAGGATTTCCGCCAGCATTGATGGATTGAACACTGTTGATTTCCGCGTTCATCAGGCCCAGGGCTGTGAGCAGCACAGGCGTCACGCCTTGCAGCGGACCGTTCGATAGATCCGTCTTCATGTCCTTGGTAATGAAGTAGCCGTGGAGCAACTGGGTTTCGATGGACTTCGCGTGACGCGACAGGGATTGGATCACGGCACCCGGATCTGAGGCCTCCAGATCCGGCAGGTTTCCGGTCGGCTCCAGGCCTAGCAGGATATAGCGGGAGGCATTTGGAAATAGCGCGGTTGCATACAGGAGGTCGGGCCCGCCGAATGGATAGACGACGGTGCTGGGTGAGCCTGTGAGTGGCGCGATGAAACTGGCCTGCCAGGCATTTTGTTTACCGATGCGGGGTGCCACGCGGTATTTCCACTTGGTCAGTGTGTCATGGGAAAATGCCTGGTATTCTCCGCTGAGTTGGAGGCGGGAGAGTGTCGCGCCCTGATGCACCGGGCGTCCGGCGAGGAAGCGTGCGCTGTCGGTAGGTTCCGCTTTTCCTGCCACTTGCACGAAGGGTTCCGGGAGTTCATTTCCAGCGGCATCCCGCTTCACCTCCGGTTTGGAGGCACAGGCGGTAAACAGCAGAGGGACGAGGGCCAGCAGGTATTTCATGATTTGGAAAGCCGGGTGAGAGGAAACCAAAGTAAGGCGCAGGCGAGTGCTGTTAGGATGCCTCCGGCCGCAGGGACCGGTTTATCAAAAAACAGCCACACCAACATGAAACCTGTGAACGCCACAAAAATCAAGGAAGGAAGCAGCACCCGGGATGGGACCTTTTTCCCACGGATTTTCAGCAGGATCACCCCCAGCACGGTTAGAAAGGTGCAGAGGGTGAGTCCGGTCTGGGTGTAAGTGAGCAGAAACTCGAAGTCTCCTGCCAGCACCAGGCAGACCGCCAGCGTGGACTGCAGCACCAGCGGGCGTAGCGGCGCCTGCCCGCGTTGCACGGAGAAAAACCGCAGGGCCCGGATATCCCGGCCCATCGCGCCCAGCACCCGTGGGCCAGCCCAGAGCAAGGCGCTCACGGAAGCGAACAACCCCACGGCAAACAAGGCGGATACCACCCGCCCCACTTGTGGGCCGAAGAGCGCCGCCGCTGCCACATGGGCGATTTCCCGCTCGCCGGTCAATGCTGCCACGGGAGCTGCCGCTAGAAAGGCTGCATTCAGACCGATGTAGAGCAGTGTGACCAACAGTGCTCCGCCGATGAGCGAGCGTTTTACCGTTTTATAGGGTTCATGCCATTCCTCCAGTCCGTACACGGCGGCATTCCAGCCGCTGTAGGAATAGAAGACGTAGAAAACAGCCGTGGCAAAGGCAGGCTTGGTGATTTGGGCAAAGTCCGCCACTGGATCGATCCGCCACCGGATGTCTCCATGGCCGGGCAATAGAACGGCGGCGCCCAGAAAAAGGCCGATGAGGAGCAGTTTCAGTATCGTGCTGGCCAATTGCACCCGCCCACTTGTCCGGGGGCTCCATCCGTGTGCCAGAGTGCCTGCCAGAATGACGGCCACTGCGGCCGTCTGCACGGGGATTTGGGGAAAGGCTCTTGAAAGATAGCCTCCCATCGCCAGCGCCGTGATCGCTGTCGGCACACTGAATCCGACGATGGCGGAAAGCAGTCCGGCCATGAATCCCACTGAGGGGTGATAGATGGCTCCCAGGAAATGGTATTCTCCCCCGGACTTCGGTAGCAGGCCGGCCAGGGCGGCATAGGATAGTGCCCCGCAAAGCGCGATGATCCCACCGATGATCCACAGCAACATCACCGGCGGAGCGGACTGGAAATCCTTCAACTGATAGCCCAGGGAAACGAAGACGCCTGTGCCTACCATGTTTGCCACCACTAGCGAAGTGGCGGCTGGGATTCCCACGCCGGAAGGTTTCTTGAACACGAGGATACCATTGACCGGATTGCAGGCGGGGCAAAGCCAATTTCTGGTCCCACCGGACGAACTGTCCGTGCTCCTTAAGGAGATGGGCCGTGGCGGCGGATTCCATCCGCCCTGCCATTCTTCTATCAAAAATAGGTGGGGCATGGCGGTTGAAAACCGCCGTCACTGCCTCGTCCCATTTGTTTCATCATCCCCAGCGAAGCAAAACACGGACGAGTCGTCCCGCGCTCCCTTAGTCCCTTACCACTTTGCCGCCCAGGGAAAGGATGCGGGCATTGCCCTTGGCGGATTCCGCCTCGGGGATGTTTCCGTCCCGGACATACATCTGGGAGAGGCCGGTCCAGGCGAGAAGATCATTGGGACGCAGACTCACGGCCTGCAGGCCGCACCCGATGGCTTCCTTGGTCTGGCCTACCTTGAGGAGGGCCATGCCGAGGGCGTGCCAGCCATCGAAAAACTCCGGGTCGAGAGCCACGCACTGCCGATAGAGGACGATGGCTTCTTCAAGTTCGCCAATGGCGAGCTGGCCATTGGCGTCATCGAAAAGATGGTCTCGGTCGATCATGGGAAGGGGAGTTCTGTCCGGAGTGGGGACAGTAGTGTCCCAACCCGATCAATGTTGGACTTGCTGGATATTGGCAGCCTCGGTGCGTGCTGCGATCCACGCGGCGAAGGCTAGGTTTTCATTCGCGGCCGTGGAGGATGCCACTTCACTGGCGATGCGGGTTTCCGCGTCCTTTTCCTTGGCGACTTCACGCTTGGAGACGAAGATGATGAAAGCGGTCTCGCCTTCCAGGATCGGCTCGGTGATGGAGCCGGGATCCAGAGTGCGAACCGCAGGGAAGAGGCTCTGCGGCTCACCCTTGGCAGGGCGATAGGTGCGGGTGATCTTTGGCAGCGGAGCTACTTTCGGGATGCCTGCTTCGGCAGCGGCTTCACCGAAGTTCTTGCCGGTGGCGAGGGCGGCCTTGATCTTGGTGGCGGCCTCGGTGGCTGCTGCCTTGAGGGCTTCGCTCGCCTTTTCCGCGATGTATTGCACCTTTGCTTCGTCGTGAGCTTCCTCAAATGTCTTCGGGCGGGATTTTTCGTCACCGTCGAGGCGGGCGACCAGCCACTGGTTTTCGCCAATGGCGATGGCGCCGGAGATCTTGGAGGATGGATCGGAAGTAACCGTGATATCGAAGAGGGAGTCCGTGGCCTTTCCGCTGGAAACGGATGAGCGCAGGGCTACATCCAGTTCCTTGGGAGCAGCGGAAGCGGGGAAGAGCTCGGTGGTTTTGATTTCCCAGCCATTTTTCTTCGCCAATTCCTCGAAACCATTGCCCTTTTGCTCCCCGAGGTTGAAGACGAAGTCGTCAACGAGGGCGTCCACCTTGCGCTGCTCCAGATGAGCGGCTTCCGCGACTGCTGCATCACGCTTGGCGCGGGCTGCGTCCTGGGACTTCTTGGCCGCATCCTTTTCCTCTGCCGTGGCCGTTTCCGGCAGGGCGGGAATGGCTTCCTCTGCTGGAAGGGTGGCGGCTTGAGGCGTGGCGATCACGTAGGTGAACTTGCGTTTGGGCTCGGTAACAAAGGAGTCCTTGATGGTTTCCCAGTAGGCCTTGATCTCATCGTCCGTCGGATTGATCTTTTCCTTGAAAGGGGCCAGTTCCAGGCGTGCCAGTTCCGCGGTGACCTGTTGATTGTCCAGTGCATAGGTGGCAGCGATGCGGGCTGGGTCCACGGCGAGGCCGGAGCCTACGATTTTCTTGAGCGCATCCGTTACCAGAATATCGGAAACGAGGGAGCGGAGATCGTTTTCCGTGAGGCCGAAGCGGCCCATGCCTTGCCGGACAAAATCACTGTAGGCCTCACTGTCGAACTTCCCGTCCTTGTCGTTGAACGCCTTCAATGACTTGATGTATTCGGAGATCTTCTGCTCGCTCGGGTAGATGCCATACTGTTCCTTCGCCTCGCGGATGAGCATGCGGCCGGTGAAGAAGTTATCCAGCATTTGCTTTTCGGAATTCGCATTTCCAGCCATTGCCATGACGAACTGGTAGATGGAGAAATCGCCGGCTTGGGCGAGGCCCGCAGCCAGCTTGTAGCTGCTGTTTCCATCCTTCTCCACCTGGAGATTCGTGTATTGCGTGCCGTTGATTTTCAGCACCGGCACACCACCTGCCATGCTGCGGGCGCCCCGTGAATAGTCACCGAAAACAAAGGCGGCTGCGGCAACGATGAAGGCGACGATCAGGACGCCTCGGTATTTTTGGATGTTCTCGATCATGAGAGTGGAAAGCTGCTGGGGATGGGTTCGCCAGTGGCGAGGTCGGGGAGTTAAGACGGCCAACCGCGCGGCATCAATGGTAAATCCGGGTAGATTGCGAGAATAGGCAATCTCCGCTTGCCCGGTGCGCTAAATGCGGGTTTCTTGAAGCCTTTATGAACTTTCGTTGGCTGAATGCTCTGGTGTGGGGGAATTCCGTGGCTCTGTCCTGGATGTGGGGGCTTGGGCTGTTTTTCAGCGTGCAGATGACTTTCATGTTCGGCCTGCAGGGTCTGCTGGTGTTTGCCATCCCGAATGCGCTGGGCCTCATGCTTTTCGGCTTTCTCACCCACATCGTGGCGAAGCGGCATTCCGGCGGACAGGAATCTCTGGCGATTTTCTTCGAGAAGTTCTCAAAGCCCTTCCGCCTGATCTTCTATCTCTATCAAATTCTGGCACTTGCCCTTACGGTTTTTGCCCTTACCCAATACCTCTTCGGCACGCTGCATCTGGTGCAGGGGCCGCTATATGGTCTCTATCTGGGGCTGGTGGTGTTCGTGGTATTGGCCGCCGGTTGTTTGTTCGGCGAGGAATTCGGCATCCAGAAGATCAAGTTGGGCCACGCGATGTTCGGCATTCTGCTGCTGGTCTGTGTGGGGGTGGTTCTCTACACCATGAATCATCTGGGATGGGGGGACCTGAAATGGGCACCCCAACTCCCGACCCAAGCCGACGGCCAGCCTGCAGGTGATGGCCCGAGTCTGATGGGCTACACGATCCCACTTCTCGTAGGCCTGCTGGTGGGGCCATGGCTGGATCTGCAGCACTGGCAGCGTGCGATCCAAATCCACCGGGAAAATACCTCGGTACGTCTCAGCTATTTCTTCGGCGGTTCCATTTTCTTCCTCATGCTGCTGTTCCACGGCACTCTGGCAGCCTGGGTGCTCAGCAAGACCGGCGGACTGAATCTGCTGGATGGAGCCCATAAGGGACTGGATACTTTTTCCTACGCCCATCAGCTGGCCGTGGAATACATCAATGGTCTGGATGTCCAGAGCAAGGGCCTGCTGCCTCTGGCTTATTTTTCCTTTCTGGTCATCTGCGCGCTTACTACCCTGGACAGTGGCTACATCGCCCTGAAGTGGTTTTTTGAAAACACCTTGGGCAAGAGCCAGCACATGCTCATGGCCATGGTGCCCAAAAAGCTGGTGGAGTCTCCCATCCCATCGTTTTTTCTGGTAGGCATCATTGCGCTGATCGGACTCACCGCGCATCTGCAGTTGGAATACTTCATGGTATTCTATGCCTCCTTCTTCGTTGGGTATGCTTCATTGGCGATTGCCCGCTGCTTTGTGCCGAATTCCCAGCAGGCGCTGCCGCAAATCCGCATGTTCTCGCTGGCCAGCATCTCGGTGGTGATCTTCGCCTTCGGCTACTTCATTCACAATACACCCCTCCTCATCCTCGCCTCGCTGCTCCCGCTGGCCTATGTGGTGTGGCTGGTCTTCAACACCGATCTGCTGCGGGTGGTCACAGCAAAAGCGGGGGAGGTGATTGAAGCCGCACAGGAAATTCCTGCCATCAAGGCGATCACCAAGACGGCCCATGCCGTGACCGGCTCACAAGTGGTTGCGCCCGTGGAGCACCATGCGCTGGGCGGCCATTTCGAAGGCAAGTGGTTCGTTTACTCAATGATCGCCAGCTATTCGGATACGAATTCCGTGGGGAATGTTTACTTCGGCATGTATGCCATGTTTGTGGGGAAAACCCGCGAGTTGTTCTTCAACACGGTGATGCCGGACTTCGATCTGAAGACCACCAAGTTCTACATCCTCACCCGTTCCTTCGAGCACAAGTTCGTGCGGGAATCGCGCGAGTTCGATACCATCACCGTGAAAATCCGCGTCGCGGAAACAAACCGGAAATTCTGCACCCTCGAGCACCAGATCTTCGGCACCGATAATGAGCTGCTGGGCAAAGGCAAGCAAAGCCTGCTCTTCGTTGCCTCCAAGGACTACAGCCTCATCGACATCCCGTCCGAGGTGTATACGGCCTTCATGCCTCACATCTGATCCGGTAAGGCTGGGACGCCTTTGCCTGCGAGTTTGGATGAGAGTGGCAGGCCATCCTTCGCTACGCCCGTATTGGGCAGGCGTCCGTTGGAGGGAGGTCCCTGCCTCTTATCCATGGAAAGCAGATGCAAAAAACCCGTAACGAGCGATTTTCAGCTCATTACGGGTTATGGAAAGATGGTGGAGGCGACGGGAGTCGAACCCGTGTCCGAAACGCCATCAACGATGGTATCTACACGTTTAGCAAACGGTCTGGTATTTCGGAAACTTTCGGCCCGCTTGCCGCGTCTTTTTTCCTAGGGTCCTGTTTAATCTCGGCTGATAGCCCGGCTCCCCGGCTTCCAACCCAGCCTGCTAAAGTGTCGTCCGCCCCCTCAGCAGGTGTCGGGGATTGGACGTGGTCGTCAATTAAGCGGCCAGTGCGAGCTCGTTAGAGTCTGCATTTATTTTGTTTGAACGGCTTTTTAAGGAGGCCAACCGATCAACCTCCACGTGCAACCAGCGCATCAGATGTCCCGTCGAAACCGGAACGCCCCCTGAGCTGTTAAGCTGGAACAAGATGTCCCAGCTTTTTGAAAAATCAATGGGATTTCGTAATAACTTCCCAGAAGCTTTCCGGATCCGGGTCCACAGTGCTGAGTGGTTCCTCGATGGCGGGCACCAGAGGAGAGATGAGGCCGGTGTTGAGGCGGTAGATCCAGCTGTGGATGGAAACTTTCTGACCACGCTCCCATGCGTCTTCCACAATGGTGGAGCGGGCGACGTGGCGGGCCTGGGAGAGCACATTGAGTTCGCACAGGCGGTCCACTGCCTCTGCGGGTGGCAGGGAGTCGAGTTGCTTGCTGTATTTCCGGCGCAGGGTGCGGATCTCGGACAGCCAGTTGCCGATGAGTCCCTGGCGGTAGTTTTCCAGCGCAGCCTTCACGCCGCCACAGCCATAGTGGCCGCAGACGATGATGTGGCGGACCTTCAGCACATCCACGGCGTATTGCATGACCGCCTGAATGTTGAAATCCGTCTCCACGACCACGTTCGCGACATTCCGGTGAACGAAGATTTCTCCGGGGGCCAGGTTGGTGATCTGATTGGCAGGCACGCGGCTGTCCGAACAGCCGATCCAGAGGTACTCAGGATTTTGTTGGTCCGCCAGTTTGCGGAAAAAATTGGGATCTGCGGCGATGACGCTATCAGACCAATTGCGGTTGTTTTCCAGAAGATGATCAACGTTGTCCATAGGTGTAGCGGCCCGGAGTGAAAGGCCTTTCCTTTCCGGCGGCAAGCTTCAAGGGCTGCAATCCACCGAAGTTCCGGCAAGAAAGATCACCCTGCCTCATTCTTCACTTCAAACTCCGCCTTCGCGGCCTTTCTGCATTCGGCCACGAAGTGGTTGCAGGCTTCACGGCAGAGGAGGGGGATGGCTTCCGTTTCAGCCAGCCCATCCGGGATGCCGGTGTAGGAACTGGCGGGGCTGTCCTCCAGAGGAGTGGAGGCATTGATCTGCCAGAGAATCCGTTTCGCGCAGGCCTTGTCCGGGCCGCAGGTGTCCCGCACCAGTTTCTGGGCTCCGGAATCACTGATGGATTTGGCAAAACGATACATCCCTGTCTGCCGCTCCAGCTTGTCCCGGAGGTTTTGTACTTCCAGACGTCCTTCACAGGATGCGAGGAAAAGTCCCAGGCAGGCGGGGTAGAAAAGATCCAGCGCCTGGCGCAGTTCTTCCTCATCGTGGAGACCCAGCGCCCACCCGCGCTGAAGGGTGATCTGCGCCTTGTTGAAACGGTAGGTTCCATCGGCTGCATAGGTGGAGAGATCACGCGCCTTGTCAGGCCCCTCATGAAGATGCAGACCACCCAGGCCGCCTTCTTCGGAAAGATAGACATCCTCATGGTGGCACACGAGATAGGCGTAGCCATAAACGTCTGTTTGAATCTCCAGTTCCCCCATGCGGTGATAGCCGGAACGGATCAAATCACGAAGCTTTTGAGCAGTGGACATCGTTTCTTGTATAAATGGTAAAATGAATGTGGAGTCCTGTTTTATAAGGACTTGTGACTTTTATCAAAGTCTGCCACCTGATCGAGAATGACGTCGGCCAACAAACGTTCGGTTCCAATGGCGGAGGTGTAATAAAGTTTCTTTCCACGCAGGAGGTGGGGATTGTGGCGGAACACTTCCCGCTGGCTGGCGGCCGCTCCCACTTCTGCCTCGATGCCGAGCAGGACGGGAATGTCCTGATAGGAGTGAAGGCCGTCCGAGATGAAGAAGGGAACGACGATGACGTTCTCCGTGGTGGCCATTTTATCCCACTCCGCAATGAAGGGCTGTTCTTCCATGAAGGCATCCAGCACCGCCGCGTAGCCAGCCCCCGAGGCGGCGATGAGGTCCACCTGGTCGCGGATGGCCTTGGTGGAGTTTTGGTTCAAGCCGGTCCCGTGGCCGGTGATGATGAGAGTCGTCTTCCGGGGATCCACGCCGGGGGCCACCTCCTTGGCGCGGCGCAGGATCAGATCCGTCATGGAAGGATGGACACCCACCGGCAGGCAGTAGTGGTAGGTTTTCCCCCGCACCTCTGTCGTTGGGCCGGTGAGTCGGAGTTCCCGTGGGATCACCTCCTGGGTGAAGTAGCCCTCACTGATGAAATCCGGGACGACGTAAACCTCACTGGCGTCGATGAGGTATTCCGCCTCGCGCATGGATGGCTCCTCTTTCCAGAAACAGCAGTGAACCTCTGAAAACAGGCCGCGGCGGCGGATTTCTGTAGCGTGTTCAAAGTAAGGTGTGGAGGAATCTGGATTTTCCGTGGATCCGTGACCCACGATGAGGAGGGCGCTGTGAGGTTTCGGAGCGAGGGACATGGCCGGAAGGTGCCGGGCGGGTGGAGGATTGCAAGGCAAGTGAGTTTTCGATTTCCAGTTTTCCGTTTTCAGAGGATGTAGAGGCACTCCGATGCCTGTTTTTGAAAATCTCCAGTTGTGGCTCGATCCTGTGGCCCGTCCCGGTCCGGAAGCGATGGCGGTGGATGAGTGGTTGCTCGGAGAGGTGCAGGTGCCGCTGCTCAGAATCTACCGCTGGCAGGGTGAATGGGGCAGCCTGGGCTACTTCGGCAGCTTGAGCGAGGCGCAGAAAAATTTCCCGGGCCTGCAGTGGGTGCGCCGTTGGACGGGCGGAGGGACAGTCGATCATCGGGAGGATCTCACCTACACGCTGGTGATCCCGATCTCCCATCCGCTGGCCAAGGCGCGGGGAGCGGAAAGCTACCGGCTCATCCATGAGGCACTGGCCGGGGCGCTGGAAAGGGCCGGCGTATCCGCCCATCTGAGCAGCGGGGCCGAGGAAACCGGCGCAACTGCGTGTTTTGAAAATCCGGTCCAGCATGATTTGTTAGGAGCAGGCAACGCGAAACTGGCAGGAGCAGGACAACGCAGGACAAAGAACGGCCTCCTGCATCAGGGATCGGTGGCGATCAAAAATATCCAGATGGATTTCCCTCCTTTGTTAGCCGCCCATCTCTCAGAAAGGTGGGATGCCATTGAGGTATCGTTACCTTCGGAATGGATCGGACATTTGGTGAGGGACCGTTATGCCGCACCGGGATGGCTAACACGCCGATGATAGAGCAGGTGCGGAAAAGGTGGCAAAATCGGAAATGTTTGCGGAATTTCCTGAAAAAAGTGCAGACTTTCAAGTGGGTGGTTGGGGCAGGTTTACAATTAACCTTTATTCTTGATTATTTATACTAAGCATGTTGTGTATTCAAACAAATGCTTGGCACAAGGTTTGCATAAATACAGGCATCTCCGGGGGGAGAAACTAGGGATCGAAAGATCCCCGTCCTAGCCGGCCTCGTCAGGTTTTGTCTGACAGGCCGGCAGGATGAATTTTTTCTGATCCGCGTGATCCGGTGTTGAAAAAAACTCCCTACGATTCTCCACTCGTTGGACGTCCCTTTTTGGCTGTCGCAATTTTTCCAGGATCATGAACGGAAACCAGCCCATCCAGCAGACCCCTGCTCCCGACTCCGGTGACGGGAAACGCCATCAGAGATACTGGCATGCCCTGAGTGAAATTTCCGGCTTTCCCTTGCCCTCGCTCGATCATCCCGATGTGGCTTTCGAGCGGATAGCGCGGGTGGCGGAGAAAGCCATTCAGGCAGATCGCGCAAATGTCTTCCGCTATGCTGCGGATGGTATGTCACTGGAGTGTCTCACTTCGCGAGAGCATCAGAAGGCTCTGATAGCCGTGCTCATGGGATTGGACGTCCAGGGAATGGGTAGCCTTACGCCGGACAGTGGCTTGCTGGTGGTACCGGTGAAGGTGGCTGGAACGGTCCAGCTTATCTTTACACTGGAGCGTAAGGAGAAAGTCCGCCCATGGGATGCTGAAGAGATTGATTTTGCCACCAGCGTGGCGGGGCATCTCCGGAGACTGCAGAAGGCTCTCATTCATGAAGTAAAGATCCAGGAGATGCAGGATCATCTGCGGCGTTTCAAATCCGTGGCAGCAGCGTCCAGCGATAGCATCTGGGACTGGGATCTGGTAACAGATCACTTTTGGTGGAGTGATGGTTTTGCCCGGCTTTTCGGCTGGTCTGGGGAGAATCATGCCAGTTCGATCAATTCGTGGATCCAGCAGATTCATCCCGCGGACCGGGAGAGGGTGGTTGCCGGAATCTATCAGTCTATCAAGAGTGGCGCCTCCATCTGGTCTGATGAATATCGTTTCCTGAGTTATAACGGGAAAATTTCCCACGTGCAGGACCGTGGTGAAATTCTGCGGGATGAGCAGGGAAAAGGCATCCGCATGGTAGGTGGGATGACGGACATCACTTCCCAGAAAAAATCCCAGCAGGAGTTGGCCCGCACCCACCGCGCGCTGCAGATGCTCAGCACCTGTAATGAAACACTGGTGCGTGCCACCGATGAGAATGATCTGCTGGCGGAAGTTTGCAGGCACGGTGTGGAGATAGGCGGCTACCGGATGGTATGGGTGGGCTACGCACAGCACGATGAGAATAAATCCATCAAGCGTATGGCGCACGCGGGGCATGAAGACGGCTATCTTTCCGAAATCAGCCTCTCATGGGATGAAAATCAACTCATCGGGCAAGGCCCCGTCGGGCGCAGTCTGTGGAGTGGTAAAGTAGGTCTCTGTGAGGATATTCTGGAAAAAAATGGCGACTTTTACTGGCGCGAACAGGCGGAGAAGCGTGGCTACCGCAGCGTGATCAGCCTGCCTCTTATTCTGGAGGGGGAGAGCTTCGGCTTTCTGGCACTGTATGGGGCGGAGCCCCACCCGGTAGGGGATGAGGAAACCAAGCTGCTCCAGTCTCTGGCAGACGACCTGGCCTCCGGCATCGGCAGTATCCGGAACCGGCAGCGCAGCCAGCGGATGCAGGAAGTGGTGATCAAGGTGGCGCAGGCCGTTTCCACCGGCACAGGGGAGGAGTTCTTCGATCTGCTGGCGCAGAACATGGTGGAGGCTCTGGGGGGCACAGGCGGAGTGGTGGGACGTTTGAACCCTGTGGACAACACCATCGTTTCCCTGTCCTACGTGATGGATGGAAAAGTCCAGGAGAGTATCACCTATGGCCTTTCCGGCACGCCGTGTCAGAAAGTGCTCAATGAGAATGCATGTGTATTTCCCCGAAATGTACAACAGCTTTTTCCAGAGGATCATTTTTTGGTGGTAGCCGGGATAGAAGCCTATGCCGGTATTGCGCTCCGCGATCAGAGTGGGGAAGTGACGGGCGTCATGGCCGTGCTGTTTGATCGACCGGTGGAGGATGTGATGCTGGTGGAGTCCACGATGAGGATCTTCGCCGCGCGTGCCGCCGGGGAACTGGATCGTCAGCAGGCGGACTTGCGCATCCGCGAGCAGGCATCTCTTCTCGACAAGGCGCAGGATGCCATTCTCGTCCGCCGGTTGGACCACACCATCACTTACTGGAATAAAAGCGCGGAGCGACTCTACGGATGGACCGCAGGGGAGGTCATCGGCCGGAAGGTGAGTGAGCTGCTTTATGAAGATCCGTCAGCATTTTATGAAGCTACCCACAAGACTCTCACCTCTGGTGAATGGATCGGTGAAATCCAGCAGGTGGACCGTCATGGGCGGCAGTTGACCGTGGAAGGTCGCTGGAACCTAGTGTATGATGAGGACGGAGAGCCGAAGAGTATTTTCGTCATCAATACAGACATCACAGAGCACCGCCGGCTGGAGCAACAGTTCATCCGCGCGCAGCGGCTGGAAAGCATCGGTACGATGGCGGGTGGGCTGGCCCACGATCTCAACAACATCCTCGCACCCATTTCCATGGCCATCGAGCTGTTGAAAATCCGCATGCATGATGAGCGTGGGCAGGAGCTTCTGGATACCATTGCCGGTAGCGTCCGGCGCGGTGCGGATATGATCGAGCAGGTCATCTCCTTCGCCCGGGGCCGGGAGGGCCGCCGGGTGGAAGTGAACCCATGTCTGCTCATCTCGGAGATAGCGAAGATAGGTGGCGAAACCTTTCTCAAGGGAATTCAATTTGAAACCCATGCCTCCACGGATCTGTGGATGGTGAGTGGGGATCCCACCCAACTTCACCAGGTGTTGCTCAACCTGTGCCTCAATGCTCGGGACGCTGTGTCCGATCATGGCTCCATTTCCATCGATGCGAAGAATGTCCACATTGATGATTCCTTCGCCGCGATGACGCTCGAGGCTCAGCCGGGGCCTCATGTGTGCATCATGGTGAAGGATAATGGCACCGGCATCGCCAGAGAGATTCAGGAAAAGATTTTCGATCCATTCTTCACCACAAAGGCAGTGGGAAAGGGAACGGGGCTGGGGCTTTCCTCCTCCCTCACCATTGTGAAAAACCACGGGGGATTCATCCGGGTGAAAAGTACGCCGGGCCAGGGTACCTGTTTCAGTGTGTACCTGCCAGCACTGCCAGATGCTGTGCAGAAGGGGAGTTCTTCCGGGGCTGATAGATTGCCCCGGGGCAATGGTGAATTGATCCTGCTCATCGATGATGAGGAATCCATCCGCCGGGTCACCTGCCAGACGTTGGAGGCCTATGGCTATCAGGTAGTTACAGCAGAGAGCGGAGACGAGGGAATTTCCATTTATGAAAGGATGAAGGATCAGATCTCTGTGGTGATCACGGATATGATGATGCCTGGTCTGAGTGGTGCAGCCACCATCGAACGACTCATGGAGATGAATCCACGGGTGCAGATCATTGCCGTCAGTGGGGTGGCTGCCAATGGAGAACTGGCCTCTGCAGTGGGGGCGGCATTAAGGTATTTCCTTACGAAGCCCTTCCGTGCAGAAACACTCTTGAATGTTTTGACAAATCTTTTGAACGATAGGGCAACGCCGGTTCGCTAGAAGGAGAGGTGATCGCTTTTTTGCTGTAACCAAGCAATTAAACGCTTAACCTATTCTAAGTGGGACAATCGTGGGAAACGTGCGTTTTAATCGTGACTCCATCCTTTTTTTCCAATGCTTTCCACTTCCGACTCCAGTGCCAATCTCCTGATCGTTGATGACGATGAGACGATCCAGAGATTGCTTGTCATTGCAGCTCAGGATCAGGGATGGAGGCCTGAAACCGCCTCCTCAGGACCACAAGCTCTTTCACTGCTGAATCCCTCGATTGAAGCGATCATTCTGGATCATGGCTTGCCCGGTATGGATGGCCTGCAGGTGCTATCTTTGATCCGGGAATCGTATCCTGATGTGCCGGTCGTCATGTTGACCGGCCTCAATGATGCGGAGACAGCAGTGCAGGCCTTGCGCGCAGGTGCCACGGATTATGTGACAAAACCCTTCGAACTGAGGCGTTTGTTTGATCTCCTGCGGGAAGCCCGGGAAAATCGCCCCGTCAGCCAGCCAGCCACGGTGGTCACGCGTGTGCCATCCAAGTCGGAGTCTCTCCATCTCCAGAGTGCGAATCCACAGGTGCGCCAACTCCTCAAACAGATGGAAATGGCGGCCAAGCTGGACAGTACCATCCTGCTAACAGGGGAAAGCGGCACCGGCAAGTCCTACTTCGCCCGGGAAATCCATCGTCTGAGCCAGCGGTCAGGCGAGGAGTTCATTACCGTGAGCTGTCCTGCATTGCCCCGTGAGCTTCTCGAGTCCGAGCTTTTCGGCCACGAGCGCGGTTCCTTCACAGGCGCCACCGCTTCCCGCACCGGGCGTTTCGAACAGGCGTCCAAAGGCACCTTGTTCCTCGATGAAATCGGCGATCTTCCACAGGAACTTCAGCCGAAGTTGCTCAATGTTCTGCAGGATCGCGAATTTTTCCGGGTGGGTGGCAACAAGCTGCTGAAAACCAATGCCCGTGTGATCGCTGCTACCAATGTGGATCTCCGCCGCCGGGTAGATGAGGGAGGATTCCGCGAGGATCTTTATTACCGTCTCAATATCATCGAGCTGCACATTCCGCCCCTCCGTGCCCGGGTGGAGGATTTGGAAAATATCGCCGTCGGTCTGCTGAGCCGGATCGCCCAGCGGCGGGACAGCCCCGGCTGGAAACTACAGCCCGGAGCGGTGGAAGCCCTGCGGAATTACGAATGGCCGGGAAATGTCCGTCAGCTTGAAAACGTGCTGGAGCGGGCCACCGCCTTCACGGAAAAAGCACAGTTGGATGCCTCGGATTTCCTTCCCTTGCTGGGCGACCGCCGTGTGACCAGCAAGGCTGGCACCGTCGGCCTCACGCTTCAGGAAATCGAGCGGGATGCCTTCGTCCAGACCTACCTCAGGAATGGGAAGAACAAAGCGCGGACGGCCCGCGAACTCGGCATCTCGGAGCGCTCCGTTTACAATCTCCTGGGCCGGCACGGACTGAAGTAATCAAAGGTCAAAAGAGATTTTGCTCCAGTTTCCAGAGTTGAGCATCCAAGCATCGGCGCTTTCCAAACGAAATCGCGCATCAAAATCCCTCCGATTCCCTGAAAGTTAGGTAAAAACCCCCATTTCTGGCCCGGATTGCCTTGCGTTTTGCTTTTAGGCTTCCCATCTTCCGCGCCATGCATCCTGACGTGGCGAAGCTGGTGGAAGCCGGCCGTATTCCAAAACCGGTCGGCGAGCGCCTTTCTCAATTGGCTCCCGGTAATTTCTGTATTCATAAATCTTTTGGAGCCGGAAAGGTGGTTGATTGGGATCTTCCGTCCAAGAAGGTCGTTATCGATTTCGAAAAATCCTCCGGTCAATCCATGGAATTGCAGTTCGCGTTCCAAAAAACCGAATGGATTCCCAATGACGATTTCCGTGCGAAGAAGATCGAGCAGCTCGAAGAACTCCGCGCCCTTTCCAAGCAGGATCCCATCAAGCTGGTAGTCCATCTTCTTGAAAGCCATGGCGGCAGCATGACGGGGGATGCTCTTGAAAAAGAGCTCTCCGGCGCTGTGATCCCGGCCGAATCCTTTAAGAAATGGTGGGACAACACCAAGAAGGCCCTCCGTGAGAGCCGCTTGGCCGTCGTTCCTCAAAAGCGCACGGAAGCCATCACTCTCCGCAGTGGGGATCGCACTCCTGCCCAGGCTCTGGTGGCTGACTTCGAGGCCTCCCGTGATATCCGTGGCATGATCCGCGCACTGGAAGCCATCGCCGCAGACATCGGCGCCTTCGAGTCTGATTCGGATGCCCTCAAGCGTTTGCTCAATGACATCGATGAAGGTGCCAAGAAAGCCGCCCGCGTTCAATTGGGCCAGGCACTGCAACTCGTAGCTGCCCGCGATGAGGTCATCGGCTCCTCCAAGGCTCTGGAACTGGATGCCACCGCTGTCCGCCTTTCCGATCTCGTCCAGACTGCCGATCCTACCCGCCTTGCGGATGAAGCCGGCACCCTGCCATCCGGCCGCCAGCGCGCCGTTTATGAAGCATTTCCCGCAGCCTTTGGCGATGAGTGGGTTTTGAAAATGGTGCAGGTCTTTGATCGTGTAGGTGCACGGGGAGTTACGGAAATTGCACGCATTCTGCTTGAGAATGATGAGATGGCCGCTCTCGTCACCCACCTTCGCTCCGCCATCGCCCGCCGTGCCCTGGGCCCGGATGCGCTGATCTGGGTGTGCCGCGAGCGGAAAGCTTCCTCGAATGAAGTTTTCTCTGCAGATGTGGGTGCTTCCATCCTCAACTTGCTCGAAAACGACCACCTTTCCGATGGTCCACGCAAAACCTCCCGTCTCCAGACCCTTCTGGGAGATGACAAGAACCTCCTTTCGGACCTGGTGGCCATCATGGACATCAATGAGAGCCGGAACTTCGCCCGCCGCTTGCTGGATTGCCCGGTCTTCGGTGAACTGGAGAAAAAATCCCTCATGGCCCGCATCATCAAGGCCCGTCCGGAAACGGCGGAACTGGTGAGCGGTGAAAACAAGAAACGTGAGGAAAACCTCCTCGTTTCCTGGGAATCCCTGGAGCGCAAGAAAGCAGAGCTGGATGAGATCATCCGCGTCCGCATCCCGCAAAACACCAAGGACATTTCCATCGCCCGCAGCTATGGCGACCTTCGTGAGAACTTCGAATACAAGTCCGCCAAGGATCTCCAGAAATACCTCATGCACCGCAAGAGTGAACTGGAAAAGGACATCGCCCGCTCCCGCGGCACCGATTTCAAGGGTTCCGATCCTTCCAAGGTGAACATCGGCACCATCGTCACTCTCAAGGATGCCGCCGGCACTACGGTGGAGATGACCGTTCTCGGTGCGTGGGACTCCATTCCGGAGACCAAAACCGTTTCCTACCTTTCCGAAGTTGGAAAGGCTCTCGTCGGGCACGTGCCCGGTGATGAAGTCCAGATTCGTGATGAAACGACCGAGCAACTGCAAACGCTCACCATCGTCTCCATCAGAGCCTTCAATCCATAATCCCTCCTAATACCACAAAGAACATGGACTACACTACGATTGTTGAAATCCGCGGCCGCGAAATCATTGATTCCCGTGGCAACCCTACCGTCGAGGTCGACGTGCACCTGGACGGTGGCGTTGTTGGCCGCGCCGCAGTGCCATCCGGTGCTTCCACTGGTGAGCACGAGGCAGTCGAGCTTCGTGATGGCGACAAGAAGCGCTATCTCGGCAAGGGCGTGCTGAAAGCTGTTGAAAACGTCAACGCCCGCATCGCTCCAGCGCTTCTTGGCTACTGTGCTTCCGAGCAAGCCACCATTGATGCCGTCATGCGCGAACTCGATGGCACCTCCACCAAGAGGGAACTGGGTGCAAATGCCATCCTCGGTGTTTCCCTGGCCGTGGCAAAGGCTGCCGCAGCCGCTCTGGGCCTCCCGCTTTACAAGTACCTCGGCGGCCCAAATGCCAAGGTGCTGCCAGTGCCAATGATGAACATCATCAACGGTGGCGCACACTCCGATGCACCGATCGATTTCCAGGAATTCATGATCGTGCCTCACGGCGCACCGACTTTCCGTGAATCCCTCCGCTACGGTGCGGAAGTATTCCACGCCCTCAAGAGCGTGCTTCACGATCGCGGCCTCTCCACCGCTGTGGGTGACGAAGGCGGCTTCGCTCCAAAGCTCGCAGGTGCGGAAGATGCCCTCGGCGTCATCGCACAGGCTGTCGAAAAGGCAGGCTACGTGCTCGGCACCGATATCAGCATCGCGCTGGACGTGGCTTCCTCCGAGTTCTTCGATGCTTCCAAGAACGCTTACGTGTTCAAGAAGTCCGATGGCTCTGTGAAGTCCCCTGAGGAACTGGTGGAATACTATGCAAGCCTCCAGAAGAACTATCCGATCATCTCCATCGAAGACGGCTGCGCCGAAAACGATTGGGACGGTTGGAAGGTGCTTACCGACAAGCTCGGCAAGACCACCCAACTCGTGGGCGATGACCTCTTCGTCACCAACGTGGATTTCCTCGCAAAGGGCATCAAGCAAGGTGTCGCAAACTCCATCCTCGTGAAGGTGAACCAGATCGGCTCCCTCACCGAGACCTTCGACGCCGTCGAACTCGCCAAGGAAAACAGCTACACTGCCGTGCTTTCCCACCGCTCCGGTGAGACCGAGGACAGCACCATCGCTGACCTCGCTGTCGCCACCAACTGCGGCCAGATCAAGACCGGCTCCATGAGCCGTTCGGACCGTATTGCAAAGTACAATCAGCTCCTCCGCATCGAAGAAGAACTCGGCGATTCCGCCGTCTTCGGTGTCAGCAAGCTGAAGGTCCTCGGCTGATCAGCTCTCAAGGCAGGCAGAAATGTCCGTCTAATCTTAAAAAACTCCCACGTGCTTCGGCGCGTGGGAGTTTTTTTTGGAACCATGATGAAGGATGCCGGACGCGATGGTGCAGCGTCGAACCACCTTCGGTTAGGCCGCATTACGGCTTGGCAGCGATGGCTGCTGCGATCTTTTCCAGACCCTCCAGCATTCTCGCCCTCGGGCAGCCGAAGTTGAACCGGATGTACCCGGGCCAGCCGAAGAACGCTCCATCTGATAGGAACAGTCCGGCTTTTTCCTCAAAGAACAGCGCCGGATTTTCCACACCCAGTCCGCGTGCGTCGATCCATGCCAGGTAAGTCGCCTCACCCGTCCGCACCGTTAGGCCGGGGCAGCGGGTGCGGATGAATTCCACCAGCACATCCCGGTTTTCCTTCAGATAGGAAATCAGCTCCTCCCGCCATGGCTCGCCATCGCGATAGGCAGCCTCCGCCGCGTAGTAGGAAAGTGCATTGATCTCCGCCAGTGTGTGACCGCGTGCTGCGCCGAATCTCCGGCGGATGGAGTCATCCGGTATCACGGCGAAGGCATAGCCCAGCCCGGCGATGTTCCATGTCTTGCTGGGAGCCAGCAGGGTGATGGTGCGCTTGAGCAGATTTTCCGGCAGATTCAGTGCGGAAACATGAGGCGTGGCGGTCTCATCAAAGATCAGATCACAGTGGATTTCATCGGAGACCAGGATCAGATCGTGCGCCTCACAGAAGGCTCCCAGCTTTTCCAGTTCCTGCCTTGTGAACACGCGGCCCAATGGGTTCTGTGGATTGCACAGCAGGAAAATCCGGGTAGTCGGAGTGACGGCCTTTTCCATCGCTTCCCAATCGAACGTCCACTGGCCATCCACCTCCGTATGGTCCACTGCGATCAGGCTCACATGGGCATCGTGATGCACCCCGATGAAGGGAGGATACACCGGTGTGCACGTCATCACCGCATCGCCCGCCTTGCAGAAGGCCCGCGCCGCCAGTGAGAGGGCAGGGACCAGCCCGCCCAGATGCAGTACCTCATCCAGTTTCGCCACATAGCCGCGGCGTTCCTTCAGATAGGCCAGCACCGCATCGTTCAGTCCTTCATGCGCCTGGGCATAACCGAAAATCCCGTGATCCACGCGCTGGTGCAGGGCCTCGAGAATGGCCGGAGCCGAGGCGAAGTCCATGTCCGCCACCCAGAAGGGATCCAGATGCGGACGGCGGTCATACTTGATGTTCCCCGTGCCCCGGCGCGGAATGACGGTATCGAAATCAAAAGACATGAGTGGAAAAATGAAGTTATACGGAATGAAATGGTTCAGTCGTGGATGACCAGACGTGTAGGTGTTAGCTCCACGAAGCTGGAGGTGAGGAAAGCGGAAAGAATCAGATCGAGGTGATTTTTTAAAAAGTAGCAGAAGTCGGTAATTTGAAATATTTCCTGTGGAGACCTAGTAAAAGTTTAGCTGGTCGATCCAGCAGAAGATGAGAGTTGATGAAATCTGCATCCTTGCTGATGAGGATACGGTTTTCGACATTGGCTGATTCAGCTACGACCTTATCGGTGGTGAAGTTTCCTGACGGTAAATCGTGGGTATGAATGCATTCGTAGCCCCAATCATTCATTCGAGCCGCCAGGATTTTCGGCAACTGGGCATCGACCAGAAATCTCATGCGGCAGGGATGAAATCGAAACGTTTGCCCCGTGCGAGCTTGGCCGCATAAGCATGTGCTGCTCTCAGATCATCTGCTTCCAGATCTGGATAATCCGCCAGTATATCTGCCTCCGTCATTTCACCACTTGAGAGTTCCAGAATGAACTCCACTGGATAGCGCAGGCCACGAATGCATGGCTTCCCATGGCAAACCTCAGGGGAAGTGGTAATGCGCTTCAGTAGATCGTCTGCGGACATACAGGTATATTTATCCGAAAACTGCCGAATGGCAAGCGGTCGCAGTGGTGCGCAGTGAGGGTGATTTGACGAACGTTTCCTTTGAGGCTGTATCGAAATTCCGGCAGGCAGGGATGATGAAAAAGGCAATGCAAAGGCATCCCTGCCCAGAGACAGAGTCCTTAAACCGAAACCTTCGCCTGCACCGTGGCTGCCAGATCGTGGAAGGCGGCGGAGACTTTGTTTTCGCTGGCGGATTTCAGGGCGATGGGTGCGCCGGAATCGCCGCGCTCTCTGGTCTCGATATCGATGGGGATCTGGCCGAGCAGTGACAGGCGCTGGTTCACGGCCTCCTTCACGCCGCCTTCTTTGCCGAAAAGGTAGTATTTTTTCCCGTCGTCACCTTCGAACCACGCCATGTTTTCGACGAGACCGAGGATCGGCACGTTCACCTTGGCAAACATGGAGATCGCCTTGCGGGCATCAATGAGTGCCACTTCCTGCGGGGTGGTGACGATGACGGTGCCATCCACACTGACCGTCTGGACGATGGTGAGCTGGATATCGCCCGTGCCGGGAGGTAGATCGAGAATGAGGTAGTCCAGATCGCCCCACGCCACCTGGCGGAGAAACTGCTGGGTGTAGCGGGTGGCCATGGGACCGCGGACGATCACCGGAGAGCTGTCCTCCAGCAGGAAACCCATGGACATGAGCTTCAGGCCGTGCGCCTCGATCGGGATGATCTCGTCATTTTCAGTGGCCATCGGCCGTTCGGTGGTGCCGAACATCTGGGCGACGGACGGCCCGTAGAGATCGCAATCGCAGAGTCCCACCTTGGCTCCCGTGGCCGCCAGGGCGATGGCCAGATTGGCAGAAACGGTGGATTTCCCCACGCCGCCCTTGCCCGAGGCTACGGCGATGATTTTCTTCACTCCCGGGATGGAGGATTTCCCTACGCCGGACCCGCTGGCAGCAGAGGCGGGAGCGTCTTTCACCTCGATGTCCACCTTCACGGTGCCCACATCCGGCAGCTCATCCAGAGCGGCGTGGATGTCTTGGAAAATCTTCTCGGGCACCTTGGCATCTCGGGTGGAAACTTCGATTTTCACTGTAGTGAGGCCGTTTTCACAGGTGATGCCCTTGACGAGGCCGAAGGAGACAATGTCCCGGGAAAAACCAGGGTAACGGACTTGGCGGAGGGCTTCTCGGATGAAATCAGGGCTCATGGACGGGGGGATTCTCAATCATTCCCGGCAGGGTGCAACCCGCAACTGAGGCTTTCGATCTCCTGCTGCCCATTCTCAAAAAGATTTTTTCAAGAAATCGGGATATCTTGTCCAGAACGCGGACTCCCATTCGTCGTTCTCTTGAATGCACCCGGAAAATCGACTGGACCCAGCTTCTTTTTCTCCTCACGGATGATGTGTTTTAAAACACTTAAATAATCATGAAACACCTACCTGCCATCGCCGGAGCCCTGTTGGGACTCGCCTTTATCGCCTTCGCTTCCATGGTGCTCTTTAAATTGGGGCCTAATCCACCGGCCCCACCGGCTGATTCCCCGGCTGCCCTGTTCATGGGTGCCTTCGGTCCTACCGGTTACCTGCACTTCGTGAAAGTGCTGGAACTTCTCGGTGGCATCCTGGTGGCCATTCCTAAGACCCGGAACTTCGGTCTGCTGATCCTCGGCCCCATTTTGGTGAACATCATCGCCTTCCATGTCTTCATCACCAAGGGAGAGGGACTGTTCGATCCGGTGGTGGTCACTCTCAGCGTGCTCGCCGTCTATCTGCTGTGGGTAGATCGCCGCAAGTTCCTCAACCTTCTGAACTGATAGAGCCATGAAAACCGAGCCCTCACCATCCGATCGGGAAATCATCAGCGTCCGTGTCTTCGATTTCCCCATAGGCAGCGTCTGGAATGCCTGGGCGGATCCGGCTTTGCTGGCGGAATGGTGGGGGCCGGATGGCTTTACAAATACCTTTGAGGAATTCGATTTCCGCCCCGGCGGCCACTGGCGGTTCGTGATGCACGGGCCGGATGGGACGAATTACCCGAACCACAGTGTGTTTTCAGAAATCCACCCGCAGCTGCGCATCGTCTTCGATCATGTCTGCGCACCGGTTTTTCAAGTCACCGCCACATTTCAGCCGGAAGATGGCCGCACGCGCCTGACATTCCGCATGCTGTTCGAGACCGCAGAGGTCTGCGCGCAGGTGAAGGTGTATGCCGTGGATTGCAATGAACAAAATTTCAACCGCCTGCAGGTGGTGCTGGAAAACAACATCTAACCAACTAAAGCCATGTGGATTAAAATACTACTCGCCGTCATTCTCATCCTGGTGATCTTCGCCATTTTCGTGACCACCCGCCCGAGCGATTTCAAGGTCAGCCGATCCAAGCTCATTTCCGCCCCACCAGAGGTGGTTTTCACCCAGGTGAATGATCTGCATGCATGGGAAGCATGGTCCCCCTGGGCCAAGCTGGATCCGAATGCGAAGATGAGCTACGAGGGACCGCAGCAGGGCGTGGGAGCCGTGGCCAGGTGGGATGGCAATAACGAGGTGGGGGCTGGCACCCAGACCCTTACGGAGAGCCGCCCAAATGAGTTGGTGCATTTCCACATGGAATTCATCCGACCGTTCAAGGGCACCAGCGAGGTGGAGTTCGTTTTTCTGCCCAAGGGAAATCAGACCGAGGTCACCTGGAACATGGAGTCGAAGAGAAGCTTCATCACAAAGGCGGTCGGGATTTTCATGGACTGCGAGAAGATGTGTGGCGATCAGTTTAACAACGGACTAACAAGTCTGAAACAGGTCTCCGAAGCGAAGTTTCAACTCTTACACTAAAAATATCATGAGCCCATATGTAGATGGATTCGTCATTCCTCTTCGGAAGGACAAGGTGGAGGAATACCGCCGCATCGCGGAGATCTCCAAGGCCGTGTGGCTGGACCACGGAGCCCTCGATTACCGCGAGTGCATCGGGGATGATCTGGACAGTGAGTTCGGCGTGTCATTTTTGAAAATCGCCAACTGTAGCCCGGAGGAAACCGTGGTCTTCGCATGGATCACCTATACCTCCCGCGAACAGCGGGATGAGATCAACGCAAAGGTGATGCAGGATCCGCGCATGAAAGACCTGATGGATCAGGAGAATCCACTCTTTGAATGCAAGCGGATGAGTTATGGCGGATTCCAAACCATCGTTCAGGCCTGAAAATTCAATGTCTAACATTATGGAAACAACCTCACATACCCCCGGCCACCTGCTGCTGTTCCGTGGCACCAATTGGCATCGCACACTTTCTCCCGAGGAGATTCAAAAGACGATGCAGGCATGGAACTCCTGGTTTGAGAAACTCGGGAAGGAAGGGAAACTCGCTGCCGCCAGTCCTTTGGAAAACGAGGGCAAGCTGGTCACCGGCAAGACCCGCACCGTGACCGACGGCCCCTTCGCAGAATCGAAGGAAACCATCGGAGGCTTTTTCCTGCTGAAAGTGGACACCATGGAAGAAGCGCTGGAAATCGCCCGGGAATGTCCGGCCCTGCCGTATGGACTGGAAGTGGAGGTGCGCCCTGTCGCGCCTTGCTGCCCGGCCAATCAGATGATCCGGGACGCGGAAGCGGTAGCATGAGGCAGGGACCTCTTTGCCTGCAGATTTGAATTAAAGTGGCAGGCAAATGCATCTCTGCCCTTCGTTCCTTTGGAAACCCCACCCACATCCCAGATTCCGCAGCTCACAGAGCATCTTTTCCGTCATGAAACGGGAAAGCTGATCTCTGCGCTCACTGGCGTATTCGGCATTCACCGCCTGCAACTGGCGGAGGATGTGGTGCAGGACGCGATGATCCGGGCGCTCCAGACGTGGCCTTACTATGGCGTGCCGGCGAATCCCGCCGCCTGGCTGATGCAGACGGCCAGGAACAAGGCGCTGGATGTCATCCGCCGGGAAAAATGGTTTCAGGACAAACTCCCGGAAGTCACCGCCACGCTCGATGATCTAACGAATGCACCAGCCGAAGGTTCGCACGACGATGAAATAGCGGACAACCGGCTGCGGCTGATCTTTGCGTGCTGCCATCCATCGATCCCGCTGGAGGACCAGACGGTGCTCTCGCTCAAAACCTTGTGCGGCTTCAACATTCAGGAAATCGCCAGCTCCTACTTCACCAGTGAGGCTGCCATCGCAAAGCGTCTTACACGGGCGAAGCAGCGTATCCAGGAACAGCAGATCGCCTTTGAGATTCCTGAAGGAAATGATCTATCCATCCGGCTGGAGGGCGTGCTGCGGGTGATCTATCTGGTTTTCAATGAAGGCTACAAGGCATCCAGCGGCTCTTGTGTGGTGAGGGAGGATCTTTGCCATGAAGCCATCCGCCTGGGCACCCTGTTGGTAAGCCATCCAGCCACGGATCTCCCACGGACCCACGCCCTGCTGGCAATCATGTGGATGAACGCCGCCCGTTTGAAAACGCGGGAAGGGGAGAGCGGAAACGTGCTGCGCCTGCAGGAGCAGGATCGGACCCGCTGGGATCAGGCCATGCTCGGGCAGGGGCTGCTGCATTTTTCACGCGCTGCGGCAGGTACGGACCTGAGCGAATACCATCTCCAGGCAGGCATCACCGCCTGTCACTGCACCGCTCCTGATTTTACTTCCACGGATTGGGCGCAGATTCTGGCTTATTATGATCGATGGTTGGAAATGAGTGCATCACCCGTGGTGGCTCTCAATCGGGCGGTGGCCGTGGCAGAAGTCCATGGTCCGGAAGCCGGGCTGGCAGCCATCCAGTCGCTGGATGGTGTGGCCTCCCTGGCAGGATATTATCTGGTGGATGCCGTGAAGGGTGATCTGGAGGAACGCTGCGGCCACTTTGAAAAAGCCGCGTCTTATTTCCAATCCGCTTCCGAGCAAACTCCGCTTGCCGCCGAGAAGTCTTTCTTGAAAGGGCGGCGGGATCAGTGCCTGCGGGCGGTGGCTGCCCTGCTGGAATGATTTCCGCTGGGCACGCGATAAAAAGCCCTTGTTGGAACCGTAGGGAGGGACAATTTGTTTTCTTCTCCGCCGTTAGTCCACCATCAATCGACCCATGAAACTCGTCGTCTCATTTTTGGCCACCATTCTGCTGCTGGCAGGTGGTGCTTTTGCCGCGTCTTCGGAAAATAGTGGCGAGGTCCAGCCCATCCGCATCGCATGTGTGGGAGACAGCATCACGGTGGGGATGGGGATCGGGAAAGGGTTTGATTATCCATCCCAGCTACAGGATCGGCTGGGCAGTGGGTGGAAGGTGGGAAATTTCGGCGTGAGTGGCCGCACGCTGCTGCGGAAGGGAGATTACCCTTATTGGAACGAAAACGCATTCCACCAGGCGCAGGCGTTTCATCCGGATGTGGTGATCATCCTACTGGGTGCCAATGACACCAAGCCGCAGAACTGGGTGCATGTTTCCGGGTTCCTGCAGGACTACACGGATCTGGTGAAGACCTTCCAGGCGCTCCCTTCCCACCCCAAGGTGTATGTCTGCCGTCCATGCCCCGTACCGGAACCCGGCAACTACGGCATCAATGAGACGAACATCCGCGAGGAAATCAAAATGGTGGATCAGGTGGCCCGGAATCTCCAGCTCCCCGTGATCGATCTGCATGGGACCCTGGAAAAATCCCCTCATGTGTTCCCGGACCGCGTTCACCCTAACAGTAAAGGTGCAGCCCTCATTGCGGATACGGTCTATACAGCACTGACTGGAAAAAATGCTGCCGATCTCATTCAGGCCAATAGTTACTTCAGCGATCACGCGATCTTGCAACGCGGCGCTCCTCACCCGGTGTGGGGGATTGCACCTAACGGAACGGCCATCACGGTGACGTTTTCCGGCCAGACGATCAGCACCATTGCCCAAGACGGAAAATGGAAGGTCACCCTCCAGCCGCTGGAGGCCAGCGCCACTCCCCAGACCCTGACGATCAAGACAGTCACCAAGGGAATTTCCATAAAGGATATTCTGGTAGGGGATGTGTGGCTCGCAGGTGGCCAGTCCAACATGGAGCGGCAGCTCGGCCCAAGACCTCCACAGAAGGAGATCATCGGTGCGCAGGAGACCATCGCTGCGGCGGACCTGCCTCTGATCCGCCAGTTTTACGTCCCCCAGCGCGTAGCGGAGGCGGAGGTGGAGGATGTTTATGGAAACTGGACGCTGACGACTCCTGGAACGGCTGAGCATTTTTCTGCCGTGGCCTTTTTCTTTGCCCGGGATCTCCAGCCAAAGATCGGCGTGCCACTGGGTATCATCCATTCTTCATGGGGCGGCACGTTGGCCGAGGCATGGATGTCTCCAGAGGCGGTAGTGGCGCTCGGGGATTTGGCCAATCGCTCGGCCAAGGTTCCCAATCTAACATCCGGCCTTTATCATACGATGCTCAAGCCGCTCCTGCCTGCACCCATCAAGGGCGTGATCTGGTATCAGGGAGAATCCAACAATGACCGCCCCCTGCCATATCGGAAGGTTTTCCCTGCACTCATCGAAGACTGGAGAAAGCAATATCACGACAAGAAGTTGCCCTTCCTGTTTGTCCAGATCGCTCCATTCGGGAAAAGTGTGCCGGAACTCCGTGAGGCCCAGTTTCTCACGCTTCAGCATACGCCCCACACCGCGATGGTGGTGACGATGGATGTGGGGGATGCAGCGGACATTCATCCAGCCGATAAGGGCCCGGTGGGCAGGCGTCTGGCATTGGCCGCCAGAGCCGTAGCCTATGGCGAGAACATCGAATATTCAGGGCCGCTTTACCGGGCGATGAAAGTTTCGGGAGCATCCATCATCCTGGAGTTCGATCACACTGGCAGTGGGCTGGCATCACGAGCTGGGGAGCTGAGAGGATTCACCATCGCAGGAAGTGATGGGGATTTTATCCCGGCCACAGCGGTGATCGAAGGTGATAAGATCAGGGTGACCAGCGCTCAAGTATCTGCTCCGGTAGCCGTCCGTTATGGATGGGGAAATGTGCCGGAGGGCAATCTGATGAATAAGGAAGGCTTGCCGGCTTCCCCTTTTCGGACGGATGTAAAATGAGATCTTCAGCGCAGAATAAAAGTTGCATTCTGCCTTTGGTGGATCGCGCATTTTCATTGCAGCAAGAGAGGTGAAAGGCCTTGTCATCACACGATTGTGGGACAAAATGGGCACGTTGGATATGCGATGACTTCTCCACTCTCTACAGCTACTTTTCATTCGCCTTTTCTTCCCGTGCGTCCTCGGCCTTCGTTGGCAAATGGGGGATTGTCCCAGGAGAGATTTGCGGGTGTTTCGTTTGCGGGATGGAAGGAAGTGAACTTGTTAGATTGTCCGCCCTTTCTTCCATCCGGGAATGTTCCTGCGAGGCATCAGCACGAACCATCAGGGAAGGGTGGAGATGAGGGAGTGCTTGAAAAGGGCGCGCAGGATTTTATCAACCTCGTCTTCTCAGGCAGCGGAATCGACATCTCGGCCTATCGTTCATCGCCCTTGGCCCGGCGGCTATCAGCTTGCCTGCGCGCCCTGCATGTGAAGTCCATTCCGGAGGCTCATGTAGTGCTGGAGAGAAATCCGGAAAAGAAACGCGTTGCCATCGATTCACTGTTGATCGGCACCACGGAGTTTTTTCGTGATCCCGAGGTTTTTCAGCAGATCAGGGAAAAGGTGCTGCCTTCGTTCACAGGAAAAGCACCCCGCGTATGGAGTGTGGCATGCTCGGATGGGAGCGAGCTGTATTCCATGGCATTGCTGCTGGAGCATGCAGGCCTTCTAAATGATAGGAATTTGTTAGGAGCGGATTGCCGCACGTCTGCCATCATTCATGCCCGTCAGGGGATTTATCCCACTGTGGCCCTGCGCTCCATTCCGGAGGAATTTCATTCACGATTTGGGAAGGAGTCCTCTTCCAGAATCCGCATCGACGATGCCATCCGCCATTCCGTCCGGTGGACCGTGGCGGATGTGTTGAAGCCGCAGGAACATTCCCAATGGGATGTGATCTTCTGTAGGAATTTTTCCATTTATCTCGATTCCGCTCCTGGTGCCTCTCTCTGGGAGTCATTGGAAAAATCCCTTACGCCAGGTGGATTTCTCATCGTGGGGAAAACCGAGAAACCGAGAGTCCGCACGCTGACGCGGGTAGGAGATTCCATTTACCAAAAAAGCCTATCATGACGCAGACTTCCGAGAGCTCCAAGAAAAGGGTCACCGTATTCTGGCTCCATTTTCTCCTCTGTGCAGGAGTGGTGGCTCTTTTTGTCTATTTGCGGCTGGTCGTTTACCCGGACCGTATTTTCCCTCTTTCTTCCGGCCTGCCATTGCTGCTCTGCCTGTGGAACAAAAACCTGCGGCTGCTGTATGGCATGGCCATCTTTTTCACCCTAACCAGTATTTTCAAACTCTACTGGACCCTGCCGCCTACCTATCGTGCCAACAGTTATGATATTGTGCTGCTGGTTTCCAATTTCTTCAACATCTGGATGGTGGCGTTCGTCATTCACAGACTTCTCCATACACTCAAGAAAGTGCAGCGGAAGGGAAAGGATCTGAGGATTCTGAACGATCAACTGGAATCCTCCAATGAGGAGCTTGTCGCCAGTAATGAGGAACTGGCTGCGCGCGAGGAAGAGATTTTTCATCAGAATGAAGCACTGCAAAGGCAGACTGAAGAGCTGGAGCAGCAGGCGGAATCCCTGCGGCATCAGGCAGAGGTGATGGAGCGCCAGAGTGCGGAACTGCAGGAGGCGAACCATGAGCTCCTCCGCCGTGAAAACGGGCTCCAGACGCTGCTGAATTCCAGCCGCTGGCTGCACCGGGATAATTCAAATACCAGCGGCATGAGTGGGATCTGCAAGGCTGCACTGGAGATCATGGGCGAGAGCGTTCATGCGGCGGATCTGTGCGCCGAGGTGAATGGTGAATACATCGTGTGGGGGGAGGCGGGGTTTGGCGTCCATGGCATGATCAAACCGGATTTTTCTTTCTATCAGTCCTTTGCTTCCCTGGCGGCAGAAAGCAGCCAGACGGTATCCATCGAGGACATCGCCACGCGCAAGGACCTGGAGATTCCAGTTCCACGGACAGGGCGCCCGATGAAGGCGGTGCTGGCCACTCCTGTCTGGCATAATGGACAGGTAACTGCGGTGCTTTGTCTTTACAGCATGGTGGAGAAACAATGGACCCAACACGCATTCTCACTGGCGGAGTGGCTGTCCGCACAAGCGGCACTGGCTCTTCAGACGATCCGCTTCCAGCAGGAAATCGAAGTGAAGCGGAATGATGCCGAGCGTCTCGCCACGCAGAAGAGCCGGTTCCTGGCCGCTGTTTCCCATGATATCCGCACACCGGCCAATGCCATCTCACTGTTGGCGGAGATGATAGACCGGTGCTCCGCTGATCCAGTGCGCACGGCCCAGGTCCCGGCACTGGCCAAGAATCTATGGAATAATGCACGCTCGCTGGTGGAATTGGTGAGCGATGTACTGGATCTTACCCGCTTGGATTCCGGTCTTACGGAAATGCAGATCACCGAGTTTTCGCTGGCGGAAGCCATCGAGTCGGAAGTGGGAAAAGCAGCCATTCTTGCGGGGCAGAAAGGTTTGAACCTGGAATTCCAACCCTTGGCAGAGGACTACATTCTTAGCACGGACCGCATCAAGTTGGGCAGGATTCTATCCAATCTCCTCAGCAATGCCGTGAAATTCACCGAAAAGGGTTCTGTGCAGATTTACTGTGAGCGACCAGGTCTGGGAGACCTCCGTATCCATGTGAAGGATACAGGAATCGGAATTCCGGCAGACTCGGTGGATCACATCTTCGACGAGTTTTTCCAACTGCGTAATCCCGAGCGGGACAAGGAAAAGGGTGCTGGCTTGGGGCTGGCCATTTGCCAGCGTCTGGCAGCTTCCCTGGATGCGAAAATCACTGTTCAGAGCATCGCCGGATTGGGCACTACCTTCACGCTCACCCTTCCGGCGAAGATGCTGTCCATAGGCCTTCTTCCGACCGTGGTCCTTCAGGACGGCACCATTTTATCGGAGAGTATTTTCAAGGATAAGACCATCCTTGTGGTGGAAGATAATGAGGTGGCCGGCGCAGCCCTTTGTGATCTGTTGCGCGCGGAAGGTGCCCACGTCGATCATGCCCGGAATGGCAGCGAGGCACTTCATTCCATTGACACCAAACCCTATGAAATTCTCCTGCTGGACTTGAATCTTCCGGACATGGATGGCAGCGCCATTCTCGTGAATTTCCAGACCACGGGACGGAAGATTCCGCGGATTCTCGTCGTGACGGGAGATGCCCGCGCGGAGCGGGTAGAGTTGGTGAAGAAATTGGGTGCGGACGGAGTATTGGCAAAACCCATCAATCTCGCTTCGCTGCACCGCACCCTTGTGGATCTGGATGCCCTACCGTCCGGGGAGGCGTGAAAAGTCTGTCGCTCCCGCGGCTTGCAATGTTCCAAGCTTTGTTAAAAATACGATCATGCCTCCTCCTCAGAAAGTTTACAAAAACATCATCCATGACGATACGATGTACAAATGGATCATGCAGAACCGGACCGGGATCAATGAGCTGCTGATCGAACTCACCGCCTCCGTAAACGGACAGGTTTTCCACGCCATTCTGCCAAAGGTGGTAAGTCTGGAAATGATCCGCCAGGGCATCGACTTCGGCCGCGACAACGGTTGGGTTCCTGAGGAATCCGGGAAAGTCTTCAAATGCAAATACGAGCGCAGGAAATTCTTCCGGGTGGAAGATTGAGTGGGACTCTGTGCTGAAAAAACTGCCTGATCTTTTTGGAGTTTAGGCAGAAGTGGCTTCATCAACACTCAGGATATGCGCCCACGCAATTTCAATCCGTGGGCCCGATACCTGAGCTTGGGGCTACTCACATCACCACCTTGGCAATGTAGGAGAATTCCTTCCGTTGGAATTCGGTGGGAGTCACGCTGTAAAAAGTTTGGAAATCCCGGGACAACATCTTCGGGGTGGAGAAGCCCAATTCCATCGCCACCTGCTTGATGGGTGATCCCTCGCGCAACAGCGTGCGTGCGGCCACCATGCGCTCCTGCCGGAGCCACTCCTTGGGACTGATGCCCAAGCCGTTTTCAAAGACACGGCGGAGATGACGCTCGGAAATGCCGATCAGATTGCAAAGGGCGGCGGTTTGAAAACCCGCGTCCTTTGCCACCTGTGACAGTGACAGGGGAAGTGGCTCCCGCGCAAGCAGTACCAGAAACTTCCCGTCACGATGAATGATTTCTACGTCTCGACGTTTCACGATCTCCTTAAAGAATTCCTACACATTGCATACCACCAAATACCTTATTGCGTCAATTTGTTAAAAAGCATTAACAAAAATAGCCTTATCGAACATTTGCGGGAGATGGGTAAAACGACTGTTTGTGATCAGATCAAACCAAGGGCGGCGGAGATGAGCATGTCGTCATCCAGCAGCCATTTGGCAGTTTCAGAGCCAGCCGTAGAGGAGGAGGCGGCAGCACCGGAAGTAATCTCCAGTGTGAGACCTTCACCACGGATGCGGCGGATGGTCCCGCCCGCATCATAGACCGCCATGATGGATGCCAGCACTTTCACGGCGGATTCCGTGGTGGCGGCATCGTCACTCCGGCCCAATAGGGTATCAAGCAACGCTGGAACCGGATCGGAGCCCGCAGTTACGCGGTGGATGGCTTCTTTGGTCACGGCAGCATTCGAGGCACCAGCGGATTTGAGCGCCGTAGCGAAAGCCTCCACACGGGCATCGAAGCCACTCACGCCGAGGGCGGCGGGAAGAGTTTTTTCAAGGGCGGTGGCAAGGGCCACCTGGCGGGTATGAAGACGCGCCCAGTCCGGGGAACGGAGATCCGTATCACTGGCGGCTCCTGTTTTCTGACCCGCGACACCGATTTTCACAAAAGCTGCCACGGCCTCACCTGCACGGGTGATGGAAATGCCCGCGCACACCGGAGCGAGAGCAAAGGATGCCAGACGGCTGGAAAGCAAGACGTTACCCATGGCCTGCATCTTGGCACCCAACAGGGCATCGCGCTCACGCTTCACCGTGTAGAATTCCATGGCGCGGCGCAGGGTGACTTCCAGTTGCGGAACGTCCCATGGCTTTGTCATGTAGCGGAAGATCCCCCCGTGGTTTACGGAGCCGATGGCGGCATCAATGTCTGAATAGGCGGTGGAGAGAATTTTAATGATGTCCGGGTATTGTGCGGCAATCTTGGACAGGAAGCCGACGCCGGTTTCATTCGGCATGCGCTGGTCGGTCACGATGATGCCGATCTCCTCCGCATGTTGGCGGAAGATTTCCAGTGCCTGGACACCGTCTTCCGCTTCCAGGATGCGGAACTTCTCCCCGAAAAGGCGGCGGAAGTATTTGCGGGTGTTTGCCTCGTCATCCACGAAAAGGATGGCGTAGCGCTGGTAGTCGTAGGAGTCGATGTCTTGGCTCATTGGTGTAACGAAAGAATAAGATGGAGAGGTGGACGGAAGCGTCAATCAGGCGGTTTGATCGAAGATGGTTTCTGTTTCGGGATCTGAATGGATATCCGAATCGGAGCCGTAGTTCAGAGCAGGGAAAGTGATATGGAAACGGGTATATTCTTGAGGCCGGCTATCCACGTCCAGCACGGCCTTGTGGTTTTGTAGTATCTGATGGGTGATTGATAGTCCAAGACCCATTCCCTTGCCCACATCTTTCGACGTAAAGAATGGATCGAAGATTTTTTGCATGTTTTCAGCAGGGATGCCTATGCCGTTATCGCGTATGGAAACCTGCCAGCCGTCTCCAGCCTCCTCCAGATGAACGTCTATCCGGCCACGCTCACCACCTGATTCCTCGATGCGCATGTGGATGGCGTCTATGCTGTTTTGGAAAAGATTGATGAACACCTGGGTGAGTTGATTGCCATTCCCGGTGATGAGCGCATGGGTAGGGGACTTTACGTTGAAATCAATGTCCTTGCCTACCTGATGGCTGATCATCCGTTTCGAGCGGGTGATCACTTCTACCAGATCCGTATCAGAATTGGTATTGGTGCCATCCCGGGTGAACTGGCGGAGGTCGAGCACGATTTGCGCCACGCGGGAAACACCTTCGCGGATATCTTTTAAAATATCCTCATAGTCTTCCTTATCCTTATCCGGCAGGGAGCGGGTAAAGGTTTCCAGCGCGTGCAGACCGGCGCTGGCGTAATTGAGCGGATTGTTGATCTCGTGAATGATGCCGGCGCTCATGCGGCCCAACGCAGAAAGTTTTTCGTTCCGGACCATCAACACTTCGCTTTCCTTGATTTGCTCAATGGCTGCATTCAGCTCCACATTCAAATCCGCCATTTCACGGCGGATGCGGGCCATGGCGATCTGATTTTGCAGGCGCAGCCCCAGCTCGGCAGTGGAGAATGGCTTGGTGAGGAAGTCATTGGCTCCGGCTTGGAGGGCGGAGAGCTTGGTTTGCTCATCAGCACGCGCCGTTAGGATGATCACGGCCACGCCCCGGGTGCTGTGGTTTTCACGGATTTTTTTGCAGACCTGCACGCCATCCATTTCCGGCATCATGTGATCCAGCAGGGCGAGTTGTGGGCGCTGCTGGCGGCAGAGCTCCAGCGCCTCCGCCCCATCCGAAGCTTCGATCACGTCCACATCTTCCAGCTGCATGCGTAGGAAACGGCGGATGTCCGGTTCGTCATCGGCGATGAGCACCAGCGGGCGGGCCGTACTGGGACGTGTGCCAATGTAAGGCACATGCAGGCCCGGCCCCCGGGGCATCGGCATGATGCCGGGACGGGTCTGGATTTTTCCAGGGATGGAAAGTGCCGCCTTGCGATGGAGATCAGCGATCTTGCCTCCATCTTCGAGCGGATCTTTTTCCTCAATGGCAAGTGCGATGATGTCTGGTGATTCTTCCGCAGGGAGCTTGATGGTGAATTTCGTTCCATGGCCGATGCGGCTTTCCACCTTCACTTCACCGTCCATGGCTTCTGTGAGGCTGCGTACGAGTGCCAGACCGATGCCCGCTCCCTGGAACTTCCGGGTCGAGGATGTATCCACCTGCCAGAAACGCTCGAAAATACGGGGCAGAACTTCCGGCGGGATGCCTACTCCGGTATCTTCCACGGTGCAGAGCAACTGATTGTCTTCGTGGATGACTTTCACCTCGATGCTGCCGCTGGAGGGGGTGAACTTGATGGCGTTGATCACCAGATTGAGCAGGATTTTGTCGAATTTATCGCGGTCCAGTTGGATGGTGCTGGAGTCACTCTGGGTAGACCACAGCAGGGCCACGCGATCCTGCTCCGCCAGGTGACGGAGGGAGCGCAGCAGCCCCTCGATGTGGGCCTCCAGAAGAGTGGGTTGGCGGTTGATGTCCGCATGGCCTGTATCGAAGCGCACGAGATCCAGAAGGTCGTCGATCAGCTTGAGCAGGCGCAGGCCATTCTGCTCCAGCATACTGGTCATTTCCTGCAGGATCGGGTCACCGCCTTGCTTGCCGAGGATCGATTTCAATCGCTCGGTAATGCCCAGCATGATTGTCAGCGGGGTGCGCAACTCATGGCTGATATTTGCGAAAAAGCGCGTCTTCGCTTCGTCCAATTCGCTCAACTGGCGGTTTTGGGATTCGAGTAGTTCCCGGGATTTTTCCACCTCAGCGCGCAGGACGAATTCCCGGAAACGCAGGTTCTCATAGAAATAACTTCCCGCCAGGACGAAGACCGAGGTGACGAAGAGAAAGTAACTGTTATTGAAAAACGTTTTGAAAATAATGTTCTCGGGTGCAATGAAGACCGTCAGCAGGTACACGCCGAAGCATACGGCCGTCATTTTCAATGAACTGATGAAGGTCCAGCGGAGCAGCAGGGAAAGGCCGAAAAGGATCAGGCTGAGACCGGCGTAGTAGCTGGAGTTTCCCCCACCGGTGTCATAGATCATATAACAGATGGAGAATAGCGGCAGCAGCGCAATGAAGCGGGAAACGGTATTGCCTCCGGCCTTTGCATGAGAGGAGGGGTGCTGGGAGGAAAGCTTTAGAAAGATCAGCGAAAGAAGGATCGTGCAGGCCAGCCGGATCAGAAAGAACAGCAGCGCCTTTTCAGGAAACACCACCAGATCCAGGGTGCAGCCTGCCAGCATGAAAATGGCGGCCAGGAATGCGGCGCGCCGTGCATTATCCACGGCCACCCCATTCTCATACTCGCGGAACTGCTGCCGGAGTTCGGCATCATCCTGTCGCGTGATCGTTTCAGTTTCAGCCATTGGCTCGTTCGATTTCCAGGAAAAGATTTACACCGGTGGAATCTTCCTTCACCTCGATGCGGCTGACCGGGAATCCCTCTGGAACCAGATCATGCATTTCATCTTCATTTCGATAGATGAGATTCCACTCCATGACGTATTCCATCCATGCCTTGCGCGGATTGCTGGCAGCCACGTTCGTGACGATCACGATGCCGCCGGGGCGGATCATGGTGCAGAAGAGATCCACCAGCCGCTTGCAGACGCGCTGGGAAAGATAATCGAAGAGTCCTGCGCAATAA
>Ga0157370_10000398_pt1 | contig 54807 bp, 50 predicted proteins | sample C35metaG_FD_113463 | JGI IMG/M metagenome (GOLD analysis project Ga0157370, IMG submission 113463) | Corn rhizosphere microbial communities from Kellogg Biological Station, Michigan, USA - C3-5 metaG | ecosystem: Host-associated > Plants > Roots > Rhizosphere > Soil | place: USA: Michigan...
AACACCGTCATCCTCGCGCACGCGGGGATCCAGGCTATTGCGTCGTACACATAACGTCGACAGATCCGAGATTCTGGATTCCGAATCGTCGGACCGCCGCCTACGCGGGAATGACGGATGTCTTTGCAAAAAACCACCGTCATCCTCGCGCATGCGGGGATCCAGAGTATTGCGTCGTACACATAACGCCGACACATCCGAGATTCTAGATTCCGAATCGTCGGACCGCCGCCTACGCGGGAATGACGGATGTCTTTGCAAAAACCACCGTCATCCTCGCGCATGCGGGGATCCAGGCTATTGCGGCGTACACATAACGCCGACACGTCCGGGATTCTGGATCCCCGCGTTCGCGGGAATGACGGATGTTTTTGTCGCGAACACCGTCATCCTCGCGCACGCGGGGATCCAGGCTATTGCGTCGTGCACATAACGTCGACACATCCGAGATTCTGGATCCCCGCGTTCGCAAGGATGACGGATGATTTTTTCGCGGACACCGTCATTCCCGCGAAGGCCGGAATCCAGAGTCTTTTGTCAGGCACTGACCTCGAATACGTCAACAATTTTGCTCTCCCGGTCCCCGCAACCAATCACGCCCCACCCCCAAAATCGCTCTTTCCATTTGACGCCCACCCAAACGCGGGTATATACACGCATCCATGCTAACCACCCATTGCCTGTGCACCAAACTGCGCCGAGCCGCCCGCAGCGTCAGCCGTCTGTATGACGACGCGCTACAGCCGCTCGGCCTTAACGTCGCCCAATATTCGCTGCTCAGCCACCTCCAGCGGCTTGAGCAGCCGAGCATTTCCGAGTTGGCTGAGGCCATGGGCCTGGACCGCAGCACCCTGGGCCGCAACCTCAAGGTGTTGGAGGGCGAAGGCTTGGTGCAGATGGGCGAGGGCAGTGATTTACGCAGCCGCCAGGTGCAGTTGTCGGCGCAGGGCGCCCGCCGTTTCGAGCAGGCCGCACAGGCTTGGAAAGACGCGCAAGCGCAAGTGGCGCTGCGCCTCGGTGCAGAAAAACGTGAGGCGCTCTGGCTGTTGCTAGACGACCTGGAAACCATCGATTAATGCAGTGCAGCGGAGCAGGGCGATGACAGCGAGGCGTGCAACCACGTGGGTGCTTTTGGGGGCGGCGCTGATCCTGGCGCTGTCGATGGGCATCCGCCATGGCTTCGGCCTGTTTCTGGCGCCGATGAGCGCCGAGTTTGGCTGGGGCCGCGAGGTATTCGCCTTCGCCATCGCCCTGCAAAACCTGCTGTGGGGCTTGTCGCAACCGTTCGCTGGCGCCTTGGCTGACCGCTACGGCGCGGCGCGGGTGATGGTGGTTGGCGGCATTTTGTATGCCCTGGGTTTAGTGCTGATGGCCTCGGCGGACTCGGTGTGGTCGCTGTCGCTGAGCGCCGGTTTGCTGATCGGGTTGGGGCTGTCGGGCACCACGTTCTCGGTGGTGGTCGGCGCAGTCAGCCGCGAGGTGCCGGCGGAGAAACGCAGCATGGCCATGGGCATCGCGGCAGCGGCCGGCTCGTTCGGTCAGTTCGCCATGTTGCCCGGCACGTTGGGCTTGCTCAGTTGGCTGGGCTGGTCGCTGGCCCTGGTCGCCCTCGGTGCCCTGGCTGCGCTGATTGTGCCGCTGGTGGCCATGCTCAAGGACAAACCGCTGCCGGTGTCGGGCAGCGACCAAACCCTTGGCGCAGCGCTGCGTGAAGCGGCGGCCCATAAAGGTTTCTGGCTGCTGGCGTTGGGCTTTTTCGTCTGCGGGTTTCAGGTGGTGTTTATCGGCGTGCATTTGCCGGCGTATCTGGTGGATCAGCATTTGCCCGCCGCCGTCGGCACCACGGTGTTAGCACTGGTGGGCCTGTTCAATATTTTCGGCACCTACTTCGCCGGCTGGCTGGGCGGGCGGATGTCGAAACCGCGCTTGCTGGTCGGTTTGTACCTGGCGCGTGCCGTGGTGCTGGTGTGGTTTATCAGCGTGCCGGTCACCCTGTTTACCGCTTACACCTTTGGCGTGTTGATGGGCATTTTGTGGCTCTCGACCGTCCCGCTTACCAACGGCACCGTGGCCACGCTGTTTGGCGTGCGCAACCTGTCGATGCTTGGCGGCATCGTGTTCTTGTTCCATCAACTGGGCGCGTTCCTCGGCGGCTGGATGGGCGGCTTTCTGTATGACCGCACGGGCAGCTACGACATGGTTTGGAAAATCTCCATTGCCCTTAGCCTGGTGGCCGCCGCGCTCAATTGGCCGGTGCGCGAGCAACCGGTGGAACGTCTGCGCATGAGTCCGGCATGAGCCGTTCACTTGGCGTAGCACTGAGCATTGCCGTGGCTGCGGGTTTGCTCGCGCTGGCGTGGTGGGGTTGGCAACGCGGCGGCCTGGCGTTGTTGCAATTGGGCATGGGCAGTTGCCTTTGACGGCCCGGCGCTTGACGGGTAGCGTGGCTGCACTGCCATCGACCCTTGAGCGCCACCACCATGAGCCTGCGTCGCATCGTTCTACCTGCCCTCGTTTTGTCGCTGTTCTCGCTGCCGGTGCTGGCGGCCAGTTGCCCGCCACTGCTGCAAGGCGAACTGCCCAAGCTGCGCGACAAAAACAAAGAACAACTCAACCTCTGCGAGCAGTTCGCCGGCAAGCCGCTGCTGGTGGTCAACACCGCCAGCCATTGCGGTTTTGCGCCGCAATTCAAAGGCCTTGAAGCGCTGTACAAAAGCCACAAAGAGCAAGGCCTGGAAGTGCTCGGCGTGCCCTCCGATGACTTCAATCAGGAAGACGCCGACCTCGCTGAAACCGCCAAGGTTTGCTACGTCAATTACGGCGTGACGTTCGCCATGGTCGAGCCGCAGCACGTGCGCGGCGAGCAAGCCATTCCCCTATTCAAAGAGCTGGCCGCGCAGAGCAGTGCGCCGCGCTGGAACTTCTACAAATACGTGGTCGACCGCCAGGGCAACGTGGTGGCGAGCTTTTCCAGCATGACCAAGCCGGACGACCCCGAGCTCCAAGCCGCGCTGGCCAAAGCCATTGCCTCGAAGCCCTGAGCGGCCACGTTTTCTCACCCTTAAGGAATTTAAGCTTCAGTTAAGCGGCGGGCGATAAGGTGATCCCGTCGAAACACATGACTAACTGAAGAAAAGGACTAACCCCATGAATAAGTTCACTGCCCTGTTTGCTGTTGCTGCCCTGACTGCCACCGCCGGTATGGCTCAAGCCCGTGACCTGGGCCCGGACGAAGCCATGAAACTGCGTGATGCCGGCACCGTTCAGTCGTTCGAGAAACTTAACGAAGCGGCCCTGGCCAAACACCCTGGCGCCACTGTGAAGGGCACCGAGTTGGAAGAAGAACACGGCCGCTACATCTACCAGGTTGAACTGCGTGACGCTCAGGGCCTGGAGTGGGATCTGGAGCTTGACGCTACCAACGGCCAGATCCTGAAAGACCATCAAGACAAGTAATGAGCAAACCCGTTAGCAAATGGCTGATGCGTTACTGCGGCATCGTCGCCCTGGTCCTGGCCGTGCTCACCCTGAGCGTCGCCGTACACGCCCGTGACCTGGACCAGGACGAGGTGCTTCGCCTTCGGCAGGAAGGCCGCATCCCGCCTTTGGAACAGCTGCTAAAACCCGCCCTGGAGCGTCACCCCGGGGCGAAGTTGTTAGAGGCTGAACTGGAGGAAGAGGATGACGTGTTGGTCTACGAAATTGAGCTACTGACCACCGACGGCGTGGTTCGCGAGTTGGAAATCGATGTGCGCGACGGGCGCATTCTCAAGGACAAGGAAGACGACTGATGCGTTTGTTGTTGGTGGAAGACCACGTGCCGTTGGCGGACGAATTGCTCGTCAGTCTGGGCGCCCAAGGCTATGCCGTGGATTGGCTGGCCGACGGGCGCGACGCGGCGCACCAAGGCGCCACCGAACCGTACGACTTGATCATTCTCGACCTCGGCCTGCCCGGCAAACCGGGCCTCGACGTACTTCGCGAATGGCGAGCCGGCGGGCTGGCAACGCCGGTACTGATTCTGACCGCACGCGGTTCCTGGGCCGAACGCATCGACGGCCTCAAAGCCGGCGCCGATGACTACCTGACCAAACCTTTTCCCCCCGAAGAACTGCAACTGCGCATTCAGGCCTTGCTGCGCCGCTCCAAAGGGCTGGCCAATCAGCCGCACCTGGAAGCCGCCGGCTTGCAGCTGGACGAAACGCGCCAATGCGTAAACCTCAACGGTGATGACATTCAACTCACCGCCGCCGAATTCCGCCTGTTGCGTTATTTCATGCTGCACCCGCAGCAACTGCTGTCCAAAACCCACCTGGCCGAACACCTGTACGACGGCGAAACCGAGCGCGACTCCAACGTGCTGGAAGTGCACGTCAACCACCTGCGCCGCAAGCTGGGCCGTGAAGTGATCGAAACCCGACGCGGCCAGGGCTATCGCTTCGCCGGGTTGGGCGCGTGAAGTCGATTCAGCGCCGGCTGAGTGTCGGCCTGGTCAGTGTGTTGCTGGTGGTTGGCCTGGTGCTGGCGCAAACCAGCATTTGGTTGCTGGACCTTGGCCTGCGGCGTTATCTGGAAGACGGCTTACGCCAGCAGGCCGAGAGTTTGCTGATCGCCACTGTGCGCGGGCCGAGCGGTTTGCAGCTCAGCGACCAGCGTGTGCAGGCCACCTACCAGCAACCGTTTTCCGGGCGCTATTTTCGCATCGACTTCGCCGACGGCACGCCAGCCCCGTGGCGCTCCCGCTCGCTGTGGGATTTTGAGCTGACGCCAGCCACCCAGCCGGGTCTGCAAACCGATCTGGCCGACGGCCCGAATGAACAACTGTTGCTGACCTACCGCGCCGACTACCGCCGCTACGGCCAGCACATGTCCATCACCGTGGCGCAAGACTACAGTCCCGTACTCGCCAGCTTTCGTCGCGTGCAATACGTTGGCCTGGCGGTCGGCGCCGGCGCGCTGCTGATTATTCTGCTGCTGCAACGCCTGACCGTGCGCAACGCCTTGCGTCCACTGGAACGCGTGCGTCAGCAATTGCAGCAACTGCAACAGGGCCAACGCACCGCGCTGGACAGCGAGGTGCCGCTGGAACTGGAACCGCTGGTGACACAAATCAACCACCTGCTGGCCCACACCGAGGACCACCTGCTGCGCTCGCGCAATGCCTTGGGTAATCTCGGTCACGCGTTAAAAACGCCGCTGGCTGTGCTGATCAGCCTGGCCGAGCGCGACGAATTGAAAGCCCATCCCACCCTCCAGGCCACCCTGCGCGAACAACTGCAACAAATCGAACAGCGCCTAAGCCGTGAACTGGGCCGGGCGCGTTTGGCCGGCGAAGCCTTGCCCGGCGCGCAGTTCGTGTGCGACGAAGAACTGCCGGGGCTGTTCAGCACCCTTGGCATGATTCACAACCGAGGTCTCGAATTGACCTGGAACGCCGCCCCCGGTTTACGTTTGCCGCTGGACCGTGAAGACCTGCTCGAAGTGCTCGGCAACCTACTCGACAACGCCTGCAAATGGGCCGACTCGGCCGTAAGCCTGACCGTTGAAGAAGAGGCGGGCGGGTACCACCTGTGGGTCGACGATGACGGCCCGGGTATTGACCACGTGCGCCGCGTGGAAGTACTGGAACGGGGCACCCGGCTGGATGAACAGGTGCAAGGGCACGGGCTGGGATTGGGCATCGTGCGCGATATTGTCGAAGCGTGGGGTGGGCGCATCGAGATGCTGGACAGCCCGCTGGGGGGGCTGCGGGTGGGCGTTTTTGTGCCTGGGGCGTGATGCCTTTTCAGGAACCGCGGCTAACCGGAGCAGGTTGTTTGCCGTCTGTGGGAGCGGCTTTAGCCTCGATGTTTTTCGGTGATGTTGCGCAAGATGCCCGCCGTCCCCGCGCCAGGATGACGAAGGTTTCGCCCAAGCCTCCCGTCATCCCCGCGAGGCGGCGGTCCGACGATTCGGGATCCAGAATTTTGTGGTGAGCACAAATATTCGTCTCATCCAAAACTCTGGATCCCCGCGTGCGCGAGGATGACGGAGGTTTTTCCCAAAATCCCCGCCGTCCCTGCGCGAGGATGACGGAGGTTTGCCCAAGATGCCCGCCGTCCCCGCGCGAGGATGACGGAGGTTTTGAATGCGCGTCATCCTCGCGCACGCGGGGATCCAGAATGTTGCGGCGGGCACGAACCTGAAGCCACGCCCGGTTCCGCGCTCCGGTCAGCCGCGATGCGCTTCCAGGCCAATCACATCCCGTTAGCAAATCCCGGATTGCTCATATCAATCGCCGCCCGCACCGGTTTCAGCGCCTCGCCGTACTTAGCCAAAATATCCAACGCATAATCAATGCGCGCCCGCAGGCGTTGATCATCTTCGCCAGCCGCTTCTGGCCCATTCAGCACGCCGCCGCAATGGCGAACCAAAATGTGTTCCGGCAAGTAATTCACGCGGCAGTTCTTGTAGCTCGACGCGCGCATTTCGCTGATTACATAAGGCCCGCCCACGGCCGCCGAGACGCCCACCAACAGCCCCGGCTTATGTGCCAGTTCGGCCTTGCTGGTGTAGATAAAGAAATTCTTGATCGCCGGGCAGGCCATGCCGTTCCACTCCGGCACCACCACGATCACCGCGTCGGCCGCTTTCAGCTGCTCGGCGTATTGCGCCCATGGGCCGGTATCTTCGGCAGGCCACAGGGGCAGGGCACCGGTGCCCAGGTCGATCACCGAGCTGTGCTCGGCGCTGGTCAGGTTCAGCTCGATCAAACGCTGCTGAAGAAAATGCGCGACCTTGGCGGACTGGCTGTTGTTGCGGCTGGAGCCGGCGACGATGGTGTAATTGAGCATCTGCAAATCCTTGGCGAAAGAGAACGCGCAGGCTAGCGGGGCGCAGTCAGAGCGGCAAGGGCCAAGGCGTCATCGCGGGGATTGGATCGCGCCATGAAGCGCTGCCCTGTAGGAGCGACCTCTGTCGCGAACTCTGGAACAGGTGATTTCAGCTTTGTGTTCACAGGGTTCGCCAGCAAGCTGGCTCCTACAAAACGCTTTTAGACGCGGAACTGATCCATCAGCGCCTGCTGATGGTTAGCCAAGCGATTCAACGACTGGCTCACCTGCGCCGATTCATCAGCTTGCGCCGAGATCGATTCGGTGACGTCGCGAATCGAGGCCACGTTGCGGTTGATCTTTTCGGCCACCGAGCTTTGTTCTTCGGCGGCGCTGGCGATCTGCAGGTTCATGTCGGTGATCACACCCACCGCCTGGCTGATGCGCTGCAACGCACTCACGGCGCGCTCCACTTGCTGCACGCTGGCCTGCGCCTGGCGATGGCTGCTGCCCATGCTGCTGACCACTTCGCGGGTACCGTTTTGCAGGCCTTCGATCACTTTGCGAATTTCTTCTACCGAGTCTTGCGTGCGCTTGGCCAGGCTTCGCACCTCATCGGCCACCACGGCGAAACCGCGACCCGACTCGCCCGCGCGGGCCGCCTCAATGGCAGCGTTGAGGGCGAGCAGGTTGGTCTGTTCGGCAATCGAGCGAATCACCTCCAGCACGGAGCCAATTTGCTGGCTGCTGCTGGCCAGGCCTTCGACTTCTTCCATGGCCACGTTCATTTCATTGGCCAGCAACTCGATTGCACTGGTGGTCTGGTCGATCACGCCCAGCCCTTCGCGGGTGGCGTCGTCGGCGCTGCGTGCGGCCTCGGCAGCCTGGGCGGCGTTGTGGGCGACGTCTTGCGCGGTGGTGCTCATTTCCTGGAAGGCGGTGGCCACTTGGTCCACCTCACGGAACTGCTGTTGCATGCCGGCACTGGTTTGACGGGCAATGGCCGAGGATTGATCCGCCGTGCCGCGCGCGTCCTGCACCGAGCTTTTCACATCAGCAATGATCGGCTGCAACTTGTCGAGGAAGCGATTGAACCAGCCGGCCAGTTCGCCCAATTCGTCGCGCTTGGCGTAGTCGAGGCGGCGGGTCAGATCGCCTTCGCCGGTGGCGATGTTTTGCAGCATGGCGGCCACATTGAGGATCGGCCGAGTCACGCCACGCGCCGTCAGCCACATCAATAGCAAGCCAAGAATCACGGCCAGTAAACCGATGCCCAGCGACAGACTGCTGTCGGTTTTGCCACGGCTGTCGAGTTCGGCTTCAAGTTTTTTGGCCGGCACGGTAAGCACCTGCTGAGGCACTTCGATCAGCACGCTCCAGGGTTTCGATTCGGGAATCGGCTGCAACGGTTCGAGCACTTGCAGCATCTCGCCTTCATGCAGCACCTGGGGTTGGGCGCTGGCAGTCAGGCGGCTGAGTTCATTGCCATGCTCGCCGAACGCGGCGTTCAAGGGTTTGCCCAACATGGCAGCGTCGCGGCTGTGGCCGGCGAACAGTCCCAGCGGGCTGATAATGCTGACGTGGCCCTCGCCGTTGTACAGCTCGTTATTGGCCTTCACGCTGATGTCTTGCAGGCTCGCCAGGCTGATGTCGAGCCCGACGACGCCAATCACCTTGCCGTCGACTTCCACCGGGAAAGCGATGCTGGTCATCAGCGTTTGCACCTTGTCGACCTCGTCGATATACGGGTCGAGCACGCAGGCTTTTTTGCCTTGCAGCGGGCAGGTCAGCCAGGAGTTGTATGGCGTTCCGTTGCTCATCACGCTTGTGTCGTTGAGCAGTTCTTCCTTCATCGCCTCGGGCGACAAGTCACCACTTTTAGACTGCGACCAGTACTGCGCGAAGCGGCCGATATCGTTGCTGCCTTGAGCTTCCTGGTCGACAAACTGAGCGTCCTGGCCGTCCAGCGCGTTAGGCAGAAACACCACGTACAGGCCCAACAAATTGCTGTTGCCTTGCAACGCGGTGTGCATCTGCTCCGACAGATCGGTACGCACGGCGCCAGCTTCAATGCTGTGCGCCTTGGCCTGAGCCAACAGCATGTTCACCTGACGGGTAAAGCCGTTGCCGTACTGATAGGCGTCCATGAAATAACGCTGAATCCGTAGCGACTGCGTTTCCCCCCGCGCCGCCATGCGCTTTTGCGCCGCCTCTTCGAGCATGGCCGTGCTCGACGCCTTAACCACATTCGCCGTGTTTTTCGACTGATACAGCGACGTGCCGACCAGAAGGGTAACGATCACCAACAGACATAGACCGGCAAGCGAGGTGATTTTCCACTGGATGGAGAGGCGACTGAGCATGGGGTAATTCTCGTGTAAGGCTTAGGACAAACGGTGATTACAGACAACGCACGAATAGCCGTTATGGTCGAGCGGCGGGAATTATGCACGCGACCGATTGAAATATTGAACGGATATTTGTGACGGGTCCGACGCTTTTATCGGCACTGCACAAAATGTTTGAGGGGAATGACCGAAAAAAGTCGGAGGAAAGTGCCGACTTAGTCTGAAATGAATTTACGAAACCACCTACAGCCGTAATCAGAATCGCCGATAACTCGTTATTGCCGTTTCCTGACGGTGCGCAGTTAAAGGAGTAATCATGCGTTTAAAGACAAAAGTGATGCTGTTGGCCTTGGTACCGGTGCTGCTGTTTGCACTGGTACTCAGCGGCGCGGCCACGCAAGTGCTGCTAAGCCTGGCCGACGGCGAAGTCAAAGAAACCCGTGAACGCCTGATTGCCGAGCGCCAACAAGAACTGCAGAGCTACATGCAAATTGCCCTCGGCTCGGTGCAAAGCCTTTACGACGGCGCGGCCCAGGGCGATATGGACAGCCGGGCCGAAGCGATCAAAATTCTGTCGAAAATCAAATACGGCAAAGACGGCTACTTCTTCGGCCACGACGCCAACATCGTGCGACTGTTTCGTGGCGACAACCCGTTGGACGTCGGCAAAGTGCTGGCTGACCGCAAAGACCCCAACGGCGTTTACGTAAACCGCGAGCTGTACAACGTCGGCAAGAACGGCACGAATTACCTGCGGTACGCCTCGCCGCTGCCCACCAACGACAAAGTGTTGGTGCCCAAGTTGGCCTACAACATCTACTTGCCCAAGTGGGACATGGCCCTCGGTACCGCCATTAACCTGGACGGCGTGGAAGCGGACGTCGCCAAAGTGCAGGCCTCGATTTCGGCGCGCATCAGCACCATCGTCACCAGCATCGTGGTCATTGCCCTGGTGCTGCTGGTGATTTTCGGCATCGCCGGTTTGGCCCTGGGCAATGCCTTCTTGCGCCCGTTGCAGCAAATCAAAAACAACCTCGACGACATTGCCGCCGGCGATGGTGACTTGACCAAACGCCTGCCGGTGAACAGCAAAGACGAACTCGGCGAACTGGCCGGCTCGTTCAACGCCTTTGTTGCGAAGATTCACGGCCTGGTGCGGCAGATCGTGGAAATGACCGGGCAATTGACCACGCTGGTGAGCGAGGTGTCCGCGCAAACCCAGCGCGCCGATAAAGCCATGGCCAACCAGCGTCATGAAACCGACCAAGTGGCCACTGCCATTAACGAGATGTCGGCGGCCGCGCACCAAGTGGCGCAGAGCGCGCAAGGCGCGGCATCGGCGGCGCAACAAACCGACCAGGAAGGGCAGGCCGCGAAGAAAGTGGTCGACGGCAGCATCAGCCGCATTCATGCGCTGGTGGGCGATATCCGCAGCAGCGGCACCTCGCTGGACAGCCTTCAGCAAGACGTGCAATCGATTGTCAGCGTGCTCGGCGTGATCCGCTCGATTGCCGAGCAGACCAACTTGCTCGCGCTCAACGCTGCGATTGAAGCCGCCCGTGCCGGTGAAGCCGGACGTGGGTTCGCCGTGGTAGCCGATGAAGTGCGCGCCCTGGCCAGCCGCACGCAGCAGAGCACCCAGGAAATTCAAGGCATGATCGACCGCCTGCAAAAAGGCACCGAAGACGCCGTGACCGCCATGCGCCGCTCCAGCGAAGCGGGCGACGTCACCAGCCAGCAAGCCAACCAGGCTGGCGCCTCGCTGGATGCCATTGCCGAACTGATCGCCACCATCAACGCCATGAACGCGCAAATCGCCAGCGCGGCGGAAGAGCAGACTGCTGTGGCCGAAGAGATCAACCGCAGCGTTCACCAGATTGCCGGGGCGGTGGATCAGGTAGCCGATGAAACCCAGCAAAGTGCGCAGACTGCGCGGAGTCTGGCGGATCTCGGGGATCGGTTGGGGACGTTGGTTAAGCAGTTCAGGATTTGAAGCAGGGGGATTTTTGTACGCAAGGCCGGCCCATTTGGGACGTAAATGGGTGTTCGCCTCGAAATTCTGGATTCCGAATCGTCGGACCGCCGCCTTCGCGGGAATGACGGTGTCTTTATCGGGTCACGTGATAGACGACAGATCCAACCAAACCACCGTCATCCCCGCGCACGCGGCGGTCCGACGATTCGGGATCCAGGCGCGGTGATTGACTGGTTTACTCCGAACCGCTCTTTCCCAGGCCTACCGCGCTCCCACAGGGGTTCGAGCCAGCCACAAAGAATGGAGGCACCTGTAGGAGCGGCTTCAGCCGCGATTCCTGCAACCCCCAATCACCGCGGATACAACGGCGGCAACGGACTCGTTTCCTGCGCGTCGGCCGGGGCTTCGGCGGCGGGGAGGGCGCGGATGGCTTTCCATAGCTGTTCACCTTGCCAATATTGGCCGCTCTCGCTGTACAACGCGCCGTTCAATCCATCCAGGCTTTCACTCAATGGCACAAACCGCGCGGCCATGTCGGCGAGGGTTTCCGGTTGTTGCCGCGCCCAGGCGTCCAGCGCCTGGCGGGTGGCTTGGGAGTCGTTGGCCAGGCACGCGCGTTTGAGGTCGTCGAGCAAGCTGCGCGGGCTCGGCCCGGTCTGCGCGGTGCGTGACACCGCAGGCTGGCGGCGCGCACGCCACCACAGGCCAAAGCCGAGCAGGGTGGTGAGGCTCAGAATCAGCGTCGCCAGTTGCCACGGCCACAGCGCCGGGCCTTCCATCAGCGGCAACACGGCGTCGGTGTTCACCGGTGCTTCCACGTCCATGGTCGGGTTGTTGGCGACCATCAGGGCACGCGCCGGCACGCTGGTATGCTCCAAGCGATCTTCCTTGGTGTTCCACCACACCAAATCCACCGCTGGCAGCTCGATGCGCCCGCTGCGGTTCGGCACCAGGGCTTCGCGTTCTTCGCGGCTGCCGATCAGGCCGCGTTCGTTGGTGCTATTGCTCAGTTGCGGCTGGTCCGGGTAACGGCGCAAACCGGTCACCGACGTGGCCGGCAACGGCGGTAGCTGAGCGCTGGAAAGGCCGTCGACTTTCAAGGTGAGGCTGCGGGTCAGCGAGTCGCCAACCTGGGCTTTGTCTGGCTCCGGCGTCCACGCTTCGCTCAGTACCACGGCGCGCGCGGGCAGCCACGGCGCGTCGACAGGGTATTCAGCTGGCTTGGCTTTTACCTGCAAGGGAATCACCGGCGACTTCACGCGCATCAACCGCCCCGGGCGCGGCCCGAATGGCTGGTACGTGCTGTTGTTCTGAGTGCGGTCCGCCACCGTGGCACTAAACACCAACGATGGAATGTCCAGTTCGCCGCTGTGTTGCGGGTAGATGGCGTAGCGCAACTCGATCACGCCATGCCGCACGCCGTTTATTTCTTTCTCATAGGTGCGCGGGTCACCCAGCGATTCGATGCGCGCGTCCGGAATTTGCAGCGGCGTGAGCGCGCTGTCGTCGTACAGCGACACCGAGTGGTAAATACGCAACGTGAGGATGGTTTGCGCCTGCACGTACACGGTGTCCTGGTCGAGGCTGGCGTCGATAAACACCGGCGCCACCGATTCGGCGTCGCTGTTGGCTTCGGTTTTGATCACTTGCAGGGTGATCGGCTCGCTTTTGTTCTCGCCCAGGCTGAGCGACGGAATCACCACGTTGCCGACGCTTTTGGGTTGCAGGGTGATGATCCAGCGCGTGGTGGCGCGGGCGGAGCCGTCGATGGTGGTCAGGCGGTTGATCTGCCGGGTACCAAGCACGTCGAACGCTTCATCGAGCGGCGCCAGGTCCGGCTTGCCGAACAAGGTGGCGTCGTCCGATTCCAGCGACAGCTCCAGGGTTTCACCTTCGCTCAGGCGAGTGCGGTCCACCGAGGCGGTGAAGTTCGCGGCGCTGGCCTGCAGGGCCAGCAGGCACAGCAAAAAGGCGCAAAACAGACGGGTCATCAACTAATTCCTAGGCTCTTGGCGCTGTTGCTGTTCGTACCAGAATTTGCGTCGCAGCAGCTCGCCGGGGTCGTCGGGAATCTGCCGCAGCCACTGTTCCATGGCTTGGCGCTGCTCGGCGCCGAGATGCTGCTGTTGGCCATCGTCGGCCTGGGGTTTGCCACCTGGTTGTTGCTGCGCCTTGTCGGCTTTGCCGTCCTTGCCTTCTTTTTCGCCACCCGCCTGCTGACCGGCTTTGCTGGCGTTGGGGTCTTGCTGAGCGCCTTGCTGGCCGTCGGGCGCCGGTTTTTGCTCGGCGTCTTTGTCGTCCGCTTTGTTTGGCGAGGACGCAGGCGAGGGCGGGGTCTTGTCTGCGTTGGTGTTGGCGTCCGGCCCGCTCTGGTTCTGCTCAGACGACTTTTGCGGCTGATTTTTGCCGTTCTGTTTGTGCTTTTTCTGCTGTTGTTCTTTCTGCTTCTGCTCTTTTTCCTGCTGCTTCTGTTGGCGCAGCAGTTCTTCGACCAAGGCTTTGTTTTTTAGCGCCTGCGGCAACTCGGGTTGCACCTCCAGGGCTTGGTCATAGGCATCCAACGCCGCTTCCAGCTCACCGCTGCGGGCCAGGGCATTGCCACGATTGTAGTGATCGGCGGCACTGCCGCCGGTGGCGAAACGGTTGGCCGCGCCGGCATAGTCGCCAGCCTGGTACAACGCCTGTCCCTGCCATTTGGGATCGGCAAAAGTGTCGGCCGCTTCCGCCGCCTTGTGCTGTTGCAACAGCCGCTCGCCTTGTTGGTCGGCGCGCAGCCAAAGGTCGGCGAACTCGAAGGCGTAGCTGGGGCGCGGCCCCATCATCAGCAGCAACGGCAAGCAGAACAGCCAACCACGGCGTCCTGCACAGGCCGCCAACAACAATAGGGGCAACAGCAGCCAATAACCCTGATCGGCCCAGGTCTCCAATTGCGTGGGCTCGCTGTCGCGCAGGCTTTCCGTGTCGGCAAGCAGGCCGAGGTCGCGCAGGTCGGTTTCATCGAGACGCGAGCGCAGGTAGTTGCCGCCCATTTCATTGGCAAAACGACGCAGGCCAGCGCTGTCCAGGCGCGGCAGCAAAATGCTGCCTTGGGCATCTTTCAAAAAGCCGCCGCCTTCTTGCGCAATCGGCGCCCCTTGCGCTGAACCAATGCCCAGAATCTGCAAGCGGCTGCCTTGTTTGCCCAGTGCTTGGCGAATGCCCTGGCGCTCCTGATCATCCAGGGCCGAGGTGATCAGCAGCAGCCGACCGTTGCCTTGGGCGCCCTGTTCCAGCAGCGTCATGGCTTTGGCCACGGCCAGATCAGCGCGTCGGCCGGCCTCTGGCATGATCGCCGGTTTCAGTGATTCCAACAGATTGCGCGTGGTCGCCAGGTCGTCCGAGAGCGGCACCAGAGTGTGGGCGCTGCCGGCGTAGAGCACGATGCCGGTTTGCGCGTCGTGACGCGCTTCCAGCAGGTCGAGCACTTTGTGTTTGGCGTGTTCCAGGCGATTGGGCTGCACATCGCCGGCCAGCATCGAAGGCGTCATGTCGAGCAGCACCACCAGCGGGTCGGCGCGCTTTTGCGTGCTCTGTTCCACGTGTTGCCAACTTGGGCCAAGCAGGGCCAGCAAGCACAGCAACCACGACACGCCCAGGGCGATCCACGGCAAACGACTGACCCGCCGATTACCGCCACTCAGCAGCACCGCGTGAAAAGCCGGCGGTAGCAGCATTTGCCAGCGCCCGGCGCGGCGTTGCCGGTGCCAGAGTTGCCACAGCAACCACAGCAGCAGTGGCAGCAACAGCAGCCAGAACGGCCGCAGCCAATGAGGCCATAGCGCGATCATGAGCGTTTCCTCATGCGCGGGCGCCATTTCGGTCTGGCCGGCAATGCGCGCTGCAAACGGCTTTGCAACAAATGCGGCCACAGCGCGTTGACCACCAGCACCAGGCTCAACAAGAACGCCGCCGCCAGGGGCCAGGCGTACAGCTCAAGGGCAGGGCGGGCGATGGTGGGTTGCTGGGCCACGGGCTCCAGTTTGTCGAGGCTGGCTTCGATCAGGGTCAGTTCGTCGCTATCGCGAGCGCGGAAGTACTGGCCGCCGGTCATGTCGGCGATTTTCTGCAGCGTCGGTTCGTCCAGGTCCAGGCCGGGGTTCAAACCGAGCATGCCGAACGCGCCGCGCTGCGGGTCTGCGCCGATGCCGATGGTGTACACCTTCACCTTTTCCTCGACGGCCAGCCGCGCCGCCGTGATCGGATCAATCTGCCCGCCATTGCTGGCGCCGTCGGTGACCAACACCAGCACGCGGCTATTGGCCGGCCGCTGGCGCAGACGCTTCACGGCCAACCCGAGCGCATCGCCAATGGCGGTGTTTTTGCCAGCGATGCCAATCAGGGCTTCGTCGAGCCAGATGCGCACGGTGCGGCGGTCGAAGGTCAGCGGTGCCTGCAAATACGCCTGGCTGCCGAACAGAATCAGCCCGACGCGATCGCCTTTGCGGCCCTCAATAAAGTCGCCGAGCAGATTTTTCACCAAGGTCAGGCGGCTGACGTCGTTGCCGTTCCACTGCATATCGGCGTAGTCCATGGAGCCGGACACATCCACCGCCAGCAGCAAATCACGCCCACTGGCCGACACCGGCAACGGCTCGCCGACCCACGCCGGCCGCGCCGCCGCACTCAACAACAGCAGCCACAGCAGGGCGAAAGGCGCCTGCTGCCGCCACGCTGGCAAGTTGGCCCGCGCACGGCGCCCAGCCAAGCCTTCGAGTTCCGGCAGGAAACTCACCTTCAGCGCCGCCTCGCCGCTGTCGGCGGCAGGCAACACCAGGCGCAGCAGCCACGGCAGCGGCAGCAGCACAAAGAGCCAGGGCCAGGTGAACTCAAACATGTTTGCGAATCCAGGTATCGACGGCTTGGTAGAGGCCATCCACCGCTTTGTCGTCGAGTTTGCATTCGGGGCGATACGCGCCTTCCACCAGAATCATCCAGCGCGTCAAACCAGCGGCCGGGCAGCGGTTGTCGAGGTACGCCAACCAGGCGCGGCCGCTCATGGTGTGGCTCTGGCTATTGGGGTAATGGCTGCGGCACAGGCGTTTGAGCAGGGCATTAAGCTGTTGCAACCACGGGCCGGCGTTGATGCCGTCATAGGGTTTTTTCAATTGCCCGAGTTCCTGCAACGCCGCCAGGCGAAGGGGATCGAGCGGCACGTCGGTGCCGGTTTTTTTGCCGCGTTGCGGCAGGCGTTTGCGCAAGCGCCACAGGCCCCACAGTGCTATCGGAACCAGCAAACCGAGCAGCCACCAGCCCGGCGCGGGCGGCCACCAGGAAATTGGCGGCGGGGCGATCAAAGGCTGCAACTGGTCGAGAGGATTCATTGTGTCTTCCTCGGCCGCATGCCTTGCAGGTGATCGCGCAGCTGTTCAATCGGGTCGTTCAACGTCGACAGCGGAAACAGCGGCACGCCTAGTTTCTGCGCCAGCAACTGCCAGCGCGCCTGCCGCGCTTCGCCGAGGGCGTGATAGGTCTCGCGCAGTTCGGCGTTATGGGTGTCGAGTTCCAACAGCGCGCCACGCTCGGTGAATTGCAACAAGCCGGCGGCGGGCAGGGCGTGGTCCAGCGGATCGGACAACGGCAGCAGCAACAAGTCGGTGTGACGAGCGAGCAGGGTGAGTTGTTGCTCGGCACTGTCGTTCAGCGCGCGCTCATCACACAGCACCACCGCCAGGCTGCCGGGGCGCAGCACTTCGCGCGCACGGCGCAGCGCCAGGCCAAAGGTGTCGCGGCCGGCGGGAATTTCACTGTTGAGGTTCTGGTTGGCACGCACCAGACGGTTGAGCAGTTGCAGCAGGCTCATCTTGCTGCGTCGGGGTTTGATTTCGTGGTGCTCGTTGTCGCCAAACACCAAGCCGCCAACGCGGTCGTTGTGGCCCAGCGCGGCCCAGCCAATCAGCGCCGCCACTTGCGCCGCCAGTACCGATTTAAACGCCAGCCCTGAACCGAAAAACAGGCGTTGGCTCTGTTCCACCAGAATAAAAATCGGTCGCTCGCGTTCTTCATGGAACAGCTTGGTGTGTGGTTCCTGGGTTCGGGCCGTCACGCGCCAGTCGATGGTGCGCACGTCATCGCCGGGCTGGTACACGCGCACTTGGTCGAAGTCGACGCCACGGCCACGCAATTTGGAGTGGTGCAAACCCACCAGCGGACTGCGTCGCGCCGGCGTGGAAAACAATTGCACCTCGCGGATGCGGTGGCGCATCTCGATCAGCTCAGCAAGGCTGACGCGAATTCCGGCTTCGCTGGCGGCAAGCGGTTGCATGGCGATCAGGCCACGGCAACCACATCGAGGATGCGTTGCAGCACCCGGTCCTGGTCAATGCCCGCCGCTTCGGCCTCGAAGGACAAAATAATGCGGTGGCGCAGCACGTCGAACAGCACCGCCTGAATGTCTTCCGGCGACACGAAATCGCGGCCAGCCAGCCAGGCGTGGGCGCGGGCGCAGCGGTCAAGGGAAATGGAGCCGCGCGGGCTGGCGCCGTAGGAAATCCACTCGGCCAGTTCCGGGTCGAACTTGGCCGGGGTGCGCGTCGCCATCACCAACTGCACGAGGTATTCCTCCACGGCGTCGGCCATGTACAAGCCCAGCACTTCCTTGCGCGCGGCGAAAATCGCCTGCTGGCTGACTTTATGTTCGGGTTTGGTTTCGCCGTTCAGGGCTTCGCCACGGGCTTGCTGGAGAATCTTGCGTTCGACCGAGGCGTCGGGGAAGCCGATCTTCACATACATCAGGAAACGGTCGAGCTGCGCTTCAGGCAGGGGATAGGTGCCTTCCTGTTCAATCGGGTTTTGCGTGGCCATTACCAGAAACAGCGGCGACAGATCATAGGTGCTGCGCCCCACACTCACCTGGCGCTCGGCCATGGCTTCGAGCAAGGCCGACTGCACCTTGGCCGGCGCGCGGTTGATTTCGTCGGCCAGCACCAGGTTGTGAAAGATCGGCCCTTGCTGGAACACAAAGCTGCCGGTTTCCGGGCGATAGATTTCCGTGCCGGTGATGTCGGCTGGCAGCAAGTCGGGGGTGAACTGAATGCGGTGGAACTCCGCCTCGATGCCTTCGGCCAACTCCTTGATCGCCTTGGTCTTGGCCAGGCCGGGAGCGCCTTCGACCAACATGTGGCCGTCGGCGAGGAGGGCGATAAGCAGCCGCTCAATGAGTTTTTCCTGACCCAGAATCTGCGTGGAGAGAAATTGACGCAGGGCGACGAGCGCTTCGCGGTGTTCCATCGTGGAGAGTTTCCTGGCGGATTGACGAGATGCAACGGCTCACAGCCAGGCGACAAGGCGCGCGGGGGTGGCTGCGAATGGCGTGACACTTTAATGCAAAACACGAAGCGGCGGCTATTGGGGGGCTGGGGGATTGAGTGGTGGGTCAAAAAGCATCGCGATCCGACATTTACTTAAGGACGGCAACGGATTTGAATTTTCCACCGTCATTCCCGCGCAGGCGGCGGTCCGACGATTCGGAATCCAGAGTCTTTCAGGAGAAGGTGATCTTTCCGGAACTTTCGGTTCCGAATCGTCGGACCGCCGCCTTCCCGGGAATGACGGGGTATTTGCAGAAGGTGGCGCCTGCGCGGCGAATCGTGTGACCGGCGACGGTTCCACAACCCACACCGTCGTCCTCGCGCACGCGGGGACCCAGGTTTTCGGAGCAATCACCGTTCTCCTGAAAGACTTTGGATTCCCGCTTTCGCGGGAATGACGGTGGTTTGTGAGGGAAACAGCGCACGCGCGCCAAATCGTCGGGCCGCCGCCTACACGGTAATGACGTCGCTTGTTCCGAGACTCCCGTACAACCAGCGCACTAGAGCACTGCATCTGTTGACCGAATATGTCGCCCCATCGCAATCCCTCGGTCACAGCCTCTCGTTAAGCTACGCGTGACTTGATGGTCGTCGCGTGCACTGGCGGGTTTCAACAATGGCCTAGACTGTTGTGCAACCCGATTAACAGGGTGCCCTGCCCACGTAACTATCGGCACCGGCACACGGCGTAATCGGTCAGGTATGAATTCAGCGAGCTCTCTCACGAACAACAAGCCCAGCGGAGCACACACATGGCGTTCTTTACGGCGGCCAGCAAAGCCGACTTTCAGCATCAACTGCAAGCGGCACTGGCGCAGCACGTTAGTGAACAGGCGTTGTCACAAGTAGCCCTGTTCGCCGAGCAGTATTTCGGTATCACCGCCCTCGAGGAACTGACCCAGCGTCGCCTCTCCGACCTCGTCGGTTGCACCTTGTCCGCGTGGCGTCTGTTAGAACGCTTCGACAGCAGCAAACCGCAGGTACGCGTTTTCAACCCCGATTACGAAAAGCACGGCTGGCAGTCGACCCACACCGCCGTCGAAGTACTGCACCCGGACGTTCCCTTCCTCGTCGACTCGGTGCGCATGGAGCTGAACCGTCGCGGTTACAGCATTCATACCCTGCAAAACAGCGTGCTCAGCGTGCGCCGCGACGCCAAAGGCGAGCTGGTGGAAGTGTTGCCCAAAGGCACCACCGGCCCGGACGTGGCGCAAGAATCGCTGATTTTTCTTGAGATCGACCGCAGCGCCAACGCCACCGACATGCGCACGCTGGAAGCCGCCATTCTTGAAGTGCTGGAAGAAGTGCGCATCACCGTCGCCGACTTCCAACCCATGCGCGCCAAAGTTGGCGAACTGCTGGACTGGCTGAGCAAAGCCAAGCTCAACGTCGAAGCCGCCGAACTGGCGGAAATCAAAGTGTTCCTGCAGTGGTTGCTCGACAACCGCTTCACCTTCCTCGGCTATGAAGAATTCACCGTGGCCGATGAAGCCGAGGGCGGTCATATCACCTATGACGAATCGACCCTGCTGGGCCTCTCCAAACGCCTGCGTACCGGCTTGAGCAACGAAGACCTGCACATCGAAGCCTACGCCGTGAACTACCTGCGTGAGCCCGTGTTGCTGTCGTTCGCCAAGGCCGCCCAGCCAAGCCGCGTGCACCGCCCGGCCTACCCGGACTTCGTTTCCATTCGCGAACTGGATGCCAAAGGTCGTGTGGTCAAGGAATGCCGCTTTATGGGCATTTACACCTCCATCGCCTACAGCGAAAGCGTACGCAGCATTCCGTACATTCGCCGCAAAGTGGCGGAAGTGGAGCAGCGTTCAGGCTTCAACGCCCAAGGCCACCTCGGCAAAGAGCTGGTGAAAGTGCTGGAAGTGCTGCCGCGCGACGACCTGTTCCAGACCCCGGTGGACGAGCTGTACAACACTTCGCTGGCCATCGTGCAGATTCAGGAACGCAACAAAGTGCGCCTGTTCCTGCGTGCCGACCCCTACGGCCGCTTTGTCTATGCGCTGGCCTATGTGCCGCGCGACATCTATTCCACCGAAAGCCGCGTGCGCATCCAGCAAGTGCTGGTCGATCGCCTACAAGCCACCGACTGCGAGTTCTGGACCTACTTCTCGGAATCGGTGCTGGCCCGTGTGCAGTTCATTCTGCGCATCGACCCGAAAACCAAACTGAACATCGACCACGCGCAAATCGAGCGCGAAGTCATTCAAGCCTGCCGTTCGTGGAAAGACGACTACGCCGGTCTGGTGGTGGAGAGTCTCGGCGAAGCCAAGGGCACCCGCGTACTGGCGGACTTCCCGAAAAGCTTCCCGGCCGGCTACCGCGAACGCTTTGCGCCGCACTCGGCTGTGGTCGACATGCAGCATTTGCTCAGCCTCTCGGACGATCGCCCGCTGGTGATGAGCTTCTACCAGCCGCTGAGCGCCGACGGCCAACAGTTGCACTGCAAGCTGTACCACGCCGACACGCCGCTGGCGCTCTCGGACGTGCTGCCGATTCTGGAAAACCTCGGCCTGCGCGTGCTGGGTGAATTCCCCTACCGCCTGCGCCACCAGAACGGCCGCGAGTTCTGGATTCACGACTTCGCGTTTACCTACGCCGAAGGCCTGGACCTGGACATTCAGCAACTCAACGACACCCTGCAGGATGCCTTCGTGCAGATCGTTGGTGGCGCCGCCGAGAACGACGCCTTCAACCGCCTGGTGCTCACCGCCGCCATGCCATGGCGCGACGTGGCCTTGCTGCGTGCCTACGCCCGTTACCTGAAACAGATTCGCCTGGGCTTCGACCTGAGCTACATCGCCAGCGCCTTGCTCAACCACGTCGACATCGCCAAAGAACTGGTGCGCCTGTTCAAAACCCGCTTCTACCTGGCGCGCAAACTCACCGCCGACGACCTGGCCGACAAGCAGCAACGTCTGGAACAGGCGATTCTCACCGCCCTCGACGACGTGGCCGTGCTCAACGAAGACCGCATCCTGCGTCGCTACCTGGACCTGATCAAAGCCACGCTGCGCACCAACTTCTATCAAAGCGATGCGAACGGTCAGGCCAAGTCGTACTTCAGCTTCAAATTCAACCCGCGCGCCATCGCCGACTTGCCCAAGCCGGTGCCGATGTTCGAGATTTTCGTGTACTCGCCACGGGTTGAAGGCGTGCACCTGCGCGGCGGCAAAGTGGCCCGCGGCGGTTTGCGCTGGTCTGATCGCGAAGAGGACTACCGCACCGAAGTGCTGGGCCTGGTGAAGGCGCAGCAAGTGAAAAACGCCGTGATCGTGCCGGTCGGCGCCAAGGGCGGCTTCGTGCCGCGCCGCATGCCCATCGGCGGCAGCCGCGACGAAGTGCTGGCCGAGGGCATCGCCTGCTACCGCATCTTCATTTCCGGCTTGCTGGACATCACCGACAACCTGAAAGAAGGCGAAGTGGTGCCGCCGCAAAACGTCGTGCGCCATGACGAAGACGACCCGTACCTGGTCGTTGCCGCCGACAAAGGCACCGCCACGTTCTCCGACATCGCCAACGGCATTGCCGGCGAATACGGCTTCTGGTTGGGCGATGCGTTCGCCTCCGGTGGCTCGGCCGGTTACGACCACAAAGGCATGGGCATCACCGCCAAAGGCGGCTGGGTGTCGGTGCAGCGTCACTTCCGCGAGCGCGGCATCGACGTGCAGAAAGACCTCTCCACCGTCATCGGCATCGGCGACATGGCCGGCGACGTATTCGGTAATGGCCTGCTGCTGTCCGACAAGCTGCAACTGGTGGCGGCGTTCAACCACCAGCACATCTTTATCGACCCCAACCCTGACGCGGCGAAAAGCTTTGTCGAGCGCAAACGTCTGTTCGACCTGCCGCGTTCCAGCTGGGCCGACTACGATGCCTCGCTGATTTCCAAAGGCGGCGGCTTGTTCCTGCGCAGCGCGAAAAGCATCGCCATCAGCGCGGAAATGAAAGAACGCTTCGACATCAAGGCCGACAAACTGCCGCCCACCGAACTGCTCAACGCCTTGCTCAAAGCACCGGTTGACCTGCTCTGGAACGGCGGCATCGGCACCTACGTGAAAGCCAGCAGCGAAAGCCACACTGACGTCGGCGACAAAGCCAACGACGCCTTGCGCGTAGATGGCCGCGAACTGCGGGCAAAAGTGGTGGGCGAGGGCGGCAACCTCGGCATGACCCAGCTCGGCCGCGTGGAATACGGCCTTAATGGCGGCGCGAGCAACACCGACTTTATCGACAACGCCGGTGGTGTGGACTGCTCCGACCACGAAGTGAACATCAAGATCCTGCTCAACGAAATCGTTGCCGCCGGCGACATGACCGGCAAGCAGCGCAACACCTTGCTGGCCGAAATGACCGACGCCGTGGGCAGCCTGGTGTTGGGCAACAACTACAAGCAAACCCAGGCCCTGTCGCTGGCCCAGCGCCGCGCCCGTGAGCGCATTGGCGAATACAAACGCCTGATTTCCGCCCTGGAAGCCAGCGGCAAACTCGACCGCGCCATGGAGTTCCTGCCAAGCGATGAGCAACTGGCCGAGCGCGCCGCCAACGGTCACGGCCTGACGCGACCGGAACTGTCGGTGCTGATTTCCTACAGCAAAATCGACCTCAAGGAATCGCTGCTCAAATCCCTGGTGCCGGACGACGACTACCTCGCCCGCGAAATGGAAACCGCCTTCCCGCCGCTGTTGGCCGAGAAGTTCGGTGACGCCATGCGCCGCCACCGCCTGAAACGCGAAATCATCAGCACCCAGATCGCCAACGATCTGGTCAACCACATGGGCATCACCTTCGTTCAGCGCCTGAAGGAATCCACCGGCATGAGCGCGGCCAACGTGGCGGGCGCTTATGTGATCGTGCGCGACGTGTTCCGTCTGCCGTACTGGTGGTCGCAGATCGAGGCACTGGACTACAAAGTGCCGGCCGACCTGCAACTGCAACTGATGGACGAACTGATGCGCCTGGGCCGTCGTGCTACGCGCTGGTTCCTGCGCAGCCGTCGCAACGAACTGGACGCCGCCCGCGACGTCGGCCACTTCGCCCCACGCCTGGAAGCCTTGGCCAAACAACTCGACGGCCTGCTGGAAGGGCCGGCGCGTGAACAATGGCAAGCGCGCGTGCAGGACTACGTGGAACAAGGCGTGCCGGAAGAACTGGCCCGCGCAGTCGCAGGCACAAGTCATCTGTACACCTTGCTGCCGATTATCGAAGCGGCCGACATCACCGGCCAGGACCCGGCACAGGTAGGCGCTGCCTACTTCGCCGTCGGTGGTGCGCTGGAACTGTCGTGGTACTTGCAGCAAATCACCAACCTGCCGGTGGAAAACAACTGGCAAGCCCTGGCGCGTGAAGCATTCCGCGACGACCTCGACTGGCAACAGCGGGCCATCACGGTATCGGTCCTGCAAATGACCGACGCCCCGGCGGACATGGAAGAGCGCACCCAAGTGTGGATCGAACAGCACCGGCCAATGGTCGACCGCTGGAAAGCCATGCTCGGCGAACTGCGCGCCGCAACGGGAACCGACTACGCCATGTATGCCGTGGCGAATCGGGAGTTGATGGATTTGTCGCAGCGCGGTTGAAGGCTGTGAAGCTGTAATGGAGAGCCCCGCCTAGTGCGGGGCTTTTTTATGCTCGCGAAACACCACCGTCGTCTGTGGGAGCGGCTGGGCGGCACTCCGCTTGAGCCGCGATGTTTTTGATTCTTTGGCTAACAACAAATCTCGAGGCAACTGTCCTGCAGGATGCAGCTTTGATATCCCAGCGACATTTCCCGCACACGCATACCGCCCAAAAAAGCCGTTGCCATCCCACCCGAGCCCGCCCTATATTCCCGCCGTCGCTGCACATCAGCGACTGGGTTTGGCGACCCGCAAACGAAAATGCGCGTAAGCGCCACTCTGAACAGCAGGCGTTTTTTTTCGCCCGCCGTTCAGCAATGGCGGCTGTGCGTGGGATACCTTCGGGTATGCCGGTGTTTGCGCTTTTCGACCGGTTCGCCAACCTGCGCACAGCTGCCACCCTTCGTTTGGCGACGAATTGTGGCGGCCTTTCTCACTCTCGAAAGGCGATAAATCATGAAAGAAATATCCAACCTAACCACGTCCCAACCCTTCGACCTGGCAGGCACTGCGCCGCTATTTCTAGTCAATGCCGGCGCGCCTGTTGACGAGGCTCTTTCGCGGGCGGAAGCCTTGATGATGTATGTCGAAACCCTGGCGGCTGCGGACTCACTCATGAACAAAGACCACGAGCGGGCGATTTTGCAGACGCTGAGTGAAATGGCGAAGGCGCTGACCAAAGCCTGCCAGCGCGTGGCTGCCTGACGGGCGATTGCCGGACGTTCAGAGGAGGGGGCTTAGGCTCCCTTTTTTATTGGAGAACTCCCAGGATCAAAAGCGGCCCTCACCCCCAGCCCCTCTCCCGCAAGCGGGCGAGGGGTGACGTATGGCGACGTGGGTGCACGTCCGTAGGAGCGAGCTTGCTCGCGAATGATCGCAGGGAATTTCAGATCTGGAGTTTGCAGGGTTCGCGACCAAGGTCGCTCCTACAAAGGCGATCGGAAACCAGCTCCCTCTCCCGCGAGCGGGCGAGGGGTGCCGTAAGGCGACGTGGGTGCACGTCCGTAGGAGCGAGCTTGCTCGCGAATGATCGCAGGGAATTTCAGAACTGGAGTTGCAAGGTTCGCGACCAAGGTCGCTCTTACAAAAGCGCGCGGAGATCAGCTCCCTCTCCCGCTTGCGGGAGAGGGTTGGGGTGAGGGGCCGTTGATGCTCCGGGCTAATCAGCGCACCACATGCAAGTAATGCATGTGCTTTTCATACTGGTCGAGTATGTCGCCGATCACGTCGTCGCGGTTCCAGCCCATCAGGTCGTAGTCTTGCCCGCCTTCTTTGAGGTGCACTTCGGCGCGGAAGTATTTGCGGGTCTCGCTGGCGGTGTCTTCCTCGCCGCTCAGTACAAAGCTCGGCAGGGTGAAGGCGCGGGGGCGTACTTCGTAGAGGAAGTCAGGCTGCCCGGTCAGGCTTACGGCAAGCGCGGTGCGGCCGTCGCTGCCGGTGGTGACTTCAGCTACGTAGCCCTGTTTTCTCAGCTCTTCTGCCACCGAGTCGCACGCCGGGCGCACCACTTCGCTGATGAACCGGTTCACGTGGGCGCGGCGCGGAAACATGGCGATGCCGCGCAGGCGACGCTGCCAGCCGCCGTGGGTGCGCGCGGTTTGCCGAGGACGGGCGAGGGCGTGGTAGCGCATGCCTTGTTTGGTGGAGTCTTTGTCCAGCGCTTTGAACAGGCCCCACATCGAGGCCAGCAGGATCGCGGCGAAGGGCAAGGCGCTGGCGATGGTCGCGGTTTGCAGGGCTTTGAGGCCGTTAGACAGCAGCAGCGCGATCGCCACTACGCCAATCAGCACGGACCAGAAAATGCGCTGCCACACCGGCGAATGGGTGCTGCCGGAAGAGGCGAGCATGTCGACGACCAGCGCGCCAGAGTCGGCAGACGTGACGAAGAACACCACCACCATCAGCACGGCAATGCTCGACACCACGGTGGACCAGGGGAAGTGCTGGAGGAAGGCGAACAACGCTAATGAACTGTCTTCGCCGACGATTCGCGCCAGCTCGGTGTTGCCCTCGTTGAGGATCATATGAATGGCGGTGTCGCCAAATACGGTCATCCACAGCAGGGTGAAACCGGCCGGCACGAACAGCACGCCGCAAACGAATTGGCGAATGGTGCGGCCACGGGAAATGCGCGCGATAAACAGGCCGACAAAGGGCGACCACGACAGCCACCAGCCCCAGTAGAGAAGGGTCCAGCCGCCGATCCAGTCGGTGGGTTCGTAGGCGTAAAGGTTAAAGGTTTTGCTGACGATTTCTGACAGGTAACTGCCGGTGTTCTGTACGTAGGTTTGCAGCAAGAACACGGTCGGGCCAAGCACCAATACAAACAGCATGAGGATAACGGCAAGGCTCAGGTTCAGTTCCGAGAGGATGCGAATGCCACGGTCCAGGCCGGTGGCGACCGACAGTGTGGCCAGCGCGCACGTCACCACGATCAGGCCCAACTGCACAGTGGTGTTAACCGGCAGGCCAAACATCATGTAAAAGCCGCTGTTGATTTGCAGCACGCCGTAGCCAAGCGAGGTGGCTACGCCGAATACCGTGCCGAGAATGGCGAAAATATCCACGGCATGGCCGATGGGCCCGTAGATGCGTTCACCAATCAGCGGGTACAGCGCCGAGCGCAGGGTCAGCGGCAGGTCGTGGCGGAAGCTGAAGTAGGCGAGGATCAGCGCCACGATGGCGTAGATCGCCCAGGCGTGCAGGCCCCAATGGAAGAACGTCAGCTTCATGGCTTCTTTGGCGGCTTGCACGGTGCCGGGGTCGCCAACCGGCGGTGTGGTGAAGTGCATCACCGGCTCGGCCACGCCGAAAAACATCAGGCCAATGCCCATGCCGGCGGAGAACAACATGGCAAACCAGCTGGCATTGCGGTAGTCGGGTTCGCTGTGGTCCGGGCCGAGTTTGATGTCGCCGTAGCGGCTCACGGCGAGGAACACCACGCCGATGAGAATCAGCGCGACGGTGAGGATGTAGAACCAGCTGACGTTAACGATGATCCAGTGCTGGATATGGTCGAACAGGGTTTGCGACTGTTCCTGGAACAGCACGGTGTACGACACCAACAGCAGAATCAGTACGGCGGCGGTGTAGAACACCGGCGGGTTGAGGGTATTACGCGGCTTCGCCGGCGTTTCCATGGCGGATATTCCTTCTAGGCGGGTGCGCTGCAGCAATCGTAGTGTATGACCACGGCTGCGCCGGACGGTGCCGGTTCGCGGAGCCTATGGGAGGGCACTATGCCGCTGGGGTTCAATTTTTATTGGCGTCCAGCCCTTCTGCAGAACAGGAACGTGCACACCCGTAGGAGCGAGCTTGCTCGCGAACGATGGCGCCGAAAATCCCAAACTGGCATTTGCAGGGGTTCGCGAGCAAGCTCGCTCCTACAGAGCGCGCGCCCATCAGCCGCCTCGGCCGCTTGTAGGAGAGGCGCTTCGAGCGGCTTTGTGGCACTACGCCAGACCGGTTTCACCATAGGCCAGGCCACCGGTGCCTGGCGCCTCGCTCACGTCGTTGGCCAGGTAGTGAATGAAGTTGGCCAGCCGCAGGTAGTCGAGCATTTCCATGGGTTGCTGCTCGGTGCCTGCGGCGTGTTTTTTGCCGTCGTGTTCAGACTCGTGTTGACAGTTCATCACTTGCTCCAAATACTGTATGCATAACCAGCTTACAGGGATTCGGATATGTCGTTCAACCTCAGCCAGCTTCCAGCCGCCGAACGCACCGCCATTCAGCACCATCGCCAATACTGCTTCGAAAGCTATCAACGCCAACAAGAGCTGGACGCGCAGTTGGCCCTCGAAGCCGCCTGGGAATTTGGCCGTTTAATGAGTGCGCGAGAAGAAAAGAAAGCTGGCTGGCGCGACTGGGTAGGCCAACAGTTGTTGGCCATGGAAGACCCGCAACTGGTTGCCAAACTGACTCGCCGCTTGAACCTGCATTTAAAGCAACAAGGCTGAGGTGTATGCGCGACACGCTGATCAAACTGGCACTTGCCCCATTGCTGTTGCTGCAAGGCCTGTATGTGCGCCGAGTCACGCCGCGCCTGCCTGAGCCAGAAGGCGAGCGCGTGGGCACGACCGGAAGTGGCCCGCATCTGCGCCTGCTGGTGTTGGGAGACTCGGCGGCAGCAGGCGTGGGGGTGAACAGCCAGGCCGAGGCGCTGAGCGGGCAGTTGGTCGGCAACCTGGCCAGCGATTTCAGAGTGTCGTGGAAGCTGATCGCGCAGTCGGGCTTGAACACCGCGCAATTGCAGGCATTGGTTGAACGCAGCGTGACCGAGCCGTTTGATGCGGTGGTGCTGTCTATTGGCTTGAACGATGTGACCGGCGGTGCCTCGGTGGCCGAGTGGACGCCGGCCATGAACCGGCTGTTGGATTTGCTGCAATGGAAATACAACGCTCGACATCTGTTGATTGCACCGATACCGCCCATGCACGCCTTCCCGGCGCTGCCGCAACCGCTGCGCTGGTACCTGGGGCGCCGCGCCAGGCACTTCAACGCCGGGCTGAAATGGCTGACGAACCGGCGCATGGACTGCCACCTGCAAACATGCAACTTCCCCATGCAGCGAGATTCGCTTGCCGCCGACGGTTTCCATCCGGGCGCTGCGGCGTACGCGCTGTGGGCCAGCGAAAGCGCCTCGATTTTGCGCGAGTGTTTTGCCGATCCGCAGATGTTGAGCGGGCGAGTGGTTGTGCCTGAGCGGGCGGGCTGACAGCTCCCGACGCGGCCCCCCCTGTAGGAGCGGCTTTAGCCGCGATTCCTGGAAACGATAATGATGCGTTCGGGCTCGGTTTAGCGGTCGCAGGGCCGGCCAATCGCGGCTAAAGCCGCTCCTACAGGTGGGGGGGTGTGTTTTTTGAAAGAGTGGCGGCCATTCCGTTCAATCCTCTAAAAACATCGCCGCTCGTTCTACGAAATCTTGATGATTCTGAAATATCCCGCCATGCCCGGCATCGTCGTAAATGACCAGTTGGGCATTGGGGATGCGCCGCGCCAGGTCGGCCGAGTTCAGCGACGGCACCATGATGTCGTTGTCGCCGTTGGCGATCAGGGTTGGGCTTTTGATAGGGCTCAGGTCGTGTGGCGCCTGTTTGCCCCAGGCCTGAATCGCTTTCAGTTGGCGCATAAACGCAGCCGGCGACGGCGCTTTATCGCGCTGGTGTTTGCGTTCTTTCAGACGTTTCAGGAAGGCTTTGGCTGCCTGTTTGCCTTGCGTGCTGGAGGTGAAGAACAAGTAAAACTTGGGGTCGCGTAAGGTCAGCAGACCTTTGATCATCAGCGGCCATGACATGGACCACACGCGGTCGATGCCTAGTCCACCGGCAGGCCCAGTGCCGGTCAGAATCAGTTTGCGCACCAGTTCAGGCGCTTTGAGCACGACGGCCTGGGCGACAAAACCGCCAAGGGAAAAGCCGAGCAAGTCGACCTGGCTAAAACCCAGCGCGCGAATCAAGGCGATGGCATCGTCGGCCATTTCCTCGACGGTCAACCGTGCCGTGCCGCCCGAGCCGCCAATGCCGGGGTAATCGGTGGCGAAGACCCGGCGCGTTTGTGCCAGGCCATCGACTATGCGCGGGTCGAAGTTGTCGAGCACCGCGCCCCAGTGGTTGAGCATGACCAGCGGCATGGCGTTTTCTTCGCCGATGGTGCGGTAGGCGATGGGCGTGCCGGCCACGGTAATGGTGCGATTGATGGCGGTGGCGAACTGCCCATCTGGGCCACGCGTTGGAGAAATATGAATTGTCACGGTGACCGTGCCTCGGTTCGCAAGCGAACAGTACGAGCGGGGAAGGGCGCCGCACCTTGAACAGGCGCGGCGGGCCAGCGATTACGCTTCGTTGCGATAGCGTGGGGCGACGGTGGATTGCTTCAGGTTGCCAAGAAACGCCTGACGCGCGCCTTGCAAGGTGTCCCAGTAGGCAGCGTCTTGCAGAGGCGGAATGGTCACGTTTTCGCGGCGGTCGAGGCCCAGCAGCGCGGCGTCGACCATGTCACCAACTTCCATGATTTCCGGCAGTTGATTGATGTCGATGCCGGCACGGTCCCAGATTTCAGTGCGCGTGGCGGCTGGCAATACGGCCTGTACGTAAACGCCTTTAGGCCCCAGTTCCAGGGTCAGCCCTTGCGACAGGAACTGCACGAATGCCTTGGTGGCGCCGTACACGGTCATGTTCAGTTCAGGCGCCAGGCCCACGACCGAACCAATGTTGATGATTGAGCCTTCACCGGCCGCCACCAGACGCGGAGCGATGGCGCTGGCCAGGCGCACCAGGGCGGTGGTGTTCAGCGCCACGAGGCGGGCGACGCTTTCGGTGCTTTGCTGGATAAACCCGCCGGACTGCGCCGCGCCGGCGTTGTTAACCAGAATGCCGATGGTGGCGTCTTCACGCAGGCGCGCTTCTACGGCTTCGATGTCGCGCAGTTCGGTCAGGTCGGCGGGCAGCACGTCTACGGAAACACCGTGGGCGTCACGCAGTTGTGCGGCCAGGGTGTCGAGGCGGGCTTTGTCGCGGGCCACCAGAACCAGGTTGTGGCCACGGGCGGCGAAGCGTTCGGCGTACACGGCGCCGATACCGGACGAAGCGCCGGTAATCAGTACAGATTTCAATGCGGTCATGACGGTAATTCCTTAAGAGAAGAGGGTGGTTTACGCGGTGTACGTCGGGTAATCGGTATAGCCTTTCGCGCCCCCGCCGTAGAGCGTGGCGGGGTCGAGTGCAGCCAGCGGTGCATCGGCTTTCAGGCGCTCGACCAGATCCGGGTTGGCAATGAACGGACGGCCAAACGCCGCCAGGTCGATCTGGTTGTCGGCCAGGCGCGCGTTGGCCAGGTCGAGGTGATAGCCGTTGTTGCCAATGTAGGTGCCGCTGAAGCGACTGCGCAGGGAGTCGAAATCAAACGGCGCCACGTTGCGCGGGCCGCCAGTGGCGCCTTCAACTACGTGCAGGTAAACGAGGCCAAGCGCGCTGAGTTTTTCCACCAGATAGTCGAACTGCCCTTGCGGGTCGCTGCTGGACACGCCATTGGCCGGGGAGACCGGCGAGATGCGAATGCCGGTGCGCTCGGCGCCAATCTCGCTCACCACCGCCGCAGCGATTTCGAGCACGAGCCGCGCACGGTTTTCGATGGAACCGCCGTACGCGTCGGTGCGCACATTCGCGCCGTCTTGCAGAAATTGGTCGAGCAAATAGCCGTTAGCGCCGTGAATTTCCACACCATCAAAGCCAGCCGCAATGGCGTTGGCAGCGGCTTTGCGGAAGTCTTCGACAATGCCTGGCAGCTCGCTGATTTCCAGGGCACGTGGCTCGGAGACCTCATGGAAACCGTTGTTGACGAATACCTTGGTGGCGGCGCGAATGGCCGACGGCGCTACCGGCGCCGCGCCGTTTTCTTGCAGGTCGACGTGGGAAACACGGCCGACGTGCCACAGCTGCAGGAAAATTTTCCCGCCTTTGGCGTGTACCGCAGCGGTAACCGCTTTCCAGCCGTCGATCTGGGCCTGGGTGTAGATGCCGGGGGTGTCTTGATAGCCCTGGCCTTGTTGCGAAATCTGCGTGGCTTCGGAAATCAGCAGCCCGGCCGATGCGCGCTGGGCGTAGTACTCGGCGGCGTATTCACTGGGCACATTGCCAACGCCCGCGCGGTTGCGCGTCAGCGGCGCCATGACGACGCGGTTGGAAAGCGTTAGCGAGCCGAGCGTGTAGGGTTCAAATAGCGTCTTGGCGTTCATGTCTGTTCCACAGTCTTTGAGGTGAGGGCATGCCGACACGCAGTAACGAAGCGGCGGTTTTATGATGTCGAGCATAATCTAACCTGTCAATGGTTTTGATTATGGTCGACATCAGAGTAGTATTCGCCGCGTATGTGAACGAAACTGAGGCGCTTGCTATGAAAGTGACAAAAGCCCAATCGCTGGCCAATCGAGCCCACATCGTCGACACGGCGTCGGTGCTTTTCCGCGAACGCGGCTACGACGGCATCGGCGTGGCCGACCTGATGGCGGCGGCTGGTTTCACCCAGGGCGGGTTTTACAAACACTTCGGTTCCAAGGCCGATCTGATGGCCGAGGCCGCTGCGTGCAGCCTGGCCCAGTCGCGCGCTTCCAGCAAAGAATTGGACTTCGCCGGCTTTATCGACCTGTTCCTGTCGCGCCAACACCGTGACTCGCCCGGTAGCGGTTGCACCATGTCGGCCCTGTGCGGCGACGCGGCGCGGCAACCAGCCGACATCAAAGCCACGTTTGCCGAGGGCATTGAGCAAGCGGTCAGCGGGCTGCAGCACAAGCACATCGCCGACGGCAACGCGGCGGGCGATCAAGTGCGCGAAAAAATGATCAGCCTGTTGGCGCAGGTGGTGGGCGCCGTGGTGTTGTCACGCGCTTGCCCGGATGATTCGTCGTTGGCCGACGAAATATTGCAGGCGTGCCACCGGCAAATCAGCGCGTCGTATACGCCACCTGTCGATCAGCCGGAGTAAACCGTCTTCGCCCAAGTGATGTCATTGTGCCGTCATGTGGGCGTCGTATGCTGGCCATTCAACGTGGCCGGATGATGGTGCAGTGAACCGTCAGTTTTTCTCGTCTCCCCGATTTTTGCAGGTGCTGTGGCTGACCTTGTGCGTCGCGATGCTGGTGTTGCTGTGGGGTTTGTATTTCCAGCAAAAAACGGCGTCGCGCCAGGAAGCCTTGGCGGCCAAGGCGTCGGAGCATCTCAATCTCGCCAGTATCGTTGCGCAGAACCTGCAGCAACTGGTCGATCGCGCGCAGGCCATTGGCCGGGTGACGCAAAGCACGCCGGAAAGTCCTGAGCAAAGCCATCAGGGGCTGGTGCGCATGTTGGCCGAAGACCCGGTGCTCAAGCGCATGAGCCTTTACGACAGCAGCGGCAAGCTGTTGTCTGCCAGCCACAATGATGAAGCGCAAACGCTGCCGGCCGCCTGGCTCGAGCAACTGCAGGCGCATACCGCGCGCTACGGCTTCAAAGCGTTTTTGCCTCGGCTTAGCGAACGCGAGCAGACCTCCTCGTTGCCTAACTGGCGCCTGCCATTTCTGCTGCCGCTCGCGGACGCCACCACACGCAAACTCGATGGCGTGCTGTTGGTGCAGCTCGATATCGGCTACCTGGCGACACTGTTCCAGCACATCAATCTGGGCAACAGCGGATTAATGAGCCTGCTCGACGGTGAAGGGCAGGAGCGCCTGCGCATCAACAACAGCGGGGTGGTGATTTCCGCGGTGCCGCTGCATTCGGCGTTGAACGCCAGCACCGACGAGGTGGGCAAACTCAGCGTTTACCTGAATAGCGAGGCGTATCAAAGCCTGTACCGCCGGGTCGCCGACCGTGGCTTCAGTGTGATGGTCAGCGAGCGCACCGATGAAATTCTGGCATCGCCGCAACTGGCTTTTGGCCGCCAACGCTGGCTCAACCTGGGCATGACCCTGTTGATTCTCAGCGGCCTGCTCTGGACGCTACGCGCCCTGAACAACCGGCAGTTAGCGTTCAGCGCCCTGGAGCAGGCGCAAGCGGTGAACCAGGAATTGATTGGTCGCCTGGAGGAAGAACACAAGCGCAGCAGCCATGCCGCCGCCACCGACCACCTCAGTGGTTTGCACAATCGGCGGCGCTTTATCGAAGTGGCCAAACGCGTGCTGACCGAGCAGCGCAGTAAACGGCGTCTGCTGGCGATCTGTTTTATCGACATGGACCGCTTCAAGTCGATCAACGATTCCCTTGGCCACAAAACCGGCGATTTGCTCTTGCAGGCGGTGGCCGGACGCATCAGCCGTTTGCTCGAACCGGGCGACGAGGCAGCGCGTTTTGGTGGCGATGAGTTTGTGGTGCTGTTGGCTGGCGAGCGCACGGAAGAACAAATCAATGCCTGGGTGCGCGCGCTGGTTGCCAAACTCACGGCGGTGTATTCGCTGGACGAACACGAGCTGAATACCAGCCCCAGCGTGGGCGTGAGCATTTGCCCGCGCGACGGGCAGGATGTCGACAGCCTAATTCGCCACGCCGACGCTGCCATGTATTCGGCCAAGCGCGCGGGCAGGGGGCAATTCAGGTTTTTCGACCCGTCGTTGAATGTGTCCGATATCGAGGAGTTCACCCTTGAGCAGGCGTTCGGCCACGCCTTAAGCGAACGGCAGTTTGTGCTGCATTACCAGCCATTGCTGCGGCTGGACTCGATGACGGTAGTGGCTTATGAAGCGCTGGTGCGCTGGGAGCATCCCGAGTTTGGTCTGGTGTACCCGGACCGCTTTATCGCCTTGGCCGAGCGCAGTGGTTTTATCGTCGCGCTGGGTTGGGAAGTGTTGCGCCTGGCTTGCGAAGAGCTGGCCGACTGGCAAGGGCAGGGCATCACCACGCGGCTGGCGGTGAATGTATCGGCCATTCAGTTACGCCAGGTCGATTTCAGCGAGCGCCTGCTCAATAAGCTGGCGCGCCACGGCATCGACCAATCGCGCCTGGAATTGGAGATCACCGAGACCACCGTGCTCGACCAGGACGGCATCGCCATTGAGCATTTACACCGGCTGCGCGCCAACGGTATTGGCGTCAGTCTCGACGACTTCGGTCAAGGCTACGCCGGCTTTGCCCACCTGCAATCGCTGCCACTGAGCAAGCTGAAAATCGACCGCGCGCTGATTGCGCCGCTATCCAACAGCTACGACGACAGTCCGATTGTTTCCTCCACCATCATTCTGGCCAAACGCCTCGGGTTGGAAGTGGTGGCCGAGGGCGTCGAAACCGTGGACCAGGTGGTTTGCCTCAAGCTCGCAGGCTGCGACATCGCTCAGGGCTACCACTTCAGCCGACCGCTCTCTGCGCAAAAGCTGCGCGAATATGCGCCGTTTGTTAGCGCGATGGAAAACGCGTGCGCGCCGTAACAGCACTGGCAGCGCTGCTGCTTTCGGCGTTACTGAGCGCTGACGCCAACGCGCAGTGCAGCCAACAAAGCCTGCGCGTGGCGGTGATTCCGAAGAAAAGCATGGAGGCGCTGATGGTGGAATTTCAGCCGTTGCTGCAACGCCTCACCAGCACCTTGCACATGCCGGTGGAACTCGTCGCGGCGTCTTCGTATGAAAGCGTGGTGGATGCCATTGTTTCTGGCGGCGTGGATATCGCCTGGCTCGGCCCGGCCTCGTACATTCTGGCGTACCAGCGCGAGCCGCGAATCGAGCCGTTCGCCAGTCTCACCATCAACGAAGGTTTTTTCACGCCGGCCGGCCACCATTACCAGTCACTGCTGATGGTTCGCCGCGACGGCCCCGCAGACGTCAATGCCGTACGTGGCGAAAAAGTGGCCTTGAGCGACCCGGCTAGCACCTCCGGCGGCATTGTTCCCAACGGCGAGTTCGCCGCAGAAATCGGCCAGCCGCTGTCCCGTTATTTCGCCTCGCTGGTGTACACCGGCGCCCATGACAAATCGCTGGACGCCTTGCTCGACGGGCGCGTTGGTGCGGCGTTTGTGTCCAGCGTACAAGCCGATGGGTACCTCAACAGCGGCAAAATCAAACAAGGCACCCTGCGCGTGCTGTGGCGTTCGGCGCCGATTTTCTACGACCCGTACGTGTTCAGCGCCAACGTGTGCGCGCCGCTAAAAGCGCGCATTCGCACCGCCATGCTCAGCGACCCGCAGGCGCTCGCCGAGTTTCTCGCCTCGCAACATGCGTCCGGCATCATGCCGGTCAGCCACGCCGACTACGCGCCGCTGCTGGAAATCATGGAAAAAGCCGCGCCTTAGCGACGCGCCTCACTAAGCAATAGAGCGAAGTTTGGCGATGTCTTTGCTGGGCGGTGCGCCAAACATTCGGCTGTATTCGCGGCTGAACTGCGACGGGCTTTCGTAGCCCACCTTGAACCCTGCGGCCGACACGTCCATGCCTTCGGCAATCATCAACCGCCGCGCTTCGTGCAGGCGCAGCTGTTTCTGGTATTGCAGCGGGCTCATGGCGGTAACAGCTTTGAAGCGGTGATGCAGAGTCGAGGTGCTGAGGTTGACCAGGCTGGCCAGCTCCTCGATAAGCAGCGGCTTGTGGTAGTTGCGGTTCAGCCACTCGATGGCGCGAGTTACGCGGTGGGTCTGGCTGTCGGCGATGGCGATCTCGTGCAGCCGCTGGCCCTGCTGGCCTTTAAGCAGGCGGTAGAAAATCTCGCGCAGGGCCAGCGGCGCCAAGGCGGGAATATCTGCCGGGGTATCGAGCAGGCGCACCAGGCGCAGCATGGCGTCGAGCAGCGAGGTGTCGATTTTGTCCAGATATAAACCGCGGTTCGCTTCTCGCCCCGGCACGCCGATGGGGCTGGCGTCGGCGATCAGCTGGGCGATTTCTGCCGGGTCGATATCCAGGCGTACGCACAGATACGGTTGCTCGGGGGACGCTTCAATCACTTGCCCGGCCAAGGGCAGCGTCACCGACACAACCAGGTAATTCAGTGGATCGTACACGTAGCTTTCGTTCCACAGCCGAACCTCTTTGCGGCCCTGGGCGATGATGCACAAACCGGGTTTGTGCACCGTGTGGATGGTGTCGGTGGGGTTATCGCTGCGGATGAAATGAAGGGGTGCGATGTCGGTTTGAAACACACCATATTCCGGGGCGAAGCGTTGCATGGCGGTGGCCAGCTCGGCTCGGCGTCGGGTAATTTCCGCGTCCAGGTCGTTCACATCGGTTACCTCCCTTTGTAAGTCCTGCGCCAGAGAATATGGCTTATGCGCTGCGCTTGGTAGACGGCAATTTCAGCGGTTTACATCCAGTACCAGTTTTCCGCGCGTGTGCCCGGCCAAGCTCTGTTTCACCGCGTTTACTACGTCGCTGAGCGGCACCACTTGCGCCTCCAGATGAAGCTTGCCGGCGCTGAACAGGTCAGCAATCTGCGCCAGTTGGCGACCGTCCGAGCGTGTGGCGAAATGCTTGCCGCTCGCGCCGTGTTCACGGGCTTTGCCGGCATCCGGTGTGCTTACCGGCGAAACCAGTACGCCCCCGGCTTTGATTACGCGCCAGGAGCGAGCCTGGGTTTGGCCACCGACCAGATCGATTACCACGTCCACATCGGCGACGCTGTCTTCGAAGCGTTCAGCGCTGTAATCGATCACGTGATCGGCGCCCAGGGAGCGCAGGTAGTCGTGGTTCTTCGCCGAGCTGGTGGCAATCACGAACGCGCCGGCAAGCTTGGCCAGTTGCACAACAAAGCTGCCCACACCGCCTGCACCGCCGTGAACCAGCACTTTCTGGCCGGGCTGAACGAGGGCGTGTTCATGCAAGGCTTGCCACGCGGTGAGCGCCGCGGCCGGAATGCCACCGGCCAGTTGCAGCGGCACTGTGGCCGGCACGCGGGCGAGTCGATCGGGCGTGGAAAGGGCTTGCGTGGCGTAGCCGCCGACAATGCCGATAAAGCCGAACACCGTGTCGCCAACCGCGAATTCACTGACGTTTTTACCCATGGCTGCAACGGTTCCCGAGACTTCGACGCCGGGCGTGTAGGGCAGCGGCAGGGGAATGAATTGCTTCATGGCGCCGGAGAGAATTTTCCAGTCGACCGGATTGATACCGCTGCCGGCGACGTTGATCAGAACTTGGTCATCGTTAGGGCTCAGATCTGCCACCTCTTTAAGTTGGAGGGCGTCCGGCTGGCCGTATTGGGCGACTTGAATAGCTTTCATCTGAATACTCCATTTCGAAAAGTGAGGGCCTTGCCGGCAGGCGAACCTGCCGGCGGTGGGTTTAGCGGCGACGAGCATCCAGGCTGAAGCGACCAGCACCGAAGGCGACAACCTGCAAAAGGCCGCCAGCCATGGCGATGTTTTTGAAGAAATGAATGAACTGGTTCTGGTCAGCCAAAGCGCTGTGAAAGATCAGTGCGGTGACAACACTGAAGACCGCCAGCAAGCCTGCGATAAGGCGGGTGCGATAGCCGGCGATCAACGCCGCGCCGCCGAGAATTTCCACGGCGATGGCGGCGGCCAGTGCCAGTTCCGGAAACGGCAGCCCGACCGAACCGATGTAGCCAATCATCATGGCCGGGGCGCTGATTTTTGAAATGCCAGACAGAATGAAAATGGCGCTTAGCAAGATGCGCCCAAGCAACGAAGCGCTGCTGTTGAAGGTGTTTGAAGAGGCCAGTGGAGCGGTAGAAGCGATAGCTGCGTGGGACATGACGGTAGATCCTTTTTGAGTTCAGCGCCTCACCACGAAGCGCCGATGTGAGGCCATCTTGTCATCGCCAAGCTATTGCGAATAGCCGACTAATTTCGAAGATTAGGTTCGAGTATTTCGGCATGCTGGGCGAATCTTCTTTGGCAGAATCAGGCAAACACGTCGGAGAAATCGCATAACCCGACGCGCATCAGCGCAGTAGCCTGAACTCCGGTTTCAACACTCAAAGGAGAAAAACGATATGACTGAGCACATCACCGTAATTGCCTACCTGCGCGCCCAGGCGGGGAAGTCGCAGGAACTGGGCGAGCGCCTGCTGGCGCTGGTGGCGCCTTCGCGTGCGGAGGAGGGCTGCATTTCCTATGACGCCCACCAATCGCTGGAAGACCCCGACCTCTGGTGCATGTATGAAAACTGGCGGTCCGCTGCCGACATCGACAGCCATTTTCAAACACCTTACTTGCGGCAATTTGCAGCGGATCTTCCCCAGCTCCTGGAAGGCGAACTGGACCTGCGCCGCTACGTAAAACGCTCGGTGTAATACGCGAGCAATCTTGAATGCGGTTCGGCGTTGGCGCTGCACCGCCTCTATCAAGAGGAATTCTGCAATGAACGAGAACAAAGTGTGGCTGGTAACAGGTTGCTCCACTGGCTTTGGTCGATACATCGCCACGGCGTTGCTCAACGAAGGCCAGCGTGTGGTGGTGACGGCGAGAAAGACGCAGCAGATTGAAGACCTGGCAGCGCTGGGCGATGCCTTGATTCTGCCGCTGGACGTGACCGATTCCGAACAGGCGCAGCAGGTTGTGCAGGCCGCCGAGCGCCACTTCGGGCGCGTGGACGTACTGATCAACAACGCCGGTATCGGCTATTTTTCATCGGTGGAAGACAGCGCCGATGACGCGGTACGGCGAATGTTCGAAGTCAACTACTTCGGCACGGCCAACATGATTCGCGCGGTACTGCCCGGCATGCGCCAACGGCGCGCCGGCATGATCGTTAACCTCACTTCGGTGGGTGGTCTGGTCGGCTTCGAAGCGGTGGGCCATTACTGCGCGACGAAGTTCGCCGTCGAAGGCTTGTCTGAAAGCCTGCGCGCCGAGGTGACGCCGCTGGGTATTGCCGTAATGACCGTTCAACCCAGCGCGTTCAGAACGGAGTGGGCCGGTTCATCTGACGCCGCGCAAGCCGTGGCCGAGGATTACCAGGCAACCGCAGGCGCCGCCATGCGCGCCTACCAGCAATCGACTGGCAAACAGGCGGGTGATCCGGCCCGGGCAGCGGCGGCCATCTATACCGCCGTTACCTGCGCAACGCCGCCAGCACGCCTGCTGCTGGGCAACGAAGCCTATGAAGCGGCGCAGGACAAGGTCGCAACCATGGCACGCGAGTTCAGCGCCTGGGAATCGGTTGCCCGTGGTGCGGATTTTCCAACCCCGTAAGTGCTGTGGCGGCGCCAGGTTGCGGGCGCGCGGCAGGATCAGGCAAACAACTGACAGGAGTGATTTAACGGGGACCGCGCGGTGCGGGCAACACTGGGGGCGTGGCGTTACTTAGCCGCAAGTCGCCCAGTTTGAACGGTTCGCACCGAGGAGAATTTTTATGGATTCACCGTCCCCGTCCCGCCCGTTGTTGTGGCTCTACGCGATCGCTACGGGAGCCATGATCGCCAATCTTTATTATCTGCAGCCGATCCTTTCCCTGGTTGCCGCCTCATTTGCCATTCCCGTTGCCTCATCGGGTCTGCTGGTAAGTTGCGCCCAGCTCGGCTACACGCTGGGCATTTTGCTGGTCGTGCCGCTTGGCGACGTGCTTGAACGGCGCGCGCTGTTAAGCCGAATGTTCGCGCTTAACGCGTTGGCCCTGTTCGTGGCGGCGGCGAGCCCGAACTTCCTGCTGTTCAGCGCAGCCGTTCTGGTGTGCGGTATCACCGCGGCAGCCGCCATGCTGATCGTGCCCTATGTAGCCTCGATTGCTGACGAGCAGCGGCGCGGTCAGGTGGTTGGCTTTGTGATGACCGGCGCGCTGCTGGCAATTCCGCTGTCGTGGCTGGTGTCCGGTGGAGTCGGCAATGCAGCGGGCTGGCGGATGGTCTATGCCATTGCCGGATGTACCGCGCTAATTCTGCTCATGTTGCTGAGAATTACCTTGCCAGCCGAGCCGCAACGGCGAATGGAAAAGGTGCGTTATCGGCCGCTGCTGCGCTCCTTGTGGCGCATCACGCGAACCCATTCAGCGCTTCGTCGCCGCGCCCTTTACGGCGCGCTGGGAATGGCCAGCTTCAGCATGCTGTGGACTGGCTTGCCGATTCTGCTGTCGAAGGCACCATTCAATTTCCCCGCTTCGCAAATCGGCCTCATCGGCCTGACAGGCGTTGCCGGCGCCTTGATTCCTGGCTTGGTGGGCCGCCTGAGCGATCGCGGCCACAGCCATGCATTGGCTATCGGCCTGGCAACGCTAATGGTGTTCGCCTGGGCGGCGCTGAGTGTTGCCCCGGCGGGGCTCTGGATAATCATCGCCGCCGCCTTGGCGCTAAACATTGGCGTGATGGGGCTGCAAATTACCCATCAGGCGGTGATCTACAAACTCGACCCCACGGCAAACGCACGAATTACAGCGGTGTTTATCAGCCTCAACTTTGTTGGCGCGGCCATCGGCTCGGCAGTGGCCAGCGTCGGTTGGCGCTACCTCGGCTGGGAAGGGCTGTGCGTGCTGGGAGCAGCGTTGCCGGTGGTGTTGCTGATTGTCTATGCCACCACGGAGCGTCTGTGGTCGAGCCGTTGTGATTCGCCCGATACGCCGATTCAGCGCGAAGAAATTCAGTAAGGCTTGCACCTGCGCGGGTATTTCAATTTCAACATCAATGCAGAGGAGACGCTCATGGCCCAGCCATCCGCAGATCAGAACAAATATGTAGGCATGTGGGTGACCGCCGACGGCCGTATTCGCCATGAATTGCTGCCCGGCGGGCGCTATGACGAAGCGCGGGGACAGCAGCAAAGCGCTTATCAAGGACGCTACTGGCTGGAAGGCGACCATGTCGAATACGCCGACGACACCGGTTTTACAGCCGACGGCGAGTTCCGCAACAACGTGCTGTACCACGCAGGAATGGTGTTGTACCCGCAGCGTTGATCAGAGAGCCGGAATGAACATTCCGGCTTTTTTTGACCCTGCAAAAAGCCTCCCGCTCGACCAGCCGGGCGCTTATACGCGAAGGCGGGTAGCTGCCCTGCAACGGTAAAACCATGGAACTGCCCGTGCAAAAAACGGCCTCACGCTAGCGGCCCCTGGGTTCGCTTGTGTGGCGGCAATAGAAGGAAACTGACGCGCATGGAAACCGCAGAACGAACCTCGCCTAAGGGCCTGGAATACTACATTCGGGGTGAGCGCCTCGCCGCGTCTGATGAGTTGGATGCGCGCGACGTGCTGGTGCAGATATTCAACCGCGAGCGCCAGGAAGCGAGCTTCATCGTTCCCGCCGTGGCGGAGCCTTTGCTGGTCTGGGTTATTGGCGGAACGGCTACGGTAGACGAACGAACCCTGGGCGGCGCATGGGAAACCAGCAGGGTAACCACCGGCGACTTCTTTCTAACCACTTCGGCCGAGCCTTATGAGATGCGCTGGAACGTCACCAGCGAAGCGCCATTCGTGGTCATGCATATCTATCTGGGTATCGCGCTGCTGGAAAAAGCCATTCACGAGACGCTCGGCGTAGCGGCGCCTGTTCGGTTGCGAGAGGTGTCGGGTGGACGGGACCCTGTACTGTCGATGCTGCTGGAGCAGTTCCGCGCTGAAGTGACCGGGCACCAGACGGGCAGCGCACTTTTCCTGCAAGGACTGGCGCAGTGCCTGGCCGTGCACCTGGCTCGCGACTACCGGGACGATTCGGCCGACGATATTGCCCACCGCAATGCCTTGCCGGCATACAAGCTGCGGCGGGTTTTGACGGACATGGAAAGCAATCTGCACAAGGATTTCAGTCTCGGCACCCTGGCTGAGGCGGCTGGCATGAGTGAGTTCCACTTCAGCCGGCTATTCAAAAAAGCCACCGGGCATTCGCCGTCGCAGTTTTTTATCCGACTGAGAATGGCCCGTGCCCGGCAGCTTCTTTTAGAAACCGATCGCAGCATCATCGATATTGGCCTGGACGTGGGTTACAGCAGCCCAAGCCATTTTTCTCAAGTGTTCAAACGGGAAGTAGGGGTGACGCCGAGCCACTATCGCAAGTGAGCCCAGGCGAGTACATCACAGGTTCTGCGGGCGAAATTGCTCGCGCAAGTCCAGGGTGTCACCTGCAACCATAAACCGTCCCTGGCCGCGGTAGTGCAGGGTCTGGGGATTTTCCACCGACGTCGCCACATGGGCTTTCACCACTTCCCAGATAAACAGGCCGTACTCGCCGATCAGCTTCGCGTCGAACAACTGGCACTCGAAATTGGCGTAGCACTCTTTTATCAGCGGCGCCCCGACCCGTGCGGCGGGCGCAGGGGTGAGGGCGAATTCGGCGAACTTGTCGATGGCGGCGCCGCTGCTGTTGCCGACCCCAACCACCTGGTCGACCAGTTCGACGGTCGGCACATTGATCACGCACTGCTGGCTGTTGCGGATCAGGTCATAGCTGTGATTTCCGCTCCACATGTAGCAGCCGAACAGGGCAGGGGAGAACTGCATCATGGTGTGCCAGCCCATGGTCATGATGTTGGTTTCATCTTTCCAGGCCGAAGTCACCAGCACGATGGGGCCGGTCTCCAGGTGCTGGCGTACATCGATCAATGGAAAGTCGGATTTTCGAAGTGCGGTCATGGCGCCTCCGTGAATCGGTAAAGGAATAGAAAAAGCGCGGTGTCAGCAACGCTGCACCGCGCAATGGGCAAAGGGCATCAGCCCACCGGAATGCTCATGCCGCCGTCGGCCATGACCACCGAGCCGACGATAAAGCTGGCGCGCTCGGAGGCGAGGAACGAGACAATTTCGGCAATTTCTTCCGGCGCCGCTGCACGGCCGATGGGGGCGGATTTGCCGTGTTCCTCAAGGAAGCCGCGTCCGTCGTCCATAAAGTGGTTCAACAGGTTGGTCACCACATCGCCCACACCAATGGCGTTTACCCGAATGCCGTGCTCAATGGCTTCCAGCGCCTGAGTGCGTGTCAGTTGGGCGAGGGCGCCTTTGGAGGCGGTGTATGCGGCGATGCCCGGGAATGCGAAATACGAGGCGTAGGAGGCAATATTGACGATGGCGCCCGACTTGTTTTTCATCATTTCCTTCATCGCTTCGCGCGAGTGCAGGAACGCGCCGGTGACGTTGGTTTCCATCTGCCAGGTCCAGTCTTCGCGGGTCATTTCCACCATGGGTTTGTAGAGAATCCGGCCGGCGTTGTTGACCAGCACATCCAGCTTGCCGAACTTCTCAACGGCCAGGGCCACGGCTTTTTCAGCGGAGCCATCCACGGTGATATCGGCAACGAACGGCACGATGCCGTCGCGCTCCAGTGCGTTTACCGACGGGTCGATGTCTTCGGCAATCACCTTGGCGCCGCGCGAATGGAGCAGCTCGGTAATGGCTTTACCAATGCCGCTGGCGGCACCGGTGACCAGAATTACTTTGTCTGCCACTTCGTTGGGGGTTGGATTGAAAGTCGTCATATCAGGTCTCCAAGTAGTCATTTGAATGTCGCTTTCGACGGTTCAAATTTCTCGCTTTCGGACCTGCTTCGCTTTGGCGGGCTTGCTCAGGCTGTCGGGGTTTTGCTTCTTTGTGCTCAGGCTGAAGGGGCGACCATGACCACGGGCGCGTCGAAGGCATAGGCCGCTTTCACCGGGTCGAAATACTCGCGAATGTGGGTGAGTTTGCCGTCGCGAACGCTCACGAACAGCACGTACTCCTGCGAGTAGGTTTTGCCTGTCTGCTTGGCGGTGCCTTCAGCGTTTACCTGGGCAGACGCGGCGTGTGCGTCGGTGGACGTTTGAATGCGCAAGTCAAAAAATTTGAAGGATTCGACGGCGCCGACAAACCAGCCGACGTGGTTCAACACCTGATCTTTGCCCACCAGTTTGCTGGGGTGGCCTAGGCTTGGCGCGAACGGCAATTCCCAGACGATGTCGTCGGCTACTAGGGTTTTCCATTGCTCCGGATCGTCTACAAACGTCTCGAAATGGCGTCTCAACACATCGGCTGCGCTAGCACTCATCACGTTCTCTCCAAGCCCTATTCAGGGCGAATGGTTTATCTGAGAACAAAATCTAGCATGGGCTAATCGTCGTAAATACCGGGATAATTTAGAGCGCACTGTTCAACTAAATAGGTAAGTGTTCAGCTCTGCGCGGCCTGTTGCCCGAAGCGCTCAATCAACCAGCGCCCGGCCGGACCAGGCGGCGAATCGGTGCGGTAGATCGCATCGAAGGTATAGATCCCGCTTTTGCCATCCGGTAGATCGAGCCGCACCAGACGACCCGAGTCCAGGTCGGCTTGAATCATGGGAACCGGCATATTTCCCCAGCCGATGCCTTCTTTGAGCAGCATGTGCTTGGCGCCCAGATCGGCCAGGCGCCAGGTGCGGGTGCTAAGCACGGCAAAGTCTTTGTCGCCGGTCAGCGTGGAGCGGTCGGACAACACCAATTGCACAAGCTCGCGGGCGGCGCCGGGCTGTTTGGAGGAGGGCGCCGCCAATGGATGGCTGGGCGCGGCAACGGGTATGAGCTGCACGCTGCCCACGGCGATACGTTCAATGCCATCAAGGCCGATATCCAGCGGGCCACTGACGCCAACGCCAGCTTTGCGGTTTAGCACCAACTGGGTGACGGCGCCGAGGGCTTCCATGTGCAGATGCAAGGTGACAGTGGGGAACACTTCCCGAAAGGTTTTCAGCGCATCGACCACACGTTCGGCCGGCAGCATGACATCCAGCGCCAAATGCACTTCGGCTTCCAGGCCGTGCAGCAAGCCAGAGACTTTCGCGCGCAGCCCGTTTACGCCGTTGGTGATGGTTCGCGCTTCTGCCAGCACGGTTCTGCCGGCGTCGGTGAGCTGGGGTTTGCGCGTGGTTTTACGGTCGAATAGCGAGACGCCGAGCTGCATTTCCAGATTGGAAATCGTGTAGCTCACCACCGAGGTGGCGCGGTGAAGTTTGCGCGCCGCGCCCGCGAAACTGCCCACTTCGACAACCGTTAAAAACACCTTGAGCTGGTCCAGCGTGGGAGTTCCGGGATCCGAAGCCATTTCTACTATCTCGAACGTTCAGGGAAGAATTACCCTAGTTTCGCAGATAGCGAGATGCTAAGTCGCGTGCTTCGAGCCCGGCGCTTCGTCAGCCGTGCAGCGTTGCCACGTTTAGTTTTCTGAGCAGGTCGCGCTTCTTGTCCCGGTGGTTTTGCATGCGCTGCAACAGGTCGTCGAGCGTGGCGATGGCCTTGAGAATGTACGGGCCTTTGTTCAGCATCACGCACTCGGCCCGCACGCCCATGGCGGCGTCGGTGATTTCCGCGCGGGTAGGGGCGCCGGTTTTGGCCAGACTCTCAAGCACCTGCGTCGCCCAGATCACCGGAACATGGGCGGCTTCGCACAGGCACAGCATTTCTTCCTGCAACTCGGCCGAGCGCTCGAAGCCGGTTTCCACCGCAAGGTCACCGCGCGCAATCATCACGCCCAATCGAGGGCGGCGCATGCCGGCGAGCAGCAGTTCCGGAAGTTGCTCGAAGCCACGACGGGTCTCGATTTTCAGCACCACGCCAAGATCCGGCGCGTTCAGGCGTTCGATATGTTCGAGCAAGGCATGCACATCGGCCACCTGGTTGACGAAAGACAGCTGCACAATATCGGCGTGTTTGCAGGCGAACGCCAAAGCGTCGAGATCGTCATCCGAGAGTGCGCCAAGTTTCAGATCGGTATCCGGCAGGTTGATGCCTTGGTCGGCTTTTAACTTGGCGCCGTCGGGCGCGTGGTGAATGTGAATTTCCAGTTCGCCGTCACGCCGGGCAGTGATTACGCCGCCGATTTTGCCGTCGTCGAACCATATCGGGTCGCCTGGCATGGCCGCTTCCAGCACCGCCGCCGAGGTGCAACTGATGCGCGCGGGCGCCAGTGGTTTGCCGTCTGCATCGAACTGCGCGGCGACACCTTCGCCTTCGAGGCCCAACAGCAATACATCGCCTTCATTGACCGTGATGGCCTGCGGGCAGGGCGGAACCGCCTGCACCTTGGCGCAGGCTTTTCGCCCGGCCGGTTCGTTCAGCGTGAACAGGGTGCCAGGCACGAAATAAGCGGTTTTTTCCAACTTGGCCGTGCAGCCGGATTCTTCCACAGCACTGATAACAAGCGCGCGTTTGGCTTCGCGGGCGTCGCGAAGCGCCAGGCGGTCGCCCACCTTCAGCTGGCGTAGCCATGGCTCGGGCAACAGCACACTGTTGTCGACCAAACGGGCAGGGTCGCCGGTCAAGAGCACCTCGGCTGGCATCTGAACCCGGCCAAACGAGTCACGTAGCGGTTTCACTTTCAACACCGCCGGCCCCAGCGCGACAGGGCCGGTGCGCAGTTTCGGGCCCGCCAAGTCCATGGCCACCTGACACGGCTTGCCAAGTTTTTCGCTGGCTGTGCGCAGGTGTTTGATCATGTTCAGCCACGCCGGCGCATCGTCGTGGGCGCAGTTGATGCGCTGACAGTTCATGCCAGCGGCCAGCAGGCTTTCGACCAGTTCATAGTCGTCAGCGGCTTCGCTGGGCATGGTCACCATAATGCGCACCGACCGGGCCTGCGGCGCCTCACCAAACAGCGCGACGCCATGATCCAGCAAGGGATGGGTTTGCAAGGAATTGGCCAGCGGCGACGCTGCAGGGGGCGCGCTCGGTTCCTGGCTGGCACCGAGGGTTTTCAGCACGTCGATCACACGCTCAACCGAACCCAATGCATCGGCTTCGCAGCGCCCCAGCGACGACAGACCGAGGGCGGATAGTTGCTTTTGCAACTGGCGGATGTCTTGGCGTCTTAGCGCCAGGTAGTGAAGAAGATTGATGGCGCCAGGCAGGTAATCAGGATGAATCGCAGCGAGGTCAACGCGGCTATTGATCGCCTCGCGCATGTCGTCGCGCAGCACCGACAACGCACCGAGCACCTCGGCTAAAGAAACGTCAGCGTTCTCGACATAACCATCAGACGGCAAGGGCGAGGGCAGGGGTTCGTTGCGGCTCATCGGGCATCACCATCGTCAACACGGGTAGGCGTTCACGCTAGAAGCCGCACATGACAGTTTTTCTACCTGGTGCGGCTGCTCGTCCGCTTTATCGCGCCAAGCGACGTATGGCCGTAAGCACAAGTGTCATACGCAAGCCTTAGGCTCAAGCCTGCCCGCGACTTTCGCCACTGGAGAGACCCATGAGCCAGAAACTACGAGTTCTGTTCGTTTGCATCGCCAACGACGCCCGTTCGCCGATGGCCGAAGCGCTATTACGCCATCTTGAACACGACCACTTTGAAGCCTACAGCGCCGGCATCGAGCCGACCGAAATCGACCCGCGCGCCTTGGAAACGCTGGAGCACGCCGGCATTTCAACTGAAGGTCTGCGCAGCAAAGCCCTCGAAGAATTCCAGGATCATGAGTTTGATTACTTGATCGATCTTTGCGACAAATCGTCCAACGAAGAACAGGTACTGCCGCGTTCGGCGCAGGTGCTGGTGTGGAACTTCGTGGACCCGACTACCAGCGACCAGCACGACCCGTTTCGCCATACCTTTCAGGAACTGAGCGACCGGGTGCGGATGTTTACGTTGGTTAAAAACCGTGAGATCGAGTAGCAACGCAATAGTGCAGGTTGCTTCGTTGGCTTTAGGGGGAAGTGCATGTCGTTGGTGAACAACATCGTGGCCCATGTTCTGCAATTGGAAGTGGCACTTTTTAATGCAGTCGCACGCTTGGAAAGCAGCACCGACAGCGAAGCGCTGCACGACATTCGAACTTCAGTGCGGCGCTTGCGCAGCGTATTGCGCCCACTGCGCGGAAGCCGAGGCGTTGAGGCATTGGAAGATGCAGCGAAACGCGTGGGCGCATTGACCACACCGATCCGAGACCTTGAAGTGCTGGCCGGTGAGTTGCGCGAACGAGGGTTTGAGGCGCAGGCGCAGGTTCGTGAGCAGCGGCTGGCCGAGCATTACCGCCAGGTGGTGCGCAGCAGCGAGTTGCGTGATCTGTTCGTCGGTCTGGATCTATGGCCACACGCCATACGCGCCGCCGAGCGCGCCGGGGAGCTGGAAAATTGGCCGGCGCAATTACAAAAGCGCCTGCACAAACAGCAGGTCAAATTGCTGAAAGCCCTGAGCAACAGTGGCGACGATCCGCATCGCCTGCGTTTGTTGATCAAACGCAACCGTTATGCCGCCGAGGCGTATCCGAAACAAAGTCCACTGTCGGCCGAGTCACGCCAACTGCTGAAAGCTACACAGAGCGGTTTGGGCGCCTGGCACGATCGACATCAGTGGAGCCTAAAAGCCGAGCAGGAATCGGATCTGTTGCGCTTGGAAGACGCATGGCGACGCGAAGGTGCCGCCATGCTCAAAACCACAGAGGCCAAACTGCGTAACTTGCAGGCCAGTCTGAAAAAGGATTGACTGCGAAGACAGCGCGGCTAGGGAACGAGCGCGCTGGAAAAGTCTGTAGTCGCGTTCGCAGATCCGTATAGGCATATTCGCATAATGTATATTATGTTAAATACGCTATACACATCGAAGCTTTACCAGCCCTTCATTTTCGACGACTACTGCCGGCGCAGGCTCAGCCTAATCTCGTGGGCTCGCTCACCGTCAGGCTTAAGCGCAACAGAAATGTGCCGATAGCCCAATATCGCCTGCATAAGCGGCCTCTAGCGTGAGGTCGTCACTTACCTTGGGGACACCGGCAATGAACATTAAGCAAAAGCTGACTTGGGCCTTCGGCGCCATCGCCAGTGTCCCCATTCTGTTGGTGGCCGCCGTGGTGATTTTCAATCTGCGCTCTCAGGCGCAGGCCGATTTCATCGAAGGCAGCGGGCGCGAAATTCGCCAGATAGACAACGCCATGAACATGTTTTTCCGCGGCCTCAGCGAGAACGTCGAGTATGTCGCCTCGCTACCGCTGGTGGCGTCGGCTACCGAGTTGAGCAATTACACCAATAGCGATGCGAGCAACACGCCGCTGACACCTTCCAGTAAAGAACTGGAGGTCGAGTTTGGCCGCTTCGCCAAGGCGCACCCCACTACGGCGTATCTCTCTTACGGGCGTATCGACGGTGGCTATGCCACCTGGCCCGCCGATACGACACTGAGCAAGTACGATCCGCGCGTACGTCCCTGGTACAAAACGGCTGTGGCCAATCCGGGCAAAACGGTGCGCACCGCCGCTTACTACTGGGCCCCTGACGACGCGGTGCTTATTGGCACCGTGCGCACGGTGAACGATGAGCAAGGCGCTCTAGCGGGCGTCGTTGGCCTGGATGTTTCGGTCAAGCAACTGACCGACCTCATTAAGCAGATTCGCCTTGGCGAAACCGGTTACCTCATGCTCGTCGAGGAAAGCGGCAACGTGCTGGTCGATCCGAAAGATGCCAGCCATAACTTCAAGTCCTTGGCCGACCTGGGCGACGGTTATTCGAAACTGGCTGGGGTCAAGGGCTTCGTTCAGGTTGAGCTCAACGGCAAGCACTACATGGCTCATGTCTGGCCCTCCCCTACGCTTGGCTGGAACTTCATCGGGCTTATCGAGAATGACGAAGTCATGGCTAAAGCCAACGCGCTTGCCTTGCAGATCGGCATCATCGTGGCGGTGTTGGCCACCGTGTTCGCGCTGCTGGGCGCGGTGTTCGCCAACGTGATCGTCAACCCGATTCATGGGGTGGCAAGCGGGCTGCAAGATATCGCCCAAGGTGACGGCGATCTCACGCGCAACCTGGCGGTAACTGGCAACGACGAGACGGCGTCGCTGGCGAGGTGGTTCAATCAGTTCCTCGGTGCCATCCGCCAACTGGTGCAACGGATTATCGAGGCCTCCACCGCGTTGCGTCACACCTCTGACGGATCTACGCGGGTGGCGCAAGAAATGAACGATGTTGCCGAGCGCCAGCGAAGTGCTGTCGAGATGGTTTCCACCGCGTTCAATGAAATGGTCGCCACCGCCAACGAAGTCGCTCGTTCGTGCAGCGCCGCCGCCAACTCCGCCGATGACGGTCAGCGCCAAGTGCACACCGGACAAACACAGATTGAAGGCGCTACACAAAGTGTTCAGCGTCTAAGCGAAAACCTCAGGCAGTCGGCTGACTCGCTGAAAGAGCTGGAGCAGGACAGCCACAACATCAACAAAATTCTCGACACCATTCGCTCCATTGCCGAGCAAACCAATCTACTGGCGCTGAACGCTGCCATCGAGGCCGCACGCGCCGGCGAACAAGGTCGAGGCTTTGCAGTGGTTGCCGATGAAGTACGCGCTCTGGCGCAGCGCACTGCGGTGTCTACCGGCGAGATCGACACGCTGCTCGGCGGCTTGGCGCGTCGCACTCAAGAAGTGACCAAGCAAATGCAAAGCAGCTTGGAGATGTCGCGCAATAGCGTGGAAAGAATTGGCGAGGCCAGCGTCAGCTTCGAACACATTCGCGGCGCGGTGGACCACATACGTGACCAGAACACCCAAATCGCCACAGCCGCCGAAGAGCAGCACCACGTCGCCGAAGACATCAACCAACACATCGCACAAATCCAGCATGACGCGTTGCTGGTAGAGAAGCTGGCGCAGTCTGCGCACAGCGACTCGCAAGAATTGGCCGGGCTTTCAGAGCAACTACAAGGCTTGGTTGGACGGTTCAAAGCGTAACTACGGGCCTCGGCCTTAACGGTTGTCGCCACCCCCAAAAATACGTTCGGCCCGTCAACAACCCGGGCCGAACGCATTCATTGCTCAGTTACCCCAGCCAACCACGCCTTTGATTTCCAGAAAGTCGTGAATGCCCCAGCCGGCATATTCACGCCCGTTGCCGGATTGTTTGTAGCCGCCGAACGGGGCGAAGGTGTCCCAGTCCGGGTAGTTGAGGTACACGGAACCAGCGCGCATGCGCCCCGCTACCTTGCGGGCATGTTCGATGTCGCCGGATTGGATATAAGCGGCCAGCCCGTAAACGGTGTCGTTGGCCATTTCGATGGCCTGCTCTTCGGTTTCGTACGGAAGGATCGACAACACCGGGCCAAAGATTTCTTCGCGTGAAATGGTCATCTGCGGTGTGACGTTGCCGAATACGGTTGGCCGCACGTAGTAACCACTGCTCAGGCCTTCGGGTCGGCCCAGGCCGCCGGTTACCAGGGTGGCGCCCTCCTCTATGCCTGCAGAAATCAGGCCCTGAATCTTGTTGAATTGCGCTTCGCTGATCACCGGGCCGAGGGTGGTGGTTTCCTCGTTCGGGCTGCCGGTAACCATGGCTTCAGCGGTGGCTTTGGCAATTTCCAGGGCGCGGGCGTGGTGGGTGGCGGGCACCAACATGCGGGTCGGTGCGTCGCAGCTCTGGCCGGAGTTGGAGAAGCAGCCTTGCACGCCTTTGCTCACGGCCACTTCCAGATCGGCATCGGCGAGCACGATATTGGCCGATTTGCCGCCCAGTTCTTGCGCGACGCGTTTCACCGTATCGGCGGCGGCTTTGGCCACCAGAATGCCGGCTCGGGTTGAGCCAGTGAACGACACCATGTCCACTTTCGGGTGCGCCGTCAGCGGCGCGCCAACATCCGGGCCATTGCCGTTGACCAGGTTGAAAACGCCAGCAGGAACGCCCGCTTGGTGCAGAATTTCGGCGAAGATAATGCCGGTCAACGGCGCGATTTCACTGGGCTTGAGCACCACGGTGCAACCGGCGGCAATGGCCGGCGCCACCTTGCAGACGATCTGGTTCAGCGGCCAGTTCCACGGGGTTATCAACGCGCATACGCCAATCGCTTCACGCACTACGCGGGTGCTGCCGTGCTGCTCGCTGAACTCAAATTTTTCCAATGCGCTGATGGTGCTTTCCAGGTGCGCGCGACCGCTCCAGATTTGCGCGTCACGGGCAAAGTGCAGCGGTGCGCCCATCTCTTGGCTGACGGCGGTGACCAAGTCTTCGTAGCGCAGGTTGTAGACGCGCAAAATCTCTTTCAGCAGTGCCAGGCGCTGTTCGACGCTGGTGTTCGAAAACGCCGGAAAGGCTTTGGCAGCGGCGTTCACGGCCTTGTCGACGTCGGCGGCGTTGCCCACGGCAATCTTGATAAAGGCCTGTTCGGTGGCCGGATTGATGACGTCGAGCGTCTGGCCGGATTCAGCGGCAACCCACTGGCCGTCGATGTAAAACTGTTGTGCGTTGTTCATGGTGCCCTCGCTTGAGAATTGGCCGACTTAGCTGTTGCTTGGGAAAGCGAACTGCGCCGCTTCGTGACTGGCACGGCGTGGCCAGCGCTGGGTGATGGCTTTCTTGCGGGTATAGAACCGCACACCGTCAGGACCATACGCGTGCAGGTCGCCGAATAGCGAGCGCTTCCAGCCGCCGAAGCTGTGGTAGCTCACGGGCACCGGCAGCGGCACGTTGACGCCGACCATGCCCACCTCGATTTCATCGCAGAACAGCCGCGCGGCTTCCCCGTCGCGGGTAAAGATGCAAGTGCCGTTGCCATACTCGTGATCGTTGATCAGTTGCATGGCCTCCTCCAGGCTGCCGACCCTCACCACGCACAGCACCGGGCCGAAGATTTCGTCGGTGTAGATGCTCATGTCGCGGGTCACGCGGTCAAACAAGGTGCCGCCGACGAAGAAGCCGTTTTCATTGCCGGCCACCTGCAGGTCGCGGCCGTCCACCACCAGTTCTGCACCCTGGGCAACGCCGGCATCGATGTAGCCTTTGACCTTGTCGCGCGCGGCGCCGGTAACCAGTGGGCCCATGTCCAGGCCGCAGCTCGTGCCGGCACCGATCTTCAAGGCACGCACTTGCGGCACCAGTTTGGCGATCAGGGCATCGGCAATCTGCTCGCCCACGCACACCGCCACCGACAACGCCATGCAGCGTTCGCCGCAGGAGCCGTAGGCCGCGCCCATCAGTGCGCCGACGGCGTTATCCAGATCGGCGTCGGGCATCAGCACGGCGTGGTTTTTCGCCCCGCCAAGGGCCTGCACGCGTTTGCCGCGCTTGGTGCCTTCGCTGTAGATGTATTCGGCAATTGGCGTAGAGCCGACAAAGCTCAGGGCTTTCACATCCGGCGACTCGATCAGGCCGTCCACGGCTTCCTTGTCGCCGTGCACCACGCTCATTACGCCTTTGGGCAGGCCGGCTTCGATAAGCAGTTCGGCGATATACAAGGTCGAGCTGGGGTCGCGTTCCGACGGTTTGAGAATGAAGCAATTGCCGCAAACAATGGCAATCGGGTACATCCACAGCGGCACCATGGCCGGGAAGTTGAACGGCGTGATGCCGGCGACCACGCCCACCGGTTGCAGGTCGGTCCAGGCGTCGATATGCGGACCGACATTGCGGCTGTAGTCACCCTTGAGCAACTGCGGCGCGCCACAGGCGAATTCGACGTTTTCGATGCCGCGTTTCAGTTCGCCCGCCGCGTCTTCCAGGGTTTTGCCGTGCTCTTCGCTGATCATCTGGGCGATGGTCGCTTCGTGCTGTTCCAGCAATTGTTTGAAGCGAAACATCACCTGCGCGCGTTTGGCAGGTGGCGTGTTGCGCCAGGCCGGGAAGGCCGCTTTGGCGACGTCGATGGCCTGTTGCAAGGTGGCGCGGTCGGCCAGCGCCACCTGGCGAATCACTGCGCCGGTAGACGGGTTGTAAACGTCCGCGGTGCGGCCGGTGCCGGGCACGCGCGCGCCGTTGATAAGGTGTGGAACAGTGCTGCTCATAACGCTCTCCAGGGCCGCAGCGCTGAGTGCGCCGGGCCTGTCATAAAGGGGTCAGGCCTTGACGGCAGCCTGCAGGGCGATTTCCACCAGAATGTTGTCGGCGGCCATATTGGCTTCCACGGTGGCACGCGCGGGCAGCGCGTCCTGCGGCACCCACTGGCGCCAGACCGCGTTCATCGCGGCGAAGTCCTGCACGGCATGCTTGAGCCAGATTTGTGCGAACAGAATGTGCGACTTGTCAGAGCCGGCCTCGGCCAGCAGCGCATCGATTCGTGCCAGCACCTGGGCGGTTTGCCCGGCCACATCCTGGGTGCGGTCGGCGGGCACCTGGCCGGTGATGTAAACGATGCCGTTGTGCACCAGTGCGTGACTGAGCAGACCGGGGTTGGGTTGCAGACGGGTAATGGTCATGGACGAGGCTCCGTAGTGGATGGGTCAGGAAATTTTCAGCACGGTGCGGCCAACCAGTTGGCCTTTGCGCATGCGGTCGAAGATGTCGTTGATGTCGTCGAGGCGTTCCAGGCTGATCTGCGCTTTCACTTGCCCACGGGCGGCAAACGCGACGGCTTCGTGCAGGTCTTGGCGGGTGCCGATGTTGGAGCCGGTGATGGTCAGCTCCCAGCCGCTGATGCTGGAGATCGAGGCGCGCACGGCGTCGGCGTCGCCGCCGGGC
>Ga0157370_10000403_pt1 | contig 54542 bp, 51 predicted proteins | sample C35metaG_FD_113463 | JGI IMG/M metagenome (GOLD analysis project Ga0157370, IMG submission 113463) | Corn rhizosphere microbial communities from Kellogg Biological Station, Michigan, USA - C3-5 metaG | ecosystem: Host-associated > Plants > Roots > Rhizosphere > Soil | place: USA: Michigan...
ATCGAAGAAAAAGTTGAGATCGCTAAAAAACACCTTGTTCCTAAACAAATAAAAGAACATGGTTTAGAAGCAAAAGATGTAGCTATCGGTAAAAGACAAATTGAAAAAATAGTTGTAGGTTATACTCGTGAATCGGGTGTGAGGGGTCTTGAAAAACAGATTGCAAAAGTTGTACGCCACGTAGCCAAATGTATTGCTATGGAGGAAGAATACAATCCGAAACTTACCGACGAAGATATTAATACCATACTTGGCGCACCTAAAATGGAACGCGATAAATATGAGAATAATGACGTTGCCGGTGTTGTAACAGGACTTGCCTGGACAAGTGTTGGTGGAGATATATTGTTTATAGAGTCTATTATTTCTAAAGGTAAAGGACACATGACCATGACAGGTAACCTGGGTACGGTTATGAAGGAATCTACTACGATTGCCCTGGAGTATATTAAGGCCAATGCAGAATTGCTTGGTATTAATCCTGAGGTGATAAATAACTATAATGTACACATTCACGTGCCGGAAGGGGCAACCCCAAAAGACGGACCAAGTGCAGGTGTTGCCATGCTAACGTCGTTAGTGTCATCTTTCACTCAAAAAAGGGTTAAAAAGAATCTTGCTATGACAGGTGAAATTACCTTAAGAGGAAGGGTTTTGCCCGTAGGAGGTATTAAAGAAAAAATTCTTGCTGCAAAAAGGGCTAACATTAAAGAGATTATATTATGTCATGAAAACAAACGTGATATAGATGAGATCAAGCCAGAATATCTTGAAGGGCTTACTTTCCACTACGTGAAAGAAATGACAGAGGTAATTAAATATGCAATTACCGACCAAAAAGTGAAAAACGCGAAAACGCTATAATAATAAAGGTTAATTCAGTAAAAAACGGCTAAAATTTCTTAGCCGTTTTTTTATTTAAAAATAATATCTTCGCATTCGCGTTATAGTATGCAAAACCATTAAACCCACAATGTTTAAAAACCGGTATCTTTTACTAATCCTGCTTTATACTACTTTGTCTTTTAGTCAGATAGGGGGTAAAAGTACATATCAGTTCTTAAACCTTGTAACCTCTCCAAGGCAGGCTGCCTTAGGCGGAAAAGTAATTACGCTTCACGATTACGATGTTAATCAGGGGATTTTTAATCCGGCAACTATAAATCCGGAGATGGACAACCAGCTTTCTGCAAACTACGGTAGTTATTATGGCGAAGTAGCCTATGGTACTGCTGCTTATGCCTATACATGGGACAGACACGTACAGACTTTTCACGTAGGTGTAAACTATGTAGATTATGGAACCTTTGAAGGCCGTGACGAGACAGGATTGCTAACCGGTGACTTTACAGGAAGTGAACTGGCTTTATCTGTTGGGTATGCCTATAATGTTCCTTTTACAGATCTTTATATTGGCGCTAATGCCAAACTTATATCATCTACTTTAGAGAGTTATCATTCTTTTGGTGCAGCTGTAGATCTGGGTGCACTTTATATTGATGAAGATAACGACATCAATTATGCGGTGGTTATCCGTAATGCAGGTACGCAGTTAAGTACATATGCAGGGACACAGGAAAAATTGCCATTAGAAATTATTGCGGGCATTTCCCAAGAAATGGAAAATGTTCCTTTACGCTGGCATCTTACATTAGAGAACCTTCAGCAATGGAATATCGCTTTTTCAAACCCTAACCGTGCAGAGCAGGGTATTGATGGTGGCAGCACCGAAGAAAAAGTATCCTTTTTTAATAATGCTTTACGCCACGTTATAGTAGGTGCCGAATTTTTACCGGGCAGAAGCTTTAACCTGCGTGTAGGTTATAATTTCAGGAGAGGGCAGGAGCTTAGTATTGTAGACAGGCGAAGTTTTTCGGGAATTTCGGCGGGTGTAGGTATAAGATTTGGTAAATTGCGCTTTGATTATTCATACTCAAGATATACCCTTGCAGCCAATACGAGCCTGTTTGGACTAACAATAAACTTACAGTAAGACTTGACTAAAAAAATTACTATAGCTATAGATGGTTTTTCTTCCACAGGAAAAAGCACGCTTGCCAAGCAGTTAGCGAGGCACCTTGGATATGTATATGTAGATACCGGCGCTATGTACCGTGCAATTACACTTTATGCTATGCAGCAGGGCTTTATTGGTGAAGGATTTTTTAATAAAGAAAAGCTTATTGAAACCCTTGGCAACCTAACCCTTAAGTTTGTATATAATCCTGACCTTGAGTTTGCAGAAATGTACCTTAACGATGAGAATGTTGAAAAACAGATTCGAACGCTTGGTGTTTCTCAGCTTGTAAGCCATGTTGCCGAAGTATCTCAGGTACGCGCTAAACTGGTTGAACAGCAAAAGCATATGGGTGAGCGCAAAGGTGTGGTAATGGATGGCAGGGATATAGGAACTGTTGTTTTTCCTAATGCCGAACTTAAGATTTTTATGAACTCTGCACCGGGTGTTCGCGCCCAGAGACGTTTTAAAGAACTGGTAGAACTTGGTCAGCAGGTAACGTATGAAGACGTTTATCAAAATGTTATTGACCGCGATTATATAGATACCCACCGCGAAGATTCTCCCCTTGTTAAAGCCGGTGATGCTATAGAAATGGATAATTCTTATATCTCTAAACAGGAACAGTTTGAAAAAGTACTGGTTCTCGTTAAGCAGGCAATAAGCTAGATACTACTTATTTTTATATAAGATGCAAAACAAAATACTGGCTATAATTTTCATGGTAGTTGTTATGCAGCTTATCTACTTTGTCATAAAGAGCTCCAAAGACAGACTCAATAGAGGAAATACTTATCTTAAAGGAAGAGAATTTGTAAGAGGCTTCATTATAATAATTCTTTTAGTGCTACTTCTTGTTTTTATGCTAATTTAATATCGCAACACATTGAATTGTAATTAACTTTACTATTTCTTAATAACCAAAACTGCTAATTATTAATAGATTTGCGGTTTTGATGCAAAAAGTTAATTATGGCAATAAAGCTGCGGCTCGTGCTCATGAACTTTCTCCAGTTCTTTATCTGGGGTTCATGGCTTATCTCTCTTGGAAATTACATGGGCGGAAGCCTTGGTTTTACCGGTTTACAAATAGGAAGCATTTATACGACTATGGGAGTAGCTTCTTTATTCATGCCCGGGCTTATGGGAATAGTGGCAGACAGATGGTTTAATGCCGAACGTGTGCTGGGTACCTGCCATATTATAGCTGCTGCCTTTTTACTTTATGCATTTACGCTACATAGTTTTCCGGCATTTTATGTGGCGATGCTGTTGCATTCGTTTTTCTACATGCCAACTATAGCGCTTAATAATGCTGTTTCTTATGCTGTTCTTGAAAAGAGAGGCGCTAATATTGTTAAAGAATTTCCTCCTATACGGGTATGGGGTACTGTAGGCTTTGTTTTAGCGATGTGGACGATAGATGTCCATGGACTGACACAAAGTCCTTACCAACTGTATGTAAGTGCAGGAGCGGGTCTCTTTTTGGGCTTGTACGCTTTTACAATGCCTGCTGTTGTGCCTTCGCGGGGTAAAAGCAAAAAAAGCATATCGTCTGCATTGGGGCTTGACGCTTTTGTATTATTTAAACAAAAACGGATGGCAGTGTTCTTTTTGTTTGCAATGCTCTTAGGTGCAGCACTACAGATAACCAATGCTTTTGGCGGCCCTTTTCTTGATGATTTTAAGTCGGTTTATCCTGATTCTTTTGCTGTTCAGCATCCTAACTTGTTGCTTTCTGTATCACAGATATCTGAAATGCTGTTTATACTTTCCATACCTTTTTTCCTGAACCGTTTTGGCATCAAAAGGATCATGCTGTTTAGTATGATAGCATGGATGCTTCGCTTTGCTTTATTTGGTATTGGTAATCCGGGCGACAGGCTTTGGCTGCTGATGCTTTCAATGGTTATTTATGGTATGGCCTTTGACTTTTTTAATATATCAGGCTCATTGTTTGTAGAACGTGAAGCCGATGCCGGGATACGATCAAGCGCTCAGGGATTGTTTATGATTATGTGTAATGGGGTAGGAGCTTTTATTGGTGGCCTTGCCAGTGGGTGGGTTGTAGATCATTTTACCGTAAACGGAGTAAAAGACTGGCAAAGCATCTGGTTTACCTTTGCTATTTATGCTTTTATACTTGCCGTAACTTTTCCTTTTGTTTTTAAGGAGAAGAAATGATTTGGGTTATTGTTCTTTTGTCTTGACACAAAAGAACCAAAAAGTCAAGGCTCAACTCCTTAGGCTAAAAATTATTTCGTGTGGCTAAACCATTCGAACTCGCCTTCGGCTCAAACACCGAATGCTTCTAAACGCCTTACTTATAATTTTCTAAACGCCACGTTTAATGCTTTAGCTTCACTCTTACCTTATGTGGAATAGAGTTAGATAACTATTTTTCTATTAACTTTGAAACCTATCGTATCATAGAGAAGTGCCCTTTCAATTCTTCGCCGTTTTGACGTTTTACTACAAACCAATAATCGGTAGAAGGGAGTTTGGCTCCGTTAAAAGTGCCGTCCCATCCTTTACTGTCGGCGCCAAATCCTGTTATAAGTTTGCCATAACGATCGTAGATATATACCAGCATATCCGGCTCAAGTATAGAGAATTTAATTTTCCAGTATTCGTTTATGCCGTCATTGTTAGGGGTAAAGAACTTAGGATAAGTAAGTATATAAGTAGGGAACGTGTCAGCCCCGCAATCAAATTTATCTTTTACATAAACAGTATATTGTCCCGGTGCCAGGCCTATAAAAACTGGTGAGTCCTGAAACGTGATATTGTCTAACGAATATTCATAATTACCCGGTAAATCAGTCTGTTCCATTACCACAGTAATTACATTGCTGGTATCTGTCCAGTCATCTACCTCTACATTACGTATAACAGGCAGAGGAGATAGTACTACTTCAAAATCTTTAGTGTTTTCACAGCCAAAATTGTCTTTTACACTTACACTGTAAGCACCCGGATCTGTAACTGTTATTTCATTGCTATGAATTACAGATACCTGGCCCGAAGGGTCTGTCCAGGCATAGTAAGCATAGCCGGGATCTGCGATAATGGTAATGTCATTACCATCACATCCTCCCCAGGTGTCTTTCATAATAAGGGCAGGAAGCGGTTTTACAATAAGATCAAAATGAGTTGTTACAACACAGTCAATGTTTGCACTATGGCTGGCACGTACGTATATTGTAGTTGTTCCGGTTATTACCGATGTAGGATCGGGTATTGTATTAATACCCAGTTGTGCATCTGCCTGGGATTTATAGTAACTAATAGTAACATCATCAGGATCCTGAGTGCCAAGAAGTATAGGTGTATATACAGAAATATTAAAATTTTCGGTACCATCTTCTCCCTCGTCGCAAGCTGAAAGTGGATCAAGATCTGCCGGATCAGGTAAGTACACTAAGGGTGGTATCTCGGCTATATTAAATGTGTATGTTTTTTGAGTGCAGGCATCATTTACTTCTACCAGATAAACTGCAGATTCAAGTCCTGAGAATGTATTGTTTGTGCCGTTGTCTACAATAAATGGGTTACCATTTTTAGTAACTATTTTATAATTAAGCGGGGGAACCCCGTGAGCGATGATCTGGAATTCTCCTGAATTACCCATACAAGCAAGGTTTACTGCACCCTCAATTATAAGATCTTTATAATATTCAAATTCATAAAGAGTAGTAGTGCAGTATTTTGTATAGGTATCCGCTTTTAAGCTACCGTCGTTATAAGTAGTGTATTGTTTTACAATCCTGTATTTACCGCTAGGGTAATCCAGATCAATATTATTAAAATTATTTTTAATTTGTAGTCCATTTCTATTTTCGGGCAATTCATTAGGGTCTACTACAATGGCATCTCCTTCGTTATAAATGATACCTGTCCCGGGATGTGTCCATTTACCCGTGTCTTCATCCAGTTTTTGAAGTGCAAACTTTATAAAGGCAACTCCTGTACTCTGATGGTTGAAAAACAGGTCGAAAGAACCGCAGTGCGGTACAAAATCATATTCGTTAACGCTTTCACTATAGGCAAAGACAGGGACTACCCGGGTGGGGGCATTTATCTCTACATCATCATCACAATCATTAGAACCACTAAATTTATACTGGCCCGGAGGAAGATGATCCATTGAAAAGGCATTAATATTATCATTATAATATGCTGTAACATCGTAAGGCAATGGATAAGGAAACCCTGCCGGTGCGGCTGTAATTTCTATATGAGTAAAGCTGCCGCTAAATTGTACTGTTCCATAGCCTACTTCACAGTCAGGCCTTGAATTAGCCGTTGCCTTGTCGCCTGCATAAGGTTTTATCTCAAATATTTCCGGAGGAAATTCATGTCCACACGTATCTGTCAATGTAATTGAATATTCCCCAACAGGCAGAGCGCCCACTATAACTGATTGTTTATTTGGTTTTATAAAATTTGAAACATCAACCGGGCTTGTATATGTGCCTGGGCCAGTATAGCTGTCTATAACTGCTTTTCCCACAAACAATCCGGTAATATAGGCTTCAACAGCACCACCGGTTGCGCATGTGGCGTTTGATGGATTGGCTACAACTTCAACATCATCAAGATCTATAGGTTCAATTTCAATTACAGAAGATACGGGGTCTACTGCCCGGTTACATGCGTCATAAATTTTGACCTGATAATTGCCGGGAGGCAAAGGGTTACCTGTTTCTCCAAAAATTACAGGCACATCTGCAGTTACGTATGGTCCCGGATATTGATCATTATAATCGGTAGGGTTAAAGCCGGGAGGGGCCTGCGTAAATTCAAGTGTAAAGGGGCCTACATATTTAAATGGTTTGTACTCTATTGATTTTCCTAAACAACCAACGTTCTTTGTTTCGCCTGTAATGATGAGCAGCGGATTTATTATATAAATTGGCGATTCTATGGTTTTGCCGCATATATCTGTAACGGCAATTTTGTAAGTATGATCTGACTGTGCATAATAATATGGTATAACCTGTGATGCGGATGCTAAAAATTGCTCTCCGGTTTCCACAGTTACATTATACTCTACACTACCTCCTGTGGGTGGGTAAACTGTAAATTTTACCTGAAGGGGATAAATAATAGCAACGCCATTTACTGATGATATTGTGTTTTTAATGGTAAGAAGGTCACAACCTAATAATTCTACGTCAGGAAACGAAGCATCATTAAATGCAAGTTCGTGATATTCTGATAAAACGGTTATAAACCCAGGATAAGAATCGTTACAACTGCTAATAGCATCCACCTTATATTGACCGGCAGCTAAACCTGTAAAAACGTTAGATGCCTGAGGTCCCGTAATTAATCCTGTAGTTGTAGATATTAACCTATAACTTACAGCAACTCCTGAAATTACATTTGCAGTAATTGTTGCATCATCTCCGCAATTAACAGGTGTTTTTTCCAGAGTAAAATCGATTGGGACTATCTGGTTTTCTATTACAGCAGTTGTGGTTGCCGATGTAACGGTATTACCAACAGATTGTGTTGCTACAATATAATAGTTTCCGGCACTCTGGCTTACAATCGTAGAAATTGCACCGTTGCTTACAACAGTACCGGAGGTATCTGTGCCTAAATAGACTATATAATTGATAGTTGCGCCCGGATCCTGATTTTGCACACTTAAAGTTATAATGCCATTACCATTACAGGTTTGTGGTGTGGTCGTTGCAGAAACGCTAAACTGAGCCCATACTGAAGAGCTGAAAGTGAAGAGCAATACCAGCAGGGCACACTTCTTTAAGGTGAAATGCGCTTTGGCCGCGTTACATTTATTTTTGTTTAGTTTCATAGTGAAAATTAAGTTCTTTTGTGACTTAATTTCAAGTTTTTTTCCGTGACTAAGGTAAAAAAAAATACTTAATATAAATACTATGTTAATTTTTTGTTTATTTTTTTTACGATATTGTATTGTTACTGCGGTTTTTGTAAAACAAAGATGATAGTATATAGTAGATGCTTAAAAACGTGTTTGTTATGTTTTGCAGATATGTAAAAATGTTGTACCTTTGCGCACCTTTTGGCAGATAGGGTTTCCTTAAGGTAATAAACTTATTTATGTAAAACACTTCTGTTGTTTTGCGCTGTATAAGAAGCCCGGCAAAATGCAGGATACAAATTTTTAATCAGCATGTCTGAACAAATTAAAACACAAGATCAATTTCTACAGGAATTTAACTGGCATAACTTCGAAGAAGGTATTGATGCTGTAGACGAAAAAAACCTAAGGGAATTTGAAACTCTTGTTGAAGAAACTTTCATTTCTACTGACAGTGATGAAGTAGTAGAAGGTACTGTAGTTAGAATTACTGACAGAGACGCTATCGTTGATATCAACGCTAAATCTGAAGGTGTAATCTCTCTTAATGAGTTCCGTTACAACCCAAACCTTAAAGTAGGTGATAAAGTTGAAGTTCTTATCGACGTTCGCGAAGATAAATCAGGACAATTAGTATTATCTCACAAAAAAGCCCGTACAATCAAAGCTTGGGACAGGGTTATCAGTGCTAACGAAACAGGTGAAATCGTTAATGGTTTTGTTAAATGCAGAACTAAAGGTGGTATGATCGTTGACGTATTTGGTATTGAAGCTTTCCTTCCTGGTTCTCAAATTGACGTTAAACCTATCAGGGATTACGATCAGTATGTGAACAAAACTATGGAGTTCAAAGTTGTGAAAATCAACCATGAGTTCAAAAACGTAGTTGTATCTCACAAAGCGCTTATCGAGGCTGATATCGAAGTACAGAAAAAAGAAATCATTGGACAGCTTGAAAAAGGCCAGGTTCTTGAAGGTGTTGTTAAAAACATCACATCATACGGTGTATTCATCGACCTTGGAGGTGTTGACGGACTTATCCACATCACTGACCTTTCTTGGAGCCGTATCAACCACCCAAGTGAAGTTCTTGAACTTGACCAGAAACTTAACGTTGTTATCCTTGATTTCGATGATGAGAAAACAAGAATCCAACTTGGTCTTAAACAACTTCACGCTCACCCGTGGGATGCACTTGATGCAAACCTTGCAGTAGGTGATAAAGTTAAAGGTAAAGTAGTAGTTATTGCTGACTACGGTGCATTTATCGAAGTTGCTGAAGGTGTTGAAGGTCTTATCCACGTTTCTGAAATGTCTTGGTCTACGCACCTAAGATCTGCTCAGGACTTTGTTAAAGTTGGTGATGAAGTAGAAGCTGTTATCTTAACTCTTGACAGAGATGACCGTAAAATGTCTTTAGGTATCAAACAACTTTCTCAGGATCCTTGGACTGATATCACTTCTAAATACCCGGTAGGTTCTAAACATACAGGTATCGTTAGAAACTTTACAAACTTTGGTATATTCGTAGAACTTGAAGAAGGTATCGATGGATTAATTTACATCTCTGACCTTTCTTGGACTAAGAAAATCAAACACCCAAGTGAATTTGTAAACGTGGGTGATAAGCTTGACGTTGTTGTTCTTGAGTTAGACGTTGAAGGACGTAAACTATCTCTTGGCCACAAACAAACTCAGCCAAACCCATGGGATAAATATGAAGATTCTTTCGCTGTAGGTACTCTACATACAGGTGAGATCTCTGAGATCGTTGATAAAGGAGCTACTGTAGAATTTGGTGACGATATCGTTGCTTTCATTCCTACACGTCACCTTGAGAAAGAAGACGGAAAAAAACTTAAAAAAGGAGAATCTGCTGAATTCAAAGTTATTGAGTTCAACAAAGAATTCAAAAGAGTTGTAGCTTCTCATACTGCTACATTCCGTGATGAAGAAGAGAAAAACGTTAGAAACAATGAATCTAACAACAATAACAATAATTCTTCTTCAAACAACAATTCTGAAAGAAGCACTTTAGGTGATCTTGACGTATTGGCAGAATTAAAAGAAAGAATGGAAAAAGGAGAAAACAAATAATCCTTAATCCTCTTTAAATATGAAAGCCTTCTCAGTAATGAGAGGGCTTTTTTTGTTGCTTTGTGTTTCCATGTTGATGTTTTTTATTAGTTTTATCTATGTCAATCAGCTATGTAAAAAAATAACGCTATGAAATTATTACTATTGATAACTGCTATAGTATTCGGTACAACTGTCCAAGCACAGACCTATGCGCCGTATTCCGGTAATAAAGCCAATGGAACTGCTGTGTCAAAACCTGTCTCTGAGAAGAATAAAGAAAGTAAGGTTATAGTAGCCGAAAAAACATCTTTAAAAAACGATGAAAAGCCCAAAGGTGATTTTCAGGACTTAATGAATAAAGCTGTAGAGCAACTTCATCAAAAAGAGTATCAAAAAGCTGAGAGTTTTTATACACAAGCGCTGGAGGTTAGTACTGAAAAGACCGCATGGCGTGCTTTGATGTCACGTGCTACATTATATGCAATAATAAAGGATGACGAAAAAGCTATAGCAGATCTTACAACTGCTATTGAAAGCGGTGATACTCCTCAAAAGCAATTGGCAATTATATATGTGTCGAGGGCAAGGCTACTGGCTAATAATAAAAAAAATGATCTTGCCTGTCAGGATGTTGCTAAAGCTAAAGCACTTGGCTTGCCTGAAGGGTTTACCGTTGACGTAAAATGTATGTAATATTGCCTGATTATTTTTTAACCGGGCTTTTTTAAGATTTCAATAATTAGGTTTAACAAAAAGATTAAATACTCAGCCTTCTCAGTATGAGAGGGCTTTTTTTATATCTTCGCCGAAAATATTTTATGGCGTACTTACTGAAGCGTGTTTTCCTATTTCTATTGCTCCTTGCAGGTGCCTGGCTTTTTGTATATGCCATCTTCTGTTTTGCGACTTTTAGCCCTGAAACAGAATATGCACTGCAACGATATTCTCTAATTACTGCATTGGTCGTATTTATTATTATTGTTGTTTACCAAAGAATTAAAACTAATAGATAGTCTATTTATGCCTTATCATGTAAATGGCATCCTGCCCGTAGTTTTTAGAATAGACCAGAAACGCGATATCGAGTTCGGGTAGCAGGTAATAATATAAGCCCGTATAATATTCATGGTCGGCAGTAAAAAGAAATGCGCCGCTTTGACAGGGTAATTTTACTTTTAAAACATCATTATTAAATTTTAGATCATAATAAGCTGGTCCATCCCAATAATAGGTTGGATGTCCGCCTGTAGGATTTCCCATGCCGTGGAGTGGATTGAGTGAGGGCATATCAAAATCCTGCTTTGTAAAATGGCGCATATAGATAACCTGCGACTTGTCTGACCATTGCTGGAAAGGAACAAGCTGGTTTTTTACGCTTTGTATGTCTTTTGGCAAACTATCAATTTTAGTAATACCTCCATTTTTATCTATTGCATAATATTGCCTAATATATTCGTCAATAGATTTTCCGGGTATGGAAACATTTAATTCGGTTTTGATAATCACCTTTTGGGAAAGGGCGTCATAATACAAATGCCCATCGTTACCCTCTTTAAGAATGGTGTCATTAGGATCTGAAGAATAGGCTACGTCATCAAAATGATATTCTATATCTCCCGGTATATTGAGTTTTTTTAAAGTGTAATGTTCGGATGATGCTCCTTTATCAGCGTCCGTATACTTGCCATTGTAGTAAGCTCCTGCCAGGTTATTGATTAGTATAATCAATAATGGCACCCCAATGATTATCCCAATTACGATAAGTATCTTTTTAAATTTTTTCATATACCTACAAGTTAAATAAATAATTTGTAAAAAAGCGATTATTTACAATATTCAGATAATCGTTTAATAATTAGTTGTTTGGATGTTTTTATTATAGAGGATAATGTTAAAAAAATGTAAAAATTCACATTCTGCAAAACCACTATTGTTTTTATGGCGTATCTGTCTTTATAAACTTAATCACAAAAAAAAATACAAACATGAAAACTTCAAAAATTTTATCATCAGTAGCATTCATCTTAGTAATTATGTTAGGTTCTGCATCATATGCACAAACTAAAATGGTAGGTGGGGCTGCTATGTATCCAAACAAAAACATCATTGAGAACGCAGTAAACTCAAAAGATCATACTACACTTGTAGCTGCGGTTAAAGCTGCCGGACTTGTAGAAACATTACAAGGAAAAGGTCCTTTTACAGTATTTGCTCCAACAAACGCTGCATTTGACAAACTTCCTAAAGGAACTGTTGAAACGCTTCTTAAACCTGAAAACAAAGCAATGTTACAAGGTGTACTTACTTACCACGTAGTTGCCGGTAAATGGAGTGCTGCCGATATTGCTGCTGCTATTAAAAAAGGAGGAGGCAAATATGAGGCTGCTACTGTACAGGGTGGAAAACTTTGGTTCATGATGAACGGTAAAGACCTTTGGATCCAGGATGAAAAAGGTGGAAAATCTAAAGTTACTATTGCAGATGTTAACCAGTCAAACGGTGTAATACATGTAGTAGACACTGTGTTAATGCACAAATAAGATATTAAGTTCGTGTTAGAAAGAAAAATCCCCGGTGTGAGAGCACTGGGGATTTTTTGTTACGCTATATTTTTCCTGTTAATGCTGTATTAGCTATTTCTTTGAGATGTTTACTTTCCAAATCAAAGCCAACTCCGGGTTTATATGTTTTATATATAATATTACCGGTCTTTGAATTTATGATTTCTATAAATTTTTGATATCCAATTGTAAAAAATCTCATGTAATAGAATTCATCACCATTTAGTATTTTAGTATTTATCGCTTCATTATTTGTTAATTCATACTTGTACTTATATTCCCTAAATACTTCTATTTTTTGCTTTTCTATTTTTTCTTTTGATTGATCTTTGGTACTTTTAGTTGGATCAGGGGTGCCTAATGCAAAATCAGAAATATATAATGTATGATTTTTGATGTTTTTTATTTCAGGCGTACATTCTCCACCATACATGCCTCTGCCTTTGTTTTCTGATATAAAACTACTAACCTCCTGAAAATAATTTTTAAGGAAGCCAAGTTTATAATTCTCAAATAAGTCATTATTATATGTCCAGCTAATTGGTATGTTCTTACTTTGCACAGGGTAATCATCTTCATTATCATTATAAAACAATTCAATTGAAGCTATATTAATTCGTTCTTCATTCATTATAATATAGTCCTTTTGCTTTTTAGGTGATTTTTTTTTAAGCTTCTCAATCTCCTTTTTCTTTGCTTCCGTATCAAACATGAAAAACTCAAGACTGCTGATAACCAATACGTTTCTAGTGCTTACATATCTATTATGATCTATATAAACAAAAGAATGCTTACCATCCAGATAATCTTCAAGGTTAAATTCATTAATGTTCACTATTTTGTAAGTGGTTACAGTCCAGGAATCTTTTAATATTTTATCATACGCATTTGAATCAAAAACATTAGACAGAATAAAGACAGTTTCAGTGTTTTTAAAAGCATCTATAACTTCTTTTTTGTCGTTTACTTTTATTTGGGCAAATGTTGTAATGCAGCTAAAGCTTAAAACTAATAATTGTAATATTTTTTTCATATTTTTTTTAAAGTTGTGCAAATGTATTTATATTTTTTTGAAATATATAACTTACAAAAAGTATTATAAAGATAAAGGCTTCCAATTTTGGAAGCCTTTATCTTTATCTTTATAATTTGTATCTTAATTACATTGTGACTTTCCTAAGTGGCCGGCAAGTGCTTCAGAACAACACAATGTAATCACGAAATCTATTCTTTAATACGTATCTCAAACATTTTGTCCCAGTTCTTACCTGTTACAAAAAACGTTTTTGTTTTAGGATTGTAGGCAATACCGTTAAGTACATCGATATCCATATGTTGTGTTGCTTTAGGTTTAAGGGCAGAAAGATCTAACACGCCTTCCACAGCACCGGTCTTAGGATCTATAACAGCGACAGCATCTTTTTGATAAATGTTACCATAAATCTTGCCGTCTACCCATTCCAGTTCGTTTACATCAGGAATTTTACTGCCTTTAGTATATACGTTAACGTAGTCAACTTCTTTAAGGGTTTCCGGGTCCAGTTTGTATATTTTTTCAGAGCCATCTGTCATGTAAAGGTTCGTACCGTCATTAGTAAGTCCCCAGCCTTCCGTTTGTTTAAAATAAGGAAAGGTTTTAATTTTATTCAGCGTATTGGCATCATATACATAACCTTCGTTGCGTTTGTAAGTGAGCTGGTATATTTTGTTGTTAAGAACAGTTGCTCCTTCGCCAAAATTTTGTGCATCAAGCTGTGTCCTTTTATATATTTCCCCATTTTTATAATTTACCTTTCGGATGTCAGATACCGCACGTTTCCCTGAACGTCCTTCACCACTACCTGTACTTTCAATAAGTGTGTCGCGATAAAATTCAAGCCCTTGTGTATAGGCTGTAAGATCGTGAGGATAAGTATTTACAATTTCGTACTTCAGTATTTTCGGATCAAGCCCACTCATAAGCTCTACACGTCCTGTAGTCTCTACAGTGTTACCATCGTAGTATACAAGAGCTTTGATATTCTGATAACCAAATTTTTGTCCCTTTAGGGTAAAATCAAACTTTTTATTAGCAGCAACAGTACCTACTTTTTTATCGTTAATAAAGTATACCACTGAGTCGATCGCCTCATTTTTTGCATTTGTCAGCTGTAGGGGAAGTGTTTCCTGTGGCTGATATTGCTGTTTTAAACCTGTTGTATCTATGCTGAATAAATTATTTTTATCGGAATCTTTATCACCGCAGGATACTACAGCTGCTCCCAATAAAATGAAAGCTAATAAGTTATGTTTTTTCATGGTTAAATAAATAATGGAGCCAATATACAATTGTATTTTATATCTGGCAATTGCCTTGCGAAAATACAAAAAGATTGTATATTTGCAGCGGCAAGTCCTACACGACCAGCTCCTACTGACTCCTCCAGGGTGGGAACACAGCAAAGGTACGTGGTTGAGCGGTGCGATGTAGGTCGCTTGCCATTTTTTTCTTTTTTAAAAGTCGTCTCCCGTTGGGAGATTTTTTTGTTTATAGAGGTATCCTCACCCCAACCCTCTCCAAAGGAAAAGGAGAAGCTACAGATTGTATATGAGTAATGAGTTCAGCCTTGAATTTTTTTTGCTGCCTGTTTCAAGACAAAAGAAAAGTAACTACAAAAACTTCTCAGCAATAAGCCAGTTTTTAAGGTTATCCATCCATTTATCTGCGGTTGTTCTGTTATCCATTCCATAACCATGTTCTCCATGCGGATACAGTAACATTTCGCCATAAATACCATTTTTAAATAGCGCTTCATAGTAAGCAATGCTGTTGCCAACAGGTACTGCGCCATCATCTGCCGAATGCACTAAGAATGCTTTTGGGGTATCTTTGGTCACCTGTAGTTCATTTGAATATAATCTGATAACTTCCTGCGACGGATTCTTACCTACGAGATTATCGCGGCTGCCCATATGGGTCAGGCTGTCGGTAAAACTAATTACAGGATAAATAAGTATTGAGAAGTCAGGCCTGAATGAAGTATGTTTAGGATTTTCAATAACTTCTCTTTTATATTGTGTAGATGCGGAGGCTGCCAAATGCCCTCCGGCAGAAAAGCCCATAATCCCTAACTTTGACGGATCAATATTATATTTAGCTGCATTTTCACGTACCAACTGAAAAGCACGTTGTACATCCTGTAACGGGCCAATGCTTTTATCAGTCATAATAGCATCGTTTGGCAGGCGGTATTTTAAAATAAATGCAGTAATCCCCATATCATTTAAAGCCTTTGCCACATCTATACCTTCATGGCCTGCTGCCAGCATACCATAACCGCCACCGGGGCAAATAATAACGGCGCTTTTTTGTGCAGATTGCTTTTTAGGTTTATATACGGTTAATGTAGGTGTAGTTACGTTAGTTATTGCCAGAAAGCCGTCATTTGTGGTTTTTTCTACAATAGAAGACGGTTTGCTGTTAGGTATTGCCCCATTATAAAGAGGAACAACTTGCTGTGCTGAAAGTGTGAATGCACTCATTACTGATATGAGTAAGATGGTTAGTTTCATAAAATGATAATATAAATCTAAGATAAGTGTTTTAATCTATCTGTTTGATATCTGTTCCTTTAGTAATGCCGTTTTCGTTAAAACTATCAACGGTAAAATAGTAAGAACCCTGATTAGAAAGTGAATTTATTTCCAACTCATTGGTACCGTAAACCTGGTAATTAAGATACAGCTGATCCGGTTTTCTGCCATAACGGATGTTGTATCCTGTTGCTTTTGAATCGGCTTTCCAGTTTAGCTCTACAGAGCACTTATCAGATTGATTTCGCACTATTTTAAGATCCGATACTTTTACAGGAGCTTTGCCATCGCCTTTACCAAATACACGCAGATCTGATACAGCAAATGTGCCTGAAGGCGTACGGAGGTTGGTTATTTTAAGGTAACGCGCTTTTATGGGTTTATCTAATACAATATAATCATGTGGCGCGTCTGCGGTGTTGGCTGACTTATCGGCAAGCATTTTCCAATTCTTACCATCGAGAGAATATTCAATTGTATATTGGTAGTATAAATTGGCTTCCCTGCCAAATATCTTAGTATCATTTTCTGCAAAATTTAACTGTACAGCACTAATGGTTTCAGCTTTTTGAAGATCCATAGACAACCATTCGCCTTTATTGCCTGTTTTAGCGCTCCAGTAGGTTCTTATGTCTTCATCAGAAGCCAAAGCAGTGGCGTGGTTTTTTAAAGATGAAGAAGCCGTTACAGGTTTTTTATACGATAATAACATCCATCCTGCAAAGAAATCTTTTTCAGCATTGGCTTTCTTTTGCGGGATGATCATCGGGTAATCGCCAAAACCGGTGTAAGTATATATTCTTTCTTCGTCGTTAAAGAAAACAGGGTAGATGCTTAGCCTACGTTCAAAATTATGTTTGACAGAAATAGTCGTCGTTGTAATATGCCAGTAGTTGCCATATTTGTCCTGAAAAGTAGCGCTGTGCCCCGCAGCAGTGGAAAATCCGCCGGGGCGGTATGAAAACGGGTTATTCTCCATCAGCTTAAATGGCCCAAGGGGAGAGTCGGCTACATAAACGCCATCACAGTAACTTCTGTACTCTGTACCGGGTGTAGAATATTGCAGGTAGTATTTGCTTTTAAATTTGGTCATCCACGAACCTTCAGTCCAAGGTTTGTCTTTGCTTTTGTTGGTGTCTCCGGGTCTTTCCCAACCGTTTTGAGCCATATTCTCATTAAAACATGCTACAGATTCGCCTATTGGCATCAGTGTTTTACGATCCAGTTCGACACCATATATCGGTTTTACATTAGAACATCCGTAATACAGGTACAGCTTACCGCTATCATCAAGAAACAGGTCAGGGTCTGTTAGTGGAATAGGAAAAGCTTCGTTGACAATCTTCCATCTACCAGATTTTGGATCGGCAGATTTAAATATTTTACTGCTTGGTGCAGCCTGTGTAGACGCTACAAAATAGATAGCATCATCCATGACCACCGCTGCCGGAGCATAATCTTCAAACGGCAGGTCGTGGGAAGTGATAAAATCCCAGTCGGCGAGATTTGTAGAATGCCAGTATCCGCCCGATTTGGAAGCGAAAAGATAGTATTCATCTTTAAAGATTACGATTACAGGGTCTGCAGCTTCACGTCTGGAAGGTGCATCCAGGCAAAAACGGTAATTCAGGTTAAGAGGATTACATATGGTTACCGGTTTTTCTGTAACCGATTGAGAAAATGCAGTTTGCATGCCCAATACTAAAAGTGCTAAATGATAAAATTTCTTAATCATCAATCGTTTGAGTTATAAAAAAGCTAATATAGTCATTTTGACTATAAGTTGTGGTTCTGATGAAATTTTTCCGTCAGCATCTTCCCCTCCTTTGGAGGGGTACCCGTAGGGTGGGGTGGTTTATTAAAATTGACTGAACCACATCGGCTTTTAGCCACCCCTCCAGAAGAGGGAATAAGCTTCACTCATCTGAATTAGCACCTAAGTTTGTTTATGTATAGGGTAAACCTTAAATTCGCAATTCAAACATTTTAAAATGAGCAAAGTTGTATTTATTACCGGCGGATCTTCTGGTATTGGTAAAGCCATAGGTGAATTTCTTCATTCCAAAGGCTATACCGTGTATGGTACGAGCCGTAACCCTGAACGCATAACCGATTCTGTTTTTCCATTAGTGGCACTTGATGTTCGTAATGCCGAAAGCATTAGCGAGGCTGTTGCTGAGGTTATTACTAAAGCAGGGACTATAGATATACTGGTTAACAATGCAGGTGTGGGTATTACAGGGCCTCTTGAAGAGATACCTGCCGATGAAATACGTAACAACTTTGAAACCAATCTGTTTGGTCCTATTGAAGTAATGAAGGCGGTGCTTCCGCAGATGCGTGCCCAGAAAAGCGGACTTATAATCAATGTAACCTCAATTGCAGGTTATATGGGTTTACCATACAGAAGCGTATACTCCGCGAGTAAAGGAGCATTGGAAGTAATAAGCGAGGCATTACGTATGGAGGTAAAACAGTTTGGTATTACCATATCTACTGTTGCCCCGGGCGATTTTGCTACTAATATTGCAGCCGGACGTTACCATGCACCTGTTGTTAAAGGATCGGCTTATGAAACTGTATATGGCGGTGTACTTGCTACGATGAATGACCATGTAGATGCAGGTAGTAATCCTGTACAAATGGCAGAAGCTGTTTATGCTATTATGAAAACGCCAAACCCAGAAGTGCACTACAAAGTAGGAGCCTTTATGCAGAAATTTTCCATTGTCCTGAAAAGGATATTACCGGGAAAGGTTTACGAGAAAATGCTGATGAACCATTACAAACTTTAAAATTACAGTTATTAGATAACGAACAGCATAGCCAATGGTTATGCTGTTTTTTTATGCACAAAAGAAATGCAAACTGTTGCATGGGATATTTTATATTGTAGATTTGTGGCAACAATCCTAACACAAAAAACATTAAATACAGATGAAATTTTTTATCGACACAGCCAATCTGGCTCAAATTAAAGAAGCTCAGGAACTGGGAGTTCTTGATGGTGTTACCACAAATCCTTCGCTTATGGCAAAGGAAGGTATTACAGGAAAGAACAACATTCTTAAGCATTATGTAGACATTTGCAATATTGTAGATGGCGATGTAAGTGCTGAGGTAAATGCCTTAGATTTTGAAGGCATGGTAAAAGAAGGCGAGGAGCTTGCTGAACTTCACGAGCAGATCGTTGTAAAACTACCGATGACTAAAGATGGTGTTAAAGCAGCTAAATATTTCTCTGACAGAGGAATAAAAACAAATGTAACCCTTGTATTCTCTGCAGGCCAGGCATTGCTTGCTGCTAAAGCAGGAGCTACATATGTATCGCCATTCATTGGCCGTCTTGACGATGTTTCTACCGATGGGCTTGCACTTATCGAGGAAATCCGTCTTATTTATGATAACTATGGTTATGAAACAGAAATACTTGCAGCTTCTGTACGTCATACTATGCATATTGTAAACTGTGCAAAAATTGGCGCCGATGTTATGACAGGTCCACTTTCTGCAATTACAGGTTTGTTGAAACACCCACTTACCGATATTGGTCTTGCACAATTTGTTGCCGACTTCGAAAAAGGAAACAAATAATACCGAAAGGTATATTTTCAGATACTATTTTTACTAAAAACGGATTGTCAGTTTTGACAGTCCGTTTTTCTATTTTAAGAAGTAAGATTTTAGGCGATTTGACCAAAAAACAGAAAAACCAAAAGCGTAACATTGTTTTGATATGCTTTGATCTTTAAGTAGTTGCGAAAATTAATTTTACGCACGAAAATGGCGTTTTGAGAACAAAAAGCGTAACATTAGCTACTTAAATTTGATCTGTTATTCGATGATCATTTCCTTTAGTTTGGCTCTGTAAGCTTCAAGAATTTTTGCTTTGTGGATAAAGCCAAAGTAGCGGCCTTCTTTTATAAGTGGCAGATAATCAGTCTTAGTAGCTTCAAACTTCTCCATAATCATTTCGATGGAATCTTCCATGCAGGCTATCTCTGACTCTTCAGGAACAACGATCATATCGGTAAGTGGAGTATACTTTACCTGAAACTGGTTAAAGAGTATGTGCCTTATCTTATCAAAATCGATGATACCTACCAGCCTCTTTTTTTCGTCAACTACTGCAAATACAGTCTGTTTGGTGGTAGCTATCAGCCCAATAACATCTTCAGCCTTTTGGTTTGGCGATAGTGTTTGAACATCGGTATCGATTACATCCAGGATGTCAATCCCTGATAGTATATTCTTGTCTTTGTCAGATGTAAATACCTGTCCTTTAGCAGCTAAGTGCTTTACATCCATAGAGTGTTTCTCGAACTGTTTAGACACGGCAAAGCTTATAGATGATACGATCATAAGGGGTACCATTAGTCCGTAACCGCCTGTTATCTCACCAATTAAGAAGATTGCAGTCAGTGGTGCATGAAACAAACCACTTAATATACCTGCCATCCCTACAATGGTAAAATTGCTAACCGGCATATTATCTGAAAAGCCTATAAGCTCAAAGAATTTGGCAACAAAGAAGCCCAGGTAAGAACCCACAAAAAGGGAAGGTGCAAAGTTACCTCCATTACCTCCACTGGCAAGCGTAAGTCCTGTAGCATAAGCCTTTAAGAGCATTGTTGCCCCGATAAATAGCAGTAAAATCCAGCCGTTATCTTTAAAAGGCTCCAGTATGGTGTTGTTTAGCAGCACCTCCGGATGATCCATAGAAAGTGTCTTGATAGTCTCATAACCTTCACCAAATAATGTGGGAAAGAAAAAAATCAATATAGCTAAAGGTATTGCACCATAAAGTGCTTTACGGTAGCCTTTTATGCGCAGTTTTGCGAAATGACTTTCTACTTTTTGAAAGGTTCGGGCATGATATACAGATACAAATCCCGCCAATATTCCTAATAGGATATAATACGGTATGTTATGAAAATCAAAGGTTAACTGTTGCTTGAAGGACAAAAGAATTTCCTCATTAAGTACTACAGTTGAGATCAATGCGCCTGTAGCAGCAGATATTATGATTGGGATAAAGGCTGTAATGGTAACATCGGTCAGGACAACTTCTATAGCAAAGAGTACCCCGGCAATAGGGGCGTTAAAAGCTGCTCCAATACCGGCAGCAACGCCACAGGCAAGCAGTAATATCCTGTCTTTTTGCGATAATTTATATTTCTGAGCAAAGTTAGATCCAAATGCAGCACCCGTAACTGTAATGGGTGACTCAAGTCCTGCCGAGCCTCCTAAACCTACTGTAAGCGAGCTGGTTATTATCTGTGCATACATTTGCTTACGGGGCATGATACCACCTTTTTTTGCAACTGCATAAAGTATTCGTGAGCTTCCTTTTTCAATACGGTTATCAAGTACACGTTTTACCACAAAGACAGTAAGCAGTATGCCAACTACCGGCAGTATACTGTTGATATACGGTAGTTTAAGATAGACGTTTACATAGTTAGCGAAAAGAAAAACGTTGTGGGCAAACGACTTCAGAACGATCACGGCAAATGCAGTAGACACGGCCACTACAACACATGAAAGGTACATGAAATGCCTTTCGGATAGCAGACTTTTAAGTATAAAGAAGAGTGTTTCAAGGCGTCGCAGGTTATTCCTGAAAAATAATCTGAGTTTTGAAACTTTGCGGTTTTGCATTTTTTGTAACTGAAAAATTTAGGAAAATGGAATAAAACGCTAAGTTAACCCATTTGTTAAAAAATATCACAATAATTAGACATTTTTTAAGGATTTGGCATAGGCGGCATCCCTTGTCTTTCAGCTAAAATTTTTTTTATAGCAAGCTGTTCTTTATAAGGAAGAGTTGCGCTATTCATTAAATCAATAAGTTGTTGAGAATCAGTTCCGCGGTGTTTGTGCATGTACATATCTACTTCGGTGTCAGGAGAATTAAGCTCTTTTATAGCATCCATATCATTGTCAATAGATTGTTGAATTTGCTTCCTGTTACGATAGATAATATAGGCTGCGACAGCAGCAATCACGATAAGAATATAGGTTATTATATTATCGGGTACTTTCATACTGTTTCGCTTTCAAGTTCTGCAGTCTTCTCTTTTATGTAGGCCTGCATCTGTTCAAAAAAGTCAGCGAATTCGGCTTCATACTCGTTGTAAAACTCAAGAAGCTCGTCTACAGAAGTTCTCATACCTGATTTGTTTTTGGTGCGATGGTCCATCTGAGTCAGTATTCTTCCAATGCCTTCAACAGTGGCATAACTTGCAAGCCAGTCGCGCTCTATCATATGAGGCATCATCCCTTTGGTACGCTCAGTAAGAATATTATAGTTGTCCTGCAGCGATTTATAAAAAGCAGCGGTATATTCTTTCAGTGGAGTAGTGTGGTAATTTGCCCAGTTTTTTGCCAGGAAATGATCATAAAATATATCCATAATAACGCCTGCATAATGATGGTAACGTTCATGCAATCGCTTGGTTCCCTGCCTGAAAATAGGGTGTGCATCGGTATAGGTATCAATAGCACGATGAAGCATTATGCCCTTTTGAACATCGGCAGGAAATCCATCAGGTTTACCATGAATGCCGTCGGCCATAAGGTTGCCTATTTTAACGAGGTCATTATCGCCCGAAAGGTATATGTGTGCTAAGAAGTTCATAGGCACAATTTAGCGAAAACTTTCGTAATGGCAAAGTACAGTCACCGAAATTATGTATGCATTAAAGGTTTTGTTCATAAAAATCCTATGTTGTTTAAATGCAAATCTTGTGGATGGCTTATATTTGTGCTACTAAAATTCAGAAACCAACTATGACATTAATCAAATCAATATCAGGTATCAGAGGTACGATAGGAGGCAAGACAGGAGACAACCTTACACCTGTAGATGCTGTTAAATTTGCATCAGCTTACGGGACATGGCTTAAAGGGCATGCCGGAAAAGACAAACTTACCGTTGTAATAGGCCGTGATGCACGTATTTCGGGACCAATGATACAAAACCTTGTAGTAAATACACTTGTTGGGTTAGGGATAGACATCATAGATCTTGGCCTTTCAACTACTCCGACAGTTGAGATTGCCGTACCGCTTGAAAAGGCAGACGGAGGTATTATACTAACAGCAAGCCATAACCCAAAACAATGGAATGCGCTTAAATTACTTAATGAAAAAGGTGAATTTTTAAGTGGTGCTGATGGCGCTAAAATACTTGAAATTGCAGATAATGAAGCGTTTGATTTTGCCGATGTAGACAACCTTGGTGAAGTTACCGTTAACGACGCCTATATGGACATCCATATTGATGAGGTGCTGGATCTACCATTAGTTGATGCCGAAGCTGTTAAAAAGGCAGGCTTTAAAGTAGTGGTAGACGGTGTTAACTCATCGGGTGGTATCATTATTCCTAAGTTGTTAGAACAGATGGGAGTGGAGGTAGTGCGCCTGTACTGCGAACCTAACGGGCATTTTCCGCACAACCCGGAGCCGCTTAAGGAGCACCTTGGCGATATCTGCGAACTTGTAGTTAAGGAGAAAGCCGATTTTGGTGTTGTAGTAGATCCTGATGTTGACCGTTTGGCCTTCATATCAGACGATGGCGAAATGTTTGGCGAAGAATATACCCTTGTGGCATGCGCCGATTATGTATTAAGCAAAACACCGGGCAATACGGTATCTAATATGTCATCATCACGTGCACTTCGAGATATTACGCAAAAGCATGGCGGAACGTACGAAGCCAGCGCTGTAGGTGAGGTGAATGTTGTTGAGATGATGAAAAAGAACAACGCAATCATTGGAGGTGAAGGTAACGGCGGTATTATTTATCCTGAGCTTCACTACGGCCGTGATTCACTGGTAGGGGTAGCTCTATTCCTTACCTACCTTGCCGAAAAGAAAATGAGTGTGGCTGCCTTAAGGGCTTCTTACCCTCAGTATTATATGAGTAAAAATAAAATCGAGCTTACACCGCAAATAGATGTTGACGCTATTCTTGTGGCTATGGCCGATAAATACAAAGCAGAGGACATCTCTACGATTGATGGTGTAAAGATTGATTTTGCTGAAGAGTGGGTTCACCTTAGAAAATCAAATACAGAGCCTATCATCAGGATTTATACCGAAGCTTCAACACAGGAAAAAGCAGATGCTCTGGCTATAAGGATCATCGATGAAATTAAAGCCGTAGCAGGTATCTAAAAACATGAAAAAAACTATTCTTGCATCACTGCTGCTTTTTGTTGCACTGGGCGCTGAGGCTCAGATTCAGAAATTTACAGATGCTGAACGAAGCCTGCTAACTACAGGCGGCAATAAAGCGATGATGCGTGTACTCCAGATTACCAATGAGGCTGATGCCAAAATACTAAGGGGAGTATCTACCGATATTAATTTAAGGGATGAGTCACTGCCACAATTGATTGACCGTATGCTTGCCACGGTAAAAGACCCTGCCAATACAGGCGTGGGTATTGCGGCACCGCAAATAGGCATCAACAGGAATGTAATACTGGTACAGCGTTTTGACAAACAGGGAGAGCCTATCGAGGCTTACCTGAACCCAAAGATACGCTGGAAATCGGCATTGCTTCGTAAAGGGGCTGAAGGTTGCCTTTCAATTGCTGATAAAAGGGGAGATGTACTGCGTAGCTATACCATCGAGCTTACCTATTTTGACATAACCGGAAAGTTTCATGATGAGATAATAGAGGGCTTTACAGCGGTTATCTTTCAACATGAGACAGATCACCTGTTAGGTATACTGTTTACCGACAGGCTGGAACAGCAAGCAGTACAGGAATACCAGCTTATGAATGATGAAGTGAATTTCTTTCTGGAACATAAACTGAGAAGAAATTAATGGAAATTGGGAGAGTAGTTATTGTTGGAGCAATCATATTGATTCCTTTATTTATTATTTTTATTACAAAAAATAAAGAGAAAAAATCTGAAAAACAATTATCTACGTCTTTGAATAAAGATGGAAAATTGCAAGAGTACATAATATATGTTGCAAGTCAATTTGAAAATGATACTTTTTTTTCAAGGGCAAAGGAAGTGGCAGAAAAACTTCATTTTTCGGAAGCGAAAAACTTAATAGATTATTTTCATAAGGATATTCCCTGCCCCGATGATTTAAAGGAATCGATATCGAAAATCGGTGTTTTTGGTGTCTGGTTGGACATACGTCAAAATGCCATTTTTGAGATATTATCTAATTATAAAGTAGAGGCTGTGCCTTTACTTTATAAAATAGGATTTGGGGTTTACGACTGGACACAATATAAGGCTATCGGGATATTGTTGAATTTTGTAAAAGAAGGGATAACAGACGATAAAGTGCTGGATGATCTTATACAAAAATTACATCATTTAAGATATGAGGCAATAATAAATATACTGACACCTCTATCTCAAATTCAAAATAATGATAAAGTAGATGTAATATTTAAAAGAGTATATGATTTATTCAGTGATGATTTTTCTGATAGTTTACATATATTAGAAGTGTGGTCAAAACTCTCTCCTGATAATGTTTTGAATTATAAAGTTGAGATTATGGGAGTATTGCTAAATGAACAGAAATTTAAAGAATTACAGTATTCCCCTGAAACTAAAGAAGAATTAAACATAAGAGGAAATATATTGTTTTTTAATCTTGATAAAAATGATTTATCACTTAAAAATAACTTAGATATTCTTAGTCGCACTGCTTCTAATCAAAAGCTTAGGGATTATATTTTTAAAACACTTGAAAAATAATTTAATGCCCGGTAAGCCGGGCATTATCTATTTAAACCACTTATAATACAATTGCGCACTATATTCATAGATCGCCATTTCCGTGTAAACCAATTTAAACGAAGAAGGCCACCAATTGTACATGGCTTCTTTTGTTCCTTCTTTGATGAAAAATCCTGTTGGAGCTGCTACAGGATGCATGCCTATCTTCTGAAAAATTGCCATAGCACGGGGCATGTGTGTAGCATTAGTTACTAAAATGAATTTCTTATCTGTTCCGAAACGCTTTTTATAAGCCTGAGCTTCTTCATAGGTATTTCGTGGAGAAGTTAAGGTTATAGTGTCTTTAGGCGACACGCCAAGGCTAACAGCAGCCTCACTTCCCGCGGTTGCTGTGGGTAATCTGTCATTTACGGCATAACCCGAAAAAGTGATTTGGGTAGAAGATACGGATTTATAGATACGAATACCTTCAGTAACTCTTTCCAGCGATTGTACTGAGAGTTTTTGTGTAGGGTATAGGGAATTGTCGTCAGCATGATAATTGCCAAGTACGAGTATGGGTAATTTCTCTTTTCCTGATGTTTTATAAACTGGATAGTGTTGTTCCAGTTTCCTTATAAGATAAACAGGCAATGGTGTTACTGAAAACAGAAATAACCCTGTAAACGCAATGGTCAGAAAGGCTTTTCCTGCTTTGGCTTTTTTCATCCTGTAAAGAATAAAAGCTATTATTGTAAATATCCAGAATAAAGAGATCGGATTAAAAATGGTCATGAAGTATAGAATAGTAATTACTGCACAAGTTAAATAATTTATTCTGTTCAGAGGCATCTCTTAGGATTTTGTGTTTGAGATGCGGATGGCATTAAAGATAAAATCCTGCCTTTTTAGGGGCAGGACTTCAATGAAAAAATTAAAAAACACGAAACTAAAACTCTTATTTAACGAGTAGTTTTTTCACGATACCTTCAGATGTTTTTACCAGGTATATACCTGTTGCCATTCTTGATGTATCTATTGTAAGGGCCTGTTTAGCCGAAAGAATCAGTTTACCGCTGTAGTCATACACCTCGATGTCTGCAGGACGGTTAAAGTAAGCCACACCGTTTACCGATGGGTTAGGGAATACTACAAATGTTTTTGGTTCAAGTTCAAAATCACCATTACCAAGAGTTGTAGTATCAATTTCAAATACGGTAAGCGTACCGCTTATTTCATTGGCAACAATGATATAATCTTTACCTGTTGGGCTGTCGGCAGCTTTAATATAGGTAATGCCTTCAGGACCGTGGTCACCTGTGTAAGCAGATACACTACGGCTGTTTTTGTAGTCTACAAATTTAACGGCAGCAGGATCTGTAATGTCATATACCATAACACCACCTACACGCTCAAGGCTTGTAAAGGCAAATGTTTTACCGGCAATCTGAGCAATTGTTACACCTTCAGGCTCAGGACCTTTAGCGCGGCTTCTGCTTTTTAAAGAGTTGTCTTCGTGGTCAGAGTTAAATAACGCATTGATAGACGGTGCAGCAGCAGTGTACATTTCAAAATCATCACCACTGTCGTACACAAGTTCTTTATTGTCTGCATTGAAGATGGAGAACGAACGTCCGCCAAGCGCATATATCTGGTCATAAGCAGTTCCTGCTTCGTTTTTACCTGAGAAAGCACTAACTCTTAATCGACCCGCATTGTGCGATTTTTTAAGCATAGCACTTTGTGGATATGCTGTTTCATTAATAACATACGTATCGGCACCAATAGTAGTTCTTTCTACAAAGTTTGTATATTCTTTTTCGTCACCTTCGTTAGCAGTAATAATATAGTTTACGCCGTTTACGCTGTAGTTAGCAGCACCATCCGGTTGGTAGTACGATTTTATTGGCCAGTTGGCAATAAGTATTTCACCATTGTTATCAGAAATATCAATACCGTTACCTACAACGCTGTGGTCTTTAGTACCAAGTGCCCATACGCCTGTAATGGTTTTTGTAGCAAGGTTAATTTCTGCAATAGCATTGTTTTCCTGTAGCGTAACCCATGCTTTTTGAGAATCGGCAGACGTAGTAACGTACTCCGGTTCAAAATCCTGCGACAGGAGGCTGCTTGACTTCAGTTTCCTCACACCAGAAGCCAATAGTGCAGTTTCCTGTGCATTAAATGCAGTAAATAATAGTGTTGTAACGTTAGCATCTGTAAGGTTAGCTGCGCCACCGGTAATATCGATGATACTTACAGAACCTTCAGGATCTACAGTGTAAGCCATATTTGGCTGCCCTTCATTAGCAGTAAGTACTTTAGTTCCGTCCGGAGTAAAAGAGATATTATCAGGAAGCGCACCTACAGTTACCTGTTTTATAAAGTCACCGTTAGTGTTAAAGAACACTACCGATCCGTTTTCCTGTTCTACCGTATTTGGAGAAGCTACAGCTACAAGGCCATTTCTAACCGCAACGCTGGTAACGCCACCATAAGTGTTCATGTCTATTGATTCTAACGTTTCAGGAGCTGTAGGGTCTGTAAAATCAACTACATCAAGGTGACCCTCAACAGCACTGGTTGTAAATAATTTTTTACTTGCAGCATCATAAGCCACTATTTCACATGTGCTTTCTCCTGCACCTGACGGATCAAAACTTCCAATATAGTTAAGTTTAATTTCTTCAGTAGCAACCGGAGCTACTCTGTCGTTATCTTTAATATAAACAGTAGCAAGTGTTTCGCCATCAATAGCTATACCTGTAGCATTTTCAAGGCTAAGCACAAAGTATTCAGCATGCTGCTCTTCTGTTGTATCATCTAAAATCGGAATAGCGATAGTATGAGTTAACGGGCTTGAACCTGTAAACGTTAATGTTTGAGTAGCATAAGTAAAATCTTCACCTGCTGTAGCCGTGCTAAATGGTGCTGCTTTAAGAACAATATCTACTGTACCTGCAGCCGGGCTCTCAAGGTTTATAATAAAGTTGAGAGTACCCTGATTTTCCGTTACCACTACAAAATCTTTTGCAAAAGAAACTTTGCTTGAATATGTAAAGTTAAAGTTGTAAGCACAAGCCATTTCAAGGCCGGCAGCATCAACGATGTTATCTATTACAAGTGTATTTTCAGAACCTGCAACAAACGGAGTAGCGAAGGTAAGTGTAACGGTTTTTTCGTTAACTGTAGCAGACGTTAGTCCTGCAACACCTGTATAATTAGCTACATTAGTTGCAGAAGCAGCCTGTAGTGTATTATTAAAAGTAAGTAGAACAGTGGTGTTAGTTGTTACAGTAGCATTTTGTACTGTAGGAGCACTTGGGAAAGCCCAGGTTGGCCATGTTTGCGGAGCAGTAGCACCTGCAACACCTGTCCAGTTTGCAGGGTTAAGTATAGACGCTCTTAAATTAGCAACAGCACCGGTTTGTGGTCCGTTGTAAAAAGCATTTACAGTATTGCCGTTTATGTTAGCGGCGTTTGTGCTAAGGTTTAATGCATTTGTACCATCAGTAAGGGCAGCAGGTTTCATAGAAATGCTTCCGTCGCATATTGTATTTGTAGCAGCCCATCCGTTAGATGAAAGAGCCGTAATATAGTTTGGAGCAGAGGCAGTACCTGTATAAACAATTACCTGGTCTCCGTTTGAACTAAGTCCGAATCCTGAACCTGTAACTGTACCTGTGCTGGCAACAAGTGTTGACGTTTTTATTGATATAACTGAACCCGCAGGAACACAATCAGTAGCTGTCCAAACAATACCATCAGCACACTGAGGTATAGGATTAGATGTGTATTTTGAATCGGTAAGGGTAATAAATGTACCCGGAGCAATATTTACAAAAGTAAGAAGTGCAACTTCGTCATCAGTACTTGTAGCATTCATTCTATATGCTGTAAATACCATATCGCCTGTAGCAATAGCTGATTGTACTGTAATCGTAGTAAATGAAGCTGATTTTATTTCAGCGATTGCATTACCAGCCAGGTCTTCTACTGCATTGGCAAGAAGGGCGACATAATACTGCTGTCCGTTTAGTAAAGCTGTTGCAGGGACAATAGTTATTGTGTTATCTGCATAAGTAGCATCAAAAGCAACTGCAGTTCCTGTAGCATTGTTAAGGCGAAGTTCAACAAGAGCATCTACATTTGTATTGTTTATTGCTGAATCATTCAATAGCCTTATAGCTTCGTTAAACCCAATAGTAGGGTGTACGCCAATTTCAAGGTTTGTAGCATTGTTAGCAGGAGTAATAACAGCAACAGGAGCAACAGTATCGCCACCACCCACGCTAGTTCCTTCTACAGTAAAGTTGTCAAAACGGTTATTACCCACAGCACCACCCGGAGCTTCAGTAAACTCAACTTTAAGTTTAAGATTAGTATTATTATCAGCCGCTGCAATAGCAGAAAGATCTAATGTAGCCAATTCAGGATCACCATCTACAGGTAATACTGTAATAAGTACTGTATAGTTCGTTCCGTCAGTTGAATACGACCATGTTTGTGTACCTGCACCAGAGCCTGAACGTTTGGTTGCAAATTTGATCATTATATCTTCATATCCTGTTGAAGGGATTGCAAATTCAAGCGCTCCACCTATAGGATTATTAAAACGAAGATGCGTTCCGCTAACATCGTTGTTTTGAGCATTTAAGTTAAGGAGGTTAAAGTTTTGGCCTGTACCTTCTGCAAAAGCAATGACACTTGTGCCACCTGCAACATGTGTAAGTGCAGCACCTCCTATTATAGATGAAGGAGTGGTGATGGCAGTAACAGAACTGCTGTCATTAAAATTCCAGTAATGGAGTAAGGTTTGCGCACCTGCAAGCTGTACCGAAAGGCATAGTCCTGCAATAAGCAATCCTTTTTTGAAGTAGTTGTTTAACATGATTGATTTGGTTTTTTTAATAGTGCTACAAAAGTCTACGTTATGGTTTATGTTACCATTACGGAAGTAACAAAGTACTATTAAGAAGCGGATGCGCTATGTTGGGTTTTTGTAAAATTAAAGTTAACCGCGTAACGCTATGATAATACGACGAAAGAAATCATAAGTAAATGAAGCTTTTATAATTTGCTTTTTGATTTTAATGCTGTTAAATCCGTAAAAATCAATATTATGCAAAAGTTAAAAACTTGTATGATTTTATATACAGAATAATACAAAACCTTAAGATTTATTTATAATTTATAAGAAAATATTTATCTACTTTCACGGCCATTCAATCAATTGTAGTGGAAGCCAGAACCCACTTTAATAAACGGGGCGTATACCGAAAAGCCATATGAGTAGGGAAGATTACAATTATGAGTTCTGATTTTTTTGAATCTAACAGTTATTTTATCGACGAAAAAGTAAACCTTTTTAAATTTGAAAATGCCTATATGCTTTATGATGGCAAAGGCCAACACATAGGAGCTATTAAACAAAAGCTGACTGCAGGGCAAAAATTGTTGAGGTTGCTTATTAATAAGTCGGCGCTGCCTTTTATGTTAGAAATAACCAACCTTGACGGAAAAGTTCAGGCAACGGTTTCAAGGGGATGGACATTCTGGATGTCTAAGATCACAATAGCCGATAGTAACGGACAGCCATTAGGAACGATCTCCCAAAAATTTAAATTGTTCAAGCCTACATTTAAGATATTTGATACTGCCGGAATATTGGTAGGGCAGATTAGCGGTGACTGGAAAGCCTGGAACTTTAAGATTAGTGATGCTAAAGAAAATCAGATTGGCGTCATTTCTAAAAAATGGGCAGGTGCAATGAAAGAAATATTTACCACTGCCGATAAATATAACGTTGTTATCAACGACGATTTTGCAGATAAAAAGAACAAGCTTGTTATACTTGCCGGAGCAATAACCATCGATATGGTGCTTAAGGAGGCGAAGTAATGTTTATATACTTGTAACAACACAATTTCCATACAGTTTGTCATTCTGACGAAGGAAGAATCTTGTTGGGATCAGATGAGATTTTCGACTTCGCTGCGCTACGCTCAAAAAAACTACTTGTATATCATAAAAAAAACGCGGTAATCTCTTACCGCGTTTTTTAATAGTATATAATATCGATTAGATAGCATTTACAATTGCAAGGAAGTCATCAGCCTTAAGAGCTGCGCCACCTATAAGTCCACCGTCAACATCCGGTTTACCGAAAATTTCACGGGCATTATCAGGCTTAACGCTTCCTCCGTAAAGGATAGAAGTATTGTTAGCAATAACTTCGCTCACGTTAGTAGCAATAAGATTACGAATAAAAGCATGCATTTCCTGAGCTTGTTCAGGAGAAGCAGTTTCGCCTGTACCAATAGCCCAAACCGGCTCATACGCAAGAACAATATTGTTCCAGTCATTTTGGCTAATGTGGAAAAGGCCCTGAGTCAATTGAGCTTCGACCAAGCTAAAATGGCTACCTGACTGTCTGTCTGCTAACTCCTCACCGAAGCAGAAGATAATGGTAAGATTATGTTTTAGCGCTGTATTTACTTTTTGTGCCAGTAAAGCATTGGTTTCACCAAAGTAAGCCCTTCTTTCAGAATGCCCAAGGATTACAGTATTTACATTAATACCTTTTAGCATGCCTACAGAGATTTCTCCTGTGTAAGCACCGCTTTCTGCCTGATGCATGTTTTGTGCAGCTACGATAACTCCTGTACCGCTTGTTTGTTGTACCGCAGCCTGAAGGTTAACAAACGTAGGTGCCACAACAACTTTGGCAATACTGTTATCTTGTTTTTTTGCGATAATTTCAGCAAGAAGCGCTTCAGTTTGTGCGCTGTCGTTGTTCATCTTCCAGTTTCCTGCAACGATTTGTTTTCTCATTATTTAAGTTTTTTTAGAATAGCTATAAGTTTTGCATCATCGGCCTCGATGGCTTTAAATAATGCGATTTTTCCTGTTTTGTCTACCACCATATAACGCGGAATCCAGTCCAATTTAATACCTTCAGCAAAAGCGCCTTCTTTCATGCTTTTACCTACATGGTAATTTCCATGTTTTTGAAGATCATATTTTTCAATGCCTTTTTTCCATGCCTCATCAACACGGTCATACGATAAGAATAAGTAGGCTGCATCAGGAAACTGCTTTTGCAGGTCGTGTACTTTCGGCATGCCTTTAGCACAGTCAGGACACCATGATGCCCAAACATCTATCACAACCGTTTTGCCTTTGTATTGTTTAAGAATATCTTTAAAGGCAACTTCTTTGCCTTCCACAGAAGTCATTTTAGAATTAAGCACCTCTTTAGTAAAAGAGCTTTCCTGTGCCTGTGTGCACGACATTGCAGCAAACAGGAATATAGGTAGTAAAAGTAATTTTTTCATTTTTCTAAATTAAAGAGTAACAAATTTACAATATCGCATCCAACAAATACCTGACCAAAATGAAATATTTGCAATGCGATTATCATTAAAATTGATTATATCGTTTTCGCCTGGTTACGATAATCGAATCCTCGGATCAAGATAGGCGTAGATGAGGTCAACAATGATATTGATGATAACGAAAGTGGTCGCAATAACCAGTACCGATCCCATAATTACAGGCAGGTCGAGGGTGTTAAGTGCTTCAACAACTTCTTTGCCAAGGCCGTTCCACCCAAAAATATATTCTACAAATACGGCTCCGGCAAGCATCGATGCAAACCATCCTGATATGGCTGTAACTACAGGGTTAAGTGAATTTTTAAGGGCGTGTTTGCGAATGATGCGTATCTCGCTCAGTCCTTTTGCTCGTGCGGTGCGAATGTAATCCTGACTTAAAACTTCAAGCAGAGAATTTCGCATTAACTGTATTACCACTCCAAGAGGACGTATTCCTAATACGATGGCAGGGAGTATGATGTTTTTCCATTTGATGTAAGATCCTTCACCAAAGTCGTCTACTTCATAAAGGCTGCCTGTCATGTCCAAATGTGTATATTTATGCAATACAAACCCAAAAAGCCATGCAAAGAGTATGGCTGCAAAAAAGGAGGGAAGGCTCATGCCCAGCGTGCTTATCAGTGCAATAGCCCTGTCTATCCAGGTATCTTTATAGAGAGCAGATATGATTCCGAAAATGATCCCAACAACTATAGCAATGATAATAGCAAAGAATGCCAGTACAATAGTATTAGGCAATGTATCGCCTATAACCTGTGTTACTTTTTTTCCACTTTTCTGAAAGCTTTCGCGGAGGTAAGGTGTTTTTAAAACGGTAGTCGTTCCCCCAACTGTAAATAAGCGTAGTGCATTATATTTTCCTTCTGCCAGATAGGTGTAGTCACCTTCTGCTGTACTGTGAAATGATACAGGAAGTAAATCGTTGATATAGTATAAATACTGGGTAGATACAGGCTTGTCAAAACCATACTTTTTCTTGATCAGTGCAAGTTGTTCCGAGTTTTCATTCTGATCGAGCATCATGCGCGCCGGATCACCGGGAAGCACCGTAAATAAAAAGAATATGACAGTTACCACACCAAAAAGCGTAAGTAAGGCATATCCTGTTTTATATAGAAAGTATTTAATCAATTATTTCTTTTTGAATGTTCTTTAAACAGCCTGAATAGCATTGAAACACTAAGCAACATAGATAAAAGCATGCATAACCACCCAAAGATAAGCATGGCAATCCCTATACTTGTTGTACTGTCATAGCCGCTTTTTTGAGTTATATAAAAACCAAGAAAGTATAAGAAAGCGATAGGGAAGAAAGTCCTTTTCCTTTTTACAGGTATTTGTTGCTTTTCTTTTTGTATCTCCTGGTTGCTGTCTGTCATCTAATATATATTATCACATTACTAAAATCTCACTTCTCAAATCTACTTCTTAACTTCAGAATACGGTTTTTTATACACCTTCATCAGCTCAGTTGCAACAAATTTCTTTTCATTGATGCCATCCCATTCTTTAATCTTGTTACCATTCCAAAGGTAAACAACACCCGGAGTATCGCTGCTATTACCTATAACCTTCCAAAACGTAATAATATCGATTACTTTGTAAGGATACTGAGCACCTGCGAATTTAAAGAAATCAGGAATTTTCTCTGCTTCTTCATCCATGAAGATGATTTCAAGTTCAGGGAAATCCTTGTTTTTGGCTTTCATTTCTGTAAGCTGTTTGGCAGTGTCCATGCAATGTTCACAGCCCGGAGCAAAAAGTCCTATGATTTTCTTGCCTTTATCTGCTTTAGCAAAATATTGCGAGTAGACCGATTTTACCGGAGCAGGTTCGTCGGCAATGGGTTTTGTTTGAGTTGTAGCAACAGGAGTTTCTGTTGCTGGTGTTTGTGATGCAGGTATAGTGCCAACGCTATCATTTGCAACAATATCTGTAAATTCGGTAGTTCCTGACGGGATTGTTTCTGTAGTATCAACAGCAACGGGTTCCGGTTGAGCCGGCTGAATCGGCGCACTCATAAATACGCCAAGTATAGCAGCAAAAGTAACTGTAGTAAGCACCCAGAAGTTATTCCTGTCAGATCCTATAGGTAATAATTTATACAGCCATACTAAAAGTATAACTGCAACTATGTTTTTTATGATAGCCTCAACCGGTGTCATTGGTAACAGGCTACCAAAACATCCACAGCTTCCTGAGTTACCATGAACAAAAGTGTCTATGGTAAGGTGGATAATGAAAACGACCAGCATTAAAATAGTAGCAGGCGTAACAAATCGTTTCAAATAATGCGGCTGAAGCAATAATAGTCCAAGCGCAAATTCGATACCTATAAGCGTTCTTGAAAAATAAACAGCAATTTCAGGAGAAAAACCAAGAGGGTAAAGTTGTTTTACCTCAAATGTTGAGATCGCAAAATAGGGCGACGGATACATTTTGGCAGCAGCCGATATCAAAAATAAAAAGGCTATTACAATTCGTATGGTCCAGGGTATATATTTTTTGATGTTTTCCATTGGTATGAGTTTTTTCTCAAAAATAAGGCATAAGCCGTTTCTATTTGTTAATGACTTGTTATTGACCGAATTTCATCAAAATCAGTGCAAAAACAGCATAGTTTATCATATCCTGATAATTGGCATCTATACCTTCAGATACTAACGTTTTACCTTTGTTATCCTCGATCTGCTTTACGCGAAGAATTTTTTGAAGGATAAGATCAGTAAGTGAACTTACGCGCATATCCCTCCAGGCCTCACCATAGTCATGGTTTTTAGCTTCCATAAGGGTTTTGGTAAGGTTCAGTTTTTCATCATATAGGCGTGTAGCTTCTTCCACATCCAAGTCCGGTTGTATGGCAACGCCCATTTCAAGATTAATAAGCGCCATGATAGAGTAATTGATAATACCGATAAATTCTCCGGTTTCATCTTCATCTATTTTGCGTACGTCATTTTCCTGAAGGCTGCGTATGCGCTGTGCTTTTATAAATATCTGGTCGGTAAGTGATGGCAGGCGAAGTATGCGCCATGCACTTCCGTAATCTTTCATTTTGTTGATGTAAAGCTGCCTGCAAATGGCAATGACACCGTCATATTCCTGAGAAGTATTACTCATTTAAGTAGTATCTTTGTGTGTGAAATTTTTTCAAATGTAATAAAAAAGCCCCCTAAAGGCAAGTAAAAATACAGGTTATGTTCATTAACTGCAAAGGCAAGCTGGTAGATTTATCGCAACCCAAAGTAATGGGTATCTTAAACTGTACACCCGATTCTTTTTTTGATGGTGGTACGTATAATAATGATAGCGGGTTTTTAAAACAGGCAGAAAAATTACTTACAGAAGGCGCCGATTTTTTAGATATTGGCGCTTATTCCTCTAAACCTAATGCCGAATTTGTAACCGAGGAAGAAGAGCTTGCCCGGATGGTTCCGGCTGTAGAGCTTGTTATGAAACATTTTCCTGATACACTTATATCGGTAGATACCTTCAGGGCTGATGTTGCAAAAGCTGCGATAGAAAGCGGAGCGGCAATAGTTAATGATATTGCCGCAGGAATGCTTGATGAGAAAATGCTTGAAACGGTAGGTAAACTTAAGGTGCCTTATATTATGATGCACATGCGTGGTACACCTAAAACAATGGTAAAACTCACACAATATGATGATATTGTGCAGGAAATGTTATTGTATTTTTCTGAAAGGATAAGTGTGGCACGCAGTTTGGGAATAAACGATATTATTGTTGACCCCGGCTTTGGCTTTGCCAAAACGTTGCAGCAAAACTATGAAGTACTTAACAAAATGGAACTTTTTAAAATGACAGGACTGCCTGTACTGGCAGGAATGTCACGAAAGTCTATGTTGTATAAGTTACTCGATATAACGCCGCAGGAAGCTTTAAACGGCACGACAGTGTTAAATACTATAGCTTTGAATAAAGGAGCAAACATACTCCGTGTGCATGATGTTAAAGAAGCAGTGGAAACAATAAAAATAATTAGTCAGTTAGGAATTTCAAATTAGGATTATGAAAATAGCAACCTGTTTATTTGCAATTACTTTTTTACTTAGCGCATGCCAGCATTCCAATTCAGAAATTGTAGCTGCACGTCAATGGAAAGCCGATAGTGGCTATAATATAGGGGATATGATCACCTTTTCAGATGATAAAGCCGATGGACTGTTTATAAGCAACGATACTATTTATGAAGACGGCGAACCGGAAGCAGTTGTCACTTCAACAACATATAATGCAGATCATTATGTTATGGTGTTGCATTCTGTAGATCATAAACAAACCGGACGATACATAGATAAAGGCCGAGCCGAATAATTTAGAGCGAAGCTCCAATAACCAAATTCACGTTTACTGATGATGATACGGTTCGTTCCTCAATATTGTAAACGCCCTATAAACTTGTTCAATAAAAAAAAGACGCACCATTTGATGAGAGAAGGTCATTAGTGATAACGATATTTTTCCCTGAGCCTTATTATATACTTCCTGACTAAAGCCATACGGACCTCCAATAACAAATACCAATGTCTTAATTCCCGAATTCATTTTCTTTTGTAATTCTTCCGAAAAGCCGACACTACTAAAATTCTTGCCGTTCTCATCCAGTAAAACCAACTGATCAGTAGGGGAGAGCTTAGACAGTATCAGTTCACCTTCCTTTTCCTTTTGTTGTGCTTCGCTTAAGTTTTTTACGTTTTTAATATCCGGAATAATTTCCAGGTCAAACTTTACGTAAAACGACAACCTCTTGGTGTAATCATCAATAAGTTGCTGTAATGCTTTATTATCGGTTTTGCCTATGGCAATAAGTTTAATGTTCATTCTTAAAAGGTTCTGAGTGGCTTAGTTGCAGAGTTGCTTAGGTCTAAGGACCTTGAATCTCAGCAGCTAAGTACCTTATTTATTAAGCAGCTCTATAAAATCATCTTCACTAATAATGGCTACACTCAGCTGGTTTGCTTTTTCAAGTTTAGCAGGTCCCATATTGTCTCCGGCAACCACATAATGCGTTTTAGAAGATATGGAGCTTCCTACTTTACCGCCATTATCTTCAATAGCTTTTTTAAGGTCGTCCCTGTTGAATTTTTCAAATACACCAGATACTACAAAAATTTTACCGGCAAGCTTGTCACTTACGCTGGTGTCAGCTGTAGCAACAGATTCTAATTGTACCCCATAACCTTTAAGGCGTTCAACCAGTTTTCGGTTTTCTTCATTTTCAAAAAAGCCAATAACACTTTGGGCAATACGTTCGCCGATTTCATCAACCAACACTAAATCCATTAAAGAAGCATTCGCCAGATTATCAATGTTTTTATAATGTTTTGCCAGTTTCTTGGCAACAGTTTCGCCTACATAACGAATTCCAAGCGCATACAATACACGTTCAAACGGAATCTCTTTAGATTTTTCAATTCCATCAATCAGGTTCTGTGCCGATTTATCAGCCATACGCTCTAACGGAACAACCTGCTCTTTTGTTAGTTCATATAGGTCTGCATAGTTATGTACAAGGTCTGAGTTGTAAAGCAGAGCAACAGTTTCACCGCCAAGACCTTCAATGTCCATTGCTTTACGCGAAATATAATGTTGAGTACGCCCGATTATCTGTGGCGGACAACCGTAAAAATTAGGACAATAATGCTGTGCTTCACCTTCCTTGCGTTCCAGTTCGGTAAAGCATTCAGGGCATTTATCTATATAAATGGTTGGCATTGAATCTGCCGGACGTTTGGTAAAATCTACCGAAATAATTTTAGGAATAATTTCGCCACCTTTTTCTACAAATACTTCATCACCTACGCGAACATCCAGTTTTTCAATCTGGTCGGCATTATGAAGCGATGCGCGTTTCACAATAGTTCCTGCAAGTTGTACCGGTTCTAAGTTAGCAACAGGGGTAATAGCTCCTGTACGGCCTACCTGATAGGTTATTGAATTTAAACGTGTAGTAACACGTTCTGCTTTAAATTTATATGCAATTGCCCAACGCGGCGATTTAGCCGTATAGCCCAATTCATCCTGTTGGTGCAGATCATTTACTTTTATAACAACGCCATCCGTTTCATACGGAAGATCATGGCGATGGATGTCCCAATGATCTATAAAGACAAAAACATCATCCATGCTTGTAGCAAGTTTTGATTGTTTAGGTACTTTAAAGCCCCAATGGCGCGCTTTTTCAAGGCCTTCAAACTGAGTTTTAAAAGGCAGGTTGTTACCTATAACAAAATATAAAAGACAGTCTAACGGACGTTTAGCAACTTCGGCACTGTCCTGAAGTTTAAGGCTTCCGGATGCAGTATTTCGGGGGTTGGAATAAGGAGTTTCGCCAAGTTCGATCAATTCCTGGTTCATTTTGGCAAAGCCTTCCAGTGGAAGAATAATCTCTCCGCGGATATCAAATTTTTCAGGATAGTCACCTTTTAATTTTAAAGGAATGGCACGAATGGTCTTAATGTTCGTCGTTATATCATCTCCCTGAAAACCGTCGCCACGGGTAACGGCTTTAGTTAGTCTTCCATTTTCATAGGTAATACTTATAGAAGCGCCGTCATATTTTAGCTCGCAAACATATTCAATATCGGTAGTGCCGAGTCCTTTCTGAACACGTTTTTCCCATTCCAGAAGTTCTTCTTTAGAGTAGCCGTTGTCAAGCGAATACATGCGCGTTTCATGTACTACAGTGTTGAAATTCTTAGTAACGGCACCACCAACACGTTGGGTAGGGGAGTCTTCGTCAAAATATTCAGGGTTTTTGTCTTCCAATGCCTGAAGTTCTTTAATTTTCATGTCAAACTCAAGGTCAGATATGGTAGGGTTGTCAAGTACGTAATAGTTGTAATTGTGCTGATTAAGCTCTTCACGTAGTGCCTGAATAGATTGAAGGGTGTCCATTTAATAAATGTTTGTTTGCACTGCTAATTTAACCAACTTTTAAAAAGTGGGAAATGTTTTTGCAGTTTTGTTCTAAAAGTAGAGGCGTTGCAGTGCAACGCCTCCCATAAAATGTATTTCTTTATAAAAGTTGCACTGCAACGTCATATTGTCAACTGAAAAATTCAGCAACTAAGTGCCTAAGTTACTCAGCAACTTCTTTTAAAACATATCTTCAAACTGCTGGTATAAAACACCATCACTTAAAATAGCGCCCTGCTCAATAAGGTTGAAAATTTCAAGGCTTCGGTCTTCACTAAAGTCTTTTTTACCTCTGGTGAGGTGAACATCGTCTGAAAAGATATTTTCGTTAAGCCATTGCAGGCCACCTTCAGTCATAAAATCGGCTTGCGAATTGTGGGCATGTATAACAATGCTCTCCATACTTTCTTTATCCAGTTTAAAAAGGAAGATGTGGTTTTTAGAATAATGTTCCAGCCATTCTGCTTTTTCAAGTACGTTATCCCATATCAGGTCAGAGAATATGTCTATTTCCTGTTCGGCAACTTCGGGTTTATCCTGTTTAAGAGTATCCCACTCAGCTTTATCTATTTTTTGAGAAGCGAGGAAACGTATAAATTCCTCATGAAGCTCTTCAAGTTGTTCTTTGGTTAGTCTTGCGTATTTCATATTAAGTGGGCAAAGTTTCAAAGCGGCAAAGTTACAAAGTTTAAGCTGTTTTGCCACACCCTAAAACGGGTATAAATAAAAAAAGCCTTCCAAACGGAAGGCTTTTTGGTCTAATCACAAGTGATTATTATTTTTCCTGCTCAGCAAGGATCTCGTAAGGAAGGTCAACGATTACATCACGGTGTAGTCTTACGCTTGCAGTATATTTACCTGTACGTTTAACGATTCCGCTAGTGATGAACTTTCTGTCGATAGATTGTCCTGCTTTTTCTAAAGCTTCAGCGATATCAGCATTGGTTACAGAACCAAATAGTTTTTCGCCACCTGCTTTAGAAGTGATTTTAATTTCAAGAGCTTTAAGAGCTTCTGCAGTAGACTTAGCGTCGTTAACTACTTTTTGCTCTTTAAATGCGCGTTGTTTTAAGTTTTCAGCTAGTACTTTTTTAGCTGTTGGGGTTGCCATTTGAGCAAATCCCTGAGGTATTAAATAGTTACGGCCATATCCGGCTTTAACTGTAACTACATCGTCCTTAAATCCTAGATTCTGAACGTCTTGCTTAAGTATAAGTTCCATTACAATGACTCGTTTTTATTTTAATAAATCAGCCACATATGGCATTAATGCTAAATGACGTGCTCTTTTTACAGCTACAGACACTTTTCTTTGGTATTTTAAAGAAGTACCTGTTAAACGACGAGGAAGGATTTTACCTTGCTCGTTAACAAATTTCAATAAGAAATCAGGATCTTTGTAATCTACATATTTGATACCTGATTTTTTGAAACGGCAATACTTTTTAGTCTTGTTCGTCTCTATATTTAAAGGCGTAAGATATCTGATATCCCCGTCTTTTTTTCCTTTAGCTGACTGTTCTATTGTTGACATAATTAGTTTGCTTTAGCTGCTTTAAGTTTTTCTCTTCTTCTTTCTGCCCAAGATATTGCGTGTTTGTCAAGGCTTACAGTTAAGAAACGCATAACTCTTTCGTCACGACGGAATTCAGTTTCAAATCCGATTAATACCTCAGCCGGAGCTTCAAATTGGAAAAGCGTGTAAAATCCGCTTTTTTTGTTCTGGATTTCGTAAGCTAATTTTTTTAGCCCCCAATCCTCTTTAGATACAAACTTGGCTCCTCTGGTAGTAAGATAATCTTCGAACTTACTTACTGTTTCCTTTACCTGGGTTTCAGATAAAACGGGATTCAAGATGAAAACAGTTTCATAGTGATTCATAATAAAAATATTTATTTGTTATAAAATTGGGTGCAAAAATAGTAATTAATATTTAATTAGCAATGCGTAAATTTGAATTTTAAAGTGTTAAAAAAAGCTTTTTTTGTTTATATTTGTATTCATCCAACTGAACACCTAAAAAATTTACTGAACATTATTAACTTAAGAGCTGCTGATGAAACTTAACTGTGTTGTTGTCGATGATAGCACAATACATAGGATAACTATCGCTAAACTGGTCAATGAGCATCCGGATTTAACGCTTGTGGGCGATTTTTCCAATGCATCCGAAACACGAAACTGTATTCTTAATAAGAATGTAGATTTATTGTTTCTTGACATTGAAATGCCGGTTCAAAGTGGTTTTGACCTGCTTGACGGACTCAAGACAAGGCCACAGATTATCTTTGTATCGTCTAAATCTGACTATGCATTAAAGGCATTTGACTATGCCGCCGTAGATTACCTCCACAAGCCTATTACAAAAGACCGTTTTAATAAGGCTGTGGAAAAAGCTATTGAAGCTGCACAACGTAAAAAGGAAAGCGTTGATGATGATGGTGAATTCATCTTCATTAAAAGTAACCTTAAAAACTTCAAGATCTTTATTTCCAAGATCAAATGGATTGAAGCTTATGGTGATTATATCAAACTAAACACCGAAGACGAAACCCACCTTGTGCTTTCTACCATGAAATCTTTTGAAAACGAATTACCGTCGGATAAATTCCTGAGGGTTCATAAATCGTTTATCATTAATATTGACAAGGTAGACCGCTTTAACAGCAAATTTGCCGAAATAGGTGCAACTAAAATTCCGCTAAGCAGGAATAAAAAAGAAGACCTGGCAAACGCCCTTAATAAATCCTAATACGGATCTACATTAATGGTAACCCTTACCGGCCTGTATTGAGACACTGCGTCAAAACTGCCAAGCATTTTTTCTATTGCTTTCTTTGTTGCCCCCAAAGAATTGCCGGACGGAATCTTAATCATAATAGTACGTATGTACTCATTTCTTATCCTGTTTATTCCCGGTTCTTCAGGTCCTAATACAGGAATTCCTAAATTTTGTGACAATACATTATATAGCCATAAAGCACTGTCTTTTAGTTTTTCATAATCCTTATGTCGTAATGTAATGCGTATCAGCCTGTAAAAAGGAGGGTACTTAAAGTTATGCCTTTCATATACCTGTTCCTTGTACATACCTTCATAATCGTTTGTAGTTACCTGCTGGATAACGTTATGCAACGGATTATATGTTTGTATGAATACTTTTCCCCTTATATCTTTTCTTCCGGCACGGCCTGCTACCTGTACCATCATTTGATAGGCGCGTTCAAAAGCCCTGAAATCAGGCTGATATAACATGTTGTCAGCATTCATGATGCCTACCATGCCTACATTATCAAAATGAAGTCCCTTTGCTAGCATTTGTGTACCTACCAGTATATCAATCTCCCTGTTTTTAAAAGAATCAATTATCTTTTCGTAACCATGTTTTCCACGAGTGGTGTCCTGATCCATTCGCCACGAATTTTTATTTGGAAACAGCGTCTTTAATTCCAGTTCTATCTGTTCGGTACCAAAACCTTTGGTGTTAAGATCAGTAGAGTGGCACTTATGGCAGTTAGTAGGATTGGCAATGTTATAACCGCAGTAATGACAGCGTAACGCGTTTTTATATTTATAATATGTAAGGCTCACGTCACACTGAGGACATTGCGGAACATGTCCGCAGGTCATGCATTCTACCCAGGGCGAAAAACCCCTGCGGTTTTGGAACAGTATTACCTGTTTACCATTAGATAATGTTTCCGCAATGGCATCTGTCATTTCATCACTGAAATGGCCTGTCATGCGCTTGCGTTTGTACTTATCCTTAAGATCTATAAGTATAATTTCGGGAGGTGTAACATTGCCAAAGCGCTCTCTTAATTCTACATAACCATACTTACCGTGCGTAGCATTATAATACGTTTCTATACCCGGAGTTGCAGATCCCAGTAATACTTTGGCCGTGTGCATGTTTGCCAGTATAATAGCAGCATCGCGGGCATGATAGCGTGGCGCAGGATCAACCTGTTTAAAGGTCTGCTCGTGCTCTTCGTCTATAACGATGAGGCCTAAATCCTGAAAGGGCAGGAACAGGGCCGAGCGCGCCCCTATAATAACTTTTGCTTTTTCCGAACCTGTTAGCACCTGTTGCCAAGTTTCCACACGTTCGTTATTAGAATATTTTGAATGAAATACCGCAACCTGATTGCCAAAATAGGCTGTCAACCTCACAACCAACTGGGTAGTAAGGGCAATTTCAGGTAATAAGTATAGTACCTGTTTACCTTTAGCAATGTATTCTTCTATAAGTTTGATGTAAATCTCTGTCTTTCCGCTGGAAGTAATACCATGCAGAAGTGTTACATCTTTTTGAGTAAAGCTTGTTTTAATTTCTTCAAATGCCTGAAGTTGTTTTGGGCTTAAGCCAAAACCGGTATTAGTAGCTTCATCAAACTGAACGCGGTCTTCTTCCAAATGATATTCTTCAAAGATATTTTTGTCTACCAATGCTTTTATAACCGCTGCCGTTGTTCCGGCTTCAATAAGTGCTTTTACGGTAATCGGTTTTTTTTCTTTTGCCTGTAGTTGAAAGAATTGCATAACAGCTTCACGCTGCTTCTGTGCACGTGAGAGTACATCCATTAATTCGCTTAGTTGCTTCTGTTGCAGAAATTCTTCCTGCAAACGGATATAGCGAATTGTCTTAGGTTTATATTTCTCGTTGATCTCTTCCTGTAGTGATATGGCATTTTTAGCGATAAGCTTATTAATTACCGGAAGTATCGTCTTTTTATTAAGGATGGAAACAACTTCCTGAACCTTCAAAGCTGACTGCCTTTGCAGTGCCTCATAAATAAGATATTCGTCGTCCGATAGCTGCTCATTATCAGCGTTGAAGTCGGGGCGCGAAGTAATAATGGTTTCGCTCTCCAGTAAAAATCCGCTTGGCATAGCTGATTTGTATACTTCACCAAGGCTGCACATGTAATACGACGCGAGCCATTGCCAGTGATCAAGCTGTGTTTGGGTAACTAGCGGAAAGTCATCCAGTATCTGGTGAATGTCTTTTGCTTCGTAAAGCTGTGGCGGAGTTTGGTGTTTGCTTAATACCAGTCCTGTATATATCTTGTTCCGTCCAAAAGGTACTGCAACGCGCATTCCTGTTTGTAAAAAGGCATACTCTGCCTCATTTATAGCGTAGGTAAAAGGTTTTGGCAGGGCTAATGGCAGTACAACTTCTATGAAAAAAGGCATATACGGGATTTGAAATACAAATATAAGATTTTTATGGTTTATAGTTATTGGTTGATGGTTGTCGGTTGATAGCTCCCTCTTCTTCGGAGAAGGGCTGGGGGTGAGTCAAAAAAAACACCTCCGTAAGGAAGTGTTATATATCTTAAGATTAAACTGCAAACTTTACTTTACCCTGTGCCATGTCTGGCTACGGCCAAGCATTGAGATGCCCATATAGCCTCTAACGCTTAGTTTATCAGCACCGTCAAGTTTTATAGTGCAGCTGTATAGTTTTCCCTTTTGCGGATCAAGAATGTCACCATCTGTCCATTCGTTACCGTCTTTTGTAAGGCCTTTTATAATTACAAGCCCGTTGATAGGTTTATCTTTATCTGCTCCTTTACATTTTGTGCATTTAGAATCTTTTTTGGCAGGGTTAAGTATCTCAACCACTTTACCATAAATTTTTCCGTTTTGCTCATATACCTCTACAATAGATTTTGCCTGTCCGGTTTCATCATCAATGGTTTTCCATTTTCCGGTTACACTTTGTGCAGATACAGAAAAGATGCCCGCCACGGCTACAAGTAAGAATGTGAAAATTGCTTTTTTCATAAGTAATGCTATTTGGTTTTGTTAAATATATAAATTTTTTCTTTTTAATTTATGAATTAACGCATTTAATTCGAACCCGAGGAGCAAAATAAAGCAGTTAATCCATATATATAGCATTAATACAAGTAGCGTGCCAATTGATCCATACAGTTGGTTATACTTTGCAAAGCGAAGCACATAAATACCAAATCCATAAGAAGTTAAGCCGAATAAAACGGTGCTTAAAACCGATCCGTAACTGAAAAAAGCAGATGTTCTTGTTTCCTTTGCAGCAAACTTAAACATAAGCGATGTTATGGTTAGTACCATAGCGATAAGTACAGCATAACGTCCTAACTGAAGCAAATACACATCATCGCTTAAAAAGCCGCGTGATGTAAGGCTGTGTATGATAACCTCAAGTGTTACGATTGTTGCTACAGTCACGATGAGTACTGTAGTAAATACCAATGAAAGCCCAATAGCAAGGGCATATTGACGGAAATAGGTTCGTTTTATCGTAATGTGCAAACTGTTCTGGAAACCGCTCAATAGTGCGTTGATACCATTACTCATAAGGAGAATAGCCAAAAGGATACCCACAGAAAGCAGGCCACCCTGACTGTTGTGCAGAATATCGTCCAGTATGCCTTTTATGGCATCATATGTATTGGGAGGGACGTTGTCTGATACGAACTGCATAAAATCTTCCTGAAATCCCTGTAAAGGGATGTACGGAATTAAGTTTAACAGAAACAACGCAAACGGAAACAGCGACATAAAGAAACTGAATGCAATGGCTCCGGCGCGGTACGAAAGGTCACCTTTTACGATACCTGTAATATACAGCTCCATAAGATGATATAGCGTTAAGCCTTCACTATAGGGAAGTTTGACCGTTTTGCCAAACCGTACCAGATATTTAAGAACAGGTACGCGTTCCAGTTTATGTTCCAGTTCCAGCGACATTAAATTGCTTTTAGGCTAAGATCCATATTATAAATAGAATGCGTAAGCGCGCCCGAAGAAATATAGTCAACACCGCATTCGGCATAGTGGCGCATAGTATCTTCATTGATGCCGCCGGATGATTCCGTCAGGCAATAATCGCCGATAAGGGCAACCGCCTCTCGGGTTTGTTTGTAATCAAAATTGTCAAGCAGTATGCGGTAAACACCCGGAATAGAGATAATTTCTTTGACTTCCTCCAAATCGCGTGCTTCAACAATGATCTTAAGGTCAAGGTTATTGGCTTTAAGATATTCCTGCGTTTTTTGGATAGCTGGGGTAATGCCCCCGGCAAAGTCGATATGGTTGTCTTTAAGCATGATCATATCATACAGCGCAAAACGGTGGTTCTCGCCGCCGCCTATTTTTACTGCCCATTTCTCAATAGCGCGAATACCCGGCGTCGTTTTTCGGGTATCAAGGATTTTAGTATTCGTACCTTCCAGTAGTTTTACATAACCGGCGGTTTTGGTAGCAATGGCGCTCATACGCTGCATAGCGTTAAGCACGAGGCGTTCGGCTTTAAGGATGCTCTGCGAACTTCCCGAAACGTGAAATGCCACATCGCCATATTGCACGGGAGTACCGTCCTGTATAAAAACTTCAATTTGTAATTGCGGATCTACATAGGCAAAAACCTGCTGTGCAAAAGCTACGCCTGCAAGTATGCCGGTATCTTTAACCAGCAGTTTAGCCTTTCCGGTAGCTGAAGCAGGAATACAGGCAAGCGAACTGTAATCGCCGGGGCCTACATCTTCGCGGATGGCATTTTCTATAATAAGTTGGAGTTCGTGCTGAAATTGGGTTTCAGATATCATTGCATTTATTTAGTAGGGCTAAAATAAGGTTTTTTTGGGAAACCGAACAACTGTTCGGTTTTTTAACGTTCAATTAAAACACCCTACTGTTAGGGATATTTTCGTGTTAAAATGATTTAAATTGCAGATTACGTAAATTATAAAATCTTTAAAAATATGTCAATGGTAAAAAAGTATGAATTTGAAATTAAGACTCTCAAAAATTTGCAAGATTCTAATTCTTCGCACACCTTATCAAAATTTGAATTTTTAGCAACTTCATTAGAATCTGCAGAGAAATATAGGGATAGTCTTGCTGAACATTACAATGAGAATATGCCATTTCGACCTCAATTGCCTAAGGATGTTTCTTTGTTGATAGAAAAAGTATATTAATTTAAAATATATAAATTGGATAATGCATTAATTGGAGTTAGGAAAGCAGGAGAGAAAAATTATTTAGAATTAAAGACTTAGAATTGCTTGATGCTTTTAGTCAAGAAAATCATATACCTGGATATGGAAGTGCTGCTATTTTATCAAATTGGTATTGAGATGATGAAACTATCTTCAACTATCCCCATCGCTGGCGCGAGCGTCTCGCTCGTGCCGTCAATGTTAAAAAAAAAATTATTTTTACGGTTCATTTAAATATAATCAATGAGAAGATTTTTAAAAATTATTTTTATTATACTAACGGCTTTATTTTTTTTTAGATGGATTATTCCATTCAGGAATTACATAGATAATGCTTATGTATATATCATTTATTTTACATTCATGTTTTTTTATACCATCTATGAGTTGTTACAAGTAAGGAAGGATGATGATATGAATAATACTCAGACATTCCGTTTTAAATTATACGAGGCACTTATGGGCTTTGGACTATTGTTTTTAATTCTAATTTTATTAGAAGTTTATAAGTAAAATAATAATTTTTAATTTAAGCCTCAAGTTTTATAATTTGAGGCTTAAATATTATTAGTTAATTTTCCCCTGTGCTGCCACATGCATCTTGCTCGTGCCATACTTCAAGTTAAACCACAATCGTCCTCCCTTTAGATGACATTTTGCCTTCTTCAAAATAAAAGTCAATTTGGCCAAGGTTAAGTCCGTAACAGCCTACCTGGTTTACAAGAACTTCTTTACCGTTTATGTTTTTCTCTATGTAGGGTTTGTTTAAAAAGGTATGGGTATGCCCGCCAATGATGAGGTCAATATCTTTAGTGTTTCGGGCAAGGGTAAGATCTGATATTTTAGAAGGTTCGTCTTTATAAATAAAGCCAAGATGCGAAAGGCATATCACTAAGTCACATTTCTCGGTATGGCGAAGTATACGCGCCATATCCTGTGCTACACCAAGCGGATCATTATATACTGTCTCCTTATAATTCTTCTTTTCTACCAGTCCGGCAAATTCGATTCCTAATCCAAAAACACCAATTTTAATTCCGTCTTTTACAAATATCTTATACGGTTTTATACGCCCGTCGAGTATGGTGTTCTTAAAATCATAATTAGCCGATACAAAATCAAACGAAGCGTGAGGCAATTGCTTGTGGAAACCTTCCAGTCCATTGTCAAAATCATGATTGCCCAATGTTGCCAAGTCATACTGCATCATGCTCATGAGTTTAAATTCAAGCTCGCCACCATAATAATTAAAGTAAGGAGTACCCTGAAAAATATCTCCGGCATCTAATAAAAGGGTGTTCGGATTCTGCTGACGAATCTGCTGTATCGCCGATGCCCTGCGTGCCGCTCCGCCCATATTGGCATATTTAGGGTCGTCAATAGGGAAAGGGTCAATGTGGCTGTGCACATCGTTAGTATGCAGTATGGTTATCTTTTTTACTTCGGGTACTGTAAAGCTGCTTAATGAAAATCCTCCCAGTACCAGCGCCGATCCTGCTGCGGTTTTTTGTATAAAATCCCTTCTTTTCATGGCTATTCGGTTATAATATGCTGGGTGGTTAGTATTGGCAGGGTGTCTGTTTCTTTAAAATAATCAATATACAAATCGCGGAGTTTATAGTCAAGATCGTATATCCCTTCATTAGTGGCAAAAAAAGCCATGTTATCGCCGCCGCCTATCAGGTAATCTATAGAGGCTACATAATAGGTTGCGTTGTCGTCAAGAGGTTTGTTCTGTATGCTGATTGCTTTAACCATATCGTTCACATCAAGTATAATGGTGATACCGGCCAGCGGATGTGCTCTTTTTTCACGGGCAATGTAAGCTGCCATCTCACGAATCTGCGCGCCTTTTAGCGCAACAATCTTAACACTATTCTCAAAAGGCATCACTTCAAATGCAGTACGGGTAGTTACAGGGCCTTTAGCTATAATAGATCGTATGCCGCCGTGATTGAGCATACACATATCTATATGTTTATTTTCTGTTGCGTAAAAACGTTTGTCGGCTCTTTTAAAAGTGGCCTCTGCTAAGAGGTTTCCCATAGGATTGCTCCATTTGCCTTTACTTTTGTCAAAGGTCTCCGGGGCATAGGTTAAAACGCTGTCGAGTTCTTTGTCCAGATGGATTCTATAAGGTGCAATAAAGTTTTCTATTGCCGCCGTTTCGGGTAGCGCTGCCGTTATTGATGTTTTTCTGGCTTCAATTTTAGTGTTGTGCAGTCCGGTAGTGGTACTACAGGCTGTAAATTGCAGCAATGTTAGAAATAAAACAAACCGCACTGCGTATGTGTTATACTTTTTAAAGATTCTCATTGCAATGACCTATATTTGAATTATTTTTGTAATCGACAAGTAAAAGTACTATGTTTTTGAAGTTTATTAAAGATTTTAGCCTTAAAAAAATAATTAAGAAAAGTTTACCGGGATATAAACCGCTTACTTCTCCTGATGCAGTAATCATAGTGGGTATTCTTATAGATGAGAGTTACTTCTTTGATAAAGAAGGTCTTATTGTGGAATTGATCTCTAACGGAATCAACAGAAGTAATATTGAAACCCTGAGCTTTAAGGAGAAAGTTAAACCCAAAGAAATAATAGATTACCGTTATTTTACCCGTAAAGATATATCTGTGTCGGGTACATTTGAAAAGGAAGATGTTGCTGCTTTCATCAGCACGCCTTTTGATATGCTTATAAGCTATTATGATGTAGAAAAAGCACCGCTTTTACTGGCTACCATAAAGTCTAAAGCTAAGTTTAAAGTTGGTTTTTCGGGTATCGATAACCGCTTAAACAGCTTTATGATAAGCAGCCAGGCAGAAAAATACACTGAATTCGTTTCAGAGTTGTTCAAGTATTTAAAAATCCTAAATAAAATTTAACATGCAGTCATTAAAAGGTACGGGCGTTGCGCTCATTACTCCCTTTAAAAAAGACTTTTCAGTAGATGTTGAAGCACTGGAAAGAGTCGTTAACTATCAGATAGCAGGAGGTATTGAATATCTTGTGGTATTAGGCACAACAGCAGAAGCTGCTACCCTTACCAAAGATGAGAAGGAGTTAGTTATAAAGACCGTGTTAAAGGCAAATGCAGGCAAATTGCCTGTAGTGCTTGGAGTAGGGGGAAACAATACTGCTGAGGTCGTAGAGGAACTTAAAACACGCGATCTTTCGGCTTTTGCAGCAATACTTTCTGTGTCTCCATATTATAATAAACCTACACAAGAAGGAATTTACCAGCATTTTAAAGCAGTTGCGGAGGCGTCTCCGATACCTGTTATATTATATAATGTACCTGGACGTACGGCAAGCAATATGCTTCCGGCAACGGTAATACGTTTAGCGAATGATTTTGCTAATGTTGTTGCTATTAAAGAAGCTGCAGGTGATATCGTTCAGGCAATGAAACTTATTCAGGGCACTCCGGAAGGATTCCTGATTATATCAGGTGATGATATGGTAACACTACCTATGGTTCTTGCCGGTGGAGCAGGGGTTATCTCTGTAATTGGTGAAGGATTCCCAAGGGAGTTTTCAGATATGGTTCGCCTTGGCCTTGAGAAAAAAGCAGACGAAGCTTACAAACTACATTATTTATTAGCCGATTCTATCGACATGATTTTTGAACAGGGTAATCCTGCAGGTATCAAGTCGGTTTTCAAACACTTAGGAATTTGCGAAGATGTTGTAAGGCTTCCATTGGTTCCTGTTAACGAAGATTTAGCAGGCAGGCTTGGGGATTTTGTAAAAAAAATCCGTTAATTTGTATAGATAACGTTAAAACAGTAACACTATGCTATCGGATAAAATGCAGCAAGCGCTTAATGACCAGATCAGGATGGAAGCAGAGTCTTCACAAATATACCTGGCTATGGCATCATGGGCAGAAATTAAAGGGTTTGAAGGGATATCAGCATTTATGTTTAAGCAGTCTGATGAAGAAAGACAACACATGCTGAAACTTTTAAAATATGTAAATCAACGTGGTGGTGCAGCTGTAATTTCAGCTTTAGACGAACCAAAGCTTGATTATACATCATTTAGAACACTTTTCCGTCAGTTGTATGATCATGAAGTAAAAGTATCTGCAAGTATTAATGAACTTGTTGATATTGCCCTGACAGGTAAAGATTATGCTACACATAATTTCCTTCAGTGGTATGTTTCTGAACAAATTGAAGAAGAAGCAACAGCTAAAGTGATCCTGGATAAGATTGATCTTATTGGAGATGATAAAGGCGGTCTTTATATGTTTGATAACGATATGAAGAATTTTACCGCAAACGGACATAATATCGTGCAATAAAAAGTACAGATTTAAGTTTTTAGGAAGATGCCTGTTGCAGGCATCTTTTTTTATGGTAAACGGCCTGAAAAAAAAGATTTTGTATTCTCTAATTATTAACTAAATTTGCAGTTGCTTTTAAATAGCCGCTGCGTGCAGCATAACGAACAAATATGACAAGATACTTTTATATACTTTTTTTTGCATTAGCGCTTACATCGTGCAGTGAATACCAGAAAGCACTTAAGAATGATGACATTGCAAAAAAATATGAAGTTGCAGAAAAACTGTATGAGAAGGGGAAATACGGTAAAGCGATAAGGCTTTTTGAACAAATTTCACCTTCATATAAAGGTAAGGCTCAGGCACAAAAAATGTTTTATATGTATGCCCAAGCGTTGTTTAAAACAAAACAATATTACACAGCAGGCTACCAGTTTGATAGTTTTGCATCTATTTATCCTAAAAGTGATAAGGTTGAAGAGGCTTCTTTTTTAGCTGCTAAAAGTTACTATATGCTGTCTCCGAGATATTCATTAGATCAGGTAGATACGTATAAAGCACTGGATAAATTACAGGCGTTTATTGATGGTTATCCTAACTCACAGTACATGGCAGAAGCGAATGTACTTGTAAAAGAGCTTAGGGAGAAACTGGAGAAAAAAGCATTTGAGATAGCAAAACAATACAATACTATCTCTGAATATACGGGAGATCATAATGCAGCGATAAAAGCGCTGGATAATTTTATTCTTGATTTTCCGGGTACAAAATACAAAGAAGACGCTTTATACTATAAATTTGACTCTTCTTACCAACTGGCTGTAAACAGTGTTTACACAAGAATGGAAGAACGTCTTCAATTAGCTAAAGCTAATTACAATGCACTGATTAAGTTCAGCCCTGAAACCAAATACAAAGAGCAGGCAGATAAAATGCTTGCACACATAGATACTGAATTACAAAAATTTTCTAAATAAACGAGTCATGGATTTAAAGAAAACAACTGCTCCCGTAAATACTATTACCTACAACAAGAATGTGATAGAAGAGCCTACAGGTAACGTATACGAAGCAATTACCATTATCGCCAGAAGAGCTAACCAGATCAATACCGAAATTAAAAAGGAACTGATCGAGAAGCTTGAGGAATTTGCGACTTACAACGACAGCCTTGAGGAGATTTTTGAAAACAAAGAACAAATTGAAGTTTCTAAATTCTACGAAAAACTACCTAAGCCTCACGCTTTAGCAGTTCAGGAATGGTTAGAAGATAAGATCTCTTACAGAAAAGAAAATAAATAATTACAGTTATGTCTGTTTTAAGCGGTAAGAAAATTTTACTCGGCATTTCCGGGGGGATAGCCGCATATAAAACAGCCTCGCTGGTAAGGCTTTTTATAAAAGCAGGCGCGCATGTGCAAGTCATAATGACGCCTGCTTCTAAAGACTTTGTAACTCCGCTTACATTGTCTACACTTTCTAAAAACCCGGTTCATTCTTCCTTTTTTAATGAAGAAGATGAAAACGCGGTGTGGAACAACCACGTAGATCTTGCTCTTTGGGCAGATCTTTTTTTAATTGCCCCTGCTACAGCCAATACACTTTCTAAAATGGTTTCGGGCAATTCTGATAATCTCCTTCTTGCTACATATCTTTCGGCTAAATGCCCTGTCTATTTTGCTCCGGCAATGGATCTTGATATGTACAAACACCCTTCTACTTTATCGAGCTTCAAAGCATTGCAATCGTATGGTAACATTATGATACCAGCCGAAAGCGGTGAGCTTGCCAGTGGGCTTTCGGGTGAGGGGAGAATGGCTGAACCTGAAAATATAGTTGCCTTTCTTGAGACCGATCTTGAGAGTAAATTACCCCTTCGCGGAAAAAAAATACTAATTACTGCCGGCCCTACATACGAACCACTGGACCCTGTACGTTTTATAGGTAACCATTCTTCGGGTAAGATGGGATTTGATATAGCAAAGGCGGCTGCGAATGCAGGTGCTGAGGTAATTTTGGTTTCGGGGCCTACACATTTAAAGATGGATAATCCATTGATAAAGGTAGTGAATGTAACATCGTCTGAAGAAATGTATAATGCATGCCATGAATATTTCGAAGGAGTAGATTCGGCA
>Ga0157370_10000404_pt1 | contig 54438 bp, 53 predicted proteins | sample C35metaG_FD_113463 | JGI IMG/M metagenome (GOLD analysis project Ga0157370, IMG submission 113463) | Corn rhizosphere microbial communities from Kellogg Biological Station, Michigan, USA - C3-5 metaG | ecosystem: Host-associated > Plants > Roots > Rhizosphere > Soil | place: USA: Michigan...
TCAAGCGCCCCGCGCTTGGGTTTGCTGTCGGGGCTGATCAGGTGCGCGTCAGCGGGTTGTTTGCCGTGGCTCCAGGCTTCGATGCGGTCGTGCCAGCGTTTTAGCGCGGGCGCCGAATAGCCGCTGGCGTAGAGTTTTTTGTCGCCGTGCAGGCGCATGTAAACGAAGTCGCTGGTGAGGTCTTCGGCGTACGGCCATTTCTTCGCGGCATCGGCCACCACGAGGGCGACGTTGTATTTGCGCAGCAGGGCGATGTAGTCGTCGTTCACAAAGCTGTCGTGACGAATTTCCATGGCATGGCGCATCGGCTGCTTTCCAGGCCAGTCCTGATAACCCTCAACCTGGCGGCGCTCGTCGCACCCGCTGGCGATTTTTTTCGCGGCGCGGCGCGTGGTCGGCAGTTGCTGGAAAAATTCTTCGATCAGCGCGGCGTCGAATTTGAACGTGGGCGGAAACTGCCAGAGCAGCGGACCCAAGCGGGTGCCGAGCTGACCGAGGCCAGAGGCGAAAAAATTCGCCATCGGCTGTTCAATGTCACGCAGACGCTTGATGTGGGTAATCAGGCGCGGCGCCTTGATGCTGAAAACGAAATCCTCCGGCGTATCCGCCGCCCAGCCGCGATAGCGCTCAGGCGTTTGCAGGGCATAAAAAGAGCCGTTGACCTCGATGCTATTCACCGCGCGGGATGCAAATTTGAGCTCCTTCTTCTGCACCAGCCCCTCTGGGTAGAACTCGCCGCGCCATGGCCCGTAACGCCAGCCGGATATCCCGATTCGAATGGCGGCCATTGTTCAGTCCGGGTTGTGCAGCGCGTGGGACACGGCGGTGTCGCTGATGGTTTCTTCATCGCCGCTGCTGACGCTGTGCTGTTTTTGCGAGTGCAACTCCACCTTGATCCAGCCGCTGGCGCGGCGATCAAACTGCTTGAACGCCTCGATGGCATCGTTCATGGGCTTGATCTGAGTGAGGATCGCCGCCGGGTCGATGCGCTTGCTGACCACCAGTTCGATCAGCTTGGGGATGTATTTGCGGTGATGGCAGTTGCCCATGTTGATGGTGAGGTTTTTGTTCATCGCCGCGCCAATCGGGAAGCTGTTCATTTGCGGCGGGTAGACGCCAACAATCGACAACGTGCCGGCTTTGGCCAGCGCCTCCACGGCCCACTGCAACACCTGACTGGGCGCGTCGCCGGGGTGCCAGTTGTCGCCGTCAGGGTGGGTGGTGGGGCTTACGGCGGCCATTTCTTCGCGGAACGCGCCTTCTTGCAACGGTGAGCCGTGGTGGCAGCGCGAATGCTCGGCGTCAACGCCAACGGCGTCGATGGCGCGGTCTACGCCGATGTCACCGGTAAGGCGAAGCAGGGTGGCGACCGGGTCTTCCTTGTCGAAATTAATGGTTTCGGCGCCTTGCTCACGGGCCATGCGCAAGCGGTCGTCGAGGTGATCGATGGCAAACACCCGCGCGGCGCCCAGCAGTTTCGCGCTGGCAATGGCGAACTGGCCGACCGGGCCGCAACCAAACACCGCGACGGTGTCGCCGGGCGTGATTTCGGCCATTTCGGCACCGAAGTAGCCGGTGGGGAAAATGTCGGAAAGCAGAATGGCTTGGTCGTCGCTGACTTCCATCGGCAATTTGATCAGGCCGATGTTGGCGTGGGGAATGCGCGCCTTCTCAGCCTGCAAACCCTGGAACGGGCCTGTTGCCTGCGGGCCGCCAAAAAATGCGGTGCCGGCGGTTTTGCCGTTCGGGTTGGCGACGTCGCACTGGGCGTAATAACCGGCGCGGCAGTATGAGCAGTTGCCGCAGGCGATGGTGGAGGGCACCACGACGCGGTCGCCGATCTGCAGATTGCGCACGTCGCTGCCCAGTTCTTCGACGATGCCCACGGCTTCGTGGCCGAGAATGGTGCCCTTGACCATGCCGCTGAAGGTGCCGCGCACGAAGTGCAAGTCGGTGCCGCAAATGGCCGAGGCCGTGATGCGGATGATGGCGTCGGTTGGCGCTTGAAGGGTCGGCTCGGGAACGTCGTCGAGGCGAATATCGCCGACGTCGTGAAACACCACGGCTTTCATGCTGTCTCCTCGCTGAATGGGGGTGGACGGATCGGTGCCAGCGCGACAGCTGCGGTCGGGCGGCGTCCAGTACTAGTTCCGACTGGACGGCAGGAGCGGGGTTCAGGTTTTTTGGGCGAAAAAAAACCGCTTCAAGCGAAGCGGTTTTTACGGGGCGGGTACGCGGGGTCAATATTCCCAGCGCAGCGTGGCGGTAACGCTGCGGGGCTCGCCGTACAAGTCGCTGTACACGCTGGTACTGGCGTAATACTCCTTGTCGAAGACGTTATCGACGTTAAGCGTGCCGGTGAAGTGTTCGTCGAATTTGTAGCGGGCGAGGACGTCGACCAAGGCGTAGCTTTCTTGTTTGGCGGTGACGGGGTTGTCCGGGCCGAATACGCCGATGTTGTCGTAGCTCGTCGCGCTTTCCCAACGTACCCCACCGCCTAATGTCAGACGGTTCAGCTCGCCCTGGAAGTTGTAGGTGGAAAACATCTTCACCGTGTTCTTCGGGAACCCGACGTTCACATCGACACCATCGGGGTAGTAGCTGGTGACGTGACTGTAGCCAGCCTGCACCTGCCATCCGGGGAGCACTTCGCCCGCCAATTCCACCTCAGCGCCTTTGACCTTGAGGTTGGTCGGGTTGACGTAGCTGTTGCCCAACTGATCGCCGAACTCAGTGGAAGCTGGGTAGTTGGATAGCTTGGTTTCGAACAGCGCAGCGGAGAGGTTCAACTTGCCGCCGTAGTACTCGGCTTTACTGCCGATTTCGTAACTGTCGCCTTCAGCCGGATCGACGAACTTGCCCTCGATGGTTTGTGAGGTTTGCGGTTTGAAAATCTTCGTGTAGCTGGCGTACACCGAATAGGTGTCGTTGAGGTCGTACACCACGCCGGCGTAAGGAGTGACCTCGCCGGTTTCCTTGCGTTTGCCGTCATCGGGTGCGTATTCCACACCCGGATCCCAGTCGTACTGAGTGGATTGATCGAGTTTGAAGTAGCTCAAGCGCGAACCCAGGATCACCGACAAATCATCGGTTGGTTTCAAGCGCACTGCGGCGTAGGCGGCGGTGTTGCGTTGTTCATATTTAACCCGGCCTTCGCGCTCGATAGGCGGGCGAGCAATGTTCCCGTGCCAGTTGTAGACGTTGGGAATGGTGGGGTCCCAGGTGATTGCCGGGTCATAAAAGCGCCACAGCGGGTTGGCGTCGACGTTGGCCCGGTATTTGTTCGCGCTGACGCCAAACATCAACTCATGCTCGCGCCCGAGGAAGGAAAAAGGCCCGGTGGCATAGGCGTCAATGGCGTTTTGTTCGGGCTTGCTCGGCCACTTGGCGAAATACAGATTAGTGCCGGCGCCTGTTTGCTGATCGGGATAACCATCGCTACTAAACCAGCCGTATTCCACATCGTTGTCGTCGCGCGTATTGGTGTAGGCCACTTTCGCCAACCAATCGTTATCGAAACGGTGTTCGTACGTGGTGAAAATGGAGGTGCGCTTGCGATCGGCGTGGCTCCAGTCGGCGGCGGAGTTGTAGTCGCGGTCGAAATCGGTGCGGTTGCCGTTGCTGAAGAACGCCGGAAAACCAAAGTAGCCGCAGGCGTTGCAGTTTTTCACCTGGTAGTCGATGCCGAAGCTAACGGTGTCGCGCTCGGTCAGGTCCGCTTCGAGAATGCCGTAGGCCACTTGCCGTTCGGTGCTCAGCCGGTCGGTGAACGAGTTGGCTGTTTGGTAAGCGGCCACCATGCGGCCGCGCACGTTGCCGGTTTCAGTCAGCGGGCCGGAAACGTCTACTTCCGTGCGGTAGTTGTCCCACGAGCCGGCGCTGCCCTGAATGGACGCCTGGAATTCACGGGTCGGGCGCTTGCGCACCATGTTGATGGTGGCCGACGGATTGCCGGTGCCACTGAGCAAACCGGTGGAGCCGCGCACGATCTCGACACGGTCGTACACGGCCAAGTCGTTGTCCTGGCTTTTCATCTCCGGTTGGAACACGGTCGGGATGCCATCAACCTGAAAATTCTCGATCTTCAGCCCCCGGGAAAAAATACCAACTTCGTCGTCCGAGGAGTTGCTCTTCTTTTTAAACAGCACGCCCGGCGCTTCGGAAATAACGTTTTCAAGGCTGACCATGTTCTGGTCACGCATGCGCTGCTGGGTAATCACGCTCACCGACTGCGGCGTCTCGCGAATCGACAGCGGCATCTTGGTCGCCGTGCTGGTAGCCGCCGTGGTGTACGAACCCGTGCCTTCGGTGGTTTCGCCCAGGCCGTTGGATACGATGGCAGTGGCGCCCAGTTCCATGGCGCTCTGGTCGGCCTTGAGCAGCGTCACGCTGTTGCCGCGAATCTGGTAGCTGATGCCGGTGCCGCGCAGCAACACGTCCAGCGCGGTCGCCGGTGCGAAGTTGCCTTTGACCGCCGCGCTCTTGCGATTGCCGACCAGGTCCGGGCTATAAAGAATCTGCAGATTGCCTTGGCGACCCAGCTCTTGCAGGGCGCTTGATAGCGACTGTGCTGGAATATCCAGCGTAACGTCCTGGGCCTGCACCATCGCCGCGTACGGGCTGGCGAGGAACAAACCAACGCTGCTGGCCAACAAAGACGGGCGCAAGGTGCGCTGAAGCATCAGCTTCATCCGTGGTGAAAGGTGCTTCGTGGAGGACATCATGATCTTCCGTGGCTGTTATTGAGTTAGGTTCGCATTTATAGGACGAGGCTGTGGGCGGAAACCGGAAAAATAATTTTCCGATTTCTGAACTTTTTTACTCAGGCGGGATGCGCAGCGGCCTGCAGCTGACCGTTTTGCAGGTGCAGCACTTGGTCGGCGAGGTCGAAAAAGCGGTCGTCGTGGGAGATCACGATGATGGTTTTGCCCAGGCGCTTCAGGTCGGGCAGCAGCTCGGTGTAGAAAATCTTGCGGAAGGCCGGGTCTTGGTCGGCGGCCCATTCATCAAACACCAGCACCGGGCGCCCATCGAGCCAGGCGTTCACCAGTGCCAGGCGCTTGCGCTGGCCGGTGGACAAATCGGTGGTGGTGAACGCCCCGTCGCGCACGCTGACCTTGTGAGCGATTTCCAGACGCTGCAAGTATTTGCCGGCATCGGCGGGCAGGGCGTGCTCACCTTGAACCAGGTCGTCGAACAGGTAGTAGTCGGCAAAAATCGTGGTGAACAACTGGCGGTAATCGTCTCGTTCTTCAGCCGTTACCGCCTGACCGTTAAGCAGCACCTCGCCTTGCTGCGGCGCGTACAAGCCGAGCAGCAGCTTGATCAGCGTGGTTTTGCCGCTGCCGTTGTCGCCGACGATAAACAGAATTTCGCCGGGCTCGACCCTGAGGTTGACCGGCCCAAGATGAAACGCCGATGCGCCTTCCACGGCGGGAAAGGCGTAGGCCACATTGCGCAATTCGATGCCGCGCAGAGGCGTGTGTGGGGCGGTTTGCGGGTTGTCCAGCAGCAAGTGCGGCTCCGGCGAGGAAAACAACCGCGACAGCTCGGCGATATGGCTGAACGCCACTTGCGCACGGCTGACAATGGGCAAGGTGCCGAGCAGGGTTTCCAGCGGGCCTTTCATATACAGCAGCACCAAGACGAAGCCGCTGATGACCGCGGCATCGTTGTTGAACCACAGGCTTTGCGTGGCAATGGCCAGGGCGATGACCACAAAAAACAGCATGGAACCGAAGGCCTTGGCGGTGACGAAAATGCTGATGGAGCGAATCTGTAAGCGACAGATATGTTCAGCCGTTGCCTGCAACTGGTGGGTAAACATGCGCTGGCGGCGCGGCCGGTTGATGCGCAGTTCCTTGGCGCCTTCGGCCACGGCGCGGTAGTGCTTTTGCAGGTCGTCCTCGGCTTCGCGCGCCTGGTGGAAACCCTGCAACCCGAGCGACTGCGCAAAAAACTGCGCGGTGCAGCCGATCACGATGGCCACGGCGGTAATCAGGAACATCGGCCATGACAAATAGGCCAGATAGCCCAGGCAGCCGAGGGTCACCGTAAAGGCAATGGCCAGCGGCGCGAAGGCAAAGGCGAAGTCGCTGACGGTATCGACGTCGTGGGTCAGCACCGGAATCAGCCGGTGGCTGCGAAAGCGCTCAATCTGCTCGATGGGCGCCGACAGCACCTTGGCGCCGAGGTCTTTACGCAGGCGAGCAATGATGTGTTGGCCGATGTAATTGGTGCCGATGTCCGCCGCAATCGAGCTGGCCAACGCCACCAGACAAAACCCGGCGAAGGCCATGACCACGCCTGTGCTCATACCGTTTTGCGCGTGCAGGCCATTGTTGATCGTTGCCAGTAACGCCGTGATGCTCAAGCCGCCGAGCACGCCCAACACCACGCAGGCCGTGGCCAACGGCCAGAACGGCTTGAGCAGCGTGAGCAGTTCGCGAATGGCGCTGGGGGCAGCTGGGGTGGGGGTCGTCATCGGCTTTTCCTGAAAGGGCGCGGGCGTGATCGCCTGAGGAAAAGACGGGTGAGGCGGGCGGAAATTTAGCGGGGAGAGCAGGGTATTGGTGCTGGAAAAAAACAAAGGCCCCTCTCCCGCAAGCGGGCGAGGGAGCTGATTGACGTTGGTTGCTCGAGATGCGGTAGCCGCCCAAACGTCACCCCTCGCCCGCGTGCGGGAGAGGGGCTGGGGGAGAGGGGGCCGTTGACGTTCGTGGCCTGCTTCATAACGCTGCCGATTTAGTTTCGGCAGAATAGAGGACAGGTTCGAGAGCAATCGCGGCTAAAGCCGCTCCCACAGAAAAACGAAGCTTCTGTAGGAACAGCTTTAGCCGCGATGCAGGCGCTTACAGCTCGCGCGCAACTCGAAAGCCCAACCAATCCCCACGCACATACGGCTCTCGATAATTGCGGTTGCCCGAGCGTGAAAAAATCGGCGCCTCGGTCCAGTCGTTGCCGCGGATCATGTGGTATTCGCAGCTGGCTTCCATCCAGGCGCTGCCATCGCTCGGCGCGCCGACGTAGCCGTCGTGCATGCAATCGGCCACCCACTCGTACACGTTGCCGTGCATGTCATACACGCCGAAGGCATTGGCGGGGTAACTGCCCACCGGCGAGGTGTAGCTGAAGCCATCCGCCGGCCCGTAAGTGTTGGCGTGTTTGCTAATGCCATAGTCCGCACCTTCATCAAACGGGAACGGAAATGGCCCGGCAGAACCGGCCCGTGCGGCGTATTCACGCTCGGCTTCGCTGAGCATGCGGTAGTGCTTGCCGGTCTGTTTCGACAGCCAGGCGACATAGGCTTTTACGTCGTCGTAGCTCATGCACACCGCCGGCTGCGTGGGGCCTTGCGGGTAGCGGGGTTTGCTTGCCACGCATTCACGGCCGGGGCGCTCGTCGCCGTCGGCGATGGTCACGTTTGCCTGTTTGACATAGGCGTCCCACTCGCCCGCTGTTACCTGGAAATGGCTGATGGCAAACGGTTTGGCGAAGGTGACGGGGTGCAGCGGGCCTTCGTCAGGCTGGCGCCCCACTTCGTTTTCCGGGGTGCCCATGGTGAAGGTGCCAGCAGGCAGTACGACCATCTGCGGGCAGTTTTTGCAGTCGCGAAATACGCTGCCCACAGCGTGTTTGTCGGCGGCGTTCGCCGGCAGTGCCATCAACACCAGCGCGGCAATAAGCAGGGTTTTCATAAACGGTTTCTCACAACTGATTGGTCAGCAAATTGATGGCGCGGTCGATGTCCGCTTCGGTGTTGAGCAAACTCGGCGCCATGCGCACCACGGGGCCGACATCGCGGTTAACGGCATCGACAATTACGCCGTTGCGCGTCAGGTAGGCGGCAATGGCGTCTTCATCCACCAGGGGCGTTTTAAAAAAGGTGAAGCCGGAGGAAAACTGCGGGCTTTCAGGGGTGACCAATTGCACGCCCTTGACCGTTTTCAATCGCTGTTTCAGGTAGGTGTTAAGGCCATGAATGCGCGCTTGCACGTCCGCCTTGCCCAATAAAAGGTGCAGCTCGAAGGCTTTGCCCAAGGCCCAGCGGTGTTCAAAGCTGTGGTAGCCGCCGGGCGACATCACCGAACCAAAGGTGTCGTCGGCGCGCGAAAAACTGCCGACCGTGGGCGTCATGTTGGCCATGGTCGGCGTGGCCGAGCATATGATGCCGGTGCCGCGCGGCCCGAACAGCCACTTGTGCGCACCGGCAATCAGGTAGTCGCAATTGAGGTCGGCGAAGGTGACATTTTCGATGCCGAAACCATGAACGCCATCGACACACAGCAGCAGTCGATCCGCTTCGTCGCGGCCCTGGTTATGTTCGCGCACCATCTTGCCAATGTCGCCAATCGGCAGTTTCACTCCGCTGCCCGATTGCACCCAGGTCAGCGCCAGCACGCGGGTGTTCGGGCGCAGTTCGCTTTTCAAGCGCTGCACAATCTGCTCAGTTGAAATGCCCTGCGGCTCGTCGAACAAGCGAATTTCACGCATCTGCGTGTTTTGACGCTGCTTGCGAAACCGCATGGCGGCGTAGGCCGAGCTGTGCTCGTGCTCGGTGGTGAGCAGCTCCTGATCGGGGCGAATGTGAATGCCCGCATAGATCAGCGCCAGACCTTCGGTGGTGCTGCCGGTGAGGGCGATTTGTGCCGGCGTGACGCCCAGGTAATTCGCCGCCCAGTTGCGCGCGTTGTCCTCGTGCTTCCAGATCGCTTCGCTTTCGTAATCCACGGCAGCGGCGGGGTTGCGGTCCAGCTCGGCACGAAACTGGGCGATGGCGTCGCGCACCGGTTTCGGGTGCGAGGTGAGCAGAAACGTCGAGAAGTGCGCCAGGCTGTAATCGAGTGGGAACAGGGCGCGCAGTTGCTGCCATTTCTCGGCGGCATTGCTGCTGAAGGCCAGCGCCGACGAGTCGTCGGCAAAGACAGGGGCGCCCATGGGCAAGGCTGCGGCCAGTAAACCGGCCTGCTTGAGAAACGTGCGGCGATCAGTCATGGAGCTCCCGTTTGATGGCGTTTTACTGTGGCAGAGGCTTTAGCCTCGAGTCCTGGAACGCGGTGGTAATCAGCGGGTGGCGCTGGCTTGGGTCTGTTCCCAGACGCGCAGAAAATTGCCGCCCCAGAGCTTGGCAATGTCGGCATCGGAGTAGCCGCGACTGAGCAGTTCGGCGGTGACGTTGCGGGTGTCGCCGACATCGTGCCAGCCGTCCAGGCCGCCGCCGTCGTTGAAGTCCGAAGCGATGCCGACGTGGTCGATGCCGATTTTCTTCACCGTGTAGTCGATGGCGTCGCCGTACTCTTTCAGGCCCGCCAGCGGCTCTTCCTCAAGAATTTTGTACAGCGCGCCGGCGTATTCACCAAAGCGCGCTTCGGGCCAGGTGGCGATCACCGGGTCACCCGGCATTAACGCGTTGTCCAGGCCTTGCAGCGGTGGCAAGTCGAACTGCGCGCGCAGGGCGTTGAGCTTGTTCAGCGTCGGTTGGCTGAGGGGGCGCAAATAAGCGGGGAAGCCGACGACTTGCACCACGCCGCCGCTGTTTTTGATCAGCTGCAGTTCGTCGTCGCTGAGGTTGCGCGCAATGTCGACGAAGGCGCGCGGCACGGAATGCGAAGCCACTAACGGCGTGCGGCTCAAGCGGGCGACGTCTTGCAGGGCGAGGGTCGACATCTGCGACACGTCGATGATCACCCCAAGGTCGTTCAAGCGCGCCACCGCCTGTTCGCCCAGGGCCGACAAACCGCCAAGGGCGTCGGCACGGTCGTTGAAGAACGGCAGCGGTCGTGAGGAGTCTGCCCAGCTGTTATTGCCGACGTAGCTAAAGCCAAACATGCGCATGCCGCGCGCGGCCCAGGTGTCGAGCAGGCTGAGGTCGTCGCCCAGCGGGTACGCGTTGAGCATGCTGATAAAAATGGCGAACTTGCCCTCGTTGGCCAGGCGGCGGTAGTCGGCAGGCGTGTAGGCGATGCCAACCTGGTTAGGGAAGTCGCGCACCATGCCGGTGATGATCTTGTAGCGCAGCGCTTGCTGGTGGCGCGCTTCATCGACAAAGGCCGGGGTAGGGCGATGCGGTGCGTTCGGGCCGTTCCAGATTTCCGGCCAGCCGAACACGGTAAGCGCCGCACCGGACAATCGCCCGCGCGCCGCCTTGATCAGGTCGAAGCGACCTTCGCCGTCTTTGTCGGCCTCATTGCCTTCGGTGCCGAAATCTACCGGCACAGTGATATGGCTATCGAACGACACAATGCGTTCTTGCAGCGCGCTGGCGCGGCGCATCAGTTCCGCTGAATACGGCGGTGCGGGACGCACAAAAAAGTACCAGGCCGCCGCGCCAACAACCGCGAGCACCAGTAAAAGCGAGACAACCAGCAAGGTACGACGGGTGTTTTTCATGCTCGAACCAACGGCTAAAGGTGTGCTGTTGGGAGGAACGAGCCGGGCGCCGGAAAATTTAGCGGGCGAGGTGCACCGCACCGCTAAATTTCTGGGCGCAGCAGACGTTCTAGCTGGATCAGGTCTTGATTGATGAGTGCGCGATGAGGTTTTCCCGACGAGGCTTTATGGCTGGGCTGGTGGTCACCGGCGCGGCCATTCCGGCCGTGCTTTACGCGCGCCGCGAGCGTGATTTCGACGACCCCTTGCAGCCGGGGCAGCGTTTGACGCCGGACGAGGCCACAGTGGAGGCGGCCACCGCGCCGCTGGCACGCTTCGCTGATCAGTTGCGTGGCATTTGGGATATCCGCTTTAGCGGCGCGGACCGTCAGATGCTGGGTTTGGCGCAGGGCGTGGAACTGCTGCTGGACGTTGGCCCGAGCGGGCGCGCGGTGCGTGGCTATATGGGCTTGCCAAGCACCTTGCGCAGCGACAAGCCGGCCGAATACCGGGTGCAAGGCGACCTGACCGGGATGCCTGAAGGGCAAGTGCGTTGGCGCTTGCTGGGTGAGAACGGCGCGCCGCGCTACGAATTCACCGCGCTATTGGACGAGGTGTGGGGCGGCTGGAGCGATGCCGGCAGCGCCTCGTTGAACGGTTCGATACGCGACTTACAGCGGCCGTTGGCCTTGCCGGAACAGGATTGCCAATTCGTCGCCATCAAACGCGCATTTCCCGAGGCCCGCGAGCGCACACCGTTGGCGCCTGCGCTACTGGCCTGGTTGGTGTCGCCGCAGCACCGGCTGTTTCATCAGCTGTGGCATGCGAGCCGCGACAAATGGCGACGCCTGCACGACGACAAACGCAACGCCTTGCGCGGCCTGGGCTGGCAGCCCGGCCCGCGCGATGCAGAACGTGGCGCGCGGGGCCGACGTAAGCACTTGAACGGCTCGGGGGAAGACTTTCTGTTTATGCACCGCCACATGCTTTCCCGCGCCCGCGCCTTGCAACCCGACTTGCCAAGCTGGCAGGAACTGCCGCAGCCGCCGGTATTTATCGAGCACGACCGCCAGGGGTTTATCCGTTACCACGATAACCACGACGGCAACTCAGTGCCGCCCGCCTGGGTCGCAGCCGACGATGAAGAACTCAGCCATTGGCTCGCGCAGATCAAGGCCAACGACACCCACTACAGCAACTTTCAGGTCTGGGAATCGCAGTACCAGGACCCCCAATACCTCAGTCGCCTGACGCTCGCCCAGTTCGGTTCCGAGGTGGAGTTGAATATTCACGACTGGCTGCATATGCGCTGGGCCACGGTGACCCGAGACCCGTCCAACGGCATGCCCATAACCGGGGACCGCGAGCAATCCGATTACGCCCCGCGTTGGTTTCGTGCCGAGAATGATTTTCTCGGCGACCCGTTTTCCTCCCACATCAACCCGGTGTTCTGGCGCTTTCATGCCTGGCTGGATGCACGGGTTGAAGACTGGTTCCGGGCGCATGAGCGCCACCATCCAGGCGAGGTGCTGCGTCGCGAAGTGAACGGCGTGAACTGGTTTGCACCGGGGCGCTGGGTCGAGGTGGCCGACCCGTGGCTCGGCCCGCTGACCCACGGCTGCGGACCCGCCGAGCAGGGCGCTGCGGCGTTTGCAGGCCAGGCGGCTGAAATGGAGGTCGAGGTGATGAAGCTGGCGCTAAGGATCGCCCTCAGTGGCGAAGACGAGGTGCCTCAGCTGCTCAAACGCAGCCCAAGACGGCCCTGGTATGCACGGAATTTGAAGGTGGTTTAAAACTCTCTGTAGGAGCGGCTTTAGCCGCGATGCTTTTATATCTTTCGCCCCGTCATATGCCGCAAGTACTCAATTAATTGCTGTAACGCCTGGTCGCTGATGACCTCGGGGCCGAAGCCCGGCATTTTGCCCTGCGGCCAACGCCGCATACTTTGCGGGTCGCGAATGTAGCGGGCGAGAAAGCCGTCGGCGAAATATTCGGTGGGGTTGTGCGGCACGTTCAGGTCTGGCCCGAACTGCGCGTCGCCGGCACCGTTGAGGCGATGGCAAGCAAGGCAGTTTTTCTGAAACTGCGCGAACCCGGCTTGCACCTCGGCACTGGCATCGTTTGCCGGTAACAAGGCGGGGAAGCGCTCCGCGACTGCCGTTAAACGGCTGATTTTGGCAATCTGAAACGGCCACTGTTCCGGCCCGATGTGGTCGGTTTCAGGCTCGCTCCACACCAGGTAAAACGGCCCGGCGCTTGGCTTGCCGCTGGCCAGCGGCGGCCAGGGCGTTGCCGGATCCTCGATGGCCAGCCACGCGCGGCTGCCGGTTTTTTGCAGCAGCGGCGCGGCGGCGATTTCGGCGGCAAAACCGTCGAGCGCCACCACTTGCAGGTGGTCGCTGCTTCCCACGCCGGTTAGCAGCGCGGCGAGCGGGACGGCGCGATAGCGCATGGTGCGCTTGTACGCCACGTCGTTTTGAATCTCGATGGCCTGCACCTGCGGATGCTTGAGCAACGCCTCGGTGCTCAGCGTCTTGGCGCCGGCGGGCAGAGCGAAGGTCAGGTCAGCCGCCAGCGCGGGCAGGCCGAGCATTAACAACAAGCCAACGAGTATCGCGCGCATGCCACCGCTCCAGTTCCTAAAGCGGCGATTGTAGTGGCTGGATGCGCAACGTGCAGAGCGAGTCAGAAACAACCCGCGTACGCGGCGCAATGGCCGTCAGCTGATTAGCCTCGTTAGATTGGGAAGAATCAGAACGACAGCGGTGGCAAAGAGGATCCATCCGGCTTGGCGGATTTTCGGTTGTTTCAACATGGCGGTCGGCCTTTGTTCTTGTTGGCATCGCGCGGTCCGAAAAACGCACCCGCTTGCCTTGGCTGAGTTAATAAACCGCTCCGGCAAAACCCGGCAGCGGCGCCCTAGCGCTGTGAACAGTAGCTCTGTAGACAATAGGGGCCGGGTCACATGCGCCTTAGAAGAGTTGGTATTTAGAAGGGTGGGCTTTGCGCCCTGTGGTTATGTACACACCTGATATCAGTGACCGATGCCTGTTCCAGACACATCCCTGACTGCTTGGCGCACCGTTGAATCAAACAACCGTTCGTCTGAGCAGTGCGGTCAATGGCCCTGAGCATTTCGGTCATTGAGCCTGGTGCCCGTGGCGTTAAGGTGGAGCGGCATACAACAACAGGCTCGTAGCGCTCCCGCGCGCCATGCCGATAGCCAGTCCTTCAGCAGAAGGCCAGAGGATGTCATGACCGAAGCATTCATTTTCGACGCGGTGCGTACGCCGCGTGGCAAGGGTAAAAAGGACGGCGCGTTGCACAGCGTTAAACCCGTCAACCTCATCGCCGGGCTGCTCACCGCGCTGCAAACGCGCAACAACCTCGATACCAGTCAGGTGGATGACATCGTGCTGGGCTGCGTAACGCCCGTGGGCGATCAGGGCGCGGACATCGCCAAAACCGCGCCGATGGTAGCCAAGTGGGACGTCAGCGTTTCCGGCGTGCAGATCAACCGGTTCTGCGCTTCGGGTCTGGAAGCGGTAAACCTCGGCGCCATGAAAGTGCGCTCGGGCTTTGAAGACCTGGTCGTGGTCGGCGGCGTTGAGTCGATGTCGCGCGTACCCATGGGCTCGGACGGCGGCGCCTGGGTCATGGACCCGGAAACCAACCTCAGCACCAGCTTCGTACCCCAGGGTATCGGCGCCGACTTGATCGCCACCTTGGAAGGTTTCAGCCGCACGGATGTCGACGCGTTTGCCCTGCGCTCGCAACAAAAAGCGGCGCGCGCCAGCGCCGATGGTTCGTTTAACAAGTCGCTGATTCCGGTGACTGACCAGAACGGCATCGTGCTGCTGGATCATGACGAGTTCATCCGTGGCGACTCGACGCTGGAAGGCCTGGGCGCGCTCAAGCCGAGCTTTGAAATGATGGGCCAGATGGGCTTTGACGCCACGGCCATCCGCCAATACAGCCATGTGGAGCGCATCAACCATGTGCATACGCCGGGCAATAGCTCGGGCATCGTCGATGGCGCGGCGGTGATGTTGATTGGCTCGCAGGCCAAAGGCAAAGAGCTTGGTTTGAAGCCACGGGCGCGCATCGTGGCGACCGCCGTTACCAGCACCGACCCCACCATCATGCTCACCGGCCCAGCGCCGGCTACCCGCAAAGTGCTGGCCAAAGCCGGCCTGAGCGTTGATGACATCGACCTGTTTGAAGTCAACGAGGCGTTCGCCTCGGTGGTCATGAAGTTCATGAAAGACATGGGCGTCAGCGAAGAGAAGGTCAACGTCAACGGCGGCTCCATCGCCATGGGCCACCCGCTGGGCGCGACCGGCTGCGCGATCCTCGGCACGCTGTTGGACGAGCTGGAAAAACGCAATTTGCGTTACGGCCTCGCCACCTTGTGTGTCGGCGGCGGCATGGGCATCGCCACGATCATCGAACGCATCTAAGGAGTCTTCAGACGCGACTGCGCGTTCTCAGCCGGCCTCCATTTGCCTGCTCAGCCCGCTGCGCTTCTGAACGGCTTCCCCACTCTCGGGGTAGGAAAAGAAATGACTGACGCCATCCGTTATGAAAAAGGCCAGGACAATATTGTCGTTCTGACCATCGATATGCCCGGCCAAAGCGCCAACACCATGAATGCCGATTACCGCGAAGCCATGGCCGCCACCGTGGCGCGACTGGAAGCGGAGAAAAGTGACATTGCCGGCGTGATTGTCACGTCCGCGAAGAAGACCTTCTTTGCCGGTGGCGACTTGAACGAGCTGGTGAAAGTTACCAAGACAGACGCCGCCTCGTTCTACCAGATGATCCTCAACATCAAAGGCCAACTGCGGCGTCTGGAAACGCTGGGCAAACCGGTAGTGGCGGCTATTAACGGCGCCGCGTTGGGCGGTGGTTGGGAAATTTGCCTGGCCTGTCATCACCGCATTGCACTGGACAGCAGCAGCGTGCAGTTGGGGCTGCCAGAAGTGACGCTGGGCCTGTTGCCAGGTGGCGGCGGTGTGGTGCGCATGGTGCGCATCCTAGGTCTGGAAAAGGCGCTGCCATACCTGGCCGAAGGCAAAAAGGTACGGCCGGCCGAGGCGCTGAAAACGGGGTTGATTCACGACATCGCCAGCGACCGCGACGACATGCTCGCCAAAGCGCGCGCCTGGATCGCGGCCAATCCAAACGCCGTGCAGCCTTGGGACGTGAAAGGCTACAAAATTCCGGGCGGCACGCCGTCGAGCCCCAACGTGGCGCAAATGCTTGCCATCGCACCGTCGGTGCTGCGCGACAAGACCAAAGGCTGCTTTCCGGCGCCGGAAAAAATCATGTGTGCTGCGGTGGAAGGCGCGCAGGTCGATTTCGACACCGCGCAGCTCATCGAAGCGCGCTATTTCACCGAGCTCACCACCGGCCAGGTGGCGAAAAACATGATCGGCACGTTCTGGTTTCAGCTCAATGAAATCAACGCGGGCGGCTCGCGGCCCAAGGGGCAACCGGCCTATGTCACCAAAAAAGTCGGTGTGCTGGGCGCGGGCATGATGGGTGCTGGCATCGCCTATGTGTCGGCGGTGGCGGGCATCGAGGTGGTGCTTAAAGATGTATCGCTGGAAGCGGCGCAGAAAGGCAAAAGCTACTCGGCCACCTTGTTGGATAAAAAGGTCGGCCGTGGACAAATGGCCGCAGAAAAGCGCGACGCCATTCTGGCTCGCATCAAGCCGTCTGCCGACGAAGCGGACTTCAGTGGCTGCGACCTGATCATCGAGGCGGTGTTCGAAGACCGCGACCTGAAGGCCAAGGTCACGGCTGCTGCGGAGCGTCATGCACTGGCAGACGCGGTAATCGCCTCCAACACGTCGACGTTGCCCATCACCGGCCTGGCAAAAGCCGTGGAGAAGCAGGACAAATTCATCGGCCTGCATTTCTTCAGCCCGGTGGACAAAATGCCGTTGGTGGAAATCATCAAAGGCGCGCACACCAGCGACGAAACCCTTGCCCGTGGCTTCGACTACGTCATGCAGATCAACAAAACGCCCATCGTTGTCACCGACAGCCGAGGCTTTTTCACGTCGCGCGTGTTTGGCACCTTCACCAATGAAGGCCTCGCCATGCTGGGCGAAGGCGTGAACGCGGCGATGATCGAAACCGAAGCGCGTAAAGCCGGCATGCCGGTCGGGCCACTGGCCATCAGCGATGAAGTGTCGATGAGCCTGATGAACCACATTCGCCAACAAACCGTTAAGGACCTCGCGGCCGAGGGCAAACAGATTCCTGAGCACCCTGCGTTCGCGGTGGTGGAGCTGATGCTCAATGAATACAAACGCCCTGGCAAAGCAGCAGGCGGTGGTTTCTACGAATACCCTGCCGGTGGGAAGAAATTTCTCTGGCCGGAACTCAAGGGCCGTTTCGAAAAGGCAGACGCGCAGATATCCCAGGACGATGTTCGCGACCGCATTTTGTTTATTCAGGCCATCGAAACCGTTCGCTGCGTCGAAGAGGGCGTTTTGCTTTCGACGGCGGATGCCAACATCGGCTCCATCTTCGGCATAGGCTTTGCGGCCTGGACCGGCGGTGCCTTGCAGTTCATCAACCAATACGGGCTGCAGGATTTCGTCGCGCGGGCTCAGTACCTGGCTGAACAGTACGGCGACCGCTTCTTGCCGCCCGCGCTGCTGTTGGAAAAAGCGGCCAACGGTCAGACGTTCTAACCGCGCCTGCAACAAGCCTCCGCAGCCTTCCTGCGCGAGGCTTGTTTGCTACCTCAACTCTGTAAGCGCTTGGCCATCTCCGACGTCGCTCCCCAGCCCAGCTTTTCATACACCGGCTTACCGGCCTGCGTGCCATGAAGCACGGCGAAGCGGACACCGCGCCGGGCAAATTCTGCTTCCGCCAGTTTCATCAACGAAGAGGCGAGCCCTTGACGTCGATAGGGCTGTTCGACGTACACGTTTAGTACGTAACCGCGTGACGCATCTGTTGGATGAGCAGGGTGCGGCGGCCATTCGATGGTCATTAAGCCCACGGCGGCGGCTGGCGTTTCGTTATCCATCAGCACAAAGCCGTAATAACGACCATCTCGCAAACGGGTTTGCAGCCAGGGGCGAAAATTTTCAGTCATTACCTTGAGCTGTTCGGCGTTGCCATCGGCTTCCAGAAACATGCGCTCGCGGTGATTGCAGATAAGCGCGAGGTCATCTGGCACCACGCGCCTTACTCGAAAATGGGGGAGGTGTATGTTGCCGGGAATATCGTCCATCGCATGCTCCAAAGGCTCGTTAGCAGGAGTGCTGCGATCGTAACGGGGCTGCTGCCAGCTACGACAGACTCAATTCGCCAGCAAATTCGCCATACACCCAGGCCCGTTCTCAGCCAGCCATCGCGCCAGCAATCAGACGCCGCTGCTCTTTGCTGACATTAACGCGCATCGCGGTTTGGGAAATATCGATGAGGCTCTGCGCGAGGGTGTAAATGCCGCGGGACTGCATCCAGGTGAGGATGTCGGACAGGTGCCAGATGGACGCAGCGCCTTCATGGATGGGCGCTGGAAATGAGTCGGCGTTGGTGATCATCAACTTGCGCATGTTCTGGCGTGTCATGCCGACCAGCGCGGCTACGTCGGTGAGGCCAACCATATCCGGCGTGGCTTCAATAAGGGTGGCGTCTGGCAGAACGCTGCGCACGTTGTCCATTGCGCTGAGAATGGCTTCTTCGGCGCAGGCGGCTTCTCGTGTAAACGCCAGGGCAATGCGGCCGGGTTGGCCGATGCCGATCAGGGCATCGTCGCAACCTGCTTCAGCGAGACGGCCGACCAGCGCGTCCATGTCGTGCTCGTTCGGGTTCAGCAGGTATCTGAGGGTAAAGATGTAGTCCATGTTTTTACTCCGCATTGGCCGATTTCTTCGACGCTGATTGCCCACTAAGCGTGGTGCAGTTATTAACCACCCGGCGTATGGCATTGGCGAAATTGCCAGGGTTCTTGGGAGTGCTCCAAATACTGGTGACACAGAATTCGCCACATCTACAGTCGCTATCATTGGAAGGACAATACATTTTCCCCCAACAATGACTGCCGCCTTGCGCTATTCGCCAGCCTTGGGACTCAGCGTATTTAAGGGCGTTCTCGACTTCCTTTTTCGTATGTGCTGCACGGGTCATCCAATGAACCTCAGTCTCTAATCAATGCGTAAAGTTGTCAACTGACAACTTGCTAGGGCGTGACGCCGCTCATTCGCGTCGGTGCCCATAGTGCTGAGAAAAGTCGCCTCGATTAGCGCCTCTTACAGGCGCGCGCCCCGACGCTGCGCCAGCGTAGAGGCCCGGAAAGACAGGCTTGGAAGTCTTGCAGCCCAGACACCCTGAGGCTTTGAAGCGGGTTTAGGGCGAGGGTGGGTTTGGCACTTCAGCACCATCGTCGGCGATTCGTCTGGCAGGCCTTTAGGCACCAGCCTATGCCTGGCAGAGCCCGGTTTAAGTACGGCCAATGGTCGGTAGCCCAAGCGCAAGGCTTGCATGCAAGAACGCTCCTGAACTACTGTATGAATAATCAGTATTAGGGCGTGAATCATGCAACTCATTGCCAAGCTTGGCATTCTCGCGGATGCCGCCAAGTACGACGCGTCTTGTGCCAGCAGCGGTGCGCCCAAGCGCAGCTCCAAAGACCGCGACGGGCTAGGCGCCACCAACGGCATGGGCATTTGCCACAGCTTCACGCCGGACGGCCGCTGCGTTTCGTTGCTCAAAGTACTGCTCACCAATTTCTGTTTATACGACTGCCAGTACTGCGTTAACCGTCGCTCCAGCAACGTGCCCAGGGCGCGTTTCACGCCGGAGGAAGTGGTGCGCCTGACCCTGGATTTCTACCGGCGCAACTGCATCAGCGGGCTGTTTCTGAGTTCGGGCATTATTCGCTCGGCTGACTACACCATGGAGCAGCTGATTCGCGTGGCGCGCTTGCTGCGCGAGGAACATGAGTTTCGTGGCTACATTCACCTCAAAACCATTCCGGATGCCGACCCGCTATTGATCGAGGAAGCGGGGCGACTGGCCGATCGCTTGAGCGTGAATATTGAATTGCCCACTGATGAGAGCCTGGAATTGCTCGCGCCGGAAAAACGCGCCAGCACTATTCGTGATGCCATGGGCACTATTTATCAGGGACAGCAAGCGGTCGCGGGCGAAGCCAGGGCGCCGCGATTCACGCCGGCAGGGCAGAGTACCCAGATGATTGTCGGCGCCGATGCCACCGATGACCGCACGATTCTGCACAACGCCGAATCGCTGTATCAGGGCTTCGCCCTCAAGCGCGTGTATTACTCCGCCTTTAGCCCGATTCCCGACAGCCCGACCAGCGTGCCCCACGCTGCGCCGCCGCTGTTACGTGAACATCGCCTGTATCAGGCCGATTTTCTAATGCGCGGCTACGGCTACAACGCCGGGGAACTGCTTAAGGAAGGCGGCAATCTGGCCTTGGATATCGACCCGAAATTGGCCTGGGCGTTGGCTAATCGTGAGGTGTTCCCCCTGGACGTAAACCGCGCTGAGCCGGCGCTGTTGGCGCGCATTCCCGGCATTGGGCTGCGCAGTGTGCAGCGGCTGGTGGCGCTTCGCCGCGAACGACGGATTCGCTACGACGACCTGGTGCAAATGCGTTGCGTGCTGGACAAAGCCCGGCCCTTCATCGTGACCAGCGATTACCGGCCCGCAGACGCTGGCGTGCGCAGCGGGCTATTGCGCGAACGGTTACGCGAGCCGCAAGCGCCACTGCAAATGGGGCTTTGGGGATGATTGCGCTCGATTGCGACAACCACTTCGACACCTGGCGCGAGCAGGCCCGCATGCTGCTCAGCCATAGCGTGGATCCGGCCGACGTGGTCTGGGCGCAAGGTCTGATGCACGATCTGCTGGCGCAACCGACGCCACTGCCAGCCGACCGAGGGCCGTTTCGACCGCGCATTCCGGCGGCGCTGCTGACACAACTGGAACAGGCCGGTCGCTATCGTGGCGACCAACGCTGGAGCTTGCTTTATGAGGTGCTGTGGCGCGTGGCCCATGGTGATCGTACTGCCATGCTGGCCGGTGATCGTTTAGGCAGCGAATTGCAGCGTCGTATTCGTCAGGTCAGCCGCGAAGCTCACCACTTGCATGCGTTCCTTCGCTTCATTCCGGTGCCGCCTGCGCTCGTTGAGCACCTGCAATTGGACTGGGTGGCCTTCCATGAACCGGCCCATGACATTCTCGAAAGTGCCAGCGGGCATTTTGCTGATCGCCTCGGGCGCGAACGCTGGTTGATCGCCACGCCCGAAGACGGCATTCGTTACGACGGCCACACTCTGGACTATCGCAAGCACTGCCCCGAGCAGTGGCGCCAATGGGCGCAACACGCTGAAGATCCCGATGCCGAGTTGTGGCGCACCTACTACCGGCACATTTTCAACCCGGCCCGGATAAACCCCACCGTTATGGCCCAGCACATGCCGGGGCGATTCTGGCGACATTTATCCGAAGGGCCACTGATTCCTCAGTTGATCGGCCAGGCGCGCCAAGGCAAGCAGCGCGATGGGCAGGCAGAGGAAGTCAGTCGCCAAGGCGGCAAGCGGATTGCGGGGAAACCTGCCGATCGTGGGACGGCGATCTAGCGCCGATTTGTCGAAAAACCGCGCCACTTGATGCTGTCACTACCCCATCACCTTCATCCCTCAACGGAGGTCAACCATGGTGTCATTCTCGGGCGGTTGCCTGTGCGGCAACGTGCGGTTTGTAGCGAACGGGCAGCCGTATCGGGTGGGCTTGTGTCATTGCCTGGACTGCCGCAAGTACCACGGTGCGTTGTTCCATGCCTCGGCGATTTTCGCTCAAGAGGCGGTGACGATTGAAGGCGAAACCGCGAGCTATGGGGAACGGTTTTTCTGTCCGCGTTGTGGCTCTTCCGTGTTCAACCGCAGCGGCGATGAAGTGGAGGTGAACCTCGGTGCGCTGGACGCGCCGGATCAGTTCACGCCCACCTACGAAAGCTGGACCCTGCGTCGCGAAGCGTGGCTTCCGGCGTTCAAATTGGCGCACCACTATGAGCGCGATCGCGAGGGCCAGGGGCGTTCGGAAACGTAGCGAATCAGTGAGCGGCGCGCCATTCGCGGACCAGGGTTTCCACCAACTCTGCCGCTGGTAATGCCCGGGCAAGCGGCGCACCTTGACCGGCCCACTGCACGGCGAAGTCGCCATTGTCTTGTGCGCCGGCAGCCGCTACCAGCGCTTTTGCGGCGTCGTAAGCGATGGGGTAGTCCGGCGGCGTGCCGCGGTCCAGTTCAGTGAATAAGCGGTTGACCATGCCCCGCGCCGGGCGCCCGGAAATGGCGGCGCTGATGCGGGTCTGATGGGCGCGTGGGCCGACCAGGGCGTCGCGGTACGCGGCGTTCGCGGCCGATTCCGGGCACAGAATAAAGGCGGTGCCCAGCTGCACGCCCTCGGCGCCAAGTGCAAGGGCGGCGGCGACGCCGTTGCCGTCCATGATTCCTCCTGCGGCGATCACCGGAAGTGAGCTGGCGCGAACGATCAGGGAAACCAGTGCAAAGGTGCCGAGCAGACGGTCTTCGCCTGGCTCGAACACGCCCCGATGACCGCCAGCTTCGACCCCTTGGGCAACCAACGCATCAACGCCAGCGGCTTCAGCCAGTTGCGCCTCTGCCGGGCTGGTGACGCAGGCGAGGGTGACGATGCCGGCTTTCTTTAAGGCTGCAATCCATTCGTTTGACGGCAGGCCAAAGTGAAAACTGACCACCGCAGGCCGCTCGCTCAGCAGGACTTGCAGCACGTCTTCGCTGGCCAGAAAGCTGCGGTAGCTTTCCTTCAGTTGTTCGGGCGGGGCGGCGTTCAGTTCGTTGAACAACGGCGCCAGCTGTTTAAGCCAAGCAGCTTCGCAGGCCGCGTCGGGCTTGGCCGGTCGGTGGCAGAACAGGTTGACGTTGAACGGCGCGGCCGTCAGCGCGCGGGTGCTTTCGATCAACGCGCGTGCCTGTTCGGCGTTGCTCGCGCCCAGGCCAATGGAGCCCAGCGCCCCGGCGTTGGATACCGCTGCTGCCAGCGCGGGTGTCGATACGCCGACCATGGGCGCTTGAATGATGGGGTGTTTGATGCCCAGCAAACGCATGATGCGGTCGCTCATGATTCCGACTCCTGATGGCCTACCGGTGAGGTGCCGGATTGTTTCGCCCTTCGGCGCGGCCAGCAAGAGGCACGTGCTGCTAAACGCTGAGCGTCTGATTGCGCAACAGGTCGACCACGCCGCTCAGCGCTTGGAGCGTCGAGGCGCCGCGTCTCATCGCGCTTTGGTAATGCTGTGCCTGCTCGATGGCACTGGTGCCCCGGTTGAGCATGCGTTGCGCGTGCTCGTAGGCGTTGTCATCGCCACCTGCGTGGGCGTAGTCGCCAACCATTTCCCAGGTTTTGCTGAGCCACTGTTCAAGGCTGATGCTGCGCTGCGTGCCCGGCTCAATATAGTCGCCCTGAATGCCGTAACGCTTGGCGCGCCAGCGATTTTCCTTGAGCAGTTGGCGTTGCAAGGGCGTGTCGCTTGGGCCCGGGCTGGGGTTGTGCAGGGCGTAAGTCACCAGCGCACGAAACAAGGCGGCGATGCACAGCGCGTCTTCCAGATGCGGGCAGGCATCGGTCACGCGCAGCTCCAACGTGGGGAAGCGCAGCGCCGGGCGAATGTTCCACCACACATCGCTGCGGCCGCGAACGCTGCCGCTTTCCACCAAGGCATCGACATAGCGTTCGTAGTCGGCCTGACTGTCGAAGTGCTCGGGTGAGCCCATGCGCGGCCATTCATCACAGGCCGCTTGCCGGTAGCTGTGCAAGCCGGACAGCCGCCCGCCGAAGAACGGCGACGAGGCACTCAGCGCCAACAACAGGGGCAACCATGGCAGCACGCGGTTCATCACCACGATGCGGTCGCCAGGCACGCCGACATGCACATGCAAGCCACACAAAATGCTGCGCTGCGCCACCATTTGCATGTCGGTGAATAAGTCGTCGTAGTGGGGCAGGTCGGTGGGCTGCTGCGCCTGCCATTGCGCCAGCGGGTGGGTGCCGGACGCAATAATGCCAAGCCCATGCTCCTCGCCAAGCCATGACAGCGTGGTGCGCGCATGGCTCAAGCATTCGCGGGCCTCCTGCTGGGTACTGAGAATGGGCGTGACCACCTCTATCTGCGAGGTGAACATTTCTGCGGTCACCATTTCGGGCAGCGCCTCGCGGCAGGCCGGCAGGTAGGCGGCCGCGGGCTGGCGGACCAGTTCGCGGGTGGTCAGGTCCGAGAGAAAGTATTCCTCTTCGATGCCGAAATTTAGGGGCTTGATGGCGGCCATGGGAGCGGTGTCCTTGCGGGCAAAATGTTTCACCGGTGCTACAGCAAAAGACGGTCGCGCCGGGTGCCCGGTTCCACCTTTTGTTTGCGCTGCCGTGCCCATGGCCCCGACCGTTCAGCGAATAGGTGGAATCTTTACGCGCGCCCCTGGCTCCCACTTCTATGCCTCAGTTGAGGTGCCTGCCAGGAGTATGCAATGTCCATCTTGAGTCTGGTCGATACGGAACATCTCGACTTCGCGACGCTCACCCCCCATCGCGGGCCGGCCCAGGAGCTCTACGTAAAATTATTGAGTGAGCCAGACGAGCATCTGGATAGCGCGCGGCGTTTTCTGGATGCGCAGCTGCAGCACGCGGCCGACTTGCCGTGCGACCTGCCGGAAAATCCCCAGCAGTTGTTGCACTGGATGCGTGCCAGCACAGCGCGCACTACCGCCGACTACAACCAGTATTTACACGGTCGAAAACTGGGCGAGCCACGGCGCTTTTTTACCTGCCGTGCCCATGCGCTGTACTTTCTGCGGGCGGTGGCGCCGACCAAGTTGGTCGACGGCGCATGGCTCTACGGCGTGATGCCGCACTGGCGCGACAGCCGTCTGAATTTTCTGGTGCAAACCTATCTGGAAGAACTCGGCGACGGCGTTCCGGCCATGAACCATGTGCTCATGTACCAACAGCTGCTCAGCACCCACGGCTGCGAAGAACTGGCGACCCTGGGTGACGAAAACTACCTGCAGGGCGCGGTTCAGTTGTCGCTGGGGATGTTGGCCGAGCATTACCTGCCGGAAGTGATCGGCTACAACCTGGGCTACGAACAGTTGCCCCTGCACCTGTTAATCAGCGCCTATGAGTTGGACGAACTGGGCATCGACCCGTACTACTTCAAGCTGCACGTGACGATCGATAATGCAGCCTCCGGTCACGCGCATAAAGCGGTGCGCACCGTGCTGGACAACATGCCGCAAGTTGGCGATAGCGAGGAATTTTACCGACGCGTCTGCCACGGCTACCTGCTCAACGACTTGGGCCTCGGCTCGACTGCCGTCGTCCAGGCGTTCGACCTGGAGCACGAACTGCTCACGCTGCTGGAAAGCAAACGCTCGCTGGCCGGTCAGGTGCATTCGGATTACTGCCGCATTGAAGGCCGTACCGTGAATGAATGGCTGAGCGGGCCGGAACCGATTCGCGGTTTTCTCGACGCCCTGCAATCGCGCGGGTGGATTTGCCGCAACCAGGCACCCGATAACAGCCGCTTCTGGCATTTGGTGCAGGGCGAGGGCGCGGCCATGTTCGGCGTGTTCAGTCCGTACGAACTGCAAGTGCTGCACGACTGGATTGCCGGTGACTGGCTGCAAACCCAGGAAGCGCTGCCGGCCAAGCGCCGCCCGGCGATCAAGGCAGACGCGACGCGCCGTATGCGAGCCTCTCACCGTTACGTCGAACCGCAAGCGCTGGGCGGCCTGGTGGAGAGCAGCGACATCGATCGCGAGCAATACGCCCTTGCCCAGGAACTCGCCACCTTGAGCACCGAAGAGCGCGAGCGCCGGCTGCTCAGCCTGGCCGGACCTGCCACCCATTGCACCCCGGCCGGTTTGATGGCCACCCGAATTCTGTCCACATTGGTTCGCTAGGAGCGCTGCATGAGCCAAGGCATTACCCCCTCAAGCGCCGAATCCCATGGGGCGCTGGTGCAGTTGGGCCAGGCGTTGAAGGCGCTTGGCTATCGCTTCACCACCGTTACCCCGCTGACCCACGAACGCGTCAATGCCCGACCCGGCAACGAATTCGCCGCCCACCTTCGCGATGTGTTTGGCTGGAGCCGGCCGTTCCGAGGCGACGTACTCGATACGCGCCTACTTACGCTTCTGCGTGACGCCGGCTGCCTCGATGAGCGCGCCGAAGGTTCGGAAAGTCGAGTGCGCTGGTCTTCGCTTCATGGCCAGTTGTTCGTGCATTCGCGCTTCCCCACGCAAGAACAAGACGCCGTGTTCTTCGGCCCCGATAGCTACCGGTTTATTCAGGCCTTGCTCGCCCATCTCCACGACGACGCGCGGTCGACGCTGCGCATAGCCGACATCGGCTGCGGCGCTGGTGTGGGTGCCATTGTTGCGGCGATTGAGCGACCCAGTGCCGAAGTGTGGGCGCTGGATATCAACCCGCAGGCGCTGCGTTACACCGCTGTAAATGCTGAACTGGCGGGCGCTGATAACGTGCAGGTCGCCCATAGCAATCTGCTCGATCAGGTGCAGGGACAATTCGATCTCATCATCGCCAACCCGCCGTACATGGCCGACGCCGAAGGCCGCGCCTACCGCGATGGCGGTGGGGAGCATGGCGCCGGTCTGTCGATCGCCATTGTCGATACGGCGCTCCAGCGTTTGGCCCCTGGCGGTACGTTGTTGTTGTACACGGGCGTGGCCATGGTCGAGGGCGATGATCCGTTTGCCGCCAGCATCCGCCCAATGCTGCACGCAGCCGGGTTCGATTGGCAGTACTGGGAGATGGATCCGGATGTGTTCGGCGAGGAACTGCTGGAACCGGCCTATGCCAATGCAGACCGCATCGCTGCCGTTGTGCTGCGGGTAACGCGGCCGCGTTAAGTGGGGAGGGCGGCCAAGCAGAACCGGTGGTGTCTGCTTGGCCAGGTGGTGACGATTAAGCGGCGCTACGTTGTTGCTGCAGCTCGCTCTTCAGCGAGGTTTTGCGCGCTTCCATCTCGGCACCCAGTTCTTTGAGCTGGGCCGCACTCAGCAGTTTTTTCGCTTCCTTGAACATCGACTCTTCCTCTTCCTCGATGTGGTGCTCAAGCAATTCTTTGAGCACTTTGGCGCGGCCGGAAAACTCGACGCTGTCTGGCGCTGTGCCTTTTAAATGCGGGAGCACCAGAGCATCCACAGCGCGGTGCTCTTCGATGGCTTCGAAGTACATTTTCGCTTGTTCTTTCTCGCCGGCTTTTTTGTAGGCCGGGTAGAAAATTTCTTCTTCGATATGGGTATGGACGAACAGCTCCATCTCGATTTTGTTGATCAGCTCAACGCGTTTTTTCACCGCACGTTCGGTGGTGGCGCTGAGTTGTTCCAGCAGATCGAGCACAACCTTGTGGTCGGCTTTGAGCAGGTCAATCGCGTTCATGGTTCACCTCGTAGGCTAATCGGATTTGGCGTGATCTTTGCCGCGCCTTTAATACCGACTGGCCGTGCTGCGAAGTAGTTCGAGCTGTTTCGTTTGTTTGCCGATGAGGTGTTGTGGCGCGAGTCGGCGAGGCGGAAAAAAGCCCTGCGTCAGGACGTTACGGCTGAAGCCACGCCGCGATTACCGACTCGGTTCCGGCAATGCTGACGTTATTCTTCGCGCTGCTCGCCGCTGTAAACCAAGGTCGCTTTGCAGCTGCGGCAGTAATAGCGCCGGCCCTTGCGCACCAGGGTGTGGCGTTGCGCCGAGAAGGGAAAATCACGGTCTGGGCACGCGCAGCTGTATACGTAGCGGGTCACGCTGCGGCGCTGAATCTCATAGGTGTGGCAGCGGTCGGCCGGCAATTCGTACACGCCCTGCATGATCAACTGCCATTCCTCGCCATGGGGCTGAATGTGCCGGCCGAACATTTCGCGGGCGATCATGTGCGCGACTTCGTGAGCCACGGTTTGCTTTAAAAAGTGTTCCTGGTTTTCGCGATAGAGCTGAGGGTTGAAGCGCAGCAGGTTTTCATCAAGGTGAGCCACCCCGGCTTTCTGGCCACGTAACTTGAGGCTGACTTGGGGGCGGGTAAAGCGGCGTCTGAAAAACGCTTCGGCTTGCTGATAACAAGCCTCGACACGAGCATTAAGCAGTTCGGGCATCGAGTTCCTCCGGATAACAGGCGCGATTATGCCCAAGCGCGCCGCTTGCCACTTGCCTAAAACAACGAAACCGCCAAACGGCGGTTTCGTTGTATCAGTGGCTCCGATTTTTAGCTGGTGTAGACCGGGCCCACGCCCATTTCCCAGAAGATCACCGACATGGCGATCATCGCTACCAGCACGACCAGACCCACTGCCAGCACCGAGCTGGAAAACAGGAAGCCTTCGTCCTGATGAATGTTCATAAACGTCGGTATGCCGACATAAAGCAGGTAGACCGTGTAACAGATCGCCGCCGTGCCAACGGCCATGGCGAGCCAGAGGTTGGGATACAGCGCGGCGAGCCCGCCAATAAACAAGGGGGTCGCGGTGTAGGCGGCAAACACGATACAGCGGCCCATGTCCGGGCTGGCGTCATAGGTGCGCGCCATCCAATTGATAAACGCGCCCATGACTGCCACACCGCCCAGCATTGCCAGGTATGTCATGGCTGTCATCCACAGCGCGCTTGCTTCGGTGAGCATGACGGGTGTTCCGTTACCCACCGTCCAGCCAACCTGCGTGGTTCCTATATAGGCAGACACTGCGGGAATCGCGGCAAGGATGAGCACATGGGTGAGATACATGTGACTGATGCTTTCTTCTTCGCCGCGGATCTCTTGCCACTCTTGATCAGGATGCGCGAATAGCCCCCAAACGTGATGGATCATGCGAGATACCTCCTCTTGTTATAACGGTCGCCCCCCAGCGTAGCGCCCGAGGCGCGTGAGTAGCGCTACCGGGTGCAGGGCCGAACCAATGCGACCGTATGTCGCAGTATAGGCAGGGGCTGGAGGCCGCGTGGGGCGTGATTTTAGAGCAAATCAGTCTCTAAAGGTCAGCGGTAATAGCGAGCAAGAATTTCCATCGCCAAATTGATCGATTGCAGCCGCGCAGTGCTACCGCCACGGTCCGGATGATGCTGGCTAACCAACTGACGGTAACGCTGTTTGACAGTGGCGAGATTGAGCGCCTCTGTGCTGCTGTCGAGCTCGAACAACTCAAGTGCCGCCCGTTTTTCGTCACCGCCCTGCATGCGTTTCCAGAAGCTGGTGAGAAGTTTCTCCACATCGGCTTCGCTGGTCTCGCGTAAATGGCCGAGGTCGAGGTAATAGGCGCGAAGTGGATCGGCATCGCTGAGCTGCGCTTCGCCGGGCGTATACGGCAGCAACTGAACGGACAGAGGGTTGATCAATAAATGATCGGTCTGCGCTTGCCACAGCTGATCGCGCAGGCGGTACAGGGCGTTGAACAACAAAAAGTGCGTCCGAAACAGCACCAGTTTGTCCGCCAGGTTCAGGTTGGGAATGTGTGTGGAGTGGCGCTTTTTCAGTTGCTGAATCAGCTGGTATTCACTGCAGCCATTGGGCGACTCGCGCAACAACAGCAACACCTGATCGGCCAGGTCCAGGCTGTTATCGAGTTCACGGGGCAGGGGGGAGGCGGGGTCTAGGCTCATGGCCGCAGCCTAGCACAGCGAAAGCACGGGCTTGTGTGGCGGAACTCGCAAGGTTCAGGCCTGTCCCACGCAGCAGACTGCGGCCCGTGAAGCCGTGATGGAGAATTGCCGTATGCGCCGATTGCGCACCCTGTTTGCTGTCGCTTCCCTGCTGTTTTCTGGCGCCTTGCTTCCTGGTCTGGCCAGCGCTGCGCCGTCTGCTGATCCGTGGGAAATATGGAACGCCAGCGATGAAAGCCGCGCCGCCCATATCGACCACAGCGCGTGGCAGGAACTGCTGACCCGCTACTTGAAAACCAGCCCAACCGATGGCATCGCGCGCTTCGATTACGCCGGCGTCGACAAGGTGCACCGGCGCCTGCTCGATGTGTACATCGACCAGCTCAGCGACCTCGACCCGCGGCAATTCACCCGCGCCGAGCAATTCGCCTATTGGGTCAACCTGTACAACGCGCTGGTGACCAAACTGGTGCTGAAGCAATACCCGGTGGATTCCATCACCAGTCTCGGCGCCTGGTACCAATTCGGCCCGTGGGACAAAAAAGTGGTGGAAGTGGACGGCTACAAGTTGAGTCTCAGCGATATTCAGCACCGAATTCTGCGGCCGTTCTGGCGTGACCCCAGGCTGTTTTACGTACTCAACTGCGCCAGCCTTGGCTGCCCGAACATGCCTTCATTCACCCTCAGTGCAAAAAACACCGAGCAGCAACTTAGCGACGGCGCTCGCACCTACATCAACAGTCCACGCGGCGTGTCGTTCAAAGACAAAGAGCTTCGGCTTTCGCGCATCTATGACTGGTATGCCGACGACTTCGGCGGCGAGAAAGGCGTGCGCAAGCACCTGCTTCAGTATGCCGAGCCGGCTTTGGCGCAGAAGCTCGAGGCCTTTGATGGCGAAGTGCGCTACCGCTTTGACTGGGATTTGAACAAACAGTGACCGCCGCGTCGCGTCGTTTGGGGGTAGGGCAAACGTTCCTTTCTGCGTAAAATGCGCGCCTTCGCGTTCAGCACTTCCGGACCTTCGCACCATGGGCACCCTTTCGGTAAATCAAAGCAAACTGCAGAAACGCCTTCGTCGCCAAGCCGGCGAGGCGGTCACCGACTTCAACATGATCGAAGACGGCGACAAGGTGATGGTCTGTCTGTCAGGCGGCAAAGACAGCTACACCATGCTCGATGTGCTGCTGCACCTCCAGAAGGTCGCGCCGATCAAGTTTGAAATCGTCGCCGTGAACATGGACCAGAAGCAGCCCGGCTTTCCCGAGCACGTGTTGCCGCAGTACCTGGAAAGCATCGGCGTGCCGTACCACATCGTCGAGAAAGACACCTACTCGGTGGTGATGGAGAAAGTGCCGGAAGGCAAAACCACCTGTTCACTGTGTTCACGTCTGCGTCGCGGCACGTTGTACACCTTCGCCGACGAGATCGGCGCCACCAAGATGGCGCTCGGTCACCACCGCGACGACATTCTGGAAACCTTCTTCCTTAATATGTTCTACGGCGGCACGCTCAAAGCCATGCCGCCCAAGCTGCGCGCTGACGACGGCCGCAACGTGGTGATTCGCCCGCTGGCGTATTGCAGCGAGAAAGACATCGAGGCGTACTCCGAGCTGCAAGGCTTCCCGATCATTCCGTGCAACCTGTGCGGCTCGCAGGAAAACCTGCAGCGCAAGGTGGTCAAGGAAATGTTACTGGACTGGGAGCGCAAGACGCCGGGCCGCACCGAGATCATGTTCCGCGCCTTGCAGAACGTAATGCCGTCGCAGCTAGCCGACCGCAAACTGTTCGACTTCGAGAACCTGCGTATCGACGAGAGCGCCCCATCGCGCTTTCTCAATGTGATGAACCTGTAAAAGCGCCGGGCTTCACCAGACTTCGCCTCTATATATAGGAAGCCGGATGCGCGACTACAAATGGCTCAACGAGTACTGCCTGAATCGCTTCGGTTCGCAGGCCAAACTCGAGGCTCAACTGCCGAGCGTCAAAACCCCAGCGCAACTGCGCAAAATCAGTGATGACCGTTATTTGTCCTTGATTGCGCTAAGGGTTTTTCGCGCGGGGCTCAAGCACAGCCTGGTCGACGCCAAATGGCCGGCGTTCGAGCAAGTGTTCTTCGGTTTCGACCCGGAGAAGGTCGTGCTCATGGGCGCCGACCACCTCGAACGGCTGATGCAAGACGCCCGCATCATCCGTCACCTGGGCAAGCTCAAAAGCGTGCCGCGTAACGCGCAGTTCATTCTCGACGTCGCCGAGGAACGCGGCAGCTTCGGTGCGCTGATTGCCGAGTGGCCGGTGACCGATATCGTTGGGTTGTGGAAATACCTGGCCAAGCACGGCAGCCAAATGGGCGGGCTGTCAGCGCCACGTTTTCTGCGCATGGCAGGCAAAGACACGTTTATTCCCACCAACGACATGGTCGCCGCGCTGCGTGCGCAGGACATCATCGACAAGGTGCCCACCAGCCTCAAAGACCTTGCCACCGTGCAGGCCGCGTTCAATACCTGGCATGAGCAGAGCGGCCGGTCGATGGCGCAGCTGTCGTGGATGCTGGCGCACACGGTGAATCACTAACCACGCTGTGTAGGAGCGAGCTTGCTCGCGAACCCTGCAAACGCCGGCATCAAGGCGAGCAGGCTCCTACGCAGAACAGAATCGGGGAGGGCGGCGGGATGGATGCACGGGTGATCGAAGCGTTGCAGCGCGCTCAGCGCGTGTTGTTCATCACCGGCGCCGGGTTGTCGGCCGATTCCGGCTTGCCGACCTACCGCGGCCTAGGCGGCTTGTACAACGGCGAAACGGCAGAAGGCATTCCCATCGAGGCCGCGTTATCCGGTTCCATGCTGCAACGCGATCCAGCGCTGTGCTGGAAGTACCTCGCCGAACTCGGTCGCGCCTGCCTGAATGCCAAACCCAACGCCGGCCACTACGCCATCGCCGAAATGCAGCGGCGTCTTCCGGGTTGCTGGGTGCTGACGCAGAACATCGACGGCTATCACCGCCAGGCCGGCTGTGATCCAAAGCGCTTGATCGAGATTCATGGCGAACTGGCACCGCTGTACTGCCAGTCTTGCGGGGCGGTGAGCGAGGAATTGGCGGCGCACTTGGACAGGCCGTTGCCGCCAAGGTGCGAACAATGTTCGGGCATTCTCCGACCGCCGGTCGTTTTATTCGAGGAGATGCTGCCGGAAAAAGCCATCGAAACGCTCTACCACGAGCTTCGCGAGGGTTTTGACCTAGTTGTGGCGGTGGGCACGACGGCCAGCTTTCCGTACATCGCCGAACCGGTGCTGCGCACGCGTCAGGCGGGGGGCTTTACGGTGGAGATAAACCCGCAGGACGGGGCTTTGAGCCCGTATGTGGACGTTCATATTCGCGGGAAAGCGTTAGATGTGCTGCCGATACTACTGAGTCACACTCTGGCCAATTAAATTTGCATATAACCGTTATGGAAGGCATATTCGCGCCTTCATAAATTTTCAGTCCACGGTCGTGCCCATGCTCAAACGCTCTGCACCCCTCGTGCCCCTCGCACTTTCAGTGTTCCTCGTGGCCTGTGCCGGCATGCAGCCAGCCCCGCAAGTAACTGAAGTTCCTCAGCAAACCATCAGCCAGCAATCCATTGCTGATGACGAATCCGATGACGGCCTCGACCCGTTACCCGACTTTGCTCAGGACCAGCCTTATCAACTCCCGTCTTTCGCCGACAGCATCCTGGCCCACGGCCTGTCGCTGGTAGGCACCCGTTATCGCTTCGGCGGCACTTCGGCCAACACCGGTTTCGATTGCAGTGGCTTCATCGGCTACCTGTTCAAAGAAGAGGCTGGCATGAGCCTGCCGCGTTCCACCCGCGAAATGATCAACCTCGACGCGCCGCTGGTTGCCCGCAGCGATCTGCAACCAGGCGACCTGCTGTTCTTCAGCACTCACGGTCGTGGTCGTGTCAGCCATGCCGGTATCTACCTGGGTGATGACCAGTTCATTCATTCCAGCAGCAGCAAGAGCGGCGGCGTACGCGTCGACAGCCTTGACGACAAATACTGGAGCCGCACCTTTATCGAAGCCAAACGCGCGCTGGCGCTGGCCTCGGTGAACACCGCTCAGGTGAGTCGCAACCCGCTGCACCCCTAATCAGTGGTCGGCCAACAAAACCCCCGTTAATCGGGGGTTTTGCGTTTTGGCGGGTTTGCACGTTTGTGTAGCAGCCAGCAGCGCCGGCAATATGCAGCCAGCCCTTGCGCCACGGCCTTCTCAAAGGCAGAGTACGCCGAACCATCTCTGAGCCGTCCCGCTTATGCCTGCTCCGGCCCGTGTCCTGCTTGTTCTAATTGCTGCGCTGCTTTCTGCCTGCGCCAGCTCACCGCCTCCTACCAAACCCATCGTTTTCGCCCCACCCAGCGCCACGCAAAGCGATGCGGCTGACGATGTGCTGTTTCGCGCCCTGGGCCTGGTCGGCACGCCGTATCGTTACGGCGGCAACACGCCGGACAGCGGCTTCGATTGCAGCGGCCTGATCGGCTATGTGTACCGCGACGCTGCGGGCATCTCGCTGCCGCGTTCCACTCGCGAAATGGTCAGCATGGGCGCCCCCAGCGTAAAGCGTGAAGCCTTGCAGGCCGGCGATCTGGTGTTTTTCGCCACAGCCGGCGGCGGCAAAGTCAGCCATGCGGGTATCTACGTCGGCGAAGGGCGCTTCGTCCACGCGCCGTCCAGCGGCGGAACCGTGCGCCTGGACAGCCTGTCCACCGCCTACTGGCTGAAAAGCTACGTCGACGCCAAGCGCGTTCTGAGCCCAGCCCGCCTGGCGCGCACCCCCTGAGCCATCGGCGCCGCTCTGTTCTTCAGTGACCCCTGCCAAGGACGCACCGCATGACCGCTCGAACACTCGCCCTCGATGACGCGCTCTACAACTACCTGCTCGATGTGTCCCTGCGTGAAACGCCACTGCTTAAACGCCTGCGAGAAGAAACGCAGGCGCTGCCCATGGCGCGCTGGCAAGTGGCGCCGGAGCAGGGGCAGTTTCTTGCGCTGCTGGTGAAACTCACCGGCGCCAAGCGTCTGTTGGAAATCGGCACCTTCACCGGCTACAGCGCCCTGAGCATGGCCAGCGCCTTGCCCGAAGACGGCCATCTGCTGTGCTGTGACCTGCCCGGCGACTACAACCACATCGCCCGTCGCTACTGGTTCCAAGCGGAATTGCAAGACCGCATCGAACTGCGTCTGGCGCCCGCGCTGGAAACCCTGGGCCAATTGGAGCGGGAAGGGCGCGGCGAGAGTTTCGACCTGATCTTTATCGACGCCGACAAAGCCAACTACCCGGTTTATCTGGAACACGCCCTGGCGCTGGTGCGCACTGGCGGCGTCATTCTGTTCGACAACACCCTGTGGAGCGGCCGCGTGCTCGAACAATCGCCCGACAGCCCAGACACCCGCGCCATTCAAGCACTGAACCGCCGCCTGAAAACCGACGCCCGTGTCGACCTCTCGCTTCTGCCCATCGGCGACGGTCTGACGCTCTGCCGCAAGCGCTGATCAGCCCCGCGATGCCCGAACCGATCCGCCTTCCGCCCCAGCCCGACCAGTGCGAACTGTGCCAACGCCCCGTGCCGCTCACCCGGCATCACCTGATTCCCAAAGCGCTGCACAACAAGCCCTACGTGCAAAAGCAATTCGCCAAGAGCGAACGTATCACCGCCACGCTGTGGGTGTGCCGCGCGTGCCATAACCATATTCATCGATTGTTTAGCGAGAACGAATTGGCGCTGACCTACAACAGCCGCGATGCACTGCTCAGCGATGAGCGTTTGCAAACGTTTGTCAGCTGGCTGGCAACCAAGCCGTCAGGGTTTATGCCCAGGCATTGAGCGGAAAGGCCGGTTGGTCTTTCTTCGGCCAACGCTTCCAGTAGCGGCTAATGAATACCTGCGCCGAACTACCGTGTGCGGCTTGAAATACTGGATCCCGAACCGTCGGACCGCCGCCTGCGCGAGGATGACAGAGGTGTATGGAAAACCCACCGTCATCCTCGCGAAAGCGGCGGTCCGACGATTCGGGATCCAGAGTTTCACGTCTGGCTCAATTTTGAGTGTTCATTCACAACCGCACGCGCTTAACGTTTTTATTTCGCGCCTTATGCGTGACTGATTTTTGGCATTGCCCAGATTGCCTCGCGGCTAAAGCCGCTCCCACAATGGGAACACTGCTTCAATCATCCGGATCAACAATCCCTTCGCGCACGGCATACAGCACCAACCCCGCGACATCATGAATATGCAGCCGCTTCATAATCTGCGCCCGGTGCGCCTCCACGGTCTTCACGCTCAACCCCAACCCTTCGGCAATCAGGCGCGTGCTCACGCCCCGGCTAATCAAGCGCAGAATTTCGATCTGCCGCTCAGTCAGGCTTTGCGCGACCGGTAGCGGGCGTTGCGAGCGTGCCAAGGCGCGTTCCAGAACGGGTTCGGCAATGGATGAGCTCAAGTAGCGCTGACCCCGCCCAACGGCATTCAGCGCCTCGTGCAGTTCATCAATCGCGGCGTCTTTTAGCAGGTAACCGCGTGCGCCTTTCTCCAGGGCCGACACCACCACCTCGGCGTCGGCGTGCATCGACAGCATTAGCACGCGCGAGTCGGGTGCGGCGGTGGCTAGCTCTCGCAGGGCTTCCAGGCCGCTGACGCCCTGCATCGAGACGTCGAGCAAGATGATGTCCGGGTGCAACGCACGGGCCATGTCGACGGTTTGTCGTCCGTCCTGCGCTTCGCCGACCACCTCGTAGCCTGGCAGGGTTTCGATCATGGCCCGCACGCCAACGCGGATCAGCGCGTGATCGTCGGCCAGCAACAGACGACACGTCATAGCGGCACGCTGCGGCAGCGGCGGTGGTGGCAACCGTGTTGCCAGAGATAAAGGGAGTTGAAATGGCGATTACGCATTGCTTGGACTCCTGTCTCAAACTGCGCCGCACGGGCGCAAGGCGAGGCTCGACACGGCCGCGCTTATAAGCAATGAGTAAGGAGTGTAGCGAAGGTTCGGCCAATTTGATGGGCAAGTAGCCATCATTGTGCACGGCAAAGTGCCTGCAGGCGCTCTACGTTGGGCGCCGAAGCGTTCGTCGGCTGGCTTGTTAAGGGCGGGCGTGCCGGGTGATCACCGAGGCACATTGCCCCAGCGATTCGTAGCCCTCCCGTTATCGGTAGAGAGCACGACGAAGGGCATGAACCGCTATTACAGCTTACTGAGTCAGCGCTGGGCGCCGGTGGCCGGATCCTGGCTGTATACGGCGTCCTGCATACGCTGCATATCGAGTTGCAAGTAATCGATCATCTGCTCTGAGCGATCCTGAAGTTGCATCGAGCTAGCGGCGCGGCCCTGCAATTCGTTGGCGCAGGCGTCGAGCCGCGGTTGACTGTCCGCGACAATTGACCGCGGGCGGCAAAACCAGGCGCCGATCAGGTTAATCAACATTCCAGCCGCAATTAACCTGGGCTGGGACACGACCAATCCGGTGCAATTGATGACGAGTCCAAAGTAAAGCGCGTAATAAGCCAGCACGGGAATGTCTCCACCAACGTTCAAGGTGAGGAAATTCTAAGTAGGTCTAGTCCCTATAGAAGTAAGGCGACTTCCTTCGATGGTGTAGGGACTTACTGCAAGAACAAGGGGCCGCGTGCCCTAGTTGGTTCGTGCGTATTGGATGATGACCTTAGGCAAATTGCCGAGTGATTCGGTGCTTTGCGCCGCATCCAGGCGCAGGGCTTCTTTGGGCATGCCGAATACCACGCAGCTGGCTTCGTCCTGCGCCACGGTGCGCGCGCCGGCTTCACGCATGGTCAGCAGGCCACGCGCGCCGTCGTCGCCCATGCCGGTCATGATGATGCCCAGGGCGTTGTGGCCAGCATGTTTGGCTACCGAGCGAAACAACACGTCCACCGACGGCTTGTGGCGGTTCACCGGCGGGCCGTCGATCACTTCCACAAAGTACTGCGCGCCGCTGCGTTTGAGCTGCATGTGTTTGCCACCCGGCGCCACGAGGGCCAGGCCGGGGCGCACGCGGTCCATGTGTTTGGCTTCGCGCACGTCGATGGCGCAGAGGCTGTCGAGGCGCTGGGCAAAAGCGGCGGTAAATTTCTCGGGCATGTGCTGAACGATGACGATGCCGGGGCAGCCGGCCGGCAATTGTCGCAGCACCACTTCCAGGGCCTGGGTGCCGCCTGTGGATGTGCCGAGTGCTACCACACGATCGGTGGTGGTCAGCGACGGCTTTTCTGCATGCGGCTCCGGCTGGGCAGCAGCGCTCAGTGTTTTTGCGACAGACGCCGCTGGTGTTGCCTTTGGCATGGCGCGTGGACTGCTACGAGCGGCCATTTCAATCTGACGGATCAAATCGCCGGATATCTGCTGCAAGCTGTCTTTAAGCCCGAGCTTGGCTTTGGTGAACACGCCTACAGCGCCTGCTGCCAGGGCGTCGAGGGTGATGGCGGCGCCGGCTTCGGTGAGTGTTGAGCAGATGATTGAAGGCGTCGGCCGCTCTGCCATGATTTTGCGCAGGAACGTGATGCCGTCCATGCGCGGCATTTCCACGTCCAGCACCAGAACGTCGGGCCACTGTTTCTGCATTTTTTCCAGTGCAAACAGCGGGTCGGCAGCCTGGCCGATTACGTCGATGGTCGGGTGACTGTGCAGGCAGGCGGTGAGCACTTGGCGCACCAATGCCGAGTCGTCGACGATAAATACTTTGATCCGCGCGTTATGGGGCATCGGCTGGTTCCATTTCTTAAAGGCGTTCAAACACCGAAGGGCGCAGGGTTCGCAGCGGCAAGTCGAAACCGTGCAGGCTTTCGGCGTGGCCTATAAACAGCAAGCCGCCAGGGTGCAGGCGCTCGACCAAGCGTTGCGTGATGGCGCGCTTTTCGTCCTGCGCGAAGTAGATCAACACGTTGCGCAGGAAAATCACGTCGAACGGGCCGACACCGGCGGGAATCGGGCGCATCAGGTTGACCTCGGCGAAGTTCACCCGGTGGCGCAATTCCTGGTTCATGCGAAACAGCCCCTCGCTGTCTTCCACGCCGCGCAGGCAATAGCGCTTGAGCCAGCCGGCCGGAAAGTTGTCGGCTTGCTCCAGCGGGTACGTGCCACGGCGTGCCGTGTCGAGTACGCGGCGGCTGAGGTCGCTGGCGAAAATCGACCAATCGCGGCTGCCCGAATGCTCGGCGGCAACCATGGCCATGGTGAAAGCCTCCTGCCCCGACGAGCTGGCGGCACTCCACATGTGAATTGGCCGGCGCTGTTTGCCCAGCCACTCGCCCAGCACCTCGAAGTGCTGTGGCTCGCGGAAAAAATAGGTTTCATTTGTGGTCAGCAGGTCGATCACCAAACGCCGTTCTTCTTGTTCGTTCGGGTCGTTGATCAGCTGCATGTAGGCGCCGTAGTTGGGCACCTCGCGCGCCCGCAGCCGGCACATCAAACGGCCGGCCATCAGCGTGCGCTTTTGCTCGGCCATGCGAATGCCGGAGGCCTGCAGCATCATTTGCTGCAAGCTGCGGAAATCGCTGTCACTCAGTTTTGGCAGGTTTGAGGTCGGCATCAACTGGCCTGGCGAGCGAGGCTCAACTGGCGGATGTCGTCGAGCGACAACACCCGTCGCACGTCCAGCACAATGGTGAAACCACGCTCGTCGCGGGCCATTCCGGCAATAAAGTCGGTGTTGATGCCGGCGCCAAAGGGCGGCGGCGGTTCAACGGTGGTGCCGTCGATATCCAGCACGGCGTCCACGGCGTCTACCACCAAACCGATGCGCTGCTCTTGGTCGTCCAAGTGCAGTTCGATGATGACAATGCAGGTGCGCTTGTTGGCCACGCTCAGCGGCATGCCAAAGCGCGCCGCCAGGTCGAGCACCGGCACCACGTTGCCGCGCAGGTTGATCACGCCGTGGATAAAGCTCGGCATCATCGGCACCGTGGTGATCTGCCCGTATTCGATAATCTCGCGCACCAGTTCGATCGGCAGCGCATAGCGCGCGTCACGAACCCGGAACGACAGGTGCTGCACGCTATCGGGCGTGGCGGCAGCACTGGCTTGTAAGTGAGGCATGGCGTGGCGTCCCGGGGCTTAGTTGAAATTCACGAACTGGCCTTCATCCACCAGCCCTTGGCCGGGCTTGCGCGGCTCTTGGCGACGCAGCTCGCGCACGTTGCTCGGCCCGCGCGGTTGGCTCGGTTTATGGCTGGCGGCAGCGGCGAAGTTGTCGAGACGGAAGTAGCCGATCAGTTCCTGCAACTGGCTGGCCTGGGCATTCATTTCTTCGGCCGTGGCGGCCAATTCTTCCGAAGCAGAGGCGTTCTGCTGGGTGATCTGGTTCATCTGGCCCATAGCGATATTGATCTGCCCGGCGCCGCTGGATTGCTCCTGCGAAGCAGCAGTGATTTCCTGCACCAGATCCGAGGTTTTCTGGATGTTCGGCACGATCTCATCAAGCAGTTTGCCGGCCTGTTCGGCGAGGCTGACGCTGTTGCTCGCCACGCCGCCGATTTCCTGCGCGGCCACCTGGCTGCGCTCCGCCAGTTTGCGCACCTCGGCAGCGACGACGGCGAAGCCTTTGCCATGGTCGCCAGCACGGGCAGCCTCGATGGCGGCGTTCAGGGCCAGCAGATTGGTCTGGTAGGCGATGTCATCGATGATGCCGATCTTCGCTGCGATCTGTTTCATCGCCTGCACCATTTCACGCACGGCCTGGCCGCCTTGTACGGCGTCGCTGGCGGCTTTGCCGGCGATGCCATCGGTGATTTGCGCGCTTTCGGTGTTCTGCGCAATCGAGGCCGACATCTGTTCAACCGACGCAGTGGTTTCTTCCACGCTGGCGGCTTGCTCGGTGGCGGCCTGGCTCAGCGACATGGAGGTGGCGCTGACTTCCTCGGAGGCCGAGGACAACGAATCGGCGGCGCTGCGCACATCGCCCATCACCGAGCGCAGGCGTTCGGTCATGTGTTGCATGGAGGCCAGGAGCTTGCCGGTTTCGTCTTTGCTGTCCGAGGTGATGCTCACGCTCAGGTCGCCCTCGGCGAGGCTGTTAGCCACGTCTACCGCACGGTTCAGTGGGCGGGTGATGCTGCGGGTTACCAGAATGCCAATGGCAAAACCGAGGCCTGCGGCGATCAGCACCAACACGATCATCTGCGTACGGGAGTCTTCGTAGATGCCGGTGATGGCGTCGTTGGCTTCCTGGGCGCGGGCTTTCTTCTGATCGACCAGCATGGCGATGCTTTCGTCCGCCTCGTTGCTCTGGGCGCGAAGTTGCGGCAGCAAGGCAGTGATCTCATTGGCGTCGGCAAAACGGCCGTTCGCCTTTTGCACGTCGAGAATGTTCAGCGCGGTTTTTTCGTAGTTATCCAGCTCTTTGGTCAGCGCTTGCAGTTCGGCTATGGATTCCGGGCGGCTGAAGCTCGGGCGCGCCAGCTCCAGTTGCTCGTGCATGGTTTTCAAGGCTTCACGAACTTGCAGCGTGGTTCTTTCGCGCTCTTCCGGCGTGGTCGCCAGCAGGCTGCTGCGCAGGTGACGCCCGGCGTAGGCCAGGTGCAGGTTGGCGGTTTGCATGGCCGCCAGCGCTTTCATTTCGCGCTCGTACATCTGGTCTGACAGTTCATTGACCTTGCCCAAATTGACAATGCCAAGGGCGCCCACCACGGCGGTGAGAATCACCACCAGGGTAAAGCCGGCGATCAGCCGAATGCCGATCTTCAAGTTACGGATAGCGTGCATAAAAGGTCTCCTAGGAGCCGGTGAGGTCCGGTCGCGGTTGGTTAGCGCGCGAGTCGGCCTCGACGCTGTGTTGCAGGGTGTTGAACAGACTGGCGATATCCAGGATCAGGGCGATTTGCCCGGAGCCGAGAATGGTGGAGCCGCTGATGCCTTGCAGGTGCTGGAACAGCAGGCCAAGCGGCTTGATAACGGTTTGCAGCTCGCCCTGCAGGTGGTCGACGATCAGCCCGGCCTGCTGGCGGCCGAAATTGACCACCACGATATTGCGGCGGCTGGTGTGGCTGGCGGGCAAGCCAAAATGCGCGGCCAGGTCGATGCACGGCAGTGGTTTGCCGCGCAGTTCGATGTAGCCATAGGTGCAGCGCGCCAATTGGGTGGCGTCCAACTCGATGCATTCGGTGACCAAATCCAGCGGCACCACCAAATGCTCGTCGCCCAGGCTGACCAAAAAGCCGTCGATGATTGCCAGTGTCAGCGGCAGGCGAATGCGGAAAGTGGTGCCTTGGCCGAGCACCGAATCGATGTCGATGCTGCCGCGCAACGCGTCGATGGCGCTGCGCACCACGTCCATGCCGACGCCACGGCCGGAGAGGTCGGACACCGCATCGGCGGTGGAGAAGCCGGCGGCGAAAATCAGCCGTTGAATGTCGTGTTCCGAAAGGTTGGCCTGGGCGTCGATCAAACCGCGGGCGATGGCTTTTTCGCGGATGCGCGCGGTGTTCAGGCCATGGCCGTCATCGCTCACTTCAATCACGATCATGCCCGACTCGTGGTAGGCGTTCAGGCGCAGCAAACCCTGCGCCGACTTGCCCGCCGCCGCCCGTTGCTCGGCATTTTCGATGCCGTGGTCGATGGCATTGCGCACCAAGTGCGTGAGCGGGTCGGCCAGTTGGTCGATCACCGATTTATCCAGCTCGGTGTCGGCGCCGCGAATGTCCAGGCGGATGTCTTTGCCCAGTTGCTGGCTGACGTCGCGCACCACGCGGTGGAAGCGGTTGAAGGTGTCGCCAATTTCGATCATGCGCATTTTCAGCGCCACTTCGCGGATTTGCTCGACGTGCTGATTCACGGTTTGCGCGCTTTCGATGCACAGCGCATTGCCGTGTTTTTGCGCATGCAGCTGGGCGCCGGCCGCACTGATCACCAGCTCGCCGACCAGGTTAATTAGCTCGTCGAGCTTGTGCGCGGCCACGCGAATTGGGCTGTCATTAACGCGCTTGTCGCGGGAGGCTTTTTGTTTGGCCAATGCCGCGTCTACGGCTTTCGGCGCCACCATGCCCTGGCTCACCAGCACTTCGCCGAGCGCGGGTTTTTCATCGGTGGCGCTGGCTTGCAGGTGCAGGCTGGTTTGCAGTTCGTGTTCGGTCAGCAAGCCGGCGGTCACCAGAATCTGGCCAATGCGCGCGTCGCTTTCGGGCAGTTGCTGAATGAGCTTAAGGTAGTCGTCCAACACGCTGTCGGGCGGCAAAATGTGCAAGGTGCAGAAGTCACGGATGAACTCGAACACCTCTTCAATCTCGGTTTTGCTGGCCTCGCTTTGCAGGTCAATTTCCAAACCCAGGTAGCAGCTTTCCGGGTCCAGATCGGCGAGGGCCGGCAGGGTGTCGTCGATCAACGCCAAGTGATTGATGTCGCCCAGACGCGCCAGGTAACGCACGAACGAGGCCGGGTCAAAGCCGTTGCGCAGCAGGTCGGCGTGAAAGCGCAGGGAAATGTGCCAAGCCGCCGATTTACCCAGCGAGGCCACGACCGGCGCGCTGTTTTCAGGTTCGTGGGCAGCCATCACCGGCATGGCGCTGGGTACGGCCTGAGCATGTTCAGCCAGGGTCGCCAGCAGTTGCGCCTGATGTTCTTCATCCACCGGAAGTTCGCCCGTTTGCGCGTCGATCAGCGCCACCATCGAGGCGATTTCATCGAGGCAGCGCAGCAGCACGGAAATCAGCGCCGGGGTCAGCGTGCCGGCGCCGTCGCGCACGGCCATCAGCAGGTTTTCCAGGTGATGGGTAAAGCTCACCAGCGGCGTCAGCGAGAACAAACCCGCCGAGCCTTTGATGGTGTGCATGGCGCGGAACAGGCCGCTCAACGCCTCTTCGTCGGTAGGCGATTGGTCCAGTTGCAGCAAGTATTCCTCAGCCTGCTTGGTCAGCTCGCTGGCTTCTTCGATAAAGCCCAGTAGCAGTTGCGTCCACTGTTCGCCGTTCAACATGGGGTGGCCCTCAGGCCTGGGCTGCCGGCAACGGCAGCAAATGAGAGAGGCGCAACAGGGCAAGCAGCTCGTGTACGGCGGCGGCCGGGTTGCAGGTTTCCAGCACGATGCCCAGCTGTTGCAGCGACTTGTGCAAGGCCAGGAGCAGTTGCACGCCGGCGGTGTCGAGCTCTTCCACCTCGCTCAGGTCCAGGCGCCAGGCGGGCAGGTGCGTGTCGCTGGCGAGCACGGCGGCCAATTCAGTGTGCGCCTGGCTGACTTCATAAATGGTCAGGCTGCCGGCGATGGCCAACTGGCCCGGGGCAGGGTGGCTGAGCTGGAACATCTCAGCTGGCCAACTTGTCGACGGCCGACAACAACTGCGCCGGCTGGAAGGGTTTGACGATCCAGGCGCGCGCACCGGCGGCTTGGCCTTCGGCCTTTTTGTTTTGCTCGCTTTCGGTGGTTAGCATGACGATGGGGGTGAACTTGTATTCCGGCCGCGCTTTAAGCGCCTTGACCAGGCCGATGCCGTCGAGGTTGGGCATGTTGACGTCGCTGATGATCAGGTTGACCTTTTGCCCGGTCAGCTTGGCCAGCGCGTCGCGACCGTCGACGGCTTCAATCACTTGGTGGCCGGCACCGGTGAGGGTCATCTTCACCAGTTGGCGCATGGACGATGAGTCATCGACGATCAGAATGGTTTTGGCCATGGGGCAGGGCTCCGTCAGGGCAAGGAAAAGGCGTTAGAAAAAGGTGATGTCGTCTTGCGCAGCGCGGCTTTTGCCGGCTGCACGGCGGCCGCCGCGTTCTTCATCGGTGGTGAATTGGCTGCGCAGTTCACGCAGCCAGCGCTGCGGGTCGCTGATGATCGGGTCTTGGCTTTGCAGGGCGCTTTGCAGGCGCTGGATGTCGCTTTGCAGGTGGTCGAGCATCTGGTCGGAGCGGTCCTGGAACTGCAGGCTGACGACAATTTCCTGAATGTCGCCCTGGGTGACGCGGGTGTCGTGTTGCAGCTCCAGCGAGCTGTGGGTCAGCGCGTCAAGGTTGGCCGACAGGCCTTGCATGATTTCGCCCGCCACCTGATCGAGGTAATGCAGGTTGCTTTCCTCGCTGGCCGACAGCTGATCCGCAGCGCCGACGGTGGACTGGATGGCTTTGTTGATTTCGCCCACTTTCTCGACCATGCGCTGGCCAGTTTCGGCCGACAGGCTGGACAGCTTGCGCACCTCATCAGCGACCACCGAGAAGCCCCGGCCGTATTCACCGGCACGGGCGGCCTCGATGGCGGCGTTGAGGGCGAGCAGGTTGGTTTGGCTGGCGATGTCTTGCACATGCTTGGACATGCTCTGCAATTCGCTGGCATAGCTGTTCAGGTGGCCGACGGTGGCGAGCAATTGCTTGCGGTTGTCGCTGGCGGCGTGGAACGCGCTGGTCACTTCGTCGAGGCGCGCGTTGGCGGTGCGCAGGCTGTCGCCGATGCCGTTGTTGCCGAGCACGCTTTCGGAACGGTTGAGGGTTTGTTGCAGGCGGTCGACCAAACTGGCGAAGCGCTCGAACAGCGCGCTGACGTTGCTGCCCAGCAATTGGCGCACCTGGCCAAGGTTGTCGTTCCAGGTCGGCAGCAGGGCGCTGAGCAGCGGTTGGTTGTCCAGGGTTGGCGCGGTTTCTTCAACGTAAACCGGCTCGGCCACGGGCGCCTTGCTCGGCCGTACAAACACGCCGGCCAAGGCGGTAACCGCCAGACCGGCACCGGCCAACCACGGCATGGACACGCCCAGGCCAATCAGGCTGATGACAACTCCAAGGTAAAGCGCGCAATAGGCCAACACGAAAAATTCCCGTCCAGATTCAAGTTGGGCGAACTATAGGCAGCCGCGCCTAAGCGAAAAATCGGGGCACCCCCTACAGGCTTTGTAGGGGTTTCCCCTATACAGAAGTGCGCCAAGTTGGCGACCCCCGCCGAATTGACGCTCAACCTGCAACCCTCTAACCTGCCACCCTCGCTTCAGGTGCCGCCATTTGGCGGTGAAACAGGGAAGTCGGTCCCGCTTGTTTTGTACGTGTTGCGCGTACAAAAGAAACGGCACAAGCCGACGCTGCCCCCGCAACGGTAATTGAGCTGAACACCGCACTAGCCACTGTGTTGAACACGGGAAGGCGCGCTGTTCTGTTGGCCATCAGTGGCCGCGCTCATTAGCCCGGAGACCGGCCTGTCGCAGTACCACGGCATTGCGGAGGGCTTTGTCTGGCGTCGGGTGATTGCCTGCAATCCCTGCGTCTGCCGTTCTCCGCTAGCCTCAACCAAGCCGTTGGAAAACCGCCGCCTCGCGCGGGCTTTCCCGGCGTGGACAATTGATGTTGAAGAGCTGAGACCGCAATGAGCGAATCCGCAGAACGCGACGCCCGCCACAAGGCGCGCATGGCCCGCAAAAAAGCCCTTATCGACGAGAAAATCGCCCAGGCCCAGAACGAATACGGCCTGCTGCTGGTGCACACCGGCAATGGCAAAGGCAAAAGCAGCTCGGCGTTTGGCATGGTCGCGCGGGCCTTGGGCCATGGCATGAAAGTGGGCGTGGTGCAGTTCATCAAAGGCGCGGCCAGCACGGGCGAAGAACGCTTCTTCCGCCGCTTCCCCGAAGAAGTCAGCTACCACGTGATGGGCGAGGGCTACACCTGGGACACCCAGGACCGCCAGCGCGACATCGACAAAGCAGTCGCCGCCTGGGCCGTGGCCAAAGACATGCTCAACGACCCGGCCATCGGCCTGGTGGTGCTGGATGAGCTGAATATCGCCCTAAAACACAACTACCTCGACCTCGACACCGTGCTTGCCGACATCGGCGGCCGTCCGGAATTTCAGCACGTGGTCGCCACTGGCCGTGGCGCACCGCCTGCGCTCATTGAAGCCGCCGACACCGTGACCGAAATGGCCATGGTCAAGCACGCGTTCAAATCCGGCGTGAAAGCCCAGGCCGGGGTGGAGTTCTGATGCAAAGCCACGCATGCCCAGCGCTGTTGATCGCCGCACCAGCGTCCGGCCAGGGCAAAACCACGGTCACCGCCGCCCTGGCGCGCTTGCACACACGCCAAGGCAAACGGGTGCGGGTGTTCAAATGCGGGCCGGATTTTCTCGACCCGATGATTCTTGCTCGCGCCAGCGGTGCGCCGGTGTACCAGCTGGATTTGTGGATGGTCGGCGAAGCGGAAAGCCGCCGCCTGCTCTGGGAAGCCGCCGCCGAGGCTGACCTTATTCTGATTGAGGGCGTCATGGGCCTGTTCGACGGCACGCCATCGGCGGCCGATCTGGCCCGTCACTTCGGCGTGCCGGTGCTGGCCCTGATTGACGGTTCCGGCATGGCGCAAACCTTCGGCGCCATGGCTCACGGCATGGCCACGTATCAGGCCGACTTGCCGTTCTCCGGCGTGCTCGCCAACCGCACCGGCAGCGCCCGCCATGGCGAAATCCTTCGCGACTGCCTGCCGCCGGCCATCAAGTGGTACGGCGCCTTGCCGCGCAGCGCCGCCATCGAACTGCCGAGCCGGCACCTGGGCCTGGTGCAAGCCGAAGAACTGGAAGACTTGGATGCCCGTCTCGACGCCGCCGCCGACGCCCTGGCCGCCAGCGCCGACACCACGCTGCCGGCGCCGGTGTACTTCGCGCCGCCGCCCACCGCGCGGCATATTGCGCCGTTGCTCGATGGCGTGCGCATTGGCGTGGCGCGCGACACCTCGTTCGCCTTCCTCTACCAAGCCAACCTCGACCTGCTGCGCGAGCTGGGCGCCGAGCTGATCGAATTCTCGCCACTGCGCGACAGCGCGTTGCCCGAAGTCGACAGCCTGTATTTGCCCGGTGGTTATCCGGAATTGCACCTGCAACCGCTGCAAGCCAACCAGGCCATGCGCGCCGCCATTCACGCCCATCACGCGGCCGGCAAACCGCTGCACGCCGAATGCGGCGGCATGTTGTACCTGCTCGACGCGCTAACCGACAAAGACGGCGCCAGCGGCGAACTGCTGGGCCTGCTGCCGGGCAATGCGCTCATGCATAAAAAGCTCAAAGCCCTGGCGTTGCAGGAAATCGAATTGCCCGAAGGCCGCGTGCGGGGCCACACCTATCACTACTCCGAACTGCACTGCGCCCTGGAGCCGCTGGCCCGTGGCGTGTGCCCGACCTACAAACGCACCAGCGAGGCGGTGTACCGCATCGGCCGGCTGACGGCTTCGTACATTCACTTGTATATGCCGTCCAACCCGGCGGCCGCAGCGGCACTGTTTCTGCCTGGCGCAGCGCCCGCCGTCGCCCACATTCAACAGAGCGACGAGCAGCTCGCATGACCGACCACGCCTACAGCGCCGCCGAGCGCGCGGCTGTTTACCGCGCCATTGCTGAGCGCCGCGACATGCGCCACTTCAGCGGCGGCGAGGTGGCGCCCGAGGTGCTGGCGCGCTTGCTTGAAGCGGCGCACCACGCGCCGAGCGTCGGCTTGATGCAGCCGTGGCGGTTTATCCGCATTACGCAAACACCGTTGCGCCATGCCATTCATGCGCTGGTGGAAGAAGAGCGGGTGCGCACTGCCGAGGCACTGGAACAGCGCGCCGATGAATTTATGCGGCTGAAGGTCGAGGGCATTCGCGACTGCGCCGAGCTGCTGGTGGTCGCCCTCGGCGATGGCCGTGAAGCCCATGTATTTGGCCGCCGCACCTTGCCGGAAATGGACCTGGCCTCGGTGTCCTGCGCCATTCAAAACTTCTGGCTGGCCGCTCGCGCCGAGGGCCTGGGCGTGGGTTGGGTGTCGATGTTCGAGCCACACGCGTTGGCCGAGCTGCTGCGCTTGCCCGCCGGTGCCAAGCCCGTTGCAGTGTTGTGCGTGGGCCCGGTGCCCGAATTCTACGAAGCGCCGATGCTGCAACAGGAAGGCTGGGCGACGCCGCGACCGCTCAGCGAACTGCTATTCACCGACGCCTGGCCGGAGGCGCAATGAGCATCGCCTTGCTCAGCGTCGCCGGGGTGGCGCTGGACGCGTGTTTCGGCGAACCCAAACGCTGGCACCCGCTGGTGGGCTTTGGGCGCCTGGCCAATGCGTTAGAGCAGCGCTTCAACCGCGCCTTCAGCGACAACGCCGAAGAGGTCGGGCGCGGCTGGCGCAGCCATGGCGTCACCGCCTGGGTGCTGGCGGTGCTGCCGCTGACCGTCGCCGCCTGGTTGCTGAGCCTGCTGCCCTACATCGGCTGGCTGGTGGACATCGCCGCGCTGTACCTGGCGCTGGGCATGCAAAGCCTCACCGAACATGTGCAACCGATTGTGCAGGCGCTGCGCGACGGTGATTTGGCCAAAGCCCGCGAGCGTGTGGGTTATATCGTCAGCCGCGACACCAGCGCCCTCGACGAGCACGGCGTGGCCTTGGCCGCCACCGAATCGGTGCTGGAAAACGGCAGCGATGCGGTGTTCGCCGCCTTGTTCTGGTTTGTGCTGCTGGGCGCGCCGGGGGTGGTTTTGTACCGCCTGAGCAACACGCTGGACGCCATGTGGGGCTACCGCAACCCGCGTTTCGAACGCTTTGGTTGGGCGGCCGCGCGCATCGATGACGTGCTCAATCTGATCCCAGCACGCCTGGTGGCCCTCACTTATGCGTTGCTCGGCAACACGCGTCTCGCTTTGCGCTGCTGGTGGCGGCAGGGCTTCACCTGGTACAGCCCGAACGCCGGCCCGGTAATGGCCGCCGGCGCCGGTGCGTTGGGCGTTGCGCTGGGGCGTCCGGCCATGTACCACGGCGCCTTGCGCGAACGCCCACCCTTGGGCGAAGGGCCGCCGCCGGATGCCGACACCATCGAGCGCGCCGTGCGTTTGGTGCGCCGTGGCGTGCTGTTGTGGCTGCTGGTGTTGCTGCTCGGAGGGCGCCTGTTTGCCTAAGCCCATCAGCACCGGCCTGCTTCATGGCGGCCGGCTGCAACAGGCGGCACGTGACTACGGCATTGCTGTGGAGCAGTGGCTGGACCTGTCCACCGGCATCGCGCCGTGGCCGTTTCCCTTGGCCGAAATTCCCGTCAGCGCCTGGGCGCGACTGCCCGAAGATGACGACGGTTTAACCGCCGCTGCCTGCGCTTATTACGGTGTTGAACAGGTGCTGCCGGTGGCCGGTTCCCAAGCGGCCATTCAGCTACTGCCGCGTTTGCGCGAGCGCAGCCGAGTGGGCGTGCTGTCGCCGTGCTACGCCGAACATGCCCACGCCTGGCGCGAAGCGGGGCACGACGTGCATGAGCTGAGCGACGCCGATGTTGCAGCACAGCTCGACGCGCTGGACGTGCTCGTAGTGGTCAACCCCAATAACCCCACCGGCCGCCTGTGCAGCTGCGAACAGCTATTAAGCTGGCATGCGCACCTGGCGGAGCGGGGCGGGTGGCTGGTGGTGGACGAAGCCTTTATCGACATCACCCCGCAGCACAGCCTGGCGGCCGACTGTCCGCGTGACGGTCTGATCGTGCTGCGCTCATTCGGAAAATTTTTCGGCCTGGCCGGCGCTCGACTGGGCTGCGTGCTGGCCGTGCCAGCGCTGCTACAAGCCCTGGCCGATCGCCTCGGCCCCTGGACCATCAACGGGCCAACTCGCGCCGTGGCCCGCCAGTGTTTCGCCGACCATGCCAGCCAACAGCGCCAACGTGAGCGCGCGTTGCACGCCAGTCAGCGGCTTGCCGAACTGATGGCGGCGAACCGTCTGCAACCCAGCGGCGGCTGTGGGCTGTTCCAATGGTGGCAAGGCGAACAAGCCGCTGCCGTTCACGATTTTTTCGCCCGACGCGGCGTGCTGCTGCGGCTGTTTCCCGCTGACAGCAGCCTGCGCATCGGCCTGCCGGCTGAAGAGGCTGACTGGCTAAAACTGACCGAGGTTTTCCACGCGTGGCGCACCCATGACTAACGCAACCGGCACCACCTTGATGGTGCAAGGCGCGACCTTAATGGTGCAGGGCACCACATCGGACGCCGGCAAAAGCACGCTGGTGGCGGCGCTGTGCCGCTGGCTGCATCGCCAAGGCGTGAACGTGGCCCCGTTCAAACCTCAGAACATGGCGCTCAACAGCGCCGTGACCGTGGACGGCGGCGAAATCGGCCGCGCCCAGGCGGTGCAAGCGCAAGCCTGTGGTTTGCCGGCACACACCGACATGAACCCGGTGCTGCTCAAACCCAACAGCGACACCGGCGCGCAAGTCATCATTCACGGCCGCGCCGTCACCAGCATGGAAGCGGCCCAGTACCACGACTACAAAAAGGTCGCCATGCAGGCCGTTTTGCAATCGCACCAACGCCTGAGCAGCGCCTATTCGGTGGTGATGGTCGAGGGCGCGGGGTCGCCTGCTGAAATCAACCTGCGTGCCGGCGACATCGCCAACATGGGCTTTGCCGAGGCGGTGGATTGCCCGGTGATTCTGATCGCCGACATCGATCGCGGCGGCGTGTTTGCCCATTTGGTCGGCACTCTGGAGTTGCTGTCCGAAAGCGAGCAAGCGCGGGTCAAAGGTTTCGTCATCAACCGCTTTCGCGGCGCCCTCAGCCTGCTGCAACCGGGCCTCGACTGGCTGGAACAACGCACCGGCAAACCGGTGCTGGGCGTACTGCCGTACCTCACCGACCTGCACCTGGAAGCGGAAGATGCCATCGACACCCGGCAAATCGCCAAAGCCGAGCAGGTGCTGAAAGTGGTGGTGCCGGTGCTGCCGCGCATCAGCAACCACACCGACTTCGACCCGCTGCGCCTGCACCCGCAGGTGGATCTGCAATTCATCGCCCCGGGCCAGCCGATTCCGCCGGCCGACCTGATCATTCTGCCCGGCTCGAAAAGCACCCGTGGCGACCTCGCCGTGCTGCGTGCGAACGGCTGGGAAAGCGCCTTGCGCAAACACCTGCGCTACGGCGGCAAGGTGCTGGGCATTTGCGGTGGTTTCCAGATGCTCGGCCAACAGATCCACGACCCGGCAGGTATCGAAGGTGCCGCCGGATCGAGCGCCGGACTGGGGCTGCTCGACTTCGACACGGTGTTGGACGAGCACAAACAACTGCGCAACGTGAGCGGCCATCTATGCCTCGACGGCGCCGCCATCAGTGGCTATGAAATTCACGCCGGCATCAGCACCGGGCCGGCCCTGGAACACTTCGCCGTGCAGCTCGACGACGGCCGCTGCGACGGCGCCCGCAGCGACGATGGACAGATTCTCGGCACGTACTTGCACGGCCTGTTCGAAAGTCCAGGGGCATGCAGCGCCGTGCTGTGCTGGGCTGGACTGCAAGACGTGCAAACGGTCGACTACCACGCCCTGCGTGAACGTGATCTTGAGCGCCTGGCGGACATGGTTGAACAGCATTTGGATACCGATGCGTTGAGGAGGTTGTGTGCGGTCTGAATGTTCGTTGGGCTTCGCTGCGCTCAACCCAACGGAGGAAGCGGCCCATGCATGAACTCATCCTCGGCGGCGCCCGCTCCGGCAAAAGCCGCCTCGCCGAGCGCCTGGCCAGCGAAAGCACCTGGCCGGTCACCTATATCGCCACCTCGCAAGCCGGCGACGGCGAAATGAGCGCACGCATCCGCCAACACCGCGAGCGCCGCCCGGCCGCGTGGGGCTTGGTGGAAGAGCCGTTGCGCCTGGCGCACGTGCTGCAAACCCATGCCGCGCCGAACCACTGCTTGCTGGTCGATTGCCTGACCCTGTGGCTCACCAATCTGCTGATGCTCGACGATCTCCAGCGCCTGGCCGCCGAACGCGACGCCTTGCTCGAATGCCTGCCGACGCTGCCGGGGCGCGTTCTGCTGGTGAGCAACGAAACCGGTCTGGGCGTGGTGCCGATGGGCGAGCTGACACGCCGCTACGTCGACGAAGCGGGCTGGCTGCATCAGGCCCTGGCTGAACGCTGCCAGCGGGTGATTTTCACCGTCGCGGGCCTACCCATGATTCTTAAAGGAGTGCCGTTATGAGCTTGTCGTGGTGGGCTGCACCGTGTCAGCCATTGGATACCGTGGCCAAAAGCAAAGCCACGGCACGCCAGCAAGTGCTGACGAAACCGGCCAGCTCGCTGGCGGTGCTGGAGCAAACGGCCATTGACCTGGCGGCCATGCAAGGCTGCGAGCGGCCGGTGATCGATAGCCTGTGGATTGCCGTTTTTGCCGGCGACCACGGCGTGGTCGCCGAAGGAGTGTCGGCCTACCCGCAAGCTGTGACCGGGCAAATGCTGCGCAACTTTACCGGCGGCGGCGCGGCCATTAGCGTGTTGGCCCGTTATCTGGACGCTGCGCTGGAAGTGATCGACCTGGGTATCGCCACGCCGCTGGAAGCGATCCCTAACGTGCGCCACCTGAACCTGGGCGCCGGCACGTTCAACTTCGCCCAAGGTCCGGCGATGACGCCCACTCAGCTGTACATCGCCCTCGAAGCCGGGCGCGACAGTGTTCGCCGAGCCAAGGCCGGCGGCGCGCAACTGTACATCGGCGGCGAAATGGGCATTGGCAACACCACCGCTGCCAGCGCCATGGCCAGTGCGCTGCTCGACTGCCCGGTGCGGTTGATGGTTGGCCCTGGCACGGGCCTGGACCCAGCCGGTGTCGCCCATAAAGTGAACGTGATCGAAACCGCCTTGACCCTGCACCGCGCCCACCTCAACGACCCGCTCGCCGTGCTGCAACACCTGGGCGGTTTCGAGATTGCCGCGCTGGTGGGTGCGTATGTCGCCTGCGCGCAAGAGGGCGTAACGGTATTGGTGGACGGGTTTATTTGCACCGTCGCGGCCCTGATCGCCGTGCGCTTGAACGCCGATTGCCGGCAGTGGTTGTTGTTCGCTCATCAGGGCGCCGAACCCGGCCATCACGCCGTGCTTGAAGCCTTGGACGCCCAGCCACTGCTGCAACTGGGCTTGCGCCTGGGCGAGGGCAGTGGCGCGGCGCTGGCGGTGCCGTTACTGCAAATGGCCTGCTGCCTGCACAGCGACATGGCCACGTTTACCGAAGCCGCCGTGACAGATCGCCCGGCATGAGCCTGCACCTGAGCCTGCTGCGCCATGGCGCCACCGAGCTGGCCGGTGGCTTTCGCGGCAGCATCGACGATGCCCTCACGGCTGAAGGCTGGAAGCAGATGAGCGCCGCCGTCGCTGAAGCGGGGCCGTGGGATTTGATCATTAGCTCGCCGCTGCAACGTTGCGCAGCTTTCGCCCACCAGCTTGCCGCTGAACGTGGCGTGCCGCTGCAGCTGGAAGGCGACGTGCGCGAACTGCATTTCGGCGCCTGGGAAGGGCAAACGGCGCTGGCGCTGATGGCCGAGCATGAGGCCGATCTCGGCCAATTCTGGACGGACCCCTACGCCTTTACGCCGCCCTACGGCGAGCCGGTGCTTGAGTTCGCCACTCGGGTGCTCGGCGCTATTGAGCGCATCGCGGCCGAACAAGGCGGGAAGCGCGTGCTGTTAATCAGCCACGGCGGGGTGATGCGCTTGCTGCTCGCCCAGGCACGCGGTCTGCCGCGCGAGCAATTGCTGCAAGTAGAAGTTCTGCACGGTGGGCTGCACCAGTTGATCGTGCAATCGCCCTGCGTGCTGTCGGAGGTCTGATGCTGCCGCTGCTGATTGCCGTGCAATTTCTGACCAGCTTGCCCGTGCGCTTGCCGGGCATGCCGAGCCCGCAGGAGATGGGGCGTTCGCTGCTGTGGTACCCCGTGGTCGGTCTGCTCATTGGCTTGCTGCTGTTCGGCCTGAACGCGCTATTGGCCGACACGCCGACCCTGCTTCGCGCCGCGCTGCTGCTGGCCGCCTGGGTGGCGCTGAGCGGCGCCTTGCACCTGGACGGCCTCGCCGACAGCGCCGACGCCTGGCTCGGCGGCTTCGGCGACCGTGAACGCACCCTGACCATCATGAAAGACCCGCGCAGCGGGCCGATTGCCGTGGTCACGCTGGTGGTGGTGTTGCTGCTCAAATTCGCGGCGCTGGTGGCCTTACTGGAACATTTTCATTGGAGCGCGTTGCTACTGGCCCCGTGGCTGGCGCGCGGTTTGTTGCCGCTGCTGTTTATGACCACTACGTATGTGCGAAGTGGTGGCTTGGGGCAGGCGCTGGCGGAGCACCTGCCGCGCTCGGCTTTGCCCTGGGTGCTGGGCACACATGCGCTGGCCATGCTGATATTTGGCTGGGCCGGGTTGTTGGCGTTGGTGAGCGGACTGCTGCTGTTCGCCTGGTTGCGGAGGCGGATGGTGGCGCGGTTGGGCGGCACGACAGGGGATACGGCGGGGGCGATGGTGGAGTTGGTGGAGTGTTTGGTGTTGGTGGTGTTGGCGGTTTAGGGCGCTAGTCTGAGTCGCGCATCGTCGAAATGCCGCTTTCGCGGGAAATGACGACCGTCTGTACAAAAACACCGTCATCCTCGCGCACGCGGGGATCCAGGCTATTGCGTCGTACACATAACGTCGACA
>Ga0157370_10000405_pt1 | contig 54383 bp, 43 predicted proteins | sample C35metaG_FD_113463 | JGI IMG/M metagenome (GOLD analysis project Ga0157370, IMG submission 113463) | Corn rhizosphere microbial communities from Kellogg Biological Station, Michigan, USA - C3-5 metaG | ecosystem: Host-associated > Plants > Roots > Rhizosphere > Soil | place: USA: Michigan...
CTGCTGGGTTACCTGTTCCTTTTCCTGTGTTAATTGTGTGTTGGCCAACTTGAGCGAATCAATCTGTGCGGTATATACTTCTATGTTTCCTTTCAGTTCGGCTATCAGGCGATTTGCTTTTGCAAGATCTTCTTTGGTTGCATTTTTATCGTTAATTATTTTTTGGATCTGTTGTTTCAAATCGTTTATGTACTTGTCTTTCGAACTGATCAGGCTATCTGCTCTTACATTTTGTGTTTTAAGCATGTCCAGCCTTGCTGCTGCATCATTCAATTCGTTTTGCAATTCATTTTTTGCAGAATCGCTGGTCACAATCTGCATGGTGAGGTCTTGCTTTTCCTGTTTGGTTTTATTTTTATCATAAATTACATAACCCCATGTGCCGAGCAGGGCGGCAATCAAAATGCCCGTGAGCACGCTCCGATTATTGTTTTTGCGAACGGGGCTTCCTCCGGGTGAATTGGTTTCGGGAAAATTTTCGTAACTCATAGTTTTTAAAAGTTTGTTTAAAGATATATATAAAATTTCCAAAACCCATGCCAAAGCAGATGCTATTTTTCAACGCATGTTGGTTTCTTTAAAATTTTATCTTTGAAATTATGACCGCAGCAGAAATACTATCCGAATGGAGAAAGAATAGTTTTAAACCATTGTACTGGCTCGAAGGAGAGGAGGAGTTTTACATTGATGAAGTAATGGACTATGCCGAAAAAAAAATTTTAAATGAAGCAGATGCCGCATTTAATCTTACCATTTTTTATGGTAAAGATGCAGAGTGGGCGGAGGTGCTAAATGCTTGCCGCCGTTATCCAATGTTTGCCGAAAAGCAGGTAGTACTGTTGAAAGAGGCACAACAAATGAAAGATATTGAAAAGTTGGAAGCTTACGTGGAAAAGCCCGCTGCCGGTACCATTCTCGTAGTTTCTTACAAAGGAAAAACTTTGGATGGAAGAGGCCGGCTTTCAAAACTTTTGAAAAAAAACGGCGAAGTATTTGTTTCAAAAAAAATATTTGACAACCAACTTCCCACATGGACGAACAGCTACCTGCAATCGAAAGGTTTGCAAATAAGCCCCCGGGGACTCAGTTTGCTGGTTGATCATATCGGCAACGATTTAAGCCGCATCGCCAATGAAGTGCACAAACTCTCCATCAATCTTGGTGAACAAAAAAATATTACGGAAGATGATATTGAAAAATATATCGGCGTCAGCAAAGAATATAACATTTTTGAATTGCAGCATGCGCTCAGTAAAAAAGATTTGGCAAAGGCAGTGCGTATTGTTCAGTATTTTGATGCAAACCCCAAAGTGGCGCCCATTCAACTGGTATTGCCATCGCTGTATAATTATTTCACAAAAATTTTGCTTGTTTACCAGATGAATGATAAAAGCGAAAGAGCGCTGCGTCCCATTTTTTATAATAATTCTTTTTTAATTCAACAGGTGATGGATATGATGATGAATTATTCATATTCCGAAACCGAGCAGGCCATTCTATTGCTGCATCATTATAATCTTAAAAGTGTAGGTATTAAAAACAGCGACACTTCCAGCGGATCGCTGATGAAAGAGATGGTGTATAAAATTATTAAAGGAAAACTTTACAACTAACTTCCAAGCAATTTCAATGAATTGATTTTATCTATTGCTATTTGCTGTTTTAAGGATTCGAGGTTATCAAATTTAATTTCAGGTCTTAAAAAATGTTCAACATATACCCGGGCATTTTTTCCATAAATATCTTTATCAAAATCAAAAATATTTACTTCAATAACGCGGTGAGTGCCGCCAACAGTGGGTCGCACGCCAATGCTCATCATTCCATTATAATATTCAATTTGCGATTGACGATTGATGATTGACGATTGACGATTGAGGATTGACACCTTTACTGCATAAATTCCGTCAGCAGGTATTAATTTATTTTCATCGTTTATCTTAATGTTTGCTGTCGGGTATCCTAATTTTCTTCCCAATTTATCTCCATGCACTACCGTTCCGCCAAAGAAATAGGAATAACCCAAACATTCATTAGCCGTTGTAATATCATTTTGCTTCAGCGCATTCCTGATGTTTGTAGAGCTGATAATAATATGATGCAATACATACTCCGGTATTTCTTTCACCGTATAATGAAATTGCGATTGATACGCTTCGAGCAATTTATAATCGCCGGTTCTGTTTTTTCCAAACTGGTGATCGTAACCGATGATGATGGTATGCGGATGAAACTTTTCTGCTAAAAAATTTTTGATATAATCGGTGGCCGTTTGTTCGGAAAATTGTTGGGTAAAAGATACAATCACCAGGTGATCTATATTTTGTTTGGCGAGCAGTTCTGTTTTTTCATCAAGCGTAGTTAAAAGCCGAATGGGTGTTTTGCTGTGTTTTGCAGCATCAATCACCATTCGCGGATGAGGGTCGAAAGTAATAATCACCGTTTCGCCATTTACCGCGGCGGCTTCTTTCTTCAGTTGATGAATAACCTGTAGGTGCCCCGTGTGAACACCATCGAAGGTGCCGATGGTAACGATAGCATTTTTAAAAGCAGGTAAGTTATTTATATCGCGATGTACGAGCATACGGGCAGCGCAAGATAATTTATTAATTAAATATTTTGGCGATGGTTTATTCATAGTACAATGTTATTTTTACCTCCGGGCGGAAAATCGTATTACTCATTTTTTAATTTTTAGCGCTACATGTCGTTGTATTCAAAACGGGGAGTATCTGCACAAAAAGAAGAAGTTCATGCAGCAGTAAAAGATTTGGATCAGGGTCTTTTTCCAAAATCGTTTTGCAAAATTTATCCTGATGTGCTGGGCAATGATGAGAATTATGTAAACATAATGCATGCAGATGGCGCAGGCACCAAAACCATACTGGCTTATTTGTACTGGAAACAGACCGGCGATAGTGCAGTGTGGAAGGGCATTGCACAAGATGCCATTGTGATGAACCTCGATGATCTTTTGTGTGCAGGCGTTTATGATAATATCATTTTCAGTTCTACCATTGACCGTAATAAAAATAGCATCCCCGGCGAAGTGTTGCAGGAATTAATACATGGTACGCAGGAATTTTTCGACCTGATGAAAACGTTTGGCATCCATATTCATTTTCTCGGCGGCGAAACCGCAGATGTGGGCGACCTGGTGCGCACCATAGCCGTGAATGGAACCATGACTGCACGATGGCCTAAGAATAAAATAATTTCAAATGAAAAGATTTGTACGGGAAATGTAATTGTGGGCCTTGCTTCGTATGGGCGTGCCCGTTATGAAACGGAATACAACAGTGGCATTGGCAGCAATGGCCTCACTTCTGCACGGCACGATATGCTGGATAAATTTTATGCAAATAATTTTAAAGAAACGTACGACAATTCTTTGCCCGCCGAAGTAGTGTACATTGGTAATAATAAAATCGGCGATGTGAAAGAACTTCTTTCTCCCACGCGAACATATTCGCCGGTGCTGAAACAATTGCTCGAAAAAAATTTTGATAACATTTATGGCCTCATTCATTGCAGCGGCGGTGGACAAACCAAATGCCTGAAATATGTTCCGGACAATGTTTGTATCATAAAAGATAATCTTTTTACCCCACCGGAAATTTTTAAGAAAATACAGCAATCAGCAAATTCTGATAATGCAGAAATGTACCAGGTATTTAACATGGGCTGTAGAATGGAAATATATACGGATAAAAAATTTGCACAAACAATCATCAATGTTGCCTCGTCTTTTAATATAGATGCACAAATAATAGGGCGCGTAGAAGCCAGCGAAGAAAAGAAACTAATCATTAATGCACAGGGCGAAGAAATTATTTATAAATAAAAGAGACTGTCTCAAAAGTCGTGAGTACGTTATTGCGAGGGAGGTACGACCGAAGCAATCTCATTTATCAAATCATCGGGGATTGCTTCACTGCGTTCGCAATGACGGTTTTTGAGACAGCCTCCATTTACTATCACAAAAAATTTATTTACTTCTCTGGTGCAGTCAAAGTTACAGGTTGAACCCGGTAAGCTGCAACAGTATGCCCGTTTTGTTCCGCCGGCAGCCACATGGGTCCTGTTTTAATTGCATTTACTGCTACATTTGCGAGGTGAGTATTTTTCATAGTTGTAGCTGTTACATCGGAAACTCTTCCATCTGTTCCAACAATGAATTTTACATAACAGGTGCCATAATCATGTTCGGTAAATACATTGGCAGAATCTTGTATTTTGCGTGTAATATATTTAAGCCACGCCTGTTGCCCTCCGGGAAATTGAGCATCCTGTTCCACCCGGGTGAAAATTTTGTCTGGTACTGTATCTTGATGCTCAGTAGTTTCTTTTTTTAAAGTAATTTCAACCACTCCGTTTTTACCGCGCTCTCCGTATTTTTTTATCGCCGTTTCATCTTTCAATACATTAATTGATTGTATTGATTGCGGCGAAATGCTTTTTAAATCATCTTGTGTGGCTTCCTTTCCGTCAATAACATATAATGCTGCTGTGTTTATTTTATCATCAATATGGAGATTTTCCTTGCTTTTCCCATCCGCTTTGTTAGCAATAGTAGCAGGCTTTGTAGTGATAATGATAACACCATTCTTTCCTTTATCTCCATATTTTTGTATTGCATCATTACCCTTTAAGATGCTTATTGATTTTATCGTGTTCGGATTCGTGTGATTTGCTTCTTTTGCCGAAGTAACTTTTCCATCAATGATATACAAGGCACTATCTCGAAGTACTTGATATTTTGATTGGGGAGGAGTGTCAACTAAAATGGGATTGTCTTTGATTGTGTTCTGTTCAGAATATGCTTCAATGCCATTTAAAATATTTTGTGCAATGTTTTTTTGATTATCCGGATTGCTCAGATATTGAACATCTTGTTTGTTGCTTAAATACCCGGTTTCAATTAAAATGGATGGGCAAATATTATTATTCAAAACCCAAACGCCTTTTTCGGGTATTCTTAATACATCAGAAACATTAATGCCGGAATTATTTTTTAATGAACCAATAATTGCAGAGCCAAGCAACTTGCTTTCTTCAAGGAATGCATTTGTTTTGTTGGCAATTAAAACCTCGATACCACTATTATCATTTTTACCAGGGTCCGTATTTGCGTGCAATGAAATAAAAAGATCAGCATTGTTCTTTTCTGTAAAATTCACTCTTTCTTTTGGAGACATTGTTTCATCATCTGTTCTGGATAAAACGATATTGAGATTGCTATTTGTATTAAGTTGTTGGATGTCATTTGCAATGGCCAATGTTAGATTTTTTTCTGATAAACTGTTTCCTATTGCACCATTATCACTTCCTCCATGCCCGGCATCAATAACTACGGTAAGTTTTTTGGCAGCATAATTTGCAAATGGGCTGATAGTTTTCGTTTTAAAAGTAAAGGCAAAAAATACCAGTGTAATTAATGGCAGCGCCACCAGACGGCTGATGTAGCTAACCTTCGGATTTTTATTTTTTGTAAACATAACAAGCCTTCGTTTTATGGGTGAATGAAAAAAATTGTTCGTGAGTGAAAATGTTTGCCCCGGATAAATTGATTGCAGCAGCATAGTGGCAAATCCGCTGCTGTCAGCACTTTCCAGCGATTTCTTGTCGGCAATAAATTCATGAATCATGCTCAGTTCGCGCCGGATGAGCCAGAAGAACGGATTGATCCAAAAAAAGATAAGAACAAGTTGAATAAATATTTTATCGTAAGAATGTTTCTCCCGGATGTGCACCACTTCATGATTAAAAATTTGCTGCCCCTGCAATGTGGCAATATCAATTGCATTGTTCCAGAAAATAAATCTTAAAAATGAAAACGGCGTTCCCTTAGCATCTGTATTAATAAACAGAATATCCTGCATTTTAATGGATGGGTACATCCTTTTTAATTTATAAATTCTGAAAAGAGTAACCAGGAAAATGGACAACAACAAAACAGCAATGAGTAAATAGATTGCCCACAAAATGTTTTCCCAACTCAGCGGAGTATTGTTGTTGCGCGCAAATTCTATTACCATATCATCCCCGGCATTGATGGTTTGAAACATTTTAATAACGTTGGTACCAGGCTGGGCTTGGGTTTCAAGAATATTTATTTTGATAACTGGCAATAGCAGCGCAAGCATTACAGAAGTGAGCAGGTAAAACCTGTTCCAATAATGAAAAATTTTATTACGAAGAGCGAGGTAGTAATAAGCATATAAAATGCCGGAGCAAATAATTACTTTTAAAAGATACCAGGCAATGGCGATCATGATTTATTTTTTTTAAGTTGTTTTAAAAGCATTTCCAGTTCCCCGATGCTGATGTTGTTTTCACGCACCATGGAGGATACCGCATTGGCAAATGAGCCGTCAAAATATTTTTTTACCAGCGACTTCATGCTTCCCTTCGAATACGCATCTTTATTCACCAGCGGGTAGTATTGGTGGTTGCGCCCGATGGAGGTAATGCCTACGAAGTTTTTTTCGGTAAGAATTTTTAAGATAGTGGAAACCGTGTTCTGGTGCGGTTTTGGGCTGGGCAATTCATTAATGATTTCGCGGAGGAATGCTTTATCCAGCTTCCACAGCACCTGCATAATTTGCTCTTCGGCCTTCGTTAATGTTTTCATCACTGATAAATTTTATAAGGGTTATTCAAAGATAAACTAATTTTTTAGTTTGACAACTAATTTTTTAGTTTAAAAAAACATTTCTTTAACAATAAGCATTCGCGTAACTTTCTTTTTTTAAAGTATAATTATCAAATTAACTTTGCGCGGTTGATGAAAAACTGATTATTAATTATGATGGAAACAATTGTTGAATTACACAACGCAAATATTTACCAGGGGGCTTCTTTGATATTGCAGGATGTGAATATTACTGTGAACCGTGGGGAGTTCGTATATCTCGTTGGCAAAACAGGAACAGGAAAGTCGAGCCTTTTAAAAACTTTGTATGGCGATTTGACGCTGAAAGAGGGAGAGGGCACAGTTGTGGGGCACGATTTGAAAAAACTTGACTGGAAGAAAGTGCCTTTCCTGCGTCGTAATCTTGGTGTGGTGTTCCAGGATTTTCAATTGCTCACCGACCGCAACGTAAATGAGAATTTAAAATTTGTATTGAGGGCGATAGGATGGAAAGATGATAAACTGATGGATGAAAAAATTACCGATGTATTGGATAAAGTGGGGCTGAAAACAAAAGGATTTAAAATGCCTTTTGAACTGAGCGGTGGGGAACAACAAAGAGTAGATATTGCGCGTGCTTTGCTTAATTCGCCCAAATTAATTTTGGCGGATGAGCCTACCGGTAATCTTGATCCCGAAACTTCTGATGAAATTATGCAGTTGTTATTTCAAATTTGCCGCGATTACGGAAGCACCATCATCATGGCTACACACGACTACCCGGTCATCACAAAATTTCCTGCGCGTACTATAAAAACTGAAAGGGGCATGGTGTGGGACAATGCTACCATATCCACGTTATAAGCCGGGATGCATTAGCATTATTATCGTAAACTTTTTCCAGGTAATCTTTTCGTCTATCCCTCTCCGTTAGGTCGAATGGTTTTTCTTTCAGTGCAGTTATGGTATGTTTAAAATCCCCGGCGCTGTTTGCTATGTTGCAAAAAGTTTCAAGACCAGTTCCTTGTACTCCTGCGGTGTTGGTAATAATATGACGACCGTGAAAAAGTGCATTCAGCAATTTTATTTTAATGCCCGTGTTGTTAAAAGACGGGATAGTATGAACCTGTGCATTTTTAATTAATGCCGCTATCTCGTCCTGCGAAGGGTTTGCTGAGATGGAAATATTTTTATAGCGCGAGGCAAGCAGGCATAATTTTTTTGAAGGATTTTTTCCTGCAATGACAAAGGGCATTGATAGTTTCGCAAAAATTTCTTTGATTAACCAAACTACCGCTCTTTCATTTTCTGAAACAGATAAATTTCCGTGATACAGGCAATAAGTGCCAATGCCCGTGTTTAACTCAACATCGCCGGAAGGAAGAAATACCGGCAGGTATTTCACCTCTTTTGCATTAAATATTTTTTCATAAGTTATTTTATCATCTTCACTGACGGTAATGATTGGGCATAGATTAGCAATATTGCTTTCATATTTTTTTAAAAGGATGCTTTCTGTAAGCAAGTAAATTTTTTTTAAAATATTTTTTTCAGTAAAGGCAAGTTGGCGGTAATATTGAAATTCCACATTATGCAGGCGAAGCAATATTTTACGGTCCTCCAGCAGCCCTGCATAAAGGAACCAGGTGCAATGAATGCCTTCCAGCAAGATCGGGTAATCATCTTTTGAAAGATTTTGAAGCAGCCGGTTATTAGCACGCGATCTAACGATGTAGGGTACACGAAGCGAAAAGCTTTTAGTAAAACTTTTCCGGGTATAATATTCTACCGAAGTGCAATACTTGTTCAGTTCGTTATGCCGGCCCCGCCCATATTCAAAGCAATGCAGATGAATGGAAACGCCTTGTTCGCGGAGCGCCCTCAGTTTATAAAACAAATCGAACACACCTCCATAGTCGGGAGGATAGGGCACATCAAGACAAACGATATGTAAATGTTTGTTCGCCACTAATTGCTAAAATGAATTTATGATTATAACGTTTATTTATCGCAAATCTGCTTATAATTGCTCAGCTTTTAAAAATAAAATTTCATTTTTTTGAAACCGAAACTTATCATGTCTGTTATCAGCGATGTGGTTACCGACCAGCGGGTGCAAAAGGAATGTGCCACACTTTTGCGGAATGGGTATGATGTTTTGTTGCTTGGCCGAAAGAGTAAAAGAGATTTTGGATTAAAAGAATTGCCGTACTGCGTCATTCGTTTTGCCAACCCGTTTCGCCGCGGGCCATTCATGTATTTTATTTTTAACCTGCAGTTATTTTTCTATTTATTGTTTAAAAAAACAGATGTGCTGTGGGCGAATGATTTGGATACATTGCTTCCTAATTTTTTTATTTCGCATTTAAAAAATAAAAAACTTGTTTATGACAGCCATGAATATTTCACTTTAAGCGTATATAAAAAACATTCCAGGAAAATATGGGAACACCTCGAAGGTTACCTGTTTCCGCGTTTAAAAAATATTATTACGGTGAATGATTCGCTGAAGAATATTTATGAAAAAAAATATGGACTACCGGTAACGGCTATACGAAATACGCCGGCGAAGATGGTAACAGGAGGGAATGCGGTGATTATGCCGGCGGATAAAAAGATGCTTATCATACAGGGAATGGGAATAAATGAAAACCGCGGTGCAGAAGAAGCGGTAATGATGATGCAATACCTGCCGGAAAGTTTTCAATTGTACTTTGTAGGAGGAGGAACCATTTGGGATAAACTGAAGAAGATGACAAAAAGCCTGGACCTTTCCGGAAAAATAATATTTGTTGACGCGATGCCTTTCGATAAGATGATGGAATATACACGCAGCGCATTTCTCGGATTGATACTGGAAAGGATTGATGTATCCGATCATCATTTATACGCATTGCCTAATAAATTTTTTGATTATTTGCAGGCAGGGATTCCTGTTTTATCAACGCGGGTTGCGGAAGTAGAAAAGTTAATTAATAAGTATGACGTTGGTGCGCTCATTGATAATTTGGTTCCCGAAAAGATGGCGGAAATAATTTTGAATATTGCTGCTGATATGCAGGTTTATAATCGCTGGAAAAAAAATACAACGCAGGCTTCTTCAGAACTTAATTGGGAAAACGAGGAGAAAATACTGATTGAGTTTATGAAAAACCTGCAATGATTCAATCCTGCATGGCAATAATTTGCTCAATCACCTTTTCGTGAACCTGTCGCCAATAAAGGAATTCGGCGCTATCGCTTACCGTATGATTGTGCCAAATGCTGATAAATGTGCCGTTCATTTTTTTTACTTCGTGCGCCAGGTCATTAATAGTTTGAAGGAGGGTATCTTTTGTAAATTTTTTTTGCTGCATAAAATGTCCTTCCATAAATGCAACCGGGAAAATGCGAAGAGTCGTTTGCTTTTCATTTTTCAAATCATAAAAATAAAATGCTTTGCTGGTGCCTGCGCGAAAGCCCGGGTGAGTAGCATAAGACATCGAATAATCTTCAGCAATACCCGCTTTAATCAAATAGTTGAAAGTATCCGGTAAAATAAATTTCAAAAAATGCTGCCTGCTTTTGGTGATGTTTTCCCCGTAAATTTCTTCGAGTCTTTGCTTTTCTTTAAAAATTTTTTCGGGAAATAAAGATGTTTTAAATGAAGGATGAATGCCGATGCTGCTGAAAGTTTTTATTTTGTTTATTAAACTTTTCATTGCAGGATTTTTATAATCAAGATTCCGGTCGTTAGCAGATTTATCGGCAAGCAGGAAAAAGAAAATGGATGATAAATTATTTTTTGTGATGATCTCCTTTAAATAGTCGTAGCTGTCCCACGGATCTTTTGTTGTATTATTGAGTGTTTTGATTCTTTCTTTTATATTGTTCAAATCTAATCGTAGTAAGTCCTTTGCGGTACTCTCCATATTTCTCCAAAAACTTCTTCCTTTGAATTTATAAGCCACATCAATATCATAAGTAACGATGGCATTGAATTTTGACAATTTAAAAACAAGATGCGGAATTTTTTTTTGTAAAATTTGTTTCAGCATCTCCACCCAGTAATCTACTAAAGGAGTTTTCAGGAAATTGTTTTTAAAAGCAACAGAGTTCTTCGCATTAAATCTTCCATACTTATCCGGAATAAACGGAAGATACTCTTCGTAGCGGCTGAGCATATAAAACGCTGCGGAAAAAATATCAAAACCCAAATCACAGGATGCATCATTTGCAAATAAGACTTTTTGCTGCTGCAGGAAAGATACGGGTGGAGTTAGCGGGCTGATTGAATTTTCAGCAAGAAGAGCATGTGACTTAATGAAAAGTTCATTGGTAAACCTTGCAGAGGAGTAATTAATTTTTTCCTGGGTGTATTTTTCAAATTCATCCCGGGCGTTAGTTGTATGATATAATACGCCAAACTCTTCGGTAAAGATCCGATCAAAGATATACTTACTCCGGGAAGTGTGTTGGGGTAAATATATGAGCAGCATATTTTTTTAATAAAATTATTTCTGAATGTATAAAAGTAAAAATGAAATTGCAATTCAGGAAACATCTTTGCAAGGATAATAGCAAGTGTATTTAAAATTGTAATATTGTTGAATCAAATTTCAATGCAATGGAAATGTTAGAAGGTTTTGACGAAAAACCGAAAAGGCCACAATTTCTTACGGTGCTTTGCATTTTGTCTTTTGTAGGTGGTTCATTTTTTATAATCAGGAATGCTGTTTTATATGCAAGAGCAGGCGATATTGCCAGCATTATTTCTACAGCAAAAAAAAATGTTGAACAGGATTCTGCCCGTGGTATAGATTCAGTTAAAAGACCCCGGAGCAAAGAAGACAGGAAGGTTTTTGGGAATTTCATGAATTCATTTTCGGACATGACTACTAAAAAAGGACTGCAGGAAAATGCAATGGCAACAATTATTTCTTCGGTGATAACGCTACTCGGCGCTTTATTAATGTGGCGGCTCAAAAAAATCGGGTTTTATATTTATATTTTAGGAACAATTGTTGGATTAGCGGCGCCCGTTATATTTTTTGGAGCCACTAGCAATGCTTTTGCCGCGGGAATATTCTCTCAATTTTTTGGCGTGGTGTTTATTTTCTTGTATGCCCTCAATTACCGGAGTTTGCATTGACGCCGTTACTGGATTTTACCTTTTCTTATAATTCAATGGATTGGTAAAATCTGAAATTAAATTCCTACCTTTGCAGGCGATTAAAAATTTTAAAAAGAAAAATGTCTCATTTAACGTCTGAAAAAAAGTCAAAATTTTTCGCTGAATTTGGTGGAAAAGCGACTAACACGGGGTCAGTAGAAGCGCAGATCGCTTTACTTACCGAAAAAATCAATCACATTTCTGAACATCTTAAAACAAGCGCTAAAGACTTTGGCAGCCAGCGCGGTTTAATGCAAATGGTCGGAAAACGAAAAAGCCTCTTAACTTACCTGAGCAAGCACAATTTGAATGGCTATCGTGCATTGATTGAAAAGTTAGGACTCCGCAAATAATTAAAATCTTTTAATGATAATGATTATTCCCAACAAGTATTAGGTTGGGAATCTTTGTTTATAAAATTTACGAATAAATATGATTCCAAATCCCATTTCAGTTACATTCGACATCGGCGACGGAAGAATGGTGACCATCGAAACCGGCAAACTGGCCCGGCAGGCGGATGGTGCCGTGACAGTCCGTATGGGCGATTGCATTATACTTGCTACAGTGGTGGCCAATAAAGAACCAAAAGAGGGACAATCTTTTTTTCCATTGACGGTAGATTATCAGGAAAAATTTGCATCTGCAGGAAGAATTCCCGGATCATTCTTTAAAAGAGAAGCAAAGCTGAACGATTATGAAGTGTTGACCTCAAGATTAATAGACCGTGCACTGCGCCCACTGTTTCCTGAAGATTATCTGTGCGAAGTGCAGGTATTGGTTACCCTCGTTTCGAGCGATCCTGAAATAATGCCGGATGCTTTGGCATGTCTTGCTGCTTCTGCAGCGTTAGCCGTTTCTGATGTTCCTATCCAGGAAATTATTTCTGAAGTGCGTATTGGAAAAATCAATGGTGAGATGATTGTAAACCCTGGCCGGAAGCAACTTGCAGAAGCTGAGATGGATTTTATCATTGCAGCTACAGATCGCAATATTATGATGGTGGAAGGCGAAGCAAAACAATGCCAGGAAGAAGATTTGATAAAAGCAATTGAGAAAGCACACGATGCAATAAAAATACAGGTAAAAGCGCAGCAGGAACTCCGCGATAAAGTGGGTGTTACTGCAAAGAGAGAATATACAAAGCCATACAGAAATGAAGCATTGAATGAAAAAATCATTGGCTTTGCAAAAGAAAAGATGATGGCCATTTCATCGAAAGGCACAACAAAAAATGAAAGACAGGAAGCCTTTGATCAATTGCTGAATGAAACCACTACCTTTTTAGGAGAAGAACTTCCGGATGAAGACAAGACATTAATACCGCTGTATTTTGGAGATTTACAATTTCACGTGGTACGCGATATGATACTGAATGATCGCAGAAGATTGGATGGCCGCGGGCTTGAAGATATACGCCCGCTTACTATGGAAATAAATAACCTGCCATCACCTCATGGCTCTTCACTTTTCACTCGTGGTGAAACACAATCACTCACTACAGTAACATTAGGTACTCCTTTAGATGAATTGTTAGTGGAGAGCGCTGCTGCAAGTGATTACGCAAAATTTATCTTGCATTATAATTTCCCGCCTTTTTCTACTGGCGAGGTAAGAATGATGAGGGGCGTGGGAAGAAGAGAAGTAGGACACGGAAATCTTGCCATGCGTTCATTAAAACAACTGATGCCGGGCGGAGAATATCCTTATACTGTTCGTGTAGTAAGTGATATTTTAGAAAGTAATGGATCTTCTTCAATGGCTACGGTGTGCGCAGGTTCGCTTGCGCTGATGGATGCCGGAGTTCCATTTAAAAAACATGTAGGCGGAGTGGCAATGGGGCTTATCAGCAAGGAAGGTAAGTTTGCAATTCTCACGGATATTCTTGGTGATGAGGATCATCTTGGCGATATGGATTTTAAAGTGACGGGTACGCGTGATGGTATTTGCGGTGTGCAGATGGACATAAAAGTAGATGGCCTTAGCATGGATATAATGAGGCAGGCATTGGAACAGGCAAGAAAGGGCAGATTATTTATCCTGGATGCAATGTATAAATGTATTGCAGAACACAGACCCGACGTAAAACCACAGGCACCGCGTATGGAAAAAATTATTATTGATGCTGAGTTCATCGGCGCAGTGATTGGCCCGGGGGGAAAGGTGATACAGGAAATTCAAAAAACAACCGGCACAACTATTAATATTACCGAAGTAGGGAAAACAGGTGAAGTAAGTATCTTCTCTGTGAACAAAGAAGGTTTGGAACAAGCTTCAGCATGGATTAAGGGAATTGTGGCGCAACCGGAAGTGGGAGATGTGTATGAAGGAACCGTGAAAGGTATTAAAGAATTTGGTGCGTTTGTAGAATTCCTTCCTGGAAAACAAGGACTGTTGCATATTTCAGAAATAATGTGGAAACGGTTGGAAACAATGGATAATGTATTTAAAGAAGGGGATAAAGTAAAAGTGAAATTAGTAGGCATTGATCCGAAAACCGGTAAGTTTAAACTTAGCAGAAAAGCATTGATACCTAAACCGGACAATGCACCGGTTAAGCATCGGGAAAATTAATTAAAAAATTTTTTTAAATAATTAATATAGCTTGTAGATTTCTGCAAGCTTTTTTTATGAAAAAATTTCTGAAAATAATTATTACAAAACTTTCTTTGGAGCAGAAGGAAATACTTACGGCCGAATTAGCCCACGCAGGCTTTTATGCCTTTGAAGAAAACGATGATGAACTAATTGCATATGTTTTGCAAAAAGATTTTTATGAAGAAGCATTTAAAAAAACTTTGCCGGCAGCAGTTCATTATTCTGTTTCTGAAATAGAAGATAAAAACTGGAACAAAGAATGGGAAAGCAGTTTCGACCCTGTTGTGGTAGATGATTTTGTAGCAATAAGAGCTTCATTTCATAAACCAGTAAATGCACCGTATGAAATAATCATCACTCCCAAAATGAGTTTCGGCACAGGTCATCATTCTACCACACTTTTAATGATTCAACTGATGCAGAAAATTGACTTCGCCAATAAAAGAGTTCTCGACTTTGGCACAGGCACTGGTATATTGGCTATTCTTGCAGAAAAACTTGGTGCTTCTTCTATCATTGCAATTGACAATGATGAATGGAGCATCAGCAATGCACGGGAAAATACACTTGCCAATAAATGCACTAAAATACTTCTGCAAAAACAGGATAATACACAGCAGCTTCCGGACGTTGATATAATTACTGCCAATATCAATTTTAATGTATTGGCATCGCAGGCTGGTAATTTGGGAAAAATTTTAACTAATGAATCCCTGTTATTGATAAGCGGGATTTTAATAAAAGATGAACAATCAATATCTGAAATTTTTAATGAGGTTGGTATTTTAAAACAATTGGTTTTGTGTAAAGAAGAATGGATAAGTATTCTTTTTAAAAAACAATAAAGCAGCGTAATAAAAAGTTAGAAGTTTATTGACCTGGTAATTATCCGCTAATTAAGCCGTATATTTGTAAACTCTGGTTTCAATATGAAGGAAATTCTATTTATTTTATTTGCATACCTCATCGGATCCATTCCTACAGCGCTAATTGTAAGCAGGTACTTTTTTGGAATTGATATACGCGAATATGGAAGCGGCAACATGGGCGCTACAAATACATTCCGTGTGTTGGGTTCAAAATTTGGCACCATCGTAATGGCCGGTGATATTTTAAAAGGAATTTTAGCAGTAGCGTTATACAACTTCATACCTTATTATCTTACTAACGAAATAGACCGTACCAACCTGATGATTGGCCTAGGCCTTGCCGCAGTGGTGGGACATATTTATCCTATTTGGGCACAATTCAGAGGAGGTAAGGGTGTTGCCACATTGTTTGGTATGTTACTGGCAATGCAACCTGTTGTGGCCGTTAGCTGTGTTGGTGTTTTCCTGTTGGTGCTATTTCTTACGCGATATGTTTCTTTAAGTTCTATACTTGCTGGTGTGGCATTGCCCATTTGCGTTTTATGGGTTTACAACGAGCAGGAAATTTTTTATCGTGTATTTGCAGTAGGCGTTGCTGCGTTGGTTGTTTTAACCCATCAAAAAAATATTAGCAGGCTTTTTAAAGGCAGTGAAAACCGCATGCCCATCCTGAAATACAGAGACCGGCGGAAAACGCGCAAAAAGCTATCTTAGTTCCACAATTTTTTATTTGATATCCAACTCTACAAAAGTTAGTTTCGTCATTACAATAATGATTGGTACTAATATTGTTTTATAAACTAAAACTTAATTAATAATGAAAACTTTTGCACTTGCTTGTTTTATCGTTTTATTTTCACTCAATTCATGCACTACTAATTCAATAACCGGCCGGAAACAATTATCACTGGTTTCCGAGCAGACTTTGCAAACAGAAGCGGTAAAACAATACAATAGTATTCTATCAACAAGCAAAGTAGAAACTAATAGCAATAACCGGGATGCAGAAATGGTAAGACGGGTAGGAACACGCATTGCGGCGGCAATTACAAAATATTACAGTGATAAAGGATTATCTAATGAACTGGCGGGATATAAATGGGAGTTTAATTTAATTGATAGCAAAGAAGTGAATGCATGGTGCATGCCAGGTGGTAAGGTTGCCGTATACACAGGCCTTTTGCCTGTAACGCAAAATGAAGCTGCGTTGGCAATAGTACTGGGGCACGAAATTACTCATGCAGTTGCACACCACGGCCAGGAAAGAATTAGCCAGGCACTCCTCGCACAGGGAATTGGCCTTACAGGCGATGTGTTTACATCGGGAAATCCAAAAGCAAATAATATTTTCAAAAGTATTTATGCGCCTGGTGCCCAGGTGGGTGTATTACTTCCAAACTCGCGTAAGCAAGAATATGAGGCGGATCATTATGGGCTGATTTTCGCAGCAATGGCTGGCTATAATCCTGAGGAAGCTATTCCATTTTGGGAAAGAATGGAAAAACTGAATACAGGAGCTGGCACTCCGGAAATATTGAGCGATCATCCGCTTGATTCAAAACGCATTGCTAAGCTTAAGGGTTATATGGCTGAAGCGTTAAAGTATTATAAGCCAATCAATCCCCGTTAAATAGCCTTTTTACAAAACAAAAATCTGCGATACCTCATTGGTAATGTTGGTAAATACTAACATTTTGTTTAATTTTGCTCCTGATTTATGCATCCCGTTGTTTTTACACTTTTCCAACCCAATGATACAAGGGTGCCACTATGTTGCAGCATTTTTAATCTAAAAACCAGTTCTTGATTATGACTCAAACATTGTTTGAAAAATTACAATTAGAGAGTGAAAAAAATTTATTGATTCAAGGCCTTCCTTCCACTATCGAAAAACAATTTGCCAAGTTGTCCTTCTCCAAAAATGTTACGCCACTATTGAAAACACGTAAGATTGATTTTGCTCTGGTGTTTTCTTTAAATCAAAATCAACTTCACAAAATCCTTGCAGAGGTGTGCCCGGCATTACATACGGAAGGTAAATTGTGGGTTGCTTATCCAAAAGCTACCTCAAAGATCACTTGTGATTTACATCGTGATTGCTCCTGGAATTACTTGCTGGATAAGGGCTTTGAAACAAACGACATGGTTGAATTGGACTATGTATGGAGTGCACAGCTTTTTATCAGGAAATCTCAGCTTGTATCCAACGGCAAACACAAAAATTCTTCAAGAAAAAAACTTGCAGAAATAGACAGCTACTGATTTTTTAATTTATTGTCGAAAATAAAATTTGCAGGAATGCCGAAAGCATTCCTGTATTGTTTATAAAATACCTGTTACCGGAAAATAGTTGGTAAAATATTTTTTGCAATACAATGCTGCAAAGGATTAGTTGAAATTTTCAGCAAAATTGTTTCATTGAACTTTTTTTGTTAATCAAAAAAAAATCAAAAAGCTGCCTTTGTTCACGACAGCTTTTTGAAAAAAGATATGTTATGATTGGATTAAAAAATTAATGTTGCAAAACGACTGTGTCAGCTATAGTAGTCTGGCCAAGTGTTACAGTTACATTTTGCTGTGCAGGCATGAAAGTAGTATCTGCTGGCACAAAAGAGAGCAAATAGGCACCGGCAGGCACATCATTGAAATAATAATTACCGTTTGTAGTATCCGAAAAAGTCGAAGTAATTGTATCAGTTCCCATGATGGCAAAAATCGTAGTTCGAACAGAATCTGGTTGCACTACTCCCTGTATATTTCCGCCTGATGGCTTGAAGGAAAGTGCACGAATCACTGGTTTTAAAATATACATGCCACTGTTTCCGGCTTTCACGATTGATCTTCCTGCATCAAAATCTAAAACCAAACGATACAATACACCACCACTTACTGTTTGATCAAGTTGTACCTTCAATCCCGATTCTTGTCCGCTGGGTATTTTAAGGTCAATCTGCTCTCCGGATTTAGTTACGATAAAATTACTGTCTCCAAGTATAAGCCTGATTTGTGAAATTTTTCCGGCGGGTACTAGTGCATCTGCAAGCAGGGTATCTTTTCCATTAGTTAAATCCATAAGGTTATACTCGCCGGGATGAGCGCCTGAAAGGCTTGTCCATCCTGAATCGCCGTAATTTATTTGTATATCTGTTACATCTATCCATACCGCACTTACATCAGGGAAAGGGCTGTCCGCTAATCTTACCTGCAGGTTAGCTTGATTAGAACTGCCGGAACCCGAAGATGTTTTTTTGCATGAATAAATTATAATACCGGATGCAATGGTAACCAGCACAAATAGGATGGTTACCTTTTTAGGTAATGATTTCATAGTTGCGATTTAGGTGAAAAAATTTAGAGTAATATAAACAAATAATGTTCCAACCATTACGAATTGGTATTTTTCCGATTGTTAAAAGATGTTAACATCCTGCTTTTGAGCCCCATTTATTTTGATCACCCTTTTTAAAAGTTTAATGGAAAATTTAATTTCAGACTAATATTTCTTCCCATATTGTAAATGCCATGATAACGGCGCAGATCATCGGGATAAGGTTCAAAATATTTCAGCCTGCTCAGGTGCGATTGATACGCAGAGTTGAAAATATTATTCCCAAGAATATTGAATGTAAAAATCGTGTGTCCATTACCGTTAGTAACGTCAGCCCCCAATCCTGCATTTACTAATTGATAACCGGGTGTGGGTGTTTCAGTGCCAAAGGCAAGGTATGCCCGGTTTTGCGCAGCATATATTTCTAATTGTACTTTTATAAATGCATTTTTAAATGATGAAGAAACTTTCTTAATATTAGCCCTCAGTTCAGATATGGTGTGCAATGGTGGAATAAAAGGAAGATACTTTGAACCGTCGGCAATTTTTTCCCCACTTCCTTTATTGATGCCATAAACTAATGAAAAGGAATTTTCAAAATGTAACCAATCCAATGGATGAGGATGAATATCTACCGACAATTCGCCACCGTATAATTTTGCTCTTGATTGTTTAAACTGAAAAGTATCTGTCACCACAGCCTGCCCTGTACTGCTTCCCACTTTTTCATTATAAATATAATGCTCAATATTATTATTGAATGCGCTTGCATCAATCGTCACATGTTGCGAACTGTAGTTGATCCCAACATCTTCCTGCCAGTTAAACTCCGGCTTAAAACCCAAATTGCCTTTTTGAAAAGTATTGGTTCCGGGATGAATGCCATTAGCTGAAATCTCAAAAATATTAGGTGACCTGTAACCCCTGCCGATATTGACTTTCCCGCTGAAGTTATTGGAAAATTTATAGGATGCACCCAAACTTCCGCTTACTCCGGAAAATGTATGTTTGTATGCATGAAACGGATTATTAGCGCCAACTGTATCCGTGCCGTACACCGGTACATCAAATTCTGTTAGCGGAGCTGGTTTTGTAAATAGCTTCTCATTATTGAATTGACGCACATCGTAACGAATACCGCCTGCGAGTTCAAGATTACTGATAGTTTTTTTTATAAATAAAAATGGGCCAACATCAAATTGATGATAAGAAGGAATTACAAATTCAGTTCCCTTCGTCACATTATTTGTTTGATACATTCCATTTGCACCCGCGGTAATGTTCCATTCATTTTTTTCATGAAACAAATATTTTACATCGTATGTATAAGTATTTAAATCGAGATCAAGCCCCGGCGTGGAAGTATATTGCGGATGACTAAACTCCTCCCGGATACTTTTTTCCAATGCAAGGTTCAACTCAAGATGTGCATTCCCAACTATAAAATTGTTTTTGATATAGGCTCTGTAATATTGCACATGTTGATGAAGCGGTGTGATGTGATAAGATTTTAATTCTGCATTAGAAACGATTGGCCGTATGGTATCTGCATCTGTAATTTGTTTAGTAAACTTTCTTGTTGCTGAATCACGGCTGCCATCAGGTATTTCCTGTAAATCGCTGAAGGTGGACAATCCTATATGTGAATAACCCCATGAGCGATTAATTCCCAATGCGCCACTAAAATCCAGTTCCCTGTATGCAGTGTTATACACCCGTCCGTCAATTTTATTTTGATAATTGGTAGCCGTCTTAAAACTGCCAATGCCCATCCACGTTATTCCATTTTTATTGCCTGCAATATTTACAGATGATGCAATTAATTTATTGTTGGTTTGATATTCCCCCGAAATATTGCCGATAGTTTTTCCATCGGGCGGAGGCGGAGGCGGCAAAAGATTTACTACGCCTGCTTCTGCATCTGATCCGTAAATAAGGCTTGCAGGTCCTTTTATCACTTCTATTTTATTTACACTGTTTTCATCCACTTCCACTCCATGCTCATCGCCCCATTGTTGTCCTTCCTGCCGGATGCCATCATATAACGTAAGAATGCGGTTATAGCCAAGCCCCCTGATAAATGGTTTTGATACATTAGGCCCTGTTGTTACTGCATTCACACCCGGAATGTTTGCAATAGCATCAATAACATTGGTGCTGAGATTTTGTAATAAGTATTTGTGATTAATTGCAACAACAGGTACCGGATCTCTTTTGATGGTTGTTGCCTGCGATGCTCCTGTTATCACTACTTCATTTTCTTCGGTGATGGCTATTTCCAAAGTAAAATTTATTGTAGCATCATGATCGAGCACAACTGTTTTTACATTGTTTTTATAACCCACATAGCCTGCCTGAACCAGGTAAGTGCCCACCGGCACATTGTGTAAAACATAATGCCCGCTTGAATCTGCAGCAGTTCCTATTTTCAGGTCGGGAATATAAATGCTTGCGCCATTTAATGGAACGCCGGTGGCTGTAGAAACTGTTCCACTAATGGTAACAGCCATTGTAAGTTTTCGTGAATAATCAGTTTGTGCAAATGACGAGATAGAAATTATTAATTCTATAAAAACAAGCAGACCTATAAACCGTATTTTTTTCATTACATTTTTTTAAATTAAAAATGGCACACCTATACCGCAATAGTATATGCCTTTGAGTCATTGATGAATCAAAACTGTAATGGAGGCCCGCGAAGATGATCGTAAAAAGTTTTTACCGATGTAAATGATAGCAGATAATACGAAGAGAAAGAGTAAACCACTTGTGGGTTCACTATCTCAATATTACTGCCCGCAATAAAATGACCCTCTGCCACCAGGTTGTCGCATTTGCAATTAAACCCTGCTTTATTTAAAATCGGTTTATCAGAGATGGTGCGGCTGGTGGTTGCATCCTTGTGATTGGCAAACCAGTTGTGAAGCGTGATTTTAGGAGTGATGGCAAGAATAAAAACAACCAATGCCAGCACAGCGCTTATTTTTTTAAAAAAAATTGAACGGCTGGTAAAGTTCATTTTACTCTTGTTAAGATTTTATTACCAAAATCGGGGACACAATTATTGTAACGGAGTTGCAAATATATTTCACAAACGAAATTGGCTAAAATTTATTTCGATGTATCGGTAAAGTTTATATCGAATTAAGAATTCCCATTTCAAGCCCGCGGATTTCTGCAAGTCCCCGCAAACGCCCGATGGCTGAGTATCCGGGGTTGTTCACCTTGTGTAAGTCATCCAGCATTTGGTGGCCATGGTCGGGACGGAATGGAATAGATACTTTTAATTTTTGTTGTAATAATAATATTTCTTTAACAATATGGTACATGTCATTATCGCCATCAAGATGATCCGCTTCGTAAAAATTTCCTTCCCGGTCCTTGGTTACATTTCTTAAATGAAAGAAATAAATTTTTTCGCCAAAGCGTTTAACCATATCCGTTAGTTTGTTGGAAACAGAGGCACCCAATGAGCCGGTGCAAAAGCAAAGCCCGCTTGCCTTGTTATTAACCTTGTTTAAAAAGTAAGCAAAGTCTTCTTCCGTGCTTACAATTCTCGGCAAACCAAGAATTGGAAATGGCGGATCATCGGGATGAATGGCCAGCTTCACATCATACTCTTCGCTTACTTCGCTGATGGCTTGTTGAAAATAACAAAGATTTTCGCGCAGCGCTCTTGCATCAATATCTTTATACAATTCCAGTTTTTGCAACATGCTTTTTGTAGTAATTTTTTTTTCTCCGGGAATGCCAAACATTACTACCAACGCTAATTGCCGTAATTGTTTATCAGAATATTTTTTAAAACGCAATGCTGCTTTTTTCAAAATATCATTAGGGTAAGATGCTTCGGCTTGTTTTCTTTTTAAGATATAAATGTCAAATACAGCCAGATCAACCCAGTTGAAATACAATGCCAGCGAGCCATCCGGCATTGTATAATTCAGCGAGGTTCTTGTCCAGTCATTCACCGGCATAAAGTTGTAGGTGATAATTTTTACACCACATTTTGCCGCATTGCGGATAGAGGTTTTATAATTCTCAATATATTTCTTGTAATCGCCCGTTCTTGTTTTGATAGATTCATGAACGGTGATACTTTCAATTACTTCCCAACGAAGGCCCGCTTTTTCTATGGCAGCTTTTCTTTTTTTTATTTCATCAATGGTCCATACATTTCCATGCGGGATATGATGCAATGCAGTAACCACACCTGTTGCGCCGGTTTGTTTTACATCCTGCAGCGATACGGGGTCATTAGGCCCAAACCAACGCCACGTTTGTTTCATTTGAAATTTCATACCTGTTACTCTTCTCAACTTTTGTTTAACAATGAAAATATTTTATATCAATGTGGTTTATTTTTCCTCACTTCAAACACATGAAGCACCTGCGGGAACAATGCATTCATGGTTTCTTCCACGCCGCGGACAGAACCAGGAAACGTAATCACTAAAGTATCTTTTACAAAACCAGCTACTCCCCGCGAAAGCATTGAATAAGGTGTTCGCTGTTGTCCATAGTTGCGCGCTGTTTCTGTAATACCCGGAATTTCTTTTTCAATGAGTGGTTTGATTGCATCAGGAGTATTATCTCTTTTTGATAAACCTGTCCCGCCGGTAAAAATTATGAGGTCATACCTTTCAGCAACATATTTTTTTAAAGCCGATTGAATTTTTTCGATATCATCTGCAATCACTTCGTAATCGCTTTTATGAATGTTGAACTTTTGTAATAACTCAATAATTTTTTTACCCGATTTATCTTCCTTTTCATTTTTTGAAACAGTATCAGAGCACACAACAACAGCAGTCTTCAGATTTTTACCATCTACAGTTATATCACTCTTGCCACCTGTTTTATTTTTTAATTTAATGGAAGTTATTTCTATGCCTTTATCAATTGGTTTTAGCATATCATATATTACCAAAGCCGCTACAGATGCGCCATGCATAGCTTCTACTTCCACGCCGGTTTTATAAATTGTATGTACTTCTGCGTTAATTAAAATTTGCAAATCTTCCATTGAATAAGTGATGGCAGCAAACTCAATGGGCAATGGGTGGCAATCAGGAATTACATCACTCGTTTTTTTTATGGCAAGCAAAGCAGCGGCACGCGCAAATTCAAACACATCACCTTTCGGAACTGTTTTATTTTTTACTGTATCAATCGTTTCCTGTTTTGAAACTTTTACAATAGCCGTAGCAATTGCTTTTCGTAAAGTTGTTGGCTTATGCGTAATGTTTACCATTATTTATTCACTTTCCATTGATAAGTTTCATTTTCAAAAATTTCTTTTCCCCACACAGGCAATTCTTTTTTAATTTTTTCTACCACCTCATTACACGCATCTGTGGCTGCACGCCGGTGCTGCGATGAAGCAAAAACAAACAGACTTATTTCGCCCGCTTTCACTTTTCCCAAACTATGATAAACATGCATGCAGGTGAGTTTATATTTTTCAAAAATTGATTCGCGGATCTCATGCATTTTTTCCAGAGCCATTTTGGTGTAAGTGGTATATTCAATTGCCGCAACAGTGTTTTCGTTTATTACATCCGCACGAACCTGACCGAGAAAAATACTGTGCGCACCAATATTGGTTTTGGAATTATGTTTTTCAATTTGCGCTGCAATGAATGATGCACTGATAGCGCCATCAACAAAAATATTTTTGGGTATATGTTTATTTTTCGATTCCATATTTTATTCAAAATTCATCCTCCCGAAAAAGGTGGCAGCAATGCTACTTCTGTATTTGGTAATAAAGTGGTATTTGTTTGAATGATATTTCTGTTCACGGCTATTTTGTAAGTGCTTTTTTTTAGCGACGGATATTTCTCCTGCAAATTTTTTACCAGTTCATCTGTGTGAGCAATATTTGTTACCTCGAAAGAATTGCTCCCGATTATATCTGCTATTTGCCCAAAAACTTTTATTATCATTTTAATCAATTTGGTAATACATGCACTTCCACTTCTTCGCCGGCTTTATATTCCACTCTTTGTTCATCGAGCCTTATCAAACAATTGGCTTTAGCATAAGAGCTCAGCCTGTACGACTCCTGCGCATCAAGGGCCATTACTTCATTTCCGTGCAAGATACCTTTCAAAAACAAGGTAAGCCCGGAAATTTTTGCATAATCATCTTTTATTTTTGCCTTAGTTATTTTAATAAAACTTTCTTTTTTCATCATCATCGCTAATGCCTCTGCCACATACTCATAAAAACAAGTAAGCACGGATGAAGGATTGCCGGGCAATCCAAATACCAGTTTATTTTTTTTCTTCCCGAAGTATAACGGTTTGCCGGGCCGCTGGTTTACTTTATGAAATAATTTTTCAACATCACAATTTGTTGCAGCCTGCAATACAAAATCATAATCACCCACGCTAATGCCGCCGCATAATAATACCACATCATTTTTTTGCAAAGCATTATTTAATACCGAAATCAATTTATCCAAATGATCACTTGCATAAAAAATTTCAACTTCAGTAAAATGCAATTGTCGCAATGCAGCTTTCAGCATAAACGAATTTGCTTCGTAAACCTGGCCAAATTGCAATTCATTTCCCGGTTGTCGCAATTCGTTTCCCGTAATAATGATGGTGACAGACGCTTTTTTATAAACGGTTACTTCCGTTATTCCCAACGCACTTAAAAAACCAATTGCTCCAGCCGACAGGCATTCCCCTTTTTTAAAAGCTATATCACCTTTACGGATATCTTTTCCTTTTGGCCTGAAATTGTTTCCTTTTTTTAATTGTTCGTCTTTTATTGCCAACAAGCCATTTTCCATTTGTGTTTTTTCCTGCATCACCACGGTGTCTGCATTTTCAGGGATTGGTGCGCCGGTAAAAATACGCATAGCATGTCCCTGTTTTAAGAATGGCTGCTCATTATTGCCTGCTGCCGATTCGCTATTAACCATAAGCTGCTGCATGGCTTCTTTAAAAATTATCGCATAGCCGTCAACGTTAGATTGATTGAACGGCGGGAAATCAATTGCCGCATGAACATCTTCTGCCAGTATTAAGCCCACAGCATCTTTCAGCAGTTTCTTTACAGGAGGCATTGCATGCGCATTATCTGCCACAATCTTTTTGGCTTCATCCACGGAAATAATTCCCTGGTTTGAGGTTGGAAAATAAAAGAAGTTGTTTATAAAATTTACCCGCATTTACTTTCTTACTCTTTTATGTTTTTAGGTTAATTACTATCTCCAGCGATAAAGTTATCCTCCAATGGTAATCATACTTCTATTCTCAATTTTATTGGCATCTATATGCGCGAGATCTGCGCTGAACTGCCCGCCGAGTTCTTTTGCTTTCAGTAAAATGTTTTGTTGAATCAATGCCGCTACATCTTCACCATTTCGCAGCGCAGTTAATAAATCTGTTTCGTAGTTGCTGAACAAACAATTCTTCATCTTACCATCTGCCGTAAGCCGCATCCGGTTGCAGCCCGCGCAGAACGGTGCACTCATGGTACTGATCACTGCAAACGATCCTTCATGCCCCGGTATCATAAAATGTTTTGCAGTATCGTTCTTATTACTTTGCACCGGATAGAAAGAAAATTTTTTTCTGACAGTTGCCAGTATTTCTTCCATAGGCACTACTTTATTACTTGTCCAATGGTTGCCGCTGAATGGCATGAATTCTATAAACCGTACTTCAATGGAGTTATACATCGTCCATTCAATAAAATCATTTAGCTCATCATCATTAAAACCCTTCATTACCACTGCATTTATTTTTACATGAAAATTATGATGCAGCAGCAATTCTATATTGCTTCGTACGCGGTGAAACAAATCGCGTCGGGTTATTAATAAAAACTTTTCAGGTTGCAGTGTGTCCAGGCTAATGTTTACAGATTTCATCTTTGCATGTTTCAGCACATCCACAAAATCGTGAATCCTCGTTGCATTGGTGGTCATCGTAAGTTCTACGGGAAGCTTTGACAATGACGTAATAATTTGCCCTGCATCTTTGCGCACTAAAGGTTCGCCACCGGTCAATCTTATTTTTGTTACACCATGTTCCACAAAAATTTTTGCCAGCTTCTCCACTTCGTGAGCCTGCATCAGGCGCGATGCGGGCGTGAAATCATAATCTTCTTCCGGCATGCAATAAAAGCAACGCAGGTTGCAATTATCCGTAAGCGATATGCGCAGGTAATTGTGAGTTCTATTGTAATTGTCGGTGATCATTCAATCACAATTTACGAATTATCAGCGCAGCATTACTATATTGTATTTCCACTTCATCCCCCTGGTTAAATTTTTCATCGCCGGAGGATGTATTTATTTTGATTAACCGGTTATTGATTAAAACCGAGATGGTGTTTTCCTTTTCTATTGATATAATGTTCCCCCGGAGTGTTGTTGCATTACCATTCATAAAAAAAACAGCAGGGGTTGCGTATTGTTGTATAATTCCATGATCGAGGTGTATAATATGATCCGACAAGCGGATGATTTCATCCATATCATGACTAACGAGAACGGTGGTAAGGCCAAAACGGTTGTGTACCTCAAGCAATGTAGTTTGCAGTTGCATGCGCATTTCGCTGTCTATTGCAGACAGCGGCTCATCCAGCAAAAGCAATGATGGTTTTGTTGCAATGGCCCTTGCAAGCGCCAGCCGTTGTTGTTGCCCGCCGGAAAGCGCGTGAATTTTTCGTGAAGCAAACATGGTAAGACCTGTAATGGAGAGCAATTCATCAATAAATTTTTTTTCTGCATTTTTATTCAATGCAAAAGTGATATTCTCTCTTACGTTCATATTTGGAAACAATGCATAATCCTGAAACACAAAACCTATCTTCCTTTGCTGCGGTGGTATGTTAATGCGTTTGTGTGCATCAAACCATACTGTATCATTCATGGTTATCATGCCATCATCAGGTTGCATGAGACCTCCTAACATGCGCAGCACACTCGTTTTACCTGCTCCAGACGGGCCATACAGGCAATAAAATTTTCCTGTATCAAATTTGCATGCCACCTGCAGCAGCATTTCACCATTGGTGGCATGCAATTTTTTTTGAAGAGAAAAATCAAGCATGTTGTTATGATATTTATTTTACGCTTACAGCTAAAGTACAAATATCGGCGATAGTTGAATTAAGATTTCTATTGGATGGTCAGGTGAACACACAGTGGTTAAAAACACTTCTGTAGTTCTTTTAAAGATGAAAGAAAAAATTACCTGTTACAAAAAAGATAAAAATTTTTGAAAATTTGTTTCAAAAATTTCTTTACAATACTTAAAACTATCTACTTTTTATATACTGGTATTGATGTTAATACACAGCAGCCACACCCTCTTTTGTATTCCTTTAGTTTGCTACAATAAATTTTGTTGTTGTAAAACCGATTTCTCCATTTGCTGAAATGCCTTGAATCAACACCACGTAAGTTCCCGGAATATCTGAAGTAAAAAAAGCAATATTTTGTTTTCCATTGTTTACTATCACATCTGGCGACCAAAACAAAACATTCCTGAAATCAGGCTTGCGGCTATCTTTTTCAGCAACTGTTTCGTAGCTGGGAGAAAAAAATTCTCTTTGCAATTGCAATCCTTCATATTCTACTGCAAGAGCATTTGGGTCTAGCTGATAACCTTCGAGGTCGCCATTATAAGTTGCATAACTTACTATTCCGTCAAATTTTTTTCTGCCCTGAAAAAAAGCAGAAGTGGTAACATCAATTCTTTGAATTTTTAAAGGATCAATATTGATTATTTTATTAATATCCCACACGGGGACCCCATCTATCAGCACCATCGGTTGGTTTAAAAAAAATGTTTTATATGGTTCATTCAAAACCTTGAAATAAAAATTCTTTTCTCTTTTTCTTACATGTACTTCTTTCACATATTCACGCATTACTTCTTCCATAGTAGGGAATCTTGTATAGTCATCCAAAAAATATTTTCTATCGGGGATACCATAAAATACAGTGGTATCAAATGAAGGCATAATGTTGAAATTATTTATGGCTTCAGGGTGATAAATATTTATTGATTGTGCACCAATACTTCTTTGCATGATGGATGAGCTAAGTAACAGGCTGAGTTGTATTGGCAGCAGATGCGACTCATTAAATTTTTCCGAAAAAGGGTTGTTCATTACTACCCTGTAGTTGCTATCGGCAACATTGGTTTGAATAACAGTTTCACGGTTCCCATAAAATTTTTGAACATTAAATATAATCTCCCCGGCTGATTGAGAAGTAGTATTGCAAAATCTAAAGTTTTTGCCAACAACGGATAAATATGCGGAGATGTTATTTACCGGAAAGCCTTCTTTTTTCGGCAATATTTTTCCGCTGATAACAAATCCTTCATATTCGGGTAAATAATTGAATGTTGGTTTATGATTGCTTAAAACATCTTCCCATTTGAATCTTCGCCATCCTTGTGTAAGCATTAAATTATCTGCAGCTTTTGTTGCCTCATTGGTATTTTCAAAATAAAAATCAGGTGATTCAATGGTTCCTTTTAATTCTGATGAAAGCCATGCATAGTTTACAATATTTCTTTTTAGCTCAGGCTGTAATGAATCAACAAGATATACGCTTACTGAAATATTTGCATGGCAAGTCTTATCACTTTCATCCATAGTAATTATATCCATATTTACTTTTGATCGTTGTTCAAATACAGAATCCTGAATTTTCGAATTTATTTTCAAAATATTAACGGGCCGTTTGAAATATAATCTTTCGCAAACCGGTTGTTTTTCTTCATTAAATATTGTCAGTTGTGATATGCCTTCTTCCATATCAGCTTTATTAATTATGAATTCCGTTTTACCATCTGCCAATGATTGGTTTCTTGCATATTTTATTTTATCCCTACATTGAATAAAAAGAAATACCTCTTTTTCTTTTTCAATATTGGATAAAACAATTATTGATAATTCATTATTATTTTCAGCGAGATGCATTACCCATCCCTGATTATAAATTTTGGGTAAATCCGGCTCAAATTTTTTATCATTTGCAATTATGAGCGCGTGATATTTATTGTTGATCTCAGGAGTAAATGAAAACGTTCCTGTTCCAAAACGCTCTGTTTTAAATTTTGTAATAGTATCATTTTGTTCATTTAGAATGTATCCGGTTGCATTCAAACCTTGAGCGTAATTGTTTGAAATTTTAAAAGCAACTGTATTATTGAGCCCTGCAACTATATTTCCGCCTTCCGGAAAAAATTGAATGTTTACTGTGGATGCAGAACTGTCAGCAGTAATTTGCGGTTTTTTATTTGGATTGATGATGCTAATGGATTGTTCAAAATAAAATTGCGGATCAAAATTTTTCATCCAATTCGTATAAGCTCTTAAAAGATAATTGCCGGTACGAATAGAAGCCGGTAATAAAAACGAGCCACTACCCCTGCCTGAATCAATTTCAATTTTTGCTTGCAGTGTCGGCTTATTTCCAACGTTTATTAATTCAACATAACAAATTTTGCTCAAGAGTGATGATGAATTTTTTTGTGCATTTAACACATAGGCTTTAAACCATAAAACTTCACCGGTAGTATAAACTGTTTTATCAGTGTGAAGGAAAACCTTTTCCTGGTAGTTATTGCTGTTAAACGATACAAATTCATGTTGAATACTCGTATCTTCTTGTGAAAAGGTTTCTGTTCCTTTTGCCAGTAAGAATAGCAAAAGAATAAAATTGAAATATTTTATTGTATTTAATTTTTTCATTTAAGTTTTACCAGAATGAAGGTTTTTGATTTGTACCGCCCTGTAATCTGCAATCCACACATTCTCTTTTGGTAATAGCAAGGCACCCGGTTCCGCAAAAGTAAAAAGGATCATACCTGGGGTCGGGATAATCCCATACAAAAAAACCGGGATCGGGCGCAGGTGTATGGGGGATATATAAAGTATCGCAGGATATTGTGGTATCAAGGTAAAACCAATTATTAACTTCATATTTGTTAATAAATAATCTTTTTTCCTGAACCGACGATGCACTGAAATACCCAATTACAATTTCTGAGGGATTATTTATGCTATGATAATTTCCGGTGAGTTGTGTTGGTTGTGCATCAAAAATAGATCCCAGGTTTTCAGTATTTGTTTTTAATACATCCAGATAATTGTAACAATCTTTTGTAATGGCATATTGCTTTACCAAAATGCTATAACGAATAGTTATATCTTGCGAGTTTTGTTTTACAATAGCAACCTGTTGTTTATTTATTACATCTGATCCTAATGTTTGTGATGAGCCAATGACAATGTTTGTTGAATTAACAGATTTCCAGCAGTTGTAAGTTTGATTTGGGGTATTATCTACGTAAAATAATTTTCCATTATCCTGGCCTAGTTCAGCATTTAACCGCGATTGATATTGATATGTTTCAACATAGTCCCATCTGTAAAACTTTGTATCGTTTGCTGTATCATGTGTGTATGCATAAATGTTTACATCACCTGCCTGGTTCCACGACAGACTATCAATAGGGGGTGTTCTTCTTAATGGTACAAAATCCGATTGATAATTTGATCCGTTTGTGGTTGTAATATTAATTCGGTATTTTTTTGAAAAATCAAAAATCTGCGGAGTAGCTACATAATTACCACCAAAAGTTTCTGTAAATTGGATTTTATCACCCGCATCAGATTCTGCAGTTATGGTTGCACCCGGTTCAATAATGGAAGTTGAAGTAGTATCAGTAAGTCGTACTGTTCTGCTCAAAGTGATTACACTCGGCGAATCCGGGTCACTTATCAAACCTCCATTTACAACCAGATAATTATAGTCTGTGCGTAAAGCAGGCGGGTTATATATTTTTCTGCAACTGACGTAGCAATAACAAATAACAAAAATGATTATCAGTTTTTTCATCAGAAACGAAAATTGTATGATATAAAGGGTATGATTGTACCAAAGATTGATAATTGATATCCTTTCACGTGCCCATTCTCAGTTATGAAATATACTGAATACACGTTAGCTCTTCCTGTTGCATTATAAACTCCAAATGACCACGAATTATGTAATGCCTGTTTTATTTTGTGATTGCCATCAAGAGTTACTGATATATCTGTTCTGAAATAATCGGGAATACGATACGCATTCCTGTCTGAGTACAACAATCTTGGGGAACCGTATGCATTATATACCGCAATAGGTAAAGTAATTGGCCTTCCTGTGCTGTATACTATATTCATAGATAAACTCAAACGATGCGAAAATTTGTAATTGCCAATAAAGTTTACATTGTTGGGTTTATCATAGCTTGTGGGATAATATTTTCCTTTGTTGATAATTTCGCCAGCTAACGCATCATCACTTTTTATTAATGATTTTGAATAAGTATAACTAAACCAGCCGTTTAATTTTCCTGTTGTCTTTTTGATTAATAATTCAGCGCCATATGCTTTTCCTTTGGAATTGATAATATCCGTTTCAATATGTTGGTTTAATAAAACACTGGCGCCGCTTTTATAATCAATCAGGTTATGAAGATCTTTATAATACAATTCAAGAGAGGTTTCTATATTATTTGATTGAAAATTTTGGTAAAGCCCCAGGGAGTATTGTGTGCCTGTTTCTGGTTTTACATAAGTATCACTCAGTTTCCATATATCAGTCGGAGATATTGCAATGGTGTTCGATAATTGATGTATATACTGCCGTAAAGTATTATAGCTGATTTTGACCGAAGTATTATCAGATATAGCATAACGCAATGAAAACCTATATTCCGGGCCTGAATAAGTTTTGATAAATTTTCCGGGACTATAAGATGCAGTATCAATAATTGTAGAAGTTGTTTTTGGTTCATCTTTTAAGTAACCAAATACATTATGCGGGCCGATATAATCATACATCGAATAACGAATTCCGGCATTCATCGAAAGATTTTGCGTTATATTATATTCATCACCAAAATAGGCCGCACTTTCCAAACCTTGTTCATTTTGCAAAACAACCGCCGATACGAGGGACTCGGTATTGTATGGAAGAAAACTTCCCGGCTGTAGTTTATAATAAATCGAACTTAATCCAAAATTAAATGATTGCTTATTGTTTATTCTATAAGTAAAATCTGCTTTAAAGTTTTCCTGGTTAATGTCATAAGTAAGTTTATAGGCATTTATGGGATTTGAATTACTGGTTACTTTATACTGATAGTCATCAATGCCGGCAGAAATGATGTTATAAAATTTATCATTAAAATTATGCTTCCATTTTATGATTGCATTTTTATTGCCATAGTGGTAGGTTGTATCAGCATCAAACCGAAAATTATCATTACTTATATACCCGGTCAGGTAAATACTGTTTTTTGCATTTATTGTTAGGCTGGTATGAAAATTTGCATCATAGAAGGCTGCACTACTATTGCTATAGGCCTTGTTTGGTACGGCTTTCAGCACCCAATTTGAATATGATGTACGTGCTCCGAATATAAATGAGGACTTATCTTTTTTAATCGGGCCTTCAATGGTAAACTTGCTGGTGAGTAAGCCTATTCCTCCAGTGCCACTGATTTTTTTATCATTCCCGTCTTTTGTATCTACATCAAGTACGGAAGATAAACGGCCTCCATATTTTACCGGTATAATACTTTTATACAACTCAACACTTTTTATAACATCAGAATTGAATGCAGAAAAAAAGCCAAGTAAATGCGAAGGGTTAAAAATTGTTGCACCGTCAAATAAAATAAGATTTTGATCAGTAGCGCCACCTCTGACATTGAAGCCGGTACTGGCTTCTCCTACAGAGGTAACTCCCGGGAGCGTTAGTACTACGCGGAGTATGTCCGATTCGCCAAATATTACCGGCACTTCTTTAATAGTCTTTACAGAAAGCCTTTCTACACCCATTTGTGCGCTGCGTATATTCGATTTTTTTTCGGCAGTGATGATTACATTTTTTAGTCGCGGTATTTCATCTTGTAATTCTAGACTTAGTTTACCATCTCCATATATTATCACATGACGTATACCTCCCTTCATGCCAATGCTGCTTAGCTCTAACAAATGCAAACCGGGAGTTACTGAAAGCATATAATATCCATATTTATCGGTGATGATACCGGTAAACGTGCTGTCGAGGTAAATGGAAGCTCCGCTCAATGCCTCTCCGTTTTTTGCATCTGTTACAAAGCCTGAAAGTGTTATATTATTTTTTTTGGGGGAAAGTTTATTTCCAATTTCAAAAAGCCTGTTTTCTGAAAAAGCATTTTTACTTTTTTTAGTTGGTATTTTTTCAGGCTCACCAATAGAATCCTCTGAAAGTTTATGTTCATTATTTTGTTTGAAAAAATCATCTGCAAGAGTTGTTTGCAAAAAAACATTTTTTGTGATAAAAATATGATGGAAGCTATCTGCAGCAAATAGAAAAGAAGTGTTATGAAATATTTGTTTTAGTGCATCAAATATTGAAGAGTTAGTAAGCTTAATATTTACATCCAATGAATCTACCTCTGACTCATTAAAATAAAAATGATAAGGAATCTGTGCTTCTGTTTCTTTAACAAACTGTGGAAACTTTATATTAAAAAATGTACCGCTGATAGTATTCTGCGAATACACAACAGACAAGCCAAGCGTAAATAAAAAAACAAGAATACTAGTACGAATTTTAAACATATTTTTATTGAAGTGATGAATAATAGGAAGCAGTTTTTATTAAATCATTTTCAATATTTTTTTTAAACTTAAATTTATTTTTACGAATAAAAATTTTTAGTTCATTTTTCCTATCATCAAAGGCTTGCAGCAAAGAACTTTTATTTGTAATCAAAAAAAGCGAGTTATTCTTTTTTATATATAATTCATCAGTTTCTACATAAAAATCCCGATCTTCCGCATGTAGCGCCCGTCTGATTACTTTTACTCTTTTTATCCAAACGCCCGCTTTCTTATTATACATTACATCATAAAAAACATTTCCATTCTCAGTTCGCATGTTTTCAAATTCATGTCCATTAAGAGTAAAGTATTTTATTTTTTCATTAGCAAGAGAAATGCTTGCAGTATCATCGTATGATTGAATTATGACAGCTTGTTTAACAAGATCGTATAGTAACGGGACATTTTCAAACAAATGGCCATCATAAAATATATTGCCAAACAACAATGAGTCTTTGAAAAAAAAAGGGTTTCCTTTAATATTCATGCCATAACCGGCATATTCTTTTCCGGAATACAAAAAGCTTCCTGCTGCTATTGTCTTTTCAAAGGATGTGATAGTTTTAATTAAAGCACTATCTGGCTTGTTAATTTGGTTTTGGCAACTGGCTTGGTTTGCAAATGCAATAAAGATTAATAATATGACAACGATATGGCGAAAAATCTCTGGCAATCGGATCATTTTCCGAATGTAATACTTTTTATCAGATCATTTTTTAACCCCCGAAGAATTATATTGAGAATATAACTGCTTAAAAATTTATTTGAAAGGGTAGGGCGTTAATCATTTAATAAGAAGTTAGTTTGATAAGTGACCCCGCAGAGGCTCGAACTCTGGACCCGCAGATTAAGAGTCTGCTGCTCTACCAACTGAGCTACGGAGTCAATATGTAAAAAAATTAGGCTTGCAAAAATAGTGTTTTGTAAAACAATCATCGTTCCGAAATATTCATTCTTTTTGTTATCGCCAATAATTTTTTACTCTTTTATCAAAATAAATTTCAAAAATTATAGCATAAGTTATACATTCACACACCTATTTATTCTTCTGAACACTATACATTACTATGGGAAATTTTGAGGTTAAAGTCCAGCCAAAGAAATATGATGCAATTATAATCGGCTCCGGTGCAGGTGGAGGGATGGCAACATACGTGCTGGCAAGTGCAGGCTTAAAAGTTTGCCTTATTGAAGCAGGCCCGATGTTTGATCCTGCAAAAGATTCCAATCAATTAAGAAATCCGTGGGAATCTCCGCGAAGGGGCGCCAGCACTAAGTTCCGCCCGTTTGGAGATTTTGACGGTTGCTATTGGGGATGGGAAGTTGACGGCGAACCTTATACCCAGGCGCCGGATGCAAAATGGAAATGGGAATGGTGGCGGGCGCGTATGCTTGGTGGGCGTACTAATCATTGGGGACGAATTTCATTGCGTTTCGGCCCGAAAGATTTTAAACACCGAAGTGTGGATGGACTTGGCGACGACTGGCCTATTAGTTATGATGATGTAAAACCTTATTACGATAAAATAGATAAACTGCTTGGCGTGTTTGGAACTAATGAAGGATTGACAGATGATCCGGATGGTATTTTTTTACCACCTCCCAAGCCACGTCTTCATGAATTATTTATAAAAAAAGCTGCAGCGGGTATCAACATTCCCGTAATTCCATCGCGGCTTTCTATTCTTACCAAGGCAATTAATAAAGATCGCGGCGAATGTTTTTATTGTGCTCAATGCGGACGCAGTTGTAAAATTTATGCCGACTTTTCTTCTTCGTCTGCGCTGATAATTCCAGCATTGAAGACAGGTAATGTGGATTTAATAACTGATTCAATGGCGCGGGAAATTTTAGTGAATAAAGAAGGATTGGCTACCGGCGTTTCTTATGTGCATAAACCCGACATGCAGGAGTACCAGGTCAATGGAAGAATAGTGGTGCTTGGAGCAAGCGCCTGCGAATCCGCAAGATTATTATTGAATTCAAAATCGCAGCGGCATCCAAACGGTTTGGCCAATTCAAGCGATGTTGTTGGAAAATATTTGCACGATTCTACTGGTGCCGATATGGGTGGTATTATTCCGGAGTTGTTTAATCGTAAAAGATATAATGAAGACGGCGTGGGTGGTATGCATGTTTATACGCCGTGGTGGCTTGATAATAAAAAACTTGATTTTCCACGCGGGTATCATATTGAATATGGTGGTGGATTTGGAATGCCCTTGTATGGATTTAACTGGGGGATAGAAAACCTGAATGGCAAATACAAGATTAATGGCCAACAAAAAGAAGCGGGAGGTTATGGCATTTCCTTGAAGGAAGATTACCGTTATTTCTTTGGCGCGCATGTGGGCATGGCCGGAAGGGGTGAAGCTATTGCAAGAGCCGACAGCTATTGCGAGATTGACCCGAATGTAGTGGATAAGTATGGAATTCCGGTGTTGCGCTTTCATACTAATTATACGGATTATGAAATAAAGCAGGCCAAACACATGAAAGAAACTTTTTCCGAAATTCTTCATGCTATGGGAGCGGTAATTACCTGGGGTGGCGACGATGGCCCTGAAAATAATTATGGATTGCATAACCCGGGAAACATTATTCATGAGGCTGGCACCGTTCGCATGGGCGACAATCCGAAAACTTCACCATTGAACAAATGGGCACAGGCACACGATTGTAAAAACCTGTTCAATGTAGATGGAGGCCAGTTTGTGTCGCAGGGCGATAAAAATATCACCTGGACGATTCTTGCATTGTCAATGCGTACCTCAGAATATATCGTGGATCAGTTGAAGAAAAATAATATTTAAGTAAAAAGTAAAATGAAAAATGTAAAATGAAAAATTCACGATTGACGATTCACGTATAACTTAACACTTATAACTTATCACTCATAACAATTATGGATAGACGAAAATCAATAAAAGCAATTGCTCTCGGCACCATTTCCACAGGTTTACTGCTTGATGCCTGTAAACAACCTGATAAAGGTGAAACAAAAGAAGCCGCTAAAGAAAGCGCTTCCGTGCTGAATCCTTCCGGCTACAACCGGATGCCAGAAGAGTTGGAACAGGAAAAGAAAATAATTTCTTATACTTTTTTTACACCGGCAGAGATGGCAACTATTGGCGTGTTAGCAGATATTATAATTCCTAAAGACAATGTGAGCGGCAGCGCCACTGATGCTAAAGTTCCCGAGTTTATTGAATACATTGTAAAGGATATGCCCGAACACCAGGTACCGATGCGTGGAGGATTGCGCTGGCTCGATCTGCAATGTTTCGATCGCTATCAACATTCTTTTACTGATTGCAACCAGCAGCAGCAATTGGCCATGGTGGATGACATAGCTTATCCTGATAAAGCTAAACCGGAGATGAAACAGGGAGTAGCTTTTTTTAACCTCATGCGTAATTTAACTGCCACCGGTTTTTATACTACTGAAATTGGTGTAAAAGATGTTGGGTATATGGGCAATCAACCAAATCAATGGAATGGAGTGCCCGATGATGTGCTGAAACAATATGGCATGGCTTACACTGAAAAAGAATTGAAGGAGTGCAGAAGTTTTTCGTAAGAACATCACGATAACATTTTTAATTTCGTATACCCTTTACCGTTAGTAACTACATTAAAATTTTGTAAATAATAATCATGAAAAAGAAAATTTTTTTTATGCCGGCGCTGCTGCTTGCTGCTGCCACTGTAAATGCACAACAAACTATGAAGCCCGAAGAAACAGAAATATATTCGCCGGTGCCGCCGGTGGTTACTCCCGGCAAATCCTGTGGGGATGCGCCTTCCGATGCAATTATTTTATTTGATGGAAAAAATCTGGACAAATGGGAATCGGTCAATGATACTACCAAACCTGCTGATTGGGATGTGCACAATGGAATAGTAACCGTAAATAAAAAAGCGGGCAATATTCAAACAAAAGAATCTTTTATGGATTATCAACTCCATCTTGAGTGGCGCGAACCAAAAGATATAGAAGGAGAAGGGCAGGCAAGGGGGAATAGTGGTTTGTTCCTTGCATCCATTGGCCCTGGTGATGACGGCTACGAAATGCAGATATTGGATAATTATAACAACAAAACTTATGTGAACGGGCAGGCCGGAAGTATTTATAAACAATTTCCTCCATTGGTAAATCCCAATCGCCCACCCGGCGAATGGCAAACCTATGATGTAATATGGACCGCTCCGCGATTTAATGAAGATGGTTCATTGAAAAGCCCTGCAAGAGTTACTGCATTTTTTAACGGGATATTGGTACAAAACAATGTTGAATTAAAAGGCCCTACTTTATACATTGGTCATCCTACCTACACGGGCGCTGCGCATGGGCCTGCACCCATAAAGCTGCAAGCACATGGCGATAAAAGCAAGCCCATCAGCTTTAGGAATATTTGGGTGAGAAAGTTGTGATTTTTTTTGGTAAAGTTTTGTATATGTGTTGACGTTAGTTATAAAGACCTCACAGGTTTTAGAAACCTGTGAGGTCTTTTTTATTCTGCATCTTCTTCAAACTCTTCATGTTCTTTGGGATTATACCCTGCTTTTAATGCTGCTAATTTTTTCTTACCATAAGCGGCTCTTGTAATTAATACATACAATACCGGTACCACAAAAATTGCCAGCGAAGTGGCAGCTAACATTCCGCCACACACTGTCCAGCCAATGGTTCTGCGCGATTCTGATGCAGCGCCTGTAGCAAAGGCCAATGGCAACACTCCGAGTATAAAAGCAAAAGAAGTCATCAATATAGGACGAAGACGAAGGCGCACAGCAGCAATGGTTGCCTTCAATAATTCCATTCCGCTATCCACTCTTTCTTTTGCAAACTCTACAATTAAGATTGCATTTTTTGCTGCAAGACCAATCAATGTTATCAGCCCGATTTGTGCATAAATATTATTGGACAGGCTGGGTATAAAAGTAAGTGCAAGAATAGAACCGAGTGCGCCAATGGGTACTGCAAATAAAACAGAGAAAGGAACCGACCAGCTTTCGTACAATGCGGCAAGGAATAAAAATACAAACACCAGTGAAATAGCAAAGATCATGGTTGTTTTATTACCGGCTTTTATTTCTTCAGCACTCATTCCTGAAAACTCGTAACCATAGCCATCGGGCAAATATTTGGCAGCAGTTTCCTGTAATGCAGTTAATGCCTGCCCGCTGCTGTAGCCTTGTGCCGCAGTTCCGTTAATTTCTATGGAACGATAAATATTATAGTGTGATATTAATGATGGACTTTCTATTACTTTAGTTGTTATCAGCGAACTCAATGGAATCATATTACCCATGCTATTGCGTACATAATATTTTCCAATTTCTTCTAAGGATGACCGGTAGGTACTATCGGCCTGGCTTACTACTCTGAAATTTCTTCCGTATAAAGTGAAATCGTTGATGTAATTGCTGCCGAGGTAAGTAGATAATGTGGAATAAACATCGGCAATGCTTACACCTAATTGTTTTGCTTTATCCCTGTCCACATTTACCTGGTAGCTCGGAGTATTGGCTGTAAAAAAAGTATAAGCGCCACCTATCTCTGGCCTTTTATTTACTTCTGCAACAAAATTCCTGGCTACCTGTGCAAATTTTTCAATGTTATCGGTACTGGTGGTTTGTTGTAATTCAAAAGTAAAACCCGCAGTACGCCCCAGCCCCGGAACGGAAGGAGGCAATATGGCTAAAACGCGCGCATCTTTTATCTGCGATGTTTTTTTCATCACCTCTGCAACAACACTCTGTGCAGTATGTGCTGCACCTTTGCGTTCATCCCAGGGTTTTAGCATAATAAAAATGGTTCCTACATTGGGTTTGTTGGAAAAACTAATGATATTGAAACCAGCCAATCCCCCAACCACACTTATTTCAGGAATGTTTTGTAAGGTGTCTGATAATGCTTTTAGCAGATCAATGCTTCTTGTCGTAGATGCTGCTTCGGGCATCTCATAAGTAACATACATCCTGCCTTCATCTTCAAGAGGTATAAAGCCGGTTGGTTTTGATTTGAAAAGAAAAAACAAACCCACAAACAATACGATTAGCATTACCAGCACATACGGCGATTTTCTTATCCAAAGAGCCACGCCTCTTGTGTAGGATGCATTCATCTTTCGGAAACCATTATTGAAAGACCTAAAGAATTTTTCCAATAAACCTTTTTTTGCTTTTTCGTCTTTAGAATGTTTCAACATTACAGAGCATAATGCCGGTGTAAGTGACAGCGCTACAAATGCAGAAATAATTACAGACACTGCAATGGTAATAGCAAATTGCTGATATAATCTTCCTACAATTCCCGGAATAAAACCTACCGGAACAAAAACAGATGCAAGTATTAATGCAATGGCAATTACCGGTCCCGAAATATCTTTCATTGCTTTGCGCGTAGCATCTACCGGCGACATATTGTAATGGTCTATATTGTGCTGAACCGCCTCTACTACTATAATGGCATCATCCACTACAATACCAATTGCGAGTACGAAAGCAAATAATGTAAGTGTATTGATGGTAAAATGAAATGGAATAAAAAACATAAACGTACCGATCAATGAAACAGGAATGGCCAGCACCGGTATTAAAGTTGCGCGCCAGTTTTGCAGAAATAAAAATACTACCAATACTACAAGAGATAATGCTTCGAGTAAAGTATATGCTACCTCTTTAATGGAAGTTTTTACTACCGTTACTGATTCTAACGGAATCAGGTAATCCAAATCTTTAGGGAATGTTTTTTTCAGATCCTGTAATGCTTTTATAACACCCGAGTAAGTTTGAATCGCATTGGCATCCGGCGCCTGGAAAATTAACATGAATGATGCAGGCTTACCATTTACCAGTGCATTATGTGAATAAGAAAATTGCCCAAGTTCCACCCTTGCTATATCTTTTAAATAAACAATATTTCCTGTTGCAGGATTTGTTTTTATAATAATATTTTTAAACTGATCCGTTGTATTAAGCCTGCTGTTAGTAAGTACCGTGTATTCAAAAGCCTGTGTACCGGGTTGCGGCGTGCCACCTAAGGTTCCTGCAGCTACCTGTAAATTCTGTTCATTTATTGCAGCAGATACATCCGACGGAGATATACCAAGTGCTGCAAGCTTTTCAGGATCTAACCAGATGCGCATGCTAAAATCATTTCCAAAAGCAGTAATATCGCCTACACCCTTTACACGTTTAAGTGCATTCTGAATATAGATGTTCACATAATTATCTATGAAAGCAATATCATGCGTACCATGCGGCGAATAAAATGCAAGCACTGCGAGAACACTTGGATTACGTTTTGTTACCGTCACTCCCAATCGTTTTACTACATCAGGCAATGTAGGCTCAGCAACACTAACACGATTTTGGACATCCAGCGATGCAATATCAATATTGGTGCCCACATCAAATGTAGCAGTGATAGAACTTTGGCCGCTTGCTGAACTGTTACTGGTAATGTAAGACATGCCGGGGCTTCCGTTTATCTGCGTTTCTAACGGTGTGGTGGTAGTTTCCTCCACGGTTTGCGCATCTGCACCAATAAAGTTTGCATTCACAGAAGCAGTTGGCGGCGATATATCCGGGTATTGCGCAACAGGAAGGTTGATCATTGAAATAATTCCGACCAATACTATCACAATTGATATTACCATTGCCGTAACTGGTCTTCTTATAAATGTTTCTGCAATCATTTTTTAAAATCTTTTTTGTCTAAACTTTCTAAACCTCTAAACTCTTCCTATTAACTATTCACCTTCACCACAGCGCCATCGTGTACATTCTGAATTCCCTGCACCACAATTTTTTCACCTCCTTTCAACCCACTTTTTACAATAATATTATTACCTATGGTGGCACCTAACTGAACTTTTTGCTGACGCACTTTTGAACTGTCACCGATTACAAAAACAGAAAACTCACCCAATTGTTCGGTTACGGCAATGTGTGGAATTATCATTGCATTTTTTGATGCAGTATTTTTTACACGAACGGTAGTGTTCATGCCTGGTTTCAGCAAATCTTTATCATTGGAAAAAGTTAAACGAACTTTTATAGTGCCGGTTTGCGGATCCACCGCGCGATCTATCACACTGATGTTGCCGGGGTATGCATATACTTCATCACCAAAGGCAATGGTAAAAGTGGAATCTGCGATATTGTTTTTATTTTGTTGAAGTTCATTAAAACGATAGATGTCATTTTGATCAACAGTAAAATCTACTGCAATAGGATTGTTGGTAGATACAGTGTTTAAAATTGTTTGACCCGGAACAACCGTAGTTCCTTTTTTTACCTGCGATATACCAATGGTTCCTGTAAGCGGTGCATAAATATGAGAGAATTGAACATTGGATTGCAGGCTGGCAACATTTGCCTGTGCAGCGGCCACTTGTTTTTTTGCAGCTTCCAAAGCGGCATTTGCATAATCCACTTGTTGTTTTGCAATGGCATCATGTTGTGCCAGTTCATTGTACCTGTCAGCATCTTTTTGAGCTTTTTGCAGGTTTGCCTGTTGCACCTGCAGATTGGCAATTGACTGCTGATAGTTGGCATTATATACCTGTGCATCTATGGTGTAAAGCAATTGACCTTTTTTTACATGCTGGCCATCTTTAAAATAAATGCCCGTGATGTAACCACTCACTTGTGATGTTAAACTGATTTGATCGAGTGCATTTACAGTGCCTGGATATTGATCATAATAAACAGCATTAGTAGAAGTAACGGTTGCAACCGTTACCGGTACTGCCTGTGGGCCTTGCTGCTGTTGATTTGTTGTATTTCCGCAGGAGGATAATATAAACGCTGCCACTGAAACCGAAAAAATATTTTGATAAAATTTCATGCTCATTTTTATTTAATAATTTATAGTTCCTGATGCCTGTGCTACATCTATTTTACTTGATAATAATTGATAAAGTGCATTGTAATAATTTATCTGTGCGGTGCGCAAATCAGACTCTGCTGTAATCACGTCCAGGTAAGCCTTTACGCCGGCACGGTATTGCATTTGAATCACACCGTACACTTCACTTGCCAGCGAAACATTTTCTTTCAGGCTCTCATAATTATACAAGTTACTTTTATATTCTGCTAATGCCTGTTGATATTGCGTGTTGATATTGTTCTGCAAACTTTTTATGGAATAATCCATTTGGTTTACCTGCAATTGCGCCTGTTTTATTTCCTGCAGTCTCTTGCTTCCCTGGAAAATGGGAATGGAAAGCTGAATGCCTGCATAAGAGTTTGGGTAAGATTGATTATACAATTTAGAAAACTGGTTATTCAAAAAGTTGAGATTATAATTGGCAAAAGCCGACAAGTTGGGCAGGAAAGTCCACCGGTAATATTGCAGGTTGTATTGCAAAAGCCTTCGCTCGGTTTGCAGCAATTGCACTTCAATCCTGTTATTATAATTTATATTTTGCGCAGTGTCCAGGAAAATTTCTTTTGTCAATTCTGCAGTATCATATTCAAGCATTAGTTCTTTAGCTGGAGGATAACCCATCAACTGTTCGAGGTATGCATATTTTGCATGTAATGCTTCATCTTCACTTTTCCGTTGCGCCTTTGCATTGTTAAGCGATATGGTGGCTCTTTTGTAATCTGTCTTATCGGTAATGCCGCTCTGGTATTGATAATACGCATCTTTAAGACTCAGTTCTATTCTTTTAATATCGTCATCCGTCACCAGCATTTGTTGTTTGGTAAGTATCACATCATAAAATGCTTTACTAACCATTGCGGCAAGATTAATGTTTTGCTGTTTGGTATTTTGCTGAGCCTGCAGGCGCACATCTTTTTCGCTGCGGCTTGCCAGCAGCGCATCACTGTTAAATATATTTTGCGTAAGCCCAAACTGAATGCCCGATGTGTTTTCAGTGCCTGTGTGAATATAATTACCGTTAAAGTTTAAAGTGGGTAATTGAAAATTATGCTGAAAGTTATAGTTCAAATTTATCTGTGGATACCAATCAGAAAGTTTCGATTTTATCTGCGTCTCGGTAATGGCTTCATTAATTTTTGCATTTTGAATGTCAGGATTATTTTTTATTGCATACGTGATGCAGTTTTGCAACGTTGCATTTTGTAGCATATCCGCGTTTCCCTGCCCATATACAGTAGCCTGAAGCAGCAGAAATACAGGAATTATTTCCAAAAGTCTTAATCTCATTTTACCTTTTTTCATTCCCGGGTTTTGCATAATGATATGTGTATTCTCTTTATTTTAAAAAAATATTTCCCGGTCAATGCTGCAAATAATTTTCCAAAAAGCGCAACTGGCGCGTGTTTAAATGGGTTTGCCAATTTTCACCTCAGTCAATTATAGGGACCGCAAAAGTTTTTACAAAAAAATCCTGCGTACCCGGTTATTTTGTTCAACAAATATTTCATTTTGCCCGGGTTTGCTTGCAGGCTATGAAAAATCTGTTAGGTCAACATTAATAATTGCCGGAAGTTTTTCAAGGATGGATATATAAGATGGGTATAAAAAATTAGATGCAAAAATAAAAACTAATTGCTCCCAAAAATTTTTTTTTATAAATCCTGGTTTCTGTATAAGTAATTTACCTGAGTTCATTCAGCGCATGCATGGTTGATTTTAAAACAGGGTAGGTGTTTTTAAAAACAACATAATACGTTTTGTAAAGCTGTACCTGTTTTTTTTGCGGATGAATGATTACATCGGGCTTTATGTTTGTCGTGCGGTATTGCGTTATATATTTAAATGCCTTCATGCTTAGCAAAGCGGCGCCCATGCACGAAGCATCTGCTGTAAGTATTTTACAAATTTTTTTTCCTGTTATGTTGGCTAATACCTGCATCCATATTTGCGAGTGGACAAAGCCACCGCTCACATTTAATTGGGTTATTTTGCCCGAAGCTACTTCCAGGTTATCTAAAATATTTTTTAATGAGAAACAAATTCCTTCTATTGCCGCCCTGAAAAAATGATAAGTGGTATGAAACGACTGTGCCCCGATGAATGTGCCGCTCGCTTTTTCATCCCATATTGGTGCACGCTCACCATATAAGTATGGTAAAAAAATTAACCCTTCTGCTCCTGCGTCTATCTGCTGAACTTGTTGAAAAACTTTTTTATAATCATCATCAGAAGGAGTGGAATTATTTAAAAAAGTTTTAAACATCCATTTCATTACATTACCGCCATTATTTACCGGCCCGCCACTTATAAAAAATTTTTCATCCAAAATATAATTAAAGATCATTGACTCATAATTGCTGACAGGCTTTCTGGTGGCTATTCTTACGGCGCCGCTTGTTCCGATGGTAAGTGCGCCGATGCCTTTGTTAGTTGCATAGCTGCCTATGTTAGCCAGGCAGCCATCGCTTGCGCCAATACAAAATTTTGTGGCAGTTGTTATGTGTAATTTTTTTGCGATGGAAGATATTATATTGCTTCGGATAAAAGTGGTTGGAACCGGTTTGGAAAGTTGTGATAAAGCAATACGACAAAATGACAACGAAGGCAGATACCATTCAGGCTTTTTTATATTGAATAGGCCTGTTGCAGATGCAATGGAATAATCTACTTCGTATTCATGAAACAGCCGGAACCATAAAAACTCTTTTATAGAAATAAACTTAAATGATTTTTTAAAAATGGATGGTTGATTTTCTTTTATCCATCTTATTTTGCACAAGGGCGACATGGAATGAATTGGTGTTCCCGTTGCTTCATAAATACTTTTTCCTTTTACTGAGTTGCGCAATTTTTCTGCAATCGCATCACTTCGTGTATCCTCCCACGTTAGAAAGTTCATTAACGGTTCGTTATTTTTATCAACGGCCATGATGCTGTGCATAGCGCTGCTGATACTGATGCAAACCGGCGCCCCTCCTGATTTTGCAACAACCTCTTTAATACATCCGGCAAAAGCATTCCATATTGCTTCGGGCTTTTGCTCCGCATAGCCAAGCCGTCTACTGATAACAGGATAAAATGATTGAGCCATGGTCAACACATTTCTTTTTGCATCTATGGCTACTGCCTTTGCACTGCCCGTGCCGATGTCTGCACCAATAAAATAAGTGAGCATTAATATTATTTTCAGTTTGCTGATTCAACTATTGCCGTTGCAAAAATAAAGTAGTGCTGTTATGCAAGTATTTTTATTTCATGTTTTATTCAATATCTGTTTAAATTTATTTGATGAAATACTTTTTTGTTTCTGTTTAACAGGTCAGCATAGTTGGTTCATCTTAAAAGAATTTTGAAATGTTCAGGCAATCCATATTCAAAAATCAGGCTGGAGAAGGTCAACTGCGTGGCACCGAGGTGAGACGAATAGAAGCATTCAGCGACGCAGTATTTGCTTTTGCAGTAACACTTTTAATTGTAAGCCTTGAAGTGCCAAAAAATTTTGACGAGTTGATTGCAACCATTCGCGGTTTTTTTGCTTTTGGCATCAGTTTCGCATTGCTGATGTCTATTTGGTATGAACAGAATTTGTTTTTTCGCCGTTACGGGCTGGATGATATTATCACTATCGTGTTGAACTGTACGCTTATTTTCCTGGTGTTATTTTATGTGTATCCGCTAAAATTTTTATTTACCTTACTTTTAGACAAACAACTTTTCGAAGGCGCAAATACATCGCCGGCCATCGGCGTACAAAATGTTCCTACGCTGATGGAAATATATGGAGCCGGGTTTATTAGCATTTACTTTCTCTTTTACCTGATGTATCTCCATGCAAAAAGAAAAAGGCATGAACTGAATTTAATAAGCGAGGAACTTTTCGATACCCGTACAAGAATATATAAATGTTTTGTATTTATGAGTGTGGGTGCATTTTCCGTAATCCTCGCGTGGTTGCTGCCTCCCGGTATGGCAGGCTTTTCGGGCTTTGCTTATTTTTTAATCGGCCCGGGACTTACCGTTTTATTCAGTTATCGCACAAAAAGAAAAAATAAATTATTCCGCCGCTGATTTCATTTAATAAAATCAATGGAATAAATTAAATAAATAAGTAGCTTAGCCTGAATATATCAATGCTATGAAAAAAATTTTTATCACGATCGCTGGTCTTTTTATTTTTTATACTATTTGTAATGCACAATCATCCGGCTGGACAAATTTGTTTGATGGTAAAACATTGCACGGTTGGAAAAAGCTTGCAGGCAATGCCAACTTTAGTGTAGAAGACGGAATGATTGTAGGCTCGCCGGTGTTACATTCCGGTAATACTTTTTTAGCAACGGAAAAAGAATATGGGGATTTTGTAGTGGAGCTTGATATAAAAGTAGAGAACGATAAACTTAATTCAGGAGTGCAAACGCGAAGCCATTACGATCCGGCCGGCCATAACGGGAAAGGATTGGTGTATGGCCGACAGGTAGAAGTAGATCCATCACCGCGCAGGTGGAGTGGTGGCATTTATGATGAAGGCAGGCGGGGATGGCTCTATCCGCTCTCGCTCGATACTATTGCACAGAGTGCTTTTAAAGTACATGAATTCAATCATTACAAAATTGAATGTATCGGTAATGAAATAAAAACATGGATAAACGGAACACCCGTTGCTGATTTGGTGGACACACTCGATGCAAAAGGATTTATTGCATTGCAGGTACACCAGATCAGTGATGCATCGGAAGTTGGAAAGAAAATTTATTTTAAAAATATCCGCATCAAAACTAACGGTCTTGCATATACGCAGTTCCCACCCGGAATATTTGTAGTTGATTTTATCCCTAATCATTTAACTTCTTATGAAAAAAGAACCGGATGGAAGTTGTTGTTTGATGGTAAAACATCCAAAGGCTGGCGGGGCGCGTATTTGAAAACATTTCCCCAAAAAGATTGGGTAATCAGGAATGGCAGCATTACGGTTTTGGAATCGGGCGGAGAACAAGGTGGCGTTGGCGGCGATATTGTAACGGATGATGAATACAAAGCTTTTGATCTTTCATTTGAATTTAAACTTACGCCCGGTGCCAACAGCGGTGTAAAATATTTTGTAACACTTGCTGAGCACAATAGCGGGTCTGCAATAGGTTTGGAATACCAGGTGCTTGATGATTCATTGCATCCCGATGCAAAACTTGGCCGCAATGGTGACAGAACGCTCGCTTCGTTATATGATCTTATTCCTGCAAAAAAACCTCAATCAATTATCCGACCAATCGGCGAATGGAATTTCGGAAGAATCGTGGTGTATCCGGATAATAAAGTGGAGCATTATCTGAATGGAATAAAAGTGCTGGAGTATGTTCGTGGTTCAAAAGGATACCGCGATCTTGTTGCCATCAGTAAATATGTTATCTGGAAAAACTTTGGTGAAGCACCAGAAGGACACATCCTCCTGCAGGATCATGGCAATACAGTAAGTTTCAGAAGTATAAAAATCAGGAAACTGTAATAATATTTTTTCGTATATGCATAAACGTTAGTATTTTCAGAAGTATAAAAATCAAACAACTTTAATAATATTTTCGTATATGCATAAACGCCTGCCTGCCGCAGGCAGGTTAGTATCACCATTTTAACCAATAATTATTTATGGAAACAAACACTACTGCTATTAAGGATTCCACCGGCAATCCCGCACCATTAGGGCTTTTGGCTTTTGGAACAACTACAGTTTTGCTCAACCTGCACAATGCTGGCATCTTTGAGATGAATTCGATGATAATTGCTATGGGAATTTTTTACGGAGGATTAGCACAGGTAATCGCCGGTATCATGGAATGGAAAAAGAATAACTCATTTGGGTTAACAGCATTTACTTCTTACGGTTTTTTCTGGCTCACTTTGGCAGGGCTGATAGTGATGCCCAAACTGGGATGGGTTGCTCCTGCTTCAGAAAGCGCAATGGTGGCGTATCTCATCATTTGGGGAATATTTACGCTATGCCTTTTCTTTGGAACATTGCGAATAAGCAAAGCATTGCAAGTTGTATTTGCCACATTAACATTATTATTTTTTTTGCTGGCGGCAGGTGATGCTACAGGCAATGCATCATTAAAAACTTTTACTGGATATGAAGGTATTTTTTGCGGCTGTTCTGCAATTTATGCCGGCGTTGGCGCATTGCTTAATGAAGTATATGGTAAAACTGTTTTGCCTCTTGGCATAGTATCAAAATAAATTTATAAAATTTAATTAATGAATAGACCCATCAATACTGCATTATGTTCTTTCGGAATGAGCGGATGGGTTTTTCATGCGCCGTTTATAAAAATAAATCCGGGCTTTAACTTGTATGCAGTGTGGGAGCGGACAAAGAACCTGGCACAGGAAAAATATCCTGGAATAAAAACTTACCGAACGTTGGATGAACTACTTGCCGATAATGCAATAGAACTGGTGATAGTAAACACGCCAAACTATACTCACTATGAGTATGCATTAAAAGCTTTATCGGCAGGAAAACATGTGGTTATTGAAAAACCATTTACTATTACTGTGGAAGAAGGAAAAAAATTGATTGAACTTACAAAACAAAAAAATAAAATTTTATCAGTTTATCAAAACCGGCGCTACGACAGCGATTACAAGACAATAAAAAAAGTTTTATCACAAAACCTTTTGGGGAAAATTGTAGAAGCAGAATTGCATTTCGATCGTTACAAAGTAACCTTAGGCCCAAAGCAGCATAAAGAAGTGCCTGGCCCTGGTGCAGGTTCTTTATACGATCTTGGCCCGCACCTGATAGATCAGGCTTTGCAATTATTTGGAATGCCGGAGATGCTGTTTACAGATATTACTCAATTTCGTCCGCTATCAACCGTGACTGATTATTTTGAAATAATTTTTTATTATGCAGATAAACGGGTCCGTATTAAGTCAGGTTATATTGTTCGCGAACCATTGCCCGGATATATTTTCCATGGATTGAAAGGATCATTCATTAAACCCAAAACCAATATACAGGAAGAAGCGTTGCAGGCTGGCAAAACTCCCGACATGCCTGGTTGGGGCACGGAACCTGACGCTGAAAAAGGATTGCTTCATACAGAAATTGACGGCAAAGAAATCCGTGAATATATTACATCGGAGCCGGGAAATTATAATGAATATTATGATGGCATTTATGAAGCCATTCGCAATAACAAACCCGTTCCCGTTTCTGCAGAAGATGCTTTAAATATCATCCGGATAATTGAAGCAGCTTATAAAAGTAATGAACTCAAAAAAGTTGTAGAGTTATAATTTTATTGTATAACGGTGAAGCATACACGAAGTTTACAAAACAAGCATGAAAAAATTTTTGGATAAAAATTCCTTGTTGCATAATGATACTGCTGTTGCATTGTATCACGGTTACGCAGCCCCACTTCCTTTGATTGATTATCATTGTCATCTTTCTCCCAAACTGTTAGCTGAAGATATTAACTTCAAAAACTTAACTGAAGTATGGATTTCCGACGATCATTACAAATGGCGGGCCATGCGTGCAAATGGTGTTGATGAAAGTTTTATAACCGGTAAAAAAGATGATTATGCAAAGTTTGAAAAGTGGGCAGCCACCGTTCCGTTCACCTTACGCAATCCTCTTTATCACTGGACGCATCTTGAACTGCAGCGGTATTTTAATGTAAAAGATTTGCTGAAACCGGAAACCGCCCGAAAGATTTATGACGACTGTACTCAGTTGCTGCAAACAAAAGAATTTTCTGTAAGGAATTTGCTTCGCAAAATGAATGTAGAGATTGTTTGTACTACCGACGATCCTGCGGATACCCTCGAATATCATCAACAAATAAAAGCTGATGGATTTGAGATAAAAATATTACCGGCATTTCGTCCGGATAAAGCAATGAATGTGGATGATATTGCTGCGTTCAATGAATATGTAAATAAACTGGAACAAGCGTGCAATAGGTCTATCAATACTTATCAAAACTATCTTGATGCATTAAAAACGCGCCATGATTTTTTTGCAACCATGGGCTGCACGGTTTCTGACCATGGCCTTGAATATATGTATGCCGAGAACTTTACGGACGAAGAAGTTGCTGCAGCATTTAATAAAATCCGCAATGGGAGGGAACTTTCAGCCATAGAGAAAATTAAATTTCAATCGGGGATGTTGTACATGTTTGCCGTTTGGGATCACGAAAAAAAATGGGTGCAGCAATATCATTTGGGCGCTTTACGCAATAATAATTCAAGAATGATGGAGGTATATGGCCCCGATGCAGGAGTAGATTCTATCGGTGATTTTCCACAGGCGCTGTCGCTTTCAAAATTTTTTGATAAACTCGATGCAACGAACCAGCTTGCAAAAACAATTATTTATAACCTGAATCCTTCGGCCAATGAAGTTTTTGCTACGATGGCCGGAAATTTTAATGATGGGTTGACTGCAGGTAAAATGCAATTCGGTGCTGCATGGTGGTTTCTGGATCAGAAAGATGGAATAACCAAACAAATAAACGCGCTGTCCCATCTTGGTTTGCTAAGCAGGTTTGTGGGGATGATTACTGATTCACGCAGTTTTCTTTCTTATCCCCGGCATGAATATTTCAGAAGAATCCTCTGCAACATTTTTGGGGAAGAAATTGAAAGCGGCGAATTGCCGGATGATATGGAATGGACGGGCAAAATCATCCGCGATATTTGTTATTACAATGCCAGGAATTATTTCGGTTGGTAAATTTGATTATCACGTAAAAACGTGATATTTTTGATTATCACGTAAAAGCGTGATATTTTAGATTATCACGTAAAGACGTGATATTTTGATAAAACAAATTTTTAGCAATGATCGGAGTTATTACAGGCGATGTTATTAGTTCTCAAAAAACCAACCCGAAATTATGGCTGAAGCCATTGAAGAAGGAATTGGGAAAAACAGGGGAGAGCCCGAAATTTTGGGAGGTTTATCGTGGCGACAGTTTCCAGGTAGTAATTGCAAAACCTGCAGATGCACTCAAAACGGCAATGAGTATTAAAGCCACTTTGAAATCTATTCCTGAAGTGGATGTGCGGATGGCTATTGGTATCGGGAGCAGAACCTACAATGCGGCAAAAGTTACCGAATCGAATGGAACGGCATTTGTATATTCGGGAGAAAAATTTGAATTGCTGAAAATTGAAAAACAAAATCTTGCTATAAAAAGCAACTGGCCTGAGTTTGATAAAGAGATGAACCTGCTGTTGAAACTAAGTTTAATCATTATGGACAACTGGACCGTGAATGCTGCAGAAGCGGTGAAAACAACAATGGAAAATCCGGGTAAAGTGCAGGAAGAGTTGGGACAAATGGTAGGTATAAAGCAGAATGCCATCAGCAACCGGTTGAAGCGCGCCTATTTCGATGAAATAATGGAAGTAAATGATATGTATGTTTACAAATTAAAATCGTTGAAATGATCATCTTACTAAAATTATTTCTTGCGCATTTGATTGGTGATTTCCTGCTGCAGCCTGCATCGTGGATTCGCGCAAAGGAAGAAAAAAAGTTTGGCGCATGGCAATTGTATTTTCATGCCTTCATTCATGGGGCACTTAGTCTTTTGCTGGTATGGAGAGCTGATTTTGTAATAGCGGCTTTATTAATTGTAGCCATTCACTTTATTATTGATGTATTTAAAGTTTCCATTCAGAGAGATAAAACAAAACGCGTTTTATTTTTTATAGACCAGTTGCTGCACTTTATTTCTCTTTATGCAATATGGCTCGTGTATGAACATATTAGTTTCTCCATGGCATTTTTAAAAGACGAGAAAACTATTTTACTCATCACCCTGCTGCTTTTTCTTACGAAACCTGTATCCTTTGCAATTAGAATATTTATCTCCAAATGGACGCCGGATACGGATTCCGGCGATGACTTAACATCGCTGCAAAGCGCAGGAAAATACATTGGCATACTGGAGCGGCTGCTTGTTTTTGTGTTTATGATTATGAACGAATGGCAGGCGGTTGGTTTTTTACTTGCTGCTAAATCGATATTCCGTTTCGGTAACCTGCAGGAAGCCCGCGACCGGAAACTTACCGAATATATTTTAATCGGCACACTATTGAGTTTCGGTGTTGCGGTTCTTACAGGCATCGCTTATCGCTTCTTCACTTAGTTACTTCATATATCCCTGCCCGTCCAGTCAGGCGGGCGTTACCGTTATAAGTGATATAAAACCTGAAAAATATTTTTTGTTTAAAAAAATTGCGAAAGCAGTTGTATAAATTTTATGAGCAGACTCATTAAGTTTTAATAACCACGGGGCCCATCGGCATATTTGCAGGCGGAGTTTTTGCACTCATAATAATAATATCCCTGGTGCCCCTCCCTCCATTTACATTGGCATCTGCCACTTTAAGATCGGAGCCATAATGCCAAACTCGTTTATCATTCCAGTAAATTAACTTGCCCGGCAATATTATCTCATCAAAAATTAATTCGTCTGTTTTTTTGCCATTATCATCCATCACATATTGACTCACTCCCGAATCACCGGTAATATTATTTCTGTTAACAATCAACATACCTACATGTCTGTTGCCATCCTGGTGAAAGCCTTCCACGGTTGGCTTACCCTCCCTGTTTACTAAACAATCCACTCTTTGAAATTGCACTAAAACAATTGCATCACTCCATCCAAAAAAAGAAGCATAATGAATTAACAGGCGATGAAAATCTTCGCTGTTAATGATGCTTTCATTAATACGCGGGTATTCTCTGCGCATATCACCATGAACCGGGTTGTAGGCTATTGATTGCTGCATTGCATATTGTGGCAGATTCCAGCACTGGTAGCTCGTTTCCAGCGATTGCCATGTTGGTTTGCTTTCGCTTGTATATTGTTTGTTTTCCGTTTCACTCAAGCCACCAATTTTATTAATGGCTGAAATACGCTCATCAATTTCTCTAATGGCATCAGCTTTTTTGTGTTTTATTCTAAACCATGCAATGGCTTTATAACGATAACCATCTTTTATATATGGGTCCACAGGAATCTCATCAAAGAAAGGCGCCCATGCATGTACATTAATAAATGATGATGCATCAATTGATTCATAAATAAAATTTGAGAGATCTTTTTCTGCCGGCAATTGACCTGGTTTTATAAGAGGTGGAGAGGCGTGTATATTCTTATTCATGGAACTAATTTTCTTGCTCAAAGATA